>Ga0310083_100016_pt1 | contig 35889 bp, 6 predicted proteins | sample LakEriER3TotalD7_FD_194441 | JGI IMG/M metagenome (GOLD analysis project Ga0310083, IMG submission 194441) | Enriched freshwater cyanobacterial communities from Lake Erie, Ohio, United States - ER36.Total.D7 | ecosystem: Environmental > Aquatic > Freshwater > Lake | place: USA: Ohio | collected... | reverse complement strand
CGTCGTTACTGCCTGTAATCGAGAACACCAGCGCATTGCTCAGGGCCGTGGCACTGCCATCACTAATCCGGATGCTCCCAAAGCTGTCGCTGACGCTCTGACCTGCAGTCAGGGCCTCAGTGGCCACGGCGCTGTTATTGAGGCTATAGCTCACCACACCACTGCTGAGCGAGAAGCTCGCCGTGCCGTAGGTACCGGCTTTGGTGTAAATGTTGTTGCCGCTATCGCTCCAGCCGTTACCGCTCAGATAGGCCGTGTCGTAGCTAGCGATGCCGTCCACATCGGCCTTACTCAGGCTGATTGAGGCACTGGCAACCCCAGCGGTGTCGTTACTGATGCCACCAGCTTCCACCAGGCTGGCCGTGGGATTGGTCGCCGTAACGGTGGGGGCGTCGTTACTGCCTGTGATCGTCACCGTGACAGGCTGATCAGCACTGGCCCCAGCTCTATCGGTGACGCGCACCGTGTAGGTGAGTGTGAGGCTCTCGCCCGCCGCCAGATTGTTAAACGCTTCTGTGCCGGAGTCAAAGCTCCAATTCAGGCTGCCGCTGGTTTGGCTGCTCGAGATCACCGCCGCTGGGCTGATGTTGAGCATGGTCAGCGGGTTGCTGCCACCGCCACCGCTAATGGTCTCGGCTGCCGTGCGGCTGGCCTGGCCGTTGAGGGTGCCGGCACCTGCGGCGCTGGCACCGCTGACCGCATTGGCAACCGTGCTGCCGCTGCCGTCGAAACGGTAATTGGCAACCAAACCGGGGGTTGTGGGATCGGGGGTGCTGAAGCGCGCGCTGGCGATCTGATCGGCACTGCGAAGGGTCTGCCAGATGCGAACGTCGGCGATTTTGCCTTGGAAATCCTGGGGGCCATTGGTGCGACTACCAATCCGCAGGGCTGCGTCGGTGGTGGTTAAAGCGGTGGCTGTTGTGGAGAGAGTGGACTGGGTACCGCCAGCGGCGGTGCCGCCATTGAGATAGACGGTGACACTGCTGCCGTTGTGGGTTAGGGCGACATGGCTCCAGCTGTTAAGCGGTGCATTCAGGCCGGTATCCACCCAAGCCCAAGCGGGCGCCAGGGCAAATTGAATGGAACCATTGGGGAAACGGGCAATTTCATAGCTGTTCTCCTTGTTGAGCAGCATGCCGCCTGAGCCACCAGAACCAGGACCGCTGGGGTTGATCCAGGCCTCCAGGGTGAAGTTGCTGACCAGATCCAGGGCGCTGCTATCAGGGATTTCCACAAAATCGCCATAGCCATCAAGCAGAAGGGCGTTGCTGGTGAGACTGGGAGCCAATCCTGCGGTCTGGCCACTGGTCGTGACATTCACAACCGAAGCACTCACTGTGTTGGTGAGATCCACGTCAGTGACACTGAAGCTGCCGCCAGCTATGAGGGCGGCGTTGGTTTCGGTGCGGGTGGAGCTGTTGGAGCTGCCCGTGGTGACACTGATCTGGGGCCTGTCGTTGCTGCCGTTGATCCGCAGGCGTAGCTGCTGGCTGCCCGTAAAGCCGCGCTGATCAACCACATTGACCGTGAAGACGTCGTCAAGGGTTTCACCAGCCGCCAGGGCGTTCACACTGGGGTTGCTCTGGTTGAGGCTGTAGCTATAGGAGCCATCGGCGACCAGCGCCAGGCTGCCGTAGGTGCCTGGAAGGGTGCCGATGTTCACCACCTGCAGGCTGATGGCGTCGCCCTCGGGGTCGTAGAGGTTGGCAAACAGGGCGCCGGCAGCGCCGCTGGCATTGGATCCGGGTTCGTTGGCGCCCGTCGCCGTGAGCCCGGATTCACGGGCGTTGGCGTTGAGAATCTCGCCACTGCTGGTGGGTCCGTCGTCGCTGCCAAGGATCTGCACCTCGAGAAGCTGCTCACCGCTTAGCCCCTCCTGATCCAGGAGGGTGACCACAAAGCGATCCACCAGGCTGCGGGAACCGGCAGCCAGGGCGTTCACCGAGGCGTTGCTGTTATCAATGAGGTAGCGATAGGAGCCATCGGCACCCAGGGTCAAACTGCCGTAGAGGCCGTTGATCTGGGTACCGCTGGTTGCAGTGCTGTCGCTGCCCACGGCAGCGTTGGAGCCAATGCCGAGGCCGTCGCGGCGACCGGCGCCCACCCGATAGCCGGTGGGGTTGAGATTGCCATCAGGGTCACTGCCGTTGACAAACAGGCTGCCAGCGATGCGTTCAGCTGATTGGCCCGCCAGGGGCGAACCATCGGCCTTGATGCCCTGCTCCACGGCCCAGGCATCAGGAGATTCCAGGCGGTACCACTCATCACTGAGCGCAGAGGCAAAGCTGATCACCGGCCGGCCTGGGATGGCGGCGGGCACGGCGCTGCCTCCGTGGTCGGGGTCACCCCAGACCACCACCGAGCCGTCGCTGCGCAGGGCAGAGAAGGCATAGAAATTGCTGGCTAGGCGCGTGACCTTGAGGTTATCGCTGGCGCCGTTGAAATCAACGGCGCTGCTATTGCCACCGCGGTTGGCATCACCCCAGGTGACCACCGTGCCATCGGCCCGCAGGGCCGCAAAGGCAAAGCTGGTGGCGGCGATGTCGACGATGGCTTCGCTGGTGGGATCACCGTCGAGGGCGCTGAGAACGGTGCTGCTGTCACCACCGCTGCCGCCCCAGCTCACGATCGAGCCGTCGGCCCGGAGGGCGGCGAAGGCCGAGCCACTGGCCACAATCTTGGTGACGGCGGGAGCGCCGGCAACCCCGAGGCCGGCACTGGCCGAAGCGCTCAGCACACCACCGCGGTCGGGGTGGCCCCAGGTGACCAGGGAGCCATCGGCCCGCAGGGCTGCAAAGGCTGAGCCGGTGGTGCTGATGCTCACCACATCGGTACTGCCATTGAGCTGGGCGGCGACGGCACTGCTATTGCCGCCGAATTCGGCAGAACCCCAGGTCACCACTGAGCCGTCGCTCAAAACGGCGGCAAAGGCCCGCTGGGACGACTGCAGGCTGGTCACCGTGAGGGTGTTGCTGCTGCCGTTGAAATCAACGCTGCTGCTGTTTCCGCCGAAAGCGGCATCACCCCAGGTGATCACGGTGCCGTCGGCCCGCAGGGCCGCAAAGGCAGCGTTGGAGCTGCGGATGCTGACCACATCCACGATGCCGTTGAGGGCAGTGGTCACAGCTCCGGCAGGGAGGGCACCGCCCTTGGCCGCATCGCCCCAAACCACCACCGAGCCGTCGCTGCGCAGGGCGGCAAAGGCTGCGGTGCTGCTAAACAACTTCAGCACCTTGGAGCCAGGGCTGCCATTGATCTGGCTGGCCACGGCAGTGCTATCGCCGCCGTAGCCGCTGCCGCCCCAGGTGTGCACCGAGCCGTCAGCTTTGAGGGCAGCAAAGGCGCCGGTGGTGGAGGCAACCGTCGTAACACCGCCGTCGAGGCTGGCGGCTACGGCACTGCTGTCGCCGCCATAGTTAGCGGCGCCCCAGGTCACGACTGAACCGTCGTCGCGTACGGCGGCGAAGGCCAGGGAACTGGAGAAAATCTGGGCGACGTCGTTGGCGAGCTCAGGGGCTACGGCGCTGCTGTCACCGCCGTAGTAGGCATTGCCCCAGGTGAATACCGACCCATCGGAGCGCAGGGCAGCAAACGCGCCTTCGTTCTGGAATTCGCTGGCGTTACGCCCCGGAATGGTGGGGTGGTAGCTCTGATCAACCAATAAACGCTTCCAGGTGTCGCTGATCTCGAAGCTGCGGTAAACGGGCGCAGCGCTTACAATTGAGCCGCTGCTGATCGGGCCATCGTTGCTGCCATCGATGGTCAGGGTGAGCGATTGAACCACGCTTGTGCCCTGACCATCACTCACCGTGAAGGTGAATGATTCATCCAGGGACTGGTCTTCAGTGAGAGCGTTAACAACCGCCAGGCTGTTGTTGGGGGTATAGGTATAGGCACCGTTGGGGCTGAGGGTCAGGGTGCCGTATTGGCCAGTGATGCTGCTGTTCTGAGTGAGGCTGGTGGACAGGCTGATGGGCGAGGTAGTGCCCGCGCCAGCAGTGGTGAGCACCACGTTGGTGATGCGAAACACATCAGCGCTATCAGAATCGATGATGTTGGCGAATAGGGCGCTGCTGGCCCCACTGGCGCTGACGCCAGGCTGACCACCGCCGGCTGGGCTGCTTCCCTGTTCATTGGCGGTGGTAATCAGCAGGGTCCCGGAGGAGGACACCGGGTCGTTGCTGCCAGTGATCGATACCGTGACGGGCTGGTCAGCAGTGGCGCCGGCGCTATCCGTGACCCGCACCGTGTAGGTGAGGGTGAGCTGCTCGCCGGTGGCTAGGTAATCAAAGGTATGACTACCGGAGTTGAAGGTCCAGTTGAGGGTGCCAGTGGTTTGGTCATTGGCGACAACAGCACTAGGTTCCGCCGGAGTAATGGAGAACATGCCCAACAGCGCGGCATCGCTGAGGCCACTGATTCCGGTGCTGGAACCAGATCGAACGACTGAAACCTTTGAAGCCGTAACCGTGTTGCTGAGGTCAACATCGGCGATTTTCAGGCGGCCAGTGCCTCCCAACGCCTGGTTTGTTTCTGTCAGGACCAGGCTGGCTGAGAGATTATCGCCAACTGGTGTGACAACAAAATCAAGAAGTGTGTGATCCCAATCGTAGTTCCCGTTTTTATCAACGCCGACGTACACCTTCTCCCCGGCCAGCACCTCAATGGGGGTCGGCGAAACGTATTGAACGACATTCGAAACCCCGATGGTTCCCGATGAAAGGTTTAGATAGCGACTTATGTCGCCACTTAGGGAGCGTTGAATAAAATAGCTAGCGTAGCTATTTGCAGAGGAATAAAGAGGGCGCAGCTGAGCGCTGACCTCAACCTGTTGGGTACTGCCCGAGGTGTTGGTCCAGCCGACGAGCACGGCGGAATTGGAGGTTTCGTTAGATGGATGGATGACTACGGAGCCATCACTCCGCTTCTGGACAAAGGGATAATTTCCTCCAGTCGCATTAGCATCCCACTGGGGCTGATTCGGAATAATTTCGTTGCCCGTTGGTTGCCAATTAGACAGCAGGGATACGTTGGAACCTGAGCCCGAAAAATACTGCCAAGTGTTGGCCTGGGATTGGGGGGTTGGGCCTGAAACAAAGTTGTCGGCTACATCAAAGGCTTGGCTCGACGCTGAAGCCACCGTGACGTTGTCGATGCCCCAGGCCTCATCATTGGCAGCCTGATCCAACGTTGAGCTGAGCTGAAGGGTGACGGCATCGGTGCCGGCCGGTGGCGCGAGCGTAAAGGTGAAGCGTTGATCGGCCCAACCGCTGCTCCCCCAATAGGCATTGCCATACTCACGGGGTGTAAGCGTCCATGTATATCCGTTTGAAGAACCACTTAAGGGTGTCGTGTAGTTGGTGCCCATCGTGAATGGGCGGGAAAAAATTTCAGTGCCATTGGCTTGGATTTTGAAGCTTTCCCCGTCCCAGGAATCAAGCCGAAGCCAATCAAAACTGATCGACTTGATCGCACCGATGTTGCTGAAGGTTTTGCTGGTACTCTGACCAGCAGCAAAGGCGCCAAGGAAGGAGCCCCACTGGCTGCTGCTCACCAGCGAACCATTGGACCAACCTTCAGTGCTGCCACTGAAAGCTGAGACACCTGCATCGATACTGGGCGCGTCATTGACTCCATTAATGGTGATCGTGACGTCTTGACTGGCACTACTCAGGGCATTGTTGCCACTGACGGTGGTGATGCTGTTGTCGTCACTGACATTGATGCGGTAAGTGGCGGTGATGGATTCACCAGCAGCCAGGTACTGACTGAGGTTGTTGTCGAGGTTGAAGGCCCAGTTGACCGTGCCGGAGTTGGTGCTCGAGAAGCTGCCCACCCCGGCACCCGAGAGGGTGAAGGTGTTGGCCAGATCCTGCAGGGCCGTGTTCAGGCCGCTCGAGACGCTGGCACCGCTGGAGGCGGTGGCATTGATGTAAGCGGCAGTTGCAGTGTGGCGATCACTCAGATCCAGATCACTAAAGCTGATGCTGCCGCTGTCGCGCAGGCGGGCAGGGCTGCCACTGGTGCTGTCTTCGGTAACTACTCCTGTGGCATCGACAACACTAATCAGGGGGTTGTCATTGGAACCCGCAACCGAAATCGTGAACGACTCTTGATCGCTGGCACCGAGATTATCTGTCACCGAGTAGGTGACAGTAATTGGCATGGTTTCACCCACAGCCAAGGATTGGTAGGCTGGATTAGAGGGATCAAAGCTCCAGTTGCCATTGGCATTGATGGTGAGGCCAGGAATCGCGCTGCCTACCAATGCATAACTGGCTGTGGTACCAAACCCATCGGCATCGGTAGAGGTCAGGACTCCACTAATGATTGCTCCAGCGTCCGTTGCGGCATTCGCTGTTGTGTAGATTGCTACAGGGGCGTCATTGGTTCCGGTGACCGTGATTGTTACGACCTGCTCTGCATAGGCACCCTTGTCATCGGTGACGCGAACATTAAAGACGTCAGTCTCTACCTGACCATTGGCAAGAGCCTGTACAGCCGAACGGTCGTCAGCAAGGGTGTAGATCCACGTACCGCTATTTCCGTCGAGGCTCAGGCTGCCGTAGGTGCCGTTGGGGGAGGCGATTGACCAGGTTGCCGCTGCACTTTGGTCCACATCCTCAAAAGACAACAGCCCCGTGATCTGCTGCTGGAAGCCACTGTTTTGTGATGTTGGGCTGAGGGTCAGTGTTTGGGTATTATCTCTGCCAAGGGTGACTAAATTATCGTTGGAGCGAACATCGGCGAAGGAGACGATGTTTGTGGTGTCGATGGAACCAGTCGTACCACCGTTCGTAGGCCATCCCCAAGTGACGAGAGTACCATCATTCTTGAGGGCTGAAAATGCATGGCCGTTTGCAAAAACCCGCACAACATTGGATTGAAGTGCACTGGCGACAGAGCCGCTGTCTCCGCCATAGCCACCACCGGGCCAAGTGATGACTTTGCCACTATTTGTTAGGGCCGCAAAAGCAGCGTTGTTCGAGACAATGTCCTTGATTCCAGCGCCTGGGCCATCAACGTCTCGGATGATATTTTTGTTACCAGATCCCGACCAGCTGACCACGGTTCCATCACTCTGGAGCGCCGCAAAGTTGCCCCCGCCGGAAATCAACTTTGTAACACCACTCAATGTGCTCGTTATTGCACTGGAATCACCAAGGCCACCCCATGAGACTACGGTGCCGTCGGACTTAAGCGCAGCAAAGTCGATCCAGCCACCAACAATGTCGACGACATTAGTCAATGGGGTTTCAGGAAGCGCCCCTCCCCCCTGGTCCGAACGACCCCAATTGACAACTGAACCATCGTTCTTTAGAGCGACAAAAGCATATCCATTGGAAAAGATCTTTGAGACGCCGCTTGTCAGACCACCGACGCCGATGCTATTGCCTGCATGTCCAGGATGGCCCCAGGAAACCACACTTCCATCTGATTTAAGGGCAGCGAAAGCAAGCGTATTCGAGGTGATCTCTACAACATTTGAAGTCAGGCTCGCTGCGACAGAACTGCTATTACCGCCGGTATGGGCATCACCTCCCCAGGTAATGACACTGCCGTTGGACTTCAAGGCGGCAAAAGCTTTTTGGGTGGAATAAATCTTGACAACATCCTTATCCAAACCGGAAACAGCACTGCTGTTGCCGCCAGCGGTGGCATCCCCCCAGGTGACCACGCTGCCGTCTGATTTCAGGGCAGCAAAGGCAGTCTCTGTGGAGGAAATGCTTATGACGCCGCTTCCAAGCAGGGATGAGACACTGTTGCTATTACCGCCATAGCTCGGATGCCCCCAAGTGACAACAGAGCCATCATCCTTGACAGCGGCATAGGCATTGTAAGACGAGTAAACCTGAACGACATTTGTGAGCTTGTTGGCTGTAGCGGCGTCGATCGCTCCCCCATAGGTGGCATCACCCCAGGCAACGACAGTTCCATCGCTCTTGAGGGCCGCAAATGCGTGCGGGTTGCCCCACTCTGTGGACGTAACATTCCAAAATGGACCCTGAGGAATTGGAGTGCTGGTGAACAGTTGGCCGCTGCCATTCGTTGCTTGTGCCGTGACTACAAAAGCGGCGTTGGTCTTGCCACTGAGGGTGAGTTGGCTGCCAGTCGCAGCAGCACGGACCGCCGCTGATGTTGAATTGCTGGTATTGATGGCGCTGGCGAAACGGCTCGCGATGGTGCTGAGCGCCTGGACTGTGGTAGCCCTGCCGCCAGTGCCATCACCGTTGACAGTCAGATCATTGGCGGTGACCTGATAGTTGACAGTGGAGCCATCAATCGTTGTGCTGAGCGAATCACCTAGCTCATATGCCCCGGCGAGGGTCAACACACTCTGCTGCGGATCTTCAACGAGTGAACCGGTAATGTTTCCGTCTGCATAGTTGATCATCGGACGATCGTTTGTGCCATTGATCGTGACGGTGACCGTCTGGTCGGCCGTGGCCCCTTTGTCATCGGTGACACGGGCGGTATAGGCCTGGGTGACGCTCTGACCTTCCTTAAGCGCCTGGGTGGCAGGCAGGCTGTCGTCGAGGATGTAGGTCCAGACACCGGTAGAAGCGTCGATCGCAATCGAGCCGTAGGTGGTGGACTGCGGGCCGGTGAGACTCCAGGCGCGGTTGGCACCGGTGTCGACATCAGAGGCTGTGAGGGTTCCGCTGACGCTGGCCGTGCCTACATCCACGCTGCCGTCATCAAGATGGCCGGCTTCTGTGACCGTGCCGGCCTGCGCCGCCGGAGCAGTCGTGACAACGGGCCCATCGTTGCTGCCGTTGATGGTGATGGTGACGGTCTGATCGGCATAGGCACCGAATTCGTCGGTGACACGAGCGGTGTAGGCCTGGGTGATGCTCTGGCCCTCTACCAGCGCGTGGGTGGCTGGTGCGTTGTTGTCGAGCGTGTAGGTCCAGACGCCAGTGGCAGCATCGATCGCGATGGTGCCATAGGTGGTGGAAGGGCTACCGGCGATCAACCAGCTGCGGGTGGCGCCGGTGTCGATGTCGGTGGAGCTCAGGGCCCCGGAAACGCTGGTGGTTCCAGCCAACTGGGTTCCATCGTCTAGGTGACCCGCTTCAACGACTGTGCCCACATCGCCAGGGACGCCACTGCCCCCAGAGCTGAGAATCAACTCGGAGGAGTAGTGACGCTGCGTGTGATAACTAATGCTCTGGCTAGCCCCAACAGTTGTGATTGGGTTCTGGGTGTTGATGAAACCCCAGGTGCCGCTGCCATCACCCCTCTCCGAGATGCTGCCTGTGCTCGCTGTTCCAATGGACCCTCCTGAGCTGTTGTTGAGATTGTTGTCAATGTGTCCGTAGGTGTAATTGGCACTGGCAAACACCGCACTGCCTTGCACCAGGTCAAAGTCAAACGTGTAGACACCAGCGGGCCCAGAGGCGCTACGCGAACGACCGATGCCGCGAACAATAAAAGTGTTATCGATCGTTTTTTCGTAGATCACCGGGGTGACCCACAGTCCCTCAGCAGAATGGGGCTTGTAGAACTTCCACTGGGTGACGGTGCCCGTTTGGCCGCTTGGGCTCTCCTGGATGTAGACATTGCCAGGTGAGCCGTCCGTATGGCTGCCGCTGTAGGCACTGCTGCCAACACTGCTCAGAACAACCGGCACAATTGCCGACACGGTCGGTTGATCATTGCTGCCGTTGATCGTGACGATGACCGTCTGGTCGGCATAGGCGCCAAACTGGTCGGTGACACGGGCGGCATAGACCTGGGTGACGCTCTGACCTTCTGCCAGCGCCTGTGTTGCAGCGGCGTCGTTGTTGAGGGTGTAGGTCCAGACACCTGTGTTGGCATCAATCGCGAAGGCGCCGTAGGTGGTCGAGGGCGTGCCGACGATCGACCAGCTGCGGGTGGCGCCGGTGTCTGCATCGGAGGCGGTGAGGGTTCCGCTGATGCTGGAGGTGCCTGGATCGGTGCTGCCGTTGTCGAAGTGACCGGCTTCTCGCACGCTGCCGAGTTGACCCCCACTGGACGTTGTGACCACGGGCCCATCATTGGTGCCGATGACGGTGATCGTCACCGCTTGTTCAATGAGCGCGCCCGCGTCGTCAAGGACATTGACCATAAAAAGGTCTGTGCCGGTCAGTCCCAGAGGCAGGGCCTGCGTGTCGGTGTCGTTGCTATTGAGGGTGTAGGTCCACTGACCACTGTTGCCAGCGAGGCTCAGGCTGCCGTAGGTGCCGGTTGGGTTGGGGATGGACCATGTTGCAGTGGAGCCTTGATCAACGTCTGCACTTGTCAGGAGACCGGTGATCTGTTGCGAGCTGCCACTGGTTTGAACGGCAGGACCGACGGTCACGGTTTGGGTGTTGTCACTACCCAGCGCAATCAGGGTGTCGTTGGTTAGGGGATTGGCCAAACCAGCAACATTGGTAATGCCACTGCTGGAGCCGCCATAGCGGCTGTCACCCCAGGTGACCAAGGAGCCGTCACTCTTGAGTGCGGCGAAGGCAGCATGGGTTGAAAACACCTCCTGAACACCGGACGCAACCTGGGGGTTAACCGTGCTGCTGTTACCACCATGGGCAGCACTACCCCAGGTGATCAACTTGCCCTCGTTGTTGAGGGCTGCGAAGGCCTGGTCAGTAGCAAAAATCCGCTTGATCCCAGTGTTTAAGCCACTGACCCCGCTACTGTTGCCGCCATAGCCATTTTCGCCCCAAGTGATAACAGATCCGTCACTCTTGATAGCGGCAAAGGCCCCATAGTTGGCAACAATCTGAACGACATTGCCGGAAAGGCCTACAGCACTACTGCTATCGCCTCCGTTGTAGGGGTTGCCCCAGGTGACAACGGACCCATCCGCCTTGAGCGCTGCGAAGGCGGATCCAGTTGCGACCATATCGACAACGCCGGTGATCGGACTGGCGGGCAAGCTGCCACCACTACTGCTATCACCCCAGGCGATGACAGAACCATCAGTCTTGAGAGCGGCAAAAGCATTTTGCGTTGAAAAAATCTTCGATACACCACTGCTCAAACCACTGACACCGGTGCTGAACCCTCCATTGGAAGCGTTACCCCAGGTAACAACGGATCCAGTGGTTGTGAGGGCGGCAAATGCAGATGTAGTCGAATAAATCTCTTTAATATTACCCGCAGCTAATTGGGTAGCGACCGCAGTGCTATTCCCACCATTGCCATTATTGGAAGGCCAAGTGACAACAGTTCCGTTCGACTTAAGAGCAGCAAAAGCTCCCTCGAAGGTGGAGAAAAGCTTGACGACACTATCGAGGCCAGCAACAAGGCTGTTGGTACTGCCATAGCCGGAGTTGCCCCAACTAATGACCGTACCGCTGCTCGTGAGCGCCGCAAATGCAGCATGGGTTGATGCAATGGTTTTCACGCCGGTGAGCAGTGTGGAGACGCTGCTGCTGTCGCCACCTAGGCTTGGGTTACCCCAGCTGATGACAGTGCCATCGCTCCTGAGAGCGGCAAAAGCGAAGGTATTGGAGAAGATCTGAACAACATTGGTCAGCTGGCTGGCAGTTGTTGCACCGATCGAACCTCCGTTGGCTGCATCTCCCCAGGCAGTGACAGTCCCGTCGGTCTTGAGAGCTGCAAAGGCATAGCCATTGCGGGTTTCAGAACTCGTTGTGTTGTACAGCGCACCCTGTGCAACCGGGGTCATGCTGATGGAGCTACCACTGGCATTGTTGGCAGTAGCACTAATGCTGGGAGCAGATGTAGTTCTGCTCAGCAAGATCAGTTGATGAGCAGATCCCAGCGCTGTAACGGCCGATGATGTGGCAGGGCTGTTGTTGATAAGGGCCGCCAGTCGATGGGCGATGGTGTTCAGAGCCTGGGTGGTGCTTGCTTCACCGCCCGTGCCGTCGCCATTAATGGTGAGGTCGTTAGCGGCTACCTTGTAGTTGAGCGTCGAACCATTGATGCTGATGCTGACGGAATCACCCAACCCATAGGTGCCAATAAGAGACAGGGTGGTCTGCGTCGGATCTTCAACCAGTGATCCACTCGTCTGACCGGCTGTATAACTGATTACAGGGTGATCATTCGTACCGTTGATCGTGACGGTAATCGTTTGATCAACAAAGGCTTGGTTGTTATCGACAACACGCGCAATGTAGCTCTGGGTGACGGATTGGCCTTGCTTCAGGGCCTGGGTCGCGGAGGCATTGTTGTTCAGGGTGTAGGTCCATACCCCACTGGCTGAATCAATGGCAATTGAGCCGTAGGTGGTGGATGGAGTCCCTTGAATCGACCAAGACTTGGTAGCACCCGGATCACCCGTAGCTGTGAGAGTGCCTGTAACACTTGAAGTGCCGGAGAAAACTTGGCCATCATTCAGGTTGCCAGCCTCTGTGACGGATCCAATCAGGGAAGTGCTGTCATTGGTGACAACAGGCCCATGGTTTGCACCCTCGATGGTGACTGCAATGGCTTGATCGGTAAAGGCACCTTTTTCATCAATTACTTGAACGGTGTAGCCCTGGGTGATGCTTTCACCTTGCTTGAGGGCGCGAACGACAGGATTGGATTTGTCAAGGTTGAAGGTCCAGGATCCTGTTGTGTAGGACTCTTCGGTTGTGATTGCAAAATTATCAATACCCCACGATTCATTACTTGTAGACTCATTAAGAGTAGTCGTAATTCCAAGAACGACTGCAGTTGTGGGGACAAGCGGAGTAAGACTGACAGAGAAGCGCTGATCCTGCCAACCCGGCGAAACGGCATAATCGCCAAATTCATGAGGAGTAATCGTCCAGCTATAGCCATTGGATGTGCCACTAGCCACAGCTGTGACATTTGACATTGAGTAAGGCTGGTTGATAATTTGCAAGCCATTAATCGTTACCCTAAACGCCTCACTATCCCAGGTATCATTGCGGAACCAGTCAAAGGAGATAGCTTTAACCGATTCGGATTGACTGCCAAAACTCTTGCTAATCGATTCACCTTGACCGTAAGGACCAAGGAAGGATCCCCACTGGGTCGATGTTGCCAGCTTGCCGCTACTCCAGCCATCGATACTTGTGCTGAAGGTTGAAGTACTGGTTTTAGTGCCTGTACTGATGCCAGTCGCAATAGCAAGGGTGCCATAGGTGACAGGTGGAGCACCAACAATCGACCACGCCAGGGTGGAATTTGAATCGCTATCAATCGCCTTAAGCGTGCCCAAAACAGTGCCGACACTTGAACCAGCAGCGCTGACGGTTCCGGTGCGATCGGAGGACCCTGAAATGACTACGGGACTATCATTGGTACCAGCGATGCTGATGACTATCGCTTGATCAACGGTGGCACCATTGTTGTCTGTAACCCTGGCCGTATAAGTTTGATTGACACTTTGCCCTTCCGTGAGGGATTGGGTAGCACCTAAGGCGTTATCGAGGGTATAGGTCCAAATGCCACTCGATGGGTTGATCGCCATCGTGCCGTAGGTGGTTGGCGGTGTACCCACAATCGACCAGGAAGCAGTCGCACCGGCGTCCAAATCGGAGGCGGTCAGGGCACCTGAAACCGTATTGGAACCTGAAACAGGGGTGCCGTCATCGAGATGGCCGGCTTCAATGACACTACCAAGCAACGCACCTGCATCATTGGTAATAACTGGAGCATCATTGGTGCCGTTAATCCTGATTGTCACATCGTCGTCTGCCCTGCCACCAAGGGCATCTGTGACAGTGACGGTATAGGTAAGCGTAATGAACTGCCCTTGAGCCAAGAAGTCGAGGTTGGCACTACTTAACGAATAGGCCCAGCCCGCCGAACCGGGGGAAGCCATGCCCGAACCAGCTCCGGTGAGGGTAAAGCCGGCCTCAAGGGCTGTTTTTAATTGGCTATTGAGGGTGCCGCCGCTCCAGGCAGCTGCGGACTTGAGCGAGAATCCAACGGAGGCCGTATTGTGATCAACATCACTGAAATTGAATGTGCCGCTGGAGGACAGATCCTGACTGGTCGCACTGGCTGCCTCGGTATAGGTGAGGTCATTAATAGCCGGGGTAATCAGCGGCAGGTCGTTGCTCCCCGCAATGGATAGGTTCAATTGCTGCTCAACCGTGCCACCCTGGCCATCACTCACTGTCACATAGAACGTATCGTTAACAGTGGTACCATTTTGCAAGGATTGAACGTTAGCCGCTGTCTGATTGAGGGTGTAGCTATAACCGCCAGCCTGATCAAGGGTTAGGTTCCCATAGGTGCCGGGTATGGCATTGGTCTGCACACTGCGTAGGGCAGTGACAAACGTGTTATTCGCATTCTGAAGCAGAAGGGCGGAGCCGCCGCCATTCTCGTAAAACTCAATCTTGATGTCATACCACTCCCCTTGGGTGAGGCCAGGTACGTTGAAGGTGTCATAAGCGGTGCCGCGGTCTCTCCAGCTCTCAACAACTTGACTACCGTTCACCCAAACCCGCACCCCATCATCGCTTCCGACCTTGAAGGTATTGGTACCATTGGCATAGGCCTGAATTTGACCGGTACAGCGGAGAGAGTAGGTATCACCGTTACCACCATCACGGGTGTCGTAACCATCATTGAAGTTTATTATTGCCTCGGTGCGTGTGGAACGCAGCATTCCTGTAAAACCAATCCCTTCAAACAGCTCAACATTCAAGCCTGCGCCAAGGGCAACGGCAGCAGAATTTGTAGTTTGAGAACTATGGCGTCCTCCAGTAACCAAAAAGCTATCGTTTTCAGCGTCAGAGAGTTGGGTAAAGAGGGCACCGGTGCCACCGGTGAGGCTGCTACTAACAACTACAGTATTACCTCCAGCCACAACTCCTGCTTCCAGGGCCGGACCAGCTGAAATCACGCCACCGCTGATGGGAGATGAATTACCACCGTTGATGCGGATCACGAGCGGTTGCTCGATCACATTCTGATAGGTACTTAGGCTTTCAACCTGGCTTGTGGTGAGAGCTAACAGGAAGGAGTCATCAATGGTTTGATCGCCCCGCAGGGCCATCACAGACGCATTGCTGTTATTAAGGGTGTAGGTGTAGGAACCATCGGCTTTGATGGTGATGCTGCCGTAATTACCTTCCAAGACAAGGCCTGAACTGCTGCTGCTTAAGGGGACCGGTGCAAAACTACCATCGGCAGTGCGGCCCGCTGTGACGGTGGTTGTGAAGCTGTTGCCGTCTGGGTCTTGAAGATTGGCAAAGACAGCACCAACGCCTTGAGTACTGGTGGCTGGCAAACCTGCTCTTGCTTTTTTAACAGAAGCGTCAAGCAACTGACCGGTGGTTAGGGGGAGGTCGTCGGTACCATTAATGGTGACGGTGATCGTCTGATCGACGTAGGCACCGAAGTCGTCGGTAACCCGAGCAGTGAGGGTTTCACTAACCGATTGACCTTTGTTGATGGCCTGGGTCGCTGTCTTGGTGTTATCGAGGGTGTAGGTCCACACCCCGGTGGAGGCATCGATCGCGATCGTGCCGTAGGTGGTAGATGGCGTGCCCGGGATACTCCAGGTGCGGGTCGCACTCCCATCCACATCAGAAGCATTTAGGGTGCCTGAGATTGAACTGGTGCCAGCAAAGATGGAGCCGTTGACGTTTTGGCCGGCTTCCACCACGGAGCCGGAGCGAGCTGCCGCCGTACTGGTGACGACTGGCACGTCGTTTGTGCCATTAATGGTGACTGTGATCGTCTGATCGACGTAGGCACCGAAGTCGTCGGTGACCCGAGCAGTGAAGGTTTCACTAACCGATTGACCTTCCTTGAGCTCCTGCGTCGCCGTCTTGCTGTTATCGAGGCTGTAGGTCCACATGCCAGTGGAGGCATCGATGACGATCGCGCCATAGGTGGTTGATGGGGTGCCGATGATGCTCCAGGTGCGGGTTGCGCCGCTATCGACATCGGAGACGCTGAGGGTGCCCGAGATCGAACTGGTACCAACAACGACGCTGCCGTCGTCGTTGTTGCCGGCTTCCACCACGGAGCCGGCGCGAGCAGCCGCCGTACTGGTGACGACTGGCACGTCGTTTGTGCCATTAATAGTGACGGTGACGCTTTGATCGAGGTAGGCGTCAAAGTCGTCGGTTACCCTTGCGGTGTAGGTTTCGGTGACGGATTGGCCTTCCTTGAGTGCCTGGGTGGCAGCCAAAGTGTTATCTAGGGTATAAGACCAAACACCCGTGCTGGCATTGATGGCGATAGAGCCGTAGGTGGTTGAAGCCGGGTCGAGGGCACCTGAATTCCAGCTGCCATTGGCGTTGAGCTTTGCAACGAAGGCGTCGGAACCCCCTGCGGAAGTAAGGGTGGTGTTGGTGCCAAAACTGGCGCTGCCTGTGTAATTGCCCGTGACCAGGACAGAACCGTCACTCAGGGCCGTGATGCCTCTACCCAAGTCACTACCTGATCCGCCAGCTTTGGCAGCCCAGGCATAGCTACCATCGGCATTAAGTTTTGCAATGTAAACATCTTGACCGCCTCCCGATGTGAGATTGGTGGTGCCAAAACTGATGTTACTTCCGGAAAAACTGCCCGTAATAAGAGAGGAGTCATCACTCAGAGCGGTGAGCCCTAATGCACCTGTGGTGTTATTTCCGATTCTCTTTGCCCATGCGTAGCTGCCATCAGCGTTGAGCCTCGCTATGTAATTGTCATATGCACCGCTTTGTGATGCAAAGGTGGTATTTCCAAATCTGGTGGTACCTCTGAAATAGCCAGAGATTAGGGAGGAGCCATCACTAAGAGCTACAATACGTTGACCAAAGTCTGAATCCGTTCCACCAGCCCTGGTGGCCCAGGCGTAGCTACCATCAAAGTTGAGCTTGGCAATGAAGACGTCTTGAGAACCCGCTGACGTCAGGGTGGTATCGCCAAATTTGATGTTGGTGCCGTCGAAGTAGCCCGTGATCAGTGAGGAACCGTCACTTAAAACCGCAATATCAGTGGCATAATCTCCACCCTGCCCCGCGCTACCACCTTTGGTAGCCCAGGCAAAAGTACCATTGGGATTAAGCTTGGCAATGTAAACATCCTCCCGGTGCGTTGCCGTGAGGGTGGTACTGCCAAAGCTGGCACTGCCACTAAAAGAGCCCGTGATCAGGACGGAGCCATCGCTCAGGGCCTTGATACTGGCGCCGTAATCGGGAGACGATCCACCGACTTTGGTGGCCCAGGCATAGCTGCCATCAGCGTTGAGCTTGGCAATGAAAACGTCGGATGATCCTGCTGAAGTCAGGGTGGTAGCTCCAAAGCTGGCGCTGCCATTGAAATTGCCGGTGATCAGGGCGGAGCCGTCATCGAGGGCTGTGATTCGGGCACTGGCGTCGGCGCCCGATCCACCGGCTCTGGTGGCCCAGGCATAGCTGCCATCGGCGTTGAGCTTGGCAATGAAGACGTCAGTACCCCCTGCTGACGTGAGGGTGGTAGCTCCAAAGCTGGCGCTTCCGGAAAAATTGCCCGTAATCAGGGAGGAGCCATCAGCTAGGGCCTTGATGTCACTGCTCAAGTCGTCACCGGTACCACCGCCGCTGGTGGCCCAAAGGCCACCAGCGGACGCCGTAACCACAGCGGGTGAGCCGGCGATGCTCCAACTGCGTGTCGCGCCTGTGTCGACATCGGAGGCAGCCAGGGCGCCGCTGACGCTCGTGGTGCCGGCGCTAGCGGTGCCATTGTCGAGATGGCCAGCTTCTATCACTGAACCCGTCAGTGCGGCTGCGCTGTTGGTGGCGGATGGCAGGTCGTTGGTGCCATTAATGGTGACAGTGATCGTCTGATCGACGTAGGCGCCGAAGTTGTCGGTGACCCGGGCGGTATAGCTCTGGTTGACTGATTGACCTTCCTTAAGCGCCTGGGTTGCTGTCTTGGTGTTATCGAGGCTATAGGTCCAGACACCGGTGGAAGCATCGATCGCGATCACGCCATAGGTGGTGGATGGGGTGCCGGTGATACTCCAGGTGCGCGTCGCACTTCCATCCACATCAGTGGCACCCAGGGTGCCTGAGATGGAACTGGTGCCAGCAAAGGTGGTGCCGTTATCGAGATTGCCAGCCTCTGTAACCGAACCGGTTAGGGCTGCTGCGTTGTTGGTAACCGTTGGAACATCATTGGTGCCGTTAATGGAGACGGTGATCGTCTGATCGACGTAGGCGCCGAAGTCGTCGGTGACCCGAGCCGTGAAGGTTTCACTAACCGATTGGCCTTCCTTAAGGGCCTGGGTTGCGGCTTTGGTGTTATCGAGGCTGTAGGTCCACACCCCGGTGCTGGCGTTGATCGCAATGGCGCCATAGGTAGTTGACGGGGTGCCGGCAATGCTCCAGGTGCGCGTTGCACCAGCATCCGCATCGGAGGCACTCAACGTGCCGGTAACAGAGTTGGTGCCGGCAACCGCGGTGCCGTTGTCGAGATGGCCAGCTTCTGTAAGCGAGCCAATTAATGCTGCTGCGTTATTGGTGACCGTTGGAACGTCATTGGTGCCGTTGATGGTGACGCTGATCGTCTGATCGACGTAGACACCGAAGTTGTCGGTGACCCGGGCAGTGAACGCTTCGTTGAAGGATTGACCTTCCTTGAGCGCCTGGGTAGCCGTCTTGGTGTTATCGAGGGTGTAGGTCCACACCCCGGTGGAAGGATCGATCGCGATCGCGCCATAAGTGGTAGACGGCGTACCTGTGATGATCCAGTTGAGCGTTGCGCCACTATCCACATCGGAAGCAGCCAGGGTGCCGCTTATGGTCGTGGTGCCGGCACTGGCGGTGCCATTGTCGAGATGGCCGGCTTCTGTGATTACACCAACCGAAGCCGTTGCGGCATTGGTTACAACTGGACTATCATTCGTGCCCTTAATCGTGATTGTGACGTCTTGCGGACTGCCGGCCGAACCAGCGGAGCTGTCAGAGAGTGTGATGCGGTAAGTAGCCGTAACTGAATCTCCATCACCCAGGTATTGGATGATGTTGTTGTTAATTGTAAAGCTCCAGTTGAGGGTGCCATTTGATGCTGGACCAGAAACCCCTGGTCCGCTGAGGGCAAAAGTATTTGTCAGATCAGCAAGGGCGGCTTGCAAATCGCTGGAAACATTGCTTCCCGACGAGGCGATAGGTTGAAGCAGCACTGCACTGGCTTGCACAACTTCAGTGCTGTCTACCTCCTGGAAATTGAGGGTGCCGCTGGTGCTTATAAGCTGATACCCACTGCTGGCTGAAGCAAGCTGGGTGGAGCTCAGTGCCTGGGTGTTATCGAGACCAACACTTACAAGGCTGTCATCGGCGTAAGGATTAGCAAGACTGACTACCCGGAGGTTATTCGAACTGCCATCGAAGTCCACACCAGTGCTATTGCCACCTAAGCTGGCATTCCCCCATGTAATGACGGAACCGTCTGCTTTTAGGGCGGCAAAGCCTGAGGAATTGGAGAAGATCTGGGTAACACCTGAACTGAGGCTGCTGGCAACAGTGCTGCTATTACCGCCGTAGGCAGGGTCTCCCCATGTGACGACAGAGCCATCAGTCTTTAGAGCTGCGAACGCAGCTTCATTGCCAAAAATCTGAATAACATTTGAACTGATACTACTGGCAACGGAGCTACTATTGCCACCCCACTGGTTGTAACCCCAGGTAACGACGGAGCCGTCGTCCTTCAAGGCTGCAAAGGCATGGCTTGTTGAAAAAAGCTGCTTAACGCCCGAACCAAGACGGGTAGCAACCGAACTGTAATTCCCGCCAAAGCTGCCGTCCCCCCATGCGATGACAGAGCCGTCGCTCTTCAAGGCTGCGAAGGCACGTTCGGTCGTTAGAATGTTGGTTACACCTGAACTGATGCTGTTAAGAACGGTACTGCTATCTCCGCCTAAGCTCGGAACTCCCCAGGTGATGACAGAGCCGTCGGACTTCAGGGCGGCAAACGCATTGGGACCTGAGAAGATTTTGGTGACGCCCGAACTGAGATTGCTAGCAACGGTGCTGCTGTTGCCGCCAAAAGAGGCATCTCCCCAGGTGACGACTGAGCCATCGTCCTTTAATGCTGCAAAGGCACGTTCAGTAGAAATAATTTGGGTGACACCTGAACCAATGCTATTTGCAACCGAGCTGCTGTTGCCACCATTAGAAGAATTACCCCACGTGATGACAGCACCATTCTGCTTCAAAGCAGCAAAACCATAGGGCCCAGAGAAAACCTTGACGACGCCTGAGACGAGGCTGTCAGCAACAGCACTACTATTTCCACCATTATTGGAGTCGCCCCAGGTGATGACAGATCCATCACTCTTTAAGGCTGCAAAAGAAAAAACATTGGAGAAGATCTTGGTAACGCCTGATGCGAGCCTGCTAGCTACAGCGCTACTGTTGCCACCAAGAGCAGGGTTACCCCATGTGACGACAGAGCCATCGGCCTTTAAGGCTGCAAAAGCATAGGTGGCCGTAAAGATTTGGATGACACCTGAGCTGAGACTACTCGCAACAGCACTACTATCTCCCCCGTTGCTAGAATCTCCCCAAGTAACGACAGAACCATCGCTGCGCAGTGCAGCGAAAGCATTAATGTTCGCAAATTCCTGATCGGTACGCCCTGAAAGCCTAAGAGCATTAAATGTATAAGAGCCGGTGCTTTGTATAGCAGTGCTATTCATGAGCACTCCAGAGGCATTAACAGCTGCTGCTGTAACCGTAAAGCTGTTGTAGCTACGTCCAGTCAGCTCGAGTTGAGCACCATTAACACTTGCACTAACCAAAGCATTCGTCGTGGCATTAGTTGCCACTGCAGCAGCCAAGCGGCTGGCGATCGTACTGAGAGATGCGGAGGACCCACTCAGATCAGATGCAGTCACTGTGTACTGAACAGTGGTGCCATTGAGCGTGAGGCTTACCGAATCACCGAGTTGGTAGCTACCGCTCAGCGTCAAACTCTCGCGCTGAGTCCGTTGACCTAATGTCACCGAGCCGAAATCTTCTTTGACCTCGCGGCTGCTGACAGCAGCTGTGATTTGGGGCAGGTCGTTGCTACCGGTGATCGAGAAAATCAGCTCGCTGCTTAACCCCGTGGAACTGCCATCGGTGACCCGAATGCTGCCGAAACTGTCGGTGACATTCTGGCCGGCGGATAGACCTTGGGTGACAGTGGAGCTGTCGCTGAGGCTGTAGCTCACCACACCAGTGCTTAGGGAGAAACTGGCGGTGCCGTAGGTACCACTCTTGGTGTAGGTGCTGCCGTTATCTCCGGTGCTCCAACCGTTGCTAATCAGATAACCCGTGTCGTAAAAGGTGGTGCTCAAGACCTCCAGGGCCACGTTCATGTCCCAATTGTCGTGGGACAAGACAAGCCCGTCGTAAAGACGGAGACTTGCGTAGTCGCTGGTTGACGGCCAGGGCGTTGCTGACACATAAGTGTCATTGACCCAAGTTAAGGGAGCTCCGCTAGTGACATTGCCTGAACCCCTGTTGCTTCCGTTAAGCCCCTGACCGATGTACGAACCACTCAGATTGCCATTATAGGAATCCCAAATAGCACTTAAATCGTCGTAGCTGCTGTTGGCGTGGCTCGAGTTGGCGATAGCCGTACCATCCATCAGACGGGACGTAGGGCTGGTCCCGAGGGTCGGCAGCGCTAGATTCACGCCGTTGACAGTGGCATAGCGGTAGGAGTCGTTTGTCGATACTCCAGTATTGCCATCGATGTCTTTCTTGAAGAGATTGTAGATCTCACTGAGACGAAAAGTTCCTTGATCTCGTTTGTAGGCATCTCCGGCTATGGTGCCATCACTGTTTCGATCCCAGTGGTAATACCTCTTTCCTTCGACTTGCACTGGGGCAATTAATTTGCCCAAGCTGCCCAGGTCTATGGTTGGAGCGATAGCAGCGCTGCCATCAACATCGCCTTTGCTCAGTGTGATCGAGGCGCTCACAACACCAGCGATTCCGTTATTGATACCACCGGCTTCCACCAGGGTGGCCGTTGGGCTGCCGGCCGACACCGTGGGCGCGTCGTCGCTGCCGGTGATCGAGAAGATCAGGGCACTGCTCAGGGCCGTGGCACTGCCATCGGTGACCTGAATGCTGCCGAAACTGTCGGTGACACTTTGGCCGGCAGTGAGTGATTGGGTGGCATTGGCGACGTTGTTGAGGCTGTAGGCGACGACACCAGTTGTCAAAGAGAAGCTGGCAGTGCCGTAGCTGCCGGTTTTGGTGTAGGTGCTGTTGCCGCTATCGCTCCAGCCGTTGATGATCAGATATCCCGTGTCGTAGCTGGCGCTGCCATCAACATCGCCTTTGCTCAGTGTGATTGAGGCACTGGCAACACCAGAAGTGCCGTTATTGATACCACCAGCTTCCACCAGGGTGGCTGTGGGGTTGGCTGCCGTAACGGTGGGCGCGTCGTTGAGGGCATTGACCACAGTGCCCAGACTCACGGTGCTAGCGCTGTAGGCCGTGGTGCCACCATTCGTACTTACATTGAGAATGCTGCCGTTAGCCGGGGCCGAGCTTCCAGCTGCTGTGATGCTCGAATCAACCAGACGAGCGGTCAGCCCACCCGGAGTACCGTTGTAGTTGGCGGCAGGAACAAACCGCAGCTGGGTTGCGGCAGAAAGAAAGACGCCGTTGCTGTCACTCAGTCCAGCGGAGATGTCGGTCCAGTTGCCGTTGCTTTTCCATTGCCAGGTGCCCTGGGCGGAGGTTGCAGCATTGGCCGTAACAACTACACCATAAAAACCGGCGGGAGTACCAGGGCTTGGATTTACCGCCGAACCAGAATCCAGAATGACTTGATAAAGAAGCGAATCAAAGATCGAATCTTCATCACCAATCGACATGACATAGTCCAGTACTACGTCATCTGCCAGGCTGTTGATATAGGCATCATTGGGATCAAATTGGTAAGATCCGTTCGAAAGATTGAGAGAGAAAGCTCCATAGTCATCAACAATTTTCGCGCTAGTGCCATTGACCAATCCGCCATCCAGGCGCAACTTCAACGGTGAGGGAGTTGTCGGCAGTGGAAAGCTCCCGTAGCTAACTGGGAAATCCTCATCATCGTCAGGATCATTAACGTAGAGATCCCAGTCCAGCTGGGCATCAAAGCGCAGCACGACAACTCCAGATCCGCCGGCGCCAGTTAGATAGTTATTGGCTCCCGCACCACCACCACCGCCGGTGTTTTGGACGCCACCTGTTGCAGCATTCGTAGCAGAAGCGGCATTGCCAGCGTTGGTTCCGCCAGTTCCACTGGAGCCAGATCCGGCTCCACCACCCCCTGAGCCATAGACAATGGGGACTCCGGTGGTTCTGAAAATTATTCCTTCTCCACCATTTCCGCCAGTCGCCCCGACGGCATTTGACCCTGCAGAAAGGGCACCACCACCACCACCGCCAGCAGGACTTTCGCCCCAGCCCACCCGGTTGCTTTGACCACCTCGATTACCGTAAAAGGTGGCGTCAGCAATGTTGGTAACGGAACCAGAAACGGCAGCCCCCCCGGAACCAACGCTCCAATGGCCACCACCACCGGAACCGCCTTCGGAGCCTAGGTCGCCACTATTGCCGCCACCAACACCGCCACCAACAACGGCTAGGGATTGCCCTGTGGATGACGAAGAAATCGTTGTTGTGCCGCCATTATACGACGTATTACCGGTTGAATAAGTGCCGCCTGAAGATGCACTCCCTCCGGATCCAACAGAGATCAAATAGACGGCAGGCAGGATATTGAAGTTTGCGGTGTAGGCCACACCGCCGCCGCCGCCGCCACCTGCGGCAAGGTTGTACGCCCAAGCACCGGAAGCACCGCCCCCAACTGCCAGTAGCTCAGCAACAGTTGAGCGCAAACTCACAAACTCTGAACTTGCCTGCTTAAACGTGAGGACTAGATCTCCGTCGAGGAGCTTGGCATCTTGTACTGGATTCGTCAGCAACAATTTGGCTGTGTCGCTTGAATCGCTAAAGTTCAACCCGAATAAGCCAGCAACTGTGCCACTGCTGATGGCAAGGCTGGATGGGTCCTCATTGACAGGCGCAAGGGAAGCCGCACCCGATGCCACAGGAGCAGCATCGTTAATCGCCAATACAGCCGTTCCCAAGCTCACGGCATCCGCGGAGTAGGCCGTGGTGCCACCGTTAGTTCTTACATCAACGAGGCTGCCGTTAGCTGGTGCCGTGATGCTGGAATCAACCAGACGGGCGGTGAGCCCACCCGGAGTACCGTTGTAGTTGGCGGCAGGAACAAACCGCAGCTGGGTTGCGGCAGAAAGAAAGACGCCGTTGCTGTCACTCAGTCCAGCGGAGATGTCGGTCCAGATGCCGCTGTTGTTCCATTGCCAGGTGCCCTGGGCGGAGGTTGCAGCATTGGCCGTAACAACTACACCGGCAAAGCTATCATTATCGATTGCGTCGAAGAACGTGTGAGCAAAGATCGATGAAACTGTCCCGCCGCTGATTGCGGAGCTTGGGGTGTCCTCAACAATGGCTGCAAGGGATGCATCACCATTGGCGTTGGGGGCATGGTTTTGGACAGAAGCCTCAACTGCCACCTGTTGGCCGTCGACCATCAAGGTGTAGTGGTCGCTGTCCTTGAAAGCCTCCGCCACAACCAATGTGGGATCAGCAGCCGTGACCAGCTGGGCAAAAAAGGCTCCTTCGTCGCCACTGCTATCAGTCTTTACCCCATTGAGTAGCCAATCCAGGGCATGGCCGATCTCTTGGAGCAACAACTGGCGCTGCTCGTCAGGGCTGGCCGCAGCAAACCACTCTTCATTCACCAGAATCGTTGGCCTTCCCGTGGGGTAGCCCCCCGCAAAGACGCCCTGAAATCCATTCAGCGTCTGTCCATCAACCAGCTCGAAATCCAGATCTCGCAGACCCGTGCCGCTTTGCAGGGTGCCCAGAACCGCCTTCAGGCCTTGGTTCCAGGCATCACTCGTCGTTGCACGACCAAAAACCCGGGTTGCCAGGCCCTTGAAATCGCCTTGGGCCGAACGCGCCTGAATCCATTGCCAGACATCTGCAATGGATTCATGGAGCAGCTGATTTGCCGCTTTTGCGCCTTCCACGTAGCTATTGCACCCTTTACCAATACTAGTATGGACTCCATGGGATGGGGCTCGGGCACAGTCGCAGTCAAAGCCCTAAAAGGCCCGGACCCCGAGCAACCTGCAAAGCCCTGGTCTCATTCTGAGACCAGGCGGACCGTTAAGCTCCGAGGGCCAAACATGGCCAAGCAAACGTTGAATCCATCAACATGGATTCAACGTTTCCCTCTATGTATCGCTTTTACAAGCAACGACAATTAAGTCGTTACTTTTTATTTTTATTGCAATCTTTTCAACACGCAAAGCCTCACCAAGCTTGATGGCATCCGATCAACAGAGGGCCATGCGACCGCCATCTCTCATGGTGCTGGGCACCTCCAGCGGTGCGGGCAAAACCCTGATGACCGCGGCCCTCTGCCGGGTGTTGAAGCGCCGCAGCGAGCAACCGCTGCCCTTTAAGGGCCAAAACATGAGTCTCAATGCCTGGGTGGATCAGGCCGGGGGCGAGATGGCCTACTCCCAAGCCCTGCAGGCCTGGGCGGCGGGCCTGGAGCCCCAGGTGGCCATGAATCCAGTCCTGCTGAAACCCCAGGGCGACAGCACCAGTGAGTTGATTCACCTGGGCCAAGCGGTGGGCACCGCCCGCGCCGAGCACTACTACCGCGATTGGTTCAAGCCGGGCTGGGCAGCGATTCGCAGCGGCCTGGGCGCCCTGAAAAGCCAATACCCCCAAGGGCGGCTGGTGCTCGAGGGGGCGGGCAGCCCGGTGGAAGTGAATCTTCAGGCCAGAGATCTCACCAACCTGCGCCTGGCCCAATACCTGCGGGCCCATTGCCTGCTGGTGGCCGATATCGAGCGCGGGGGCGTCTTTGCCCAGATCGTGGGCACCTTGGCCCTACTCAGCCCGGTGCAACGGCCGCTGATCAAAGGAATCCTGATCAACCGCTTCCGGGGACGCCGCGAACTCTTTGATCAAGGCCGCAGCTGGCTGGAGCAGGAAACCGGAATTCCGGTGCTGGGGGTGATGCCCTGGCTCAACGAGCTCTTTCCGCCAGAAGACTCCCTGGATCTGTTGGAGCGCCGCGGCCGCAAAAGCACCGCCGAACTGGAGGTCGCCGTGCTGCGGTTGCCATCGCTGAGCAACTTCTCCGACCTCGACCCCCTGGAAACAGAACCCAGCGTGCAGCTGCGCTGGATCCAGCCCGGTGAGCCCTTGGGCCAGCCCGACGCCGTGATCGTGCCGGGCAGCAAGCAAACCCTGCGGGATCTGGCCGCCCTCCAGGCCAGTGGCCTCGGCCCGGAGCTGAAGCGTTATGCGGCAGCCGGCGGCCAGGTGTTTGGCATCTGCGGCGGCATGCAAATGCTGGGGGTGGAACTCGTGGACCCCGAAGGCCTTGAAGGTGGGGCTGGTCTCGCCAGCCCCGCCGGCCTGGGATTACTGCAGCTGCGGACCGTGTTTGGAGGTGCCAAGGCCCTCCGCCAACGACGCAGCCAGGCCCTCTGGCCCCTGCCCGACGAAGGCCGCAGTCAAGGCCCACAAGGGATCCAGGCAGCCTTAGAGCTGGAGGGGTTTGAGCTCCACCGCGGCGTCAGCAACCTCCATCAGTTCGCCAATCTGGAGCCTGCCAATCTGGAGCATCTTGCCCATGGCGGCCCCTTGGCTGAAGACCCCAGCCTGGGTTGGTGGCAGGCCTGGGGAGACCAGGGGGGGCTGGTGGCAGGCACCTATCTCCATGGCGTGTTTGAAAGCGGCCCCTGGCGGCGGCGCTGGCTCAATCAACTGCGCCAGCGCAAAGGGTTGCCATTGCTGAGTGAACGCCAACCCCACCACAGCCAACATCGGGATGCGTTGCTCGATCGCCTCGCCGATGCCTTTGAAGCGCACGTCGATCTAGGTCCGCTGCTTGTGAACTAACCGCGATGCCAGCAACCCCGATCACGGTCCATTGGCCCCATGGCCGCAGCAGCATGGTCCGACCAGGTACCGATTGGCTCGTGGCGGCCCAGGCGGCGGGATTCCCCATTCCCACCGGCTGCCTGGGGGGCAGTTGTGGCGCCTGTGAAATCGAAGTGAATGGCCAGATGGTGCGGGCCTGCATCGCCACGGTGCCCGCAGCATCCAGCGGGGAACTCACGGTGGAACTGGCCAGCGATCCCTACTGGTGATCGCTCTGGATCAGTCGCACTCGATCTGTCGCGCTGGATCAGTCGCACTCGATCAGTCACGTTGAATCAACCCACCCCCCAGGAGCACCTCACCGTCGTAGAAGACGGCCGCCTGGCCTGGGGTGATCGAAAACTGCTCATCGGCAAACACCAGCTGGCAGCGATGGGGCCGCCCGCCCGCGGTATCGACGGCTGTGGCCGGTAGGGGCGTCAACAGCGCCGGCTCGGGGGCGCTGCGGTAACGCACCTGCACCGCCACCTCCAGGGGCCGATCCGGAGGCGCCATGGAGACCCAATTCACCGCTCCCACGCAGCACTGCGAGCGAGCCGCCTCGCTCCGGGGGGCCACCACCACCCGGTTCATGGCCGCATCCAATCGCACCACATGCAAGGGCTCACTCCAGGCCACCCCCAGCCCCTTGCGCTGGCCAATCGTGAAGTGCTCGATGCCATCGTGCTGGCCCACCACCGTGCCATCGCCCAGCACAATTTCCCCCTGGCGCGGCGGCAAATAGGCATCCAGAAACGCCTTCATCGAGCCGTGGTGATCGGCTAGGCAGAGATCCTGACTTTCAGGTTTCTCGGCCGTACGCAGTCCATGGCGGGCCGCCTCCAGGCGGGTGTCGGCCTTGGTGAGTTCACCCAAGGGGAACACCAACCGGCCCAGCACCTCCTGGGGTAGGTCGTAGAGGAAATAGCTCTGGTCCTTGCGGGAATCGAGCCCCCGCAGCAACTGATGACGACCATTGGGGCTCTGATCGCCATGGCGCACGCGGGCGTAGTGGCCCGTGGCGATGCGCTGCAGGCCCCGCTCTTTGGCCGCCCAGGCGAGCATCGGAGCAAATTTCACCTCCCGATTGCAGCGGGAGCAGGGCAGGGGTGTCACGCCTTCGCCATAGCCCTGCACCAAGAAATCAACAATTTGCTCTTGGAAATGCTGCCGAAAATCCACCACGTGGTGGGGCACGCCCAGCTGCTCACAGATCCCGGCGGCATCCACCAGCCCTTCCGCGCAGCAGGCGCCCTTGCCACTCATCAGCCACAGGGTGAGGCCCTCCACCTCCCAACCGGCTTCCACCAGCAGGGCTGCGGTGAGTGAGCTATCCACCCCACCCGAGAGTCCTACGGCGAGGCGATGCTCCCCTGGCCAGGCCCGCAGGCGCTCCAATGCCGCAGCCCCAGCGGGGGTTGCGGCCACAGGAGCCGCTGCACTGGCGGGAGAAGCAAACAAAGGGGCCACAGGGGGCGGATGTCTCCCATCATGAAACCGTGCTGTCCGTGATCGCGTCCCCGTGCCAGTACCCGTGCTCGTGCCCCGTGATGCCGATCACCTGCTCGTCAGCGGCGAGCAGATGGCCCAGCTCGAGCAGCAGCTGTTCGCCAGTGGGCTTCCGGTCGAGGCCTTGATGGAAAAGGCGGCCCTGCTCGTGGCCCGCCATCTGCTGGAGCACGAACCCCTCCAGGCCGGGGCGCTTGTGCTGGTTGGGCCAGGTCACAACGGCGGCGATGCCCTGGTGGTGGCCCGGGAATTGCACCTGGCCGGAGTGGCGGTGCGGATCTGGAGCCCGTTCGAGCGCCACAAACCACTCACGGCCGCCCACCTGGACCATGGCCGCTGGCTTGGGATTCCGCTCCTCCAAGAAGCACCCGATCCGGCCGATGGGGCCCTCTGGATTGATGGCCTCTTTGGCATCGGCCAGCGCCAAGGCCCGGGGGATGCCATCGAAAACCTGCTGCTGGCGCGCCAACAGCAACGGCCCCACCACCTCTTGGCCGTGGATGTACCCACCGGCCTCTGCGCCGACCAGGGGATCTGCCTGGGGGCCGGGGCGGCGGTTGCCCACTGCACCACCACGATCGGCCTGGTCAAAACCGGCCTGGTGCAGGATCCCGCCCTCGCCCACGTGGGACAGCTGGTACGCCTTGACCTGGGCCTGCCCCCAGCCCTGTTGGCTGGATTACCCGCCAACCAACCCCTGGCCCTCGGCCCCAAAGACCACCAAGCCGGTCCCCCACAACAAGCCAGCCTCCTCAACCAATGCGCCACCAGCAACCCAGCGGCCAGCAAATACCAACGGGGGCGGCTGTTGGTGATTGCCGGGAGCAGCCCCTACCGGGGAGCCGCGGCCCTGGCCTTGGCCGGTGCCAGCAGCTCGGGCTGCGGCAGCCTGCGCGCCGTCCTGCCCGCTCCCATGGGGCAAAGCCTGTGGCAGCAGTTGCCCCAGGTGGTGGTGAACCAGGAGCTGGACTGCAGTCCCGCAGGCGATCTCCTGCTGGAAGGCTTAGCCAGCGCAACCCTGGAGCGCTTGGATGCGGTGCTGATCGGCCCGGGCATTGGCTCTGGGAGTGGCGCTGGGAGTGGCGCTGGAGGCCTCAAGAACTGGCAGCCCCTGCAAGCGTTCCAGGGGCTGCTGGTGATCGATGCCGATGGGCTCAACCGGCTGTCCCAGATGGCGGGCGGTGGATTGGCCTGGCTGCAGCAGCGCCGGGGGCCCACCTGGCTCACCCCCCACCCCGGCGAATTCGCCCGCCTCTTTCCCCAGTGGGTGGGCCTCCCTCCCCTGGAAGCAGCCCAGCAGGCTGCCAAGGCCAGTGGGGCCAGCGTGCTGCTCAAGGGTGCCCGCAGCATCGTGGCCGCCGCCGATGGCCGCCGATGGCAACTGCTCAAGGCCAACCCCCGTGCCGCGAGAGCCGGGCTCGGTGATGTGCTCGCCGGCTATGCCGCCGGCCAGGGAGCTAGCGCCGGGAGCGATGGCCAGATCCTGGCCGCAGCCGCGCTGGACCACGCCCTGGCGGGCTGCCAGCTCCACCAACCCAGCCCACCGGAGGTGGCCGCGATCCTCGCCGCTGGCACCGCTGGCCCGGTGTCCAATTGAAGACAAAAGGGCTCTCAGCGAGGCTGAAGTGCTGGTTTTGTGATGATTTGCGTTTGAAAGCTGAAGCGTTGCTGACAACACACGTCAGCCCGTAGGAAAGCTCCCATAGTTGTGGGCTGGATTCCACTAGCCATGACCTTTTCATCCCCAAGGGCTAGCGAGAGCAGTCGTAGGCGAAGTAGCGATCCAATCACCTGGTATCTGGCCACCATTGGCCGTGAACCCCTCCTAACCCCTGCCGAAGAAATCGAGCTTGGCAATCAAGTCCAAGCCATGATGCGGCTCCTCGAAGCTGGAGAACTGGAAGTTGGAGAGTTAACAACTGGCGAATCAATAGCTGGAGCAGACCAACTCAGCGACCAGGACAAGCGCACCATCAAGATCGGCAAGCGCTCCAAGGCGCGGATGATGAAGGCCAATCTCAGGCTGGTGGTCAGCGTTGCCAAGAAATACCAAAACAGGGGCCTTGAACTACTCGATCTGATCCAAGAAGGCTCCCTTGGCCTAGAGCGGGCGGTGGAGAAATTTGATCCCACCCGTGGTTACAAATTCTCCACCTATGCCTTCTGGTGGATCCGCCAGAGCATGACCCGGGCCATTGCCTGCCAATCCCGCACCATTCGCCTTCCGGTTCACCTCAGCGAGCGCCTGAGCGCCATTCGCAAGGTGAGCCTTGAGCTGGCCCACAAACTCGGGGCCATGCCCAACCGGAGGGAAATCTCCGAAGCCCTCGACATGCCGCTCGAGGAACTCGACAGCGTGCTGAGCCAGGCGCTCACCACCTCCAGCCTGGATGCTCCCATCAATGGCGATGAAAGCCGGAGCTTCCTCGGTGATCTCATTGCCGACTCCAACGACGAGGAGCCCCTCGACCGGGTTGAACGGGGCATGCACCAGGAAGAATTGGGGCGCTGGATGAGCCACTTGAGTGAGCAAGAACGGCAAGTGCTGCACTTGCGTTTTGGCCTCGAGGGCGTCGAACAACACACCTTGGCCGACATCGGCCGTCAGCTCGACGTCTCCCGGGAAAGGGTACGTCAAGTCGAGATCAAAGCCCTGCGCAAACTGCGCAGCCTCACCAACCGCCAACCAAGCAGCCCCTGAAAACGCAGAAGATCAGTCTTCTGCCCAGATGTAGCGGGTGAGCTCTTCCGGCTTGGGTTCGGGGGCCGCGAGGGCAAAGTCCACACAATCGGTGATCTCAGCGTCGATCTCCTTCTCGATCGCCTTGAGCTCCTCGGGGGTGGCCAGCTGTTGGCTCACCAGGTGGGCGGCAAGCTGCTTGATGGGATCACGCTTGGCCCAAAACTCCTTCTCCTCCGCAGCCCGCAGCTCATCGGGGTCGGCCAGGGAGTGGCCACGGAAGCGGTAGGTGAGGCACTCGAGCACCGTGGGGCCTTCCCCAGCCCGGGCCCGTTCAACGGCGCGCTGGGCGGCGGCCCGAACCGCCAGCACATCCATGCCATCCACCTCTTCACCGGCCATGCCGAAGGCCGCAGCCTTGCGCCAAATCTCGGGGTCACTGGTGGCGCGGTTGTGGTCCATGCCAATGGCCCACTTGTTGTTCTCCACCACAAACAGGATCGGCAACTTCCAGAGGGCCGCCATGTTGAGGCACTCGTAGAACTGGCCGATATTGCAGGTGCCATCGCCAAAGAAGGCCGCGGTTACCGCATCGCTGCCCGCATCACCCAGGGCATCCCGCTTGTAGCGGCTGGTGAAAGCGGCACCCAGGGCCACGGGGATGCCTTCACCGATGAAGGCATAACCGCCGAGCAGGTGGTGTTCCTTGGAGAACAGGTGCATCGAGCCGCCGCGGCCCTTGCTGCAACCGGTCTCCTTGCCGAATAGCTCACTCATCACTTCCCGGGCCGGCACCCCGCAGCTGAGGGCATGGACGTGGTCCCGGTAGGTGCTGCAGAACCAGTCGTGCTGCATCTTCATCGCTTTGATGACGCCCGTGCTGACGGCCTCCTGGCCGTTGTAGAGGTGCACGAAGCCAAACATCTTGCCCCGGTAATACATCTCGGCGCACTTGTCTTCGAAGCGCCGACCGAGGGTCATGTCGCGGTAAAGCAGCAGGCCCTCATCACGGGTCACCGTGGCGGGAGTCGCGGGATACAAGTTCTCAAGACGCTCAGCATGGGGACCGGCCACGTGGGTGGAATCGGCCGAACAGGAGGGGACCCCAGAGGCGGCCGCCATGTCCTGACCCATATCTGCCTGTGTCATGCCGGGTGGGAAATCGGGTGCTGAATCGGGCGCCTGTCAGAGACGGCTGATGCGACAGGGACTGTACGGGGTCCAGCACCAGCCAGCGCGGCAATGGCTGTCAAAACCGCTGACCCTGCCTAAAGTTTGGCCCTGCCTAATGTCACCAGCCAAAGGACGGTCCAGGTTGGAACTACCGATTGATCACTTCCGGCTGCTTGGCGTGGGGCCAACCACCGATGCCCAATCGGTCCTGCGCACCCTGCAGCAACGGCTGGACCGCGCCCCAGACCAGGGGTTCACTGACGAAACCCTCCAGTCCCGCGAGGAACTGCTGCGCGCCAGCGCCGACCTGCTCAGCGATGCCGACCGTCGCCTCGTCTACGAAACAGACCTCACCGCCATCTCCAGCGGCAGAGGCGCCACCATCGCCGCCCTCGATGTGCCCAGCTCCAACGAGGTGGGCGGATTGCTGCTCCTATTAGAGGCTGGTCAGCCCCTCGAATGCTTCGAACTGGCCAGCCGGGCCCTCCAACCGCCCCAGGCGCCAGCCCTGGGCAGCAGCCGCGAAGCAGATTTGACCTTGCTCGCCGGGCTCTCCTGCCTGGCGGCGGCCGCCGATCAACACCAGCGGCGGCGCTACGAAAGTTCCGCCCAAACCCTCAGGCAGGGTCTGCAGCTCCTGCAACGCATGGGCCAACTCCCCACCCTGCGCCATCAAATCAACCAGAAGCTCGAGGGCCTCACCCCCTTTCGCGTGCTCGATTTGCTCAGCCGCAATCTCACCGCCGTCAGCGAGCGCGCCGAGGGCTTGGCGCTGCTCGAGCAGCTGGTCCAACGCCGGGGCGGCCTGGAGGGGAACAACGACCCCAGCCTGTCGGGCGAAGAATTCCAGGCCTTTTTCAAACAAATCCGCGCCTTCCTCACCGTGCAGGAACAGGTGGATCTGTTCAGCAGCTGGGCCGATGACTCGCGGGATGCGGGCTCCCCTAGGGCAGGCTCGAGGGCTGCTGATTTTCTGGCCACCACAGCCCTCACCGCGTCGGGCTTTGGCCAGCGCAAACCCGAGCGGATTGCCGCCGCCAAGGCGCGGCTGCAAGCCAGTGGCACGGAAGGAACCCAACCCCTCTTGGCCTGCTTGCACCTGCTGCTGGGGGAGGTGGATCAGGCCCACCAAACCTTCGCAGAGGGCGCCTCCGGTGAATTGAAGCAGTGGGCTGCCAAGCAAAGCGCCGACCCCCTGGCCCAGCTCTGCGCCTATTGCACCGACTGGCTCTCGAGAGACGTGCTTCCGGGCTACCGAGATCTCGAGGCCGATGCCGACCTCGAGGCCTACTTTGCCGACCGGGACGTGCAGGCCTATGTGGAAGGCCAGGAGCCCCTATCGGCCCCACCCACCGCCAACCCCCAGCCCTCGGTTTTCGGAGCGGCCTCCGACTTCCTCAGTGGCTTCACCAATCCCTTCGCCAGCGACCCCGCCCAGGGCCCGAGCGGCAGCCAACCAGCCGACTTACCAGCAAGCGCCCTAACGGCTGCCAATCCAGACGAGCAGCTGGAAGAGGGCGATCTCGATGACCCCCAAGAACCCTGGCTGGACGCTTGGCTACCCCAGTGGCATTGGCCGGAGAATTTGCGCTGGCCAACCCTCCCCGCAATCCAGCTGCCCAGCAAGCGTCAGCTTGGCTTTGGTGGCGCTGGCGTGGTGGTAGCGGCCCTCATTGCCACCGCCCTGGTGCGCAGCCGCTCCCATGGGCCCAAACCCCAGCCGCCCCAGCCCCCGGTGGCCCTGCAGCCCGTTCCGGCCACAAAACCAGTCCCCAAAGCCGCTCCGGCAGCACCCTTGAACGCCCCGGAACCCAGCGACGCCCAAATCCAGGCCCTGCTTGAAGCATGGCTGAATGCCAAGGCTGCCCTGCTCGCTGGCAAAACCAGCACGATCCCGCTGGCGGCCATGGCCCGCCCCAGCCAGATCGAGCGCCTCGAGGCCACCGTGGCCGCCGATCAAAACCGCGGTGAAACCGAAGCGATCACCACCAAGATCCAATCCTTTGCGGTGGATGAGCGCAGCCCCGGCCGCATCGCTGCCACCGTGGGCCTCGACTACAGCGAAACCCGCCTGGATCGCAGCGGCTCCGCCATCGGACCCGCGACAAGCCTGCAACTGCGCAATCGCTACGTCTTTGCCCGTGACAACGGCACCTGGCGCCTGGTGAGCTTCCGGCGCGCTGCCGGCTAGCCGGGTTTTTACGATCGTTTGATCTGTGGGCCCTATTCCCTGGGCCCTGTCCCCGGGGCTCCGGTCCCACCCTCCGCTACCTACTGATGTTTGACGAGCTTTCCCAGCGGTTTGAAGACGCTGTCAAAAGCCTGAGGGGCCAAGCCACCATCAGCGAGACCAACGTTGAAGGGGCCCTCAAGGAAGTCCGCCGGGCCCTGCTAGAGGCCGACGTCAGCCTGCCGGTGGTGCAGGAGTTTGTCGAAGAGGTGCGCCGCAAGGCCGTGGGCGCCGAAGTGGTGCGGGGCGTCAGCCCCGACCAGAAATTCATCCAGTTGGTGCATGGCCAACTGGTGGAGACCATGGGCGGCGAAAACGCCCCCCTCGCCAAGTCCAAAGGGGAAGGCGAAGGCCCCACGGTGGTGCTGATGGCGGGCCTGCAGGGAGCCGGCAAAACCACGGCCACCGCCAAACTTGGCCTGCACCTCAAGGAGCAGGGCCGGCGGGCGCTGCTGGTCGCCGCCGACGTCTACCGCCCCGCGGCCATCGACCAGCTGACCACCTTGGGCCGCCAAATCGGGGTGGAGGTGTTCAGCCTCGGGGCCGATGCCAAACCCGAAGCCATTGCTGCCGCAGGCCTTGCCAAAGCCAAGGCTGAAGGCTTCGACACCGTGCTGGTGGACACCGCCGGCCGGCTCCAAATCGATCAATCGATGATGGAGGAGATGGTGCGGATCCGCGAAGCCACAGCCCCCGACGAGGTGCTGCTGGTGGTGGATTCCATGATTGGCCAGGAGGCCGCCAATCTCACCCGGGCCTTCCACGAGCAGGTGGGCATCACCGGTGCCGTGCTCACCAAGCTCGATGGCGATTCCAGGGGTGGCGCCGCCCTCTCGATCCGCAAGGTGAGCGGGGCGCCGATCAAGTTCATCGGCACCGGCGAAAAGGTGGAGGCGCTGCAACCCTTCCACCCCGAGCGGATGGCCAGCCGCATCCTCGGCATGGGCGACGTGCTCACCCTGGTGGAGAAGGCCCAGAAGGAGGTGGAACTGGCCGATGTGGAGCGGATGCAGCAGAAGCTGCAGGAAGCCTCCTTCGACTTCTCGGATTTCCTTCAACAGATGCGCCTGATCAAGCGCATGGGCTCCCTGGGGGGGCTGATGAAAATGATCCCGGGCATGAACAAGATCGACGACGGCATGCTCAAACAAGGGGAGCAGCAGCTCAAAAAAATTGAGGCCATGATCGGCTCCATGACCGCATCCGAGCGCAACCAGCCCGAGCTGCTCGCCTCCCAACCCTCCCGCCGGCGCCGGATTGCCTCGGGCAGCGGCCATACCCCCGCCGATGTGGACAAGGTGCTGGCCGACTTCCAAAAAATGCGGGGCTTCATGAAGCAAATGACCCGGGGTGGCATGCCTGGGATGCCCGGAATGCCTGGAATGGGGGGGATGCCC
>Ga0310083_100015_pt1 | contig 36915 bp, 40 predicted proteins | sample LakEriER3TotalD7_FD_194441 | JGI IMG/M metagenome (GOLD analysis project Ga0310083, IMG submission 194441) | Enriched freshwater cyanobacterial communities from Lake Erie, Ohio, United States - ER36.Total.D7 | ecosystem: Environmental > Aquatic > Freshwater > Lake | place: USA: Ohio | collected... | reverse complement strand
ATCGCCGCGGCGCATTGCTTGCCGCTCAACACAGCACCCTCCATCGAGGCCAGATAGCGCTGCATGGTGTAACAACCAGCCAGGAAGAAATTGGGAATCGGCGAGGCCTGGTCGGGGCGCAGCTGCTGGCAGCCCGGCACGGTCTTGTAGACCGAGAGGGGCGTTTTCACCACCTTCGACTTGCGCAACACCGCCTGGTTGTCACCACTGAAGTGCATCGGGAAAAGACGCTTCAGTTCTTCCATGGTGGCCGCGATGATGTTGTCATCAGGACGGCCAATCCAATCCTTGGCCGGCGCAAACACCAGTTCCAACATGGAACGGCTCGGGTCTTCATACTCGTGGCAGGTGTTGCTCATGTCCGCGTAGACGCTCAACAACTCACTGCGGCTAAATAGCAAGTGATCAATCTCTGTGAGCTTGCGATCAAACCAGAGGTGGATGTTGATCACAGGCACCCCGTTGAGGCCATCAAGCTTTTGGAAGTAGGGCAGGTGCTTCCAGGCCTCCGGCACCAACAACTTGAACGGATCCACCGGCATGGCACTCACGTAGGCATCGGCTTCCAGGGTGCGGGCCTCTTGGCCCTTGATACCGCCGATGCGGAAGGCTTTCACGCTGCCGTCCTCGTGGAGCTCGATTTCCCGCAGGGGTGAATCCAAATGCACCTCGCCACCTCGGGCGCGGATGTACTCCACGATTGGCTCACACAGCCTTTCGGGCGGATTCCCATCCAGAAATGCCATCTTCGAGCCATCACCCTCCTGAAGAAAGCGGTTGAGCGCTGTGAGCACAACTGTGCTGGAAATTTCCTCAGGATTAATGAAATTCAGCGCCTTGCTCATCGCCAAGAACACTTCATCATTCACCCGATCTGGAATGTTGTGCAGCTTCAGCCACTCACTCCAGGAATACTTATCACACTCCTCCACATAGGCCTGGCCGCGCAACATCGCGGGCACCAAGCCCAGGCCGAAGGCAATCTTCTCAGGCCAGGTAAGCATGTCATTGTTGCCCAAAATGGCTACCACGCCATTGAGCGGTGCTGGCAAATCCGGGAAGTCAAAACGGCTGTAGGTACCAGGGGTTTCCTTCTGGTTAAAGATCATCGAGTGGGATTTCCACTGAAGACGATCCTCGATATCCAACTCTTTAAACAGTTGGCGCATGTTGCGATAGGCACCAAAGAAAATATGCAGACCGGTTTCGTACCAATCGCCATCCTCGTCCTGCCAGGCCGCCACCTTGCCGCCAAGCACGTCCCGGGCTTCCACCACCACCGGGGTGTGGCCCGCATCACAGAGATATTTGGCGCACGACAAGCCGGCAAGACCAGCACCGGCGATGACGACACGCATTTCGAATCAACCAACTGTGAGGACAACCTTAAAGGCCGCGCTTGCCTAAAGTTGACGAATCGGGTGCCCCCAGCTGCCAGCCCATGGCCGACACACGTCCAGTCGAGACCCTGCTGAAGTCGACAACCCGCCATGTGCGGCTGTTTACCGCCTGCGTGGAAGGAGAAAACCTGGTGCCATCCAGCGACCAGCTCACCCTGGACGTGGATCCCGACAACGAATTCCTTTGGGATGCCCCGGTGCTCACCAAGGTTCAAGAGCGCTTTGCCGAACTGGTGGGGGCCCAAGCCGGGGCCGAGCTCAGCGAGTACAACCTCAGGCGCATTGGTTCCGAACTGGAGGGCCTGATCCGCCAGCTGCTCCAGGCCGGGGAGCTGCGCTACAACCCGGATGCCCGGGTGCTGAACTATTCGATGGGTCTTCCGCGCAGCCCCGAAACCCTGTGACCCGCTCCCGCTATCGCGCCAACGGGGACGATCCCAGGGATCGGAATCGCCCCTACGCCAGTGGCCGCTACCAGGACGCCTATGGGCGCGATGGGCGCTACAACGACCCCCGCCAAGAGCCCTCCCGGTCAGTCGGTCGCAACGGTGGCGGCAACGGTGGCGGCCAAAAGGGTGGCCAAGGCGGTGGCCCTGGAGATGGCAAAGGCGCCGGCCAAGGGCCTTTTCAATTCAATGTGGCCAAGATTGCCGTGCTGGCAGGCGTGCTGGTGGTGGGCATTGGCATCGGCACCAGCCTCTCGAGCAACACCCAAGGCGACCAGGGCAACATCGCCAGCAGCCAACAGCTCGACATGGCAGTGGCTGATCCGGAGTTCTGCAAGCAGTGGGGAGCCAGCGCCTTCGTGATGGACGTTCAGGTGTACACAACCATGAACCCCAGCAGCAGCTTCGTGACCCAGCCATCCTTGAAACCAGGCTGTGTGATCCGCCGGGAAAACTGGAGCGTCCTGCAGAAGGAAGGGGCCATCACGGCTGACCAAATGCGCCAATGCAAACAACGGATGAACACCTTTGCCTACATCGGCTCTGTCAAAGACAAGCCCGAGGTGCGCTGCGTCTACCAAACCGAGACCCGCGAAAACAAATTCATCACCAAAGGCATCGCCGACGACAGCGTTGGGGTGACGCCGGAATCCGACCAGTTCTAAGGCTCCCCTTGGGGGGTTTGCAGGGGACGCCGCAGGGGGCTGTCAGGGCTGGCGAAGACCGGCAAAACCTCCTTGCGGAAGGCATCGGAAGCCCGCGAGCAATAGCGGGCTGGATGGGTGATCAACTTGAGCTGACGCCGCACCAACAGATCAGCCACCTGGGGGCGATGCAAGGTGCCTGCTGCCAGTTCGCGCTCTATCGAGACCACCGGCAGGAACGCTGCCCCCAGGCCTGATTGCACCGCATTTTTAATCGCCTCAAAGGAATTGAGTTCCATTTCGATCTTGAGACGCCCCACGTCCAGACCGGAGCGGGCCAGCAGTTGGTCCACCATTTTGCGGGTGGTGGACTGGGCATCGAGGCAGACAAAGCCAAGCCGGTAAAGGTCGTCCTTGGTGAGCTCGGGCAGGCGGGCCAATGCATGTTTGGTGGGCAGCACCAGCGCCAACTCATCGCTGGCATAGGGCACCACCTGGAGCAAGTCATTGAGCTCCGTGGGCAGCTCGCCCCCAATGATCGCCAAATCGATCTGGCCATTGGCCACACTCCAGCCGGTGCGCCGGGTGCTGTGCACCTGGAGTTGCACCGCCACATCCGGGTATTTCTGGCGGAACAGGCCAATCATGCGGGGCATCAAATAGGTGCCCGTGGTTTGGCTGGCTCCCACCACCAGGGACCCGCCTTTGAGGTTGTGCAGATCATCGAGGGCCCGGCAGGCCTCCTGGCACTGACTCAGGATGCGATCGCAGTAGCTGAGCAGAAGGTGGCCGGCCTCGGTGAGCTGGGCCTTGCGGCCACCGCGGTCAAACAGCGAGACATTGAGCTGCTTCTCCAGATTCTGGATCTGCAGACTCACCGCCGGCTGGGTCACATAGAGGCTGTCCGCCGCCTTCTTGAAGCTGCCCTCGCTGGCAATCGCCCGCAGGATGCGCAGCTGGTCGAGGGTAAAAGGCAGGTCTGCCATTGGTGCCACGCAGACCAAAACTCTAGGGGGCCTTCCCGGTAGCCAGAATCCCGGGGTTTACAACTCCCAACTTGCCTTTGCTCGCCAGCGCTGGATCGCCCCCAAACCTGCAACAGGTCAGCCTTCACGGGGGCAGCCTTAACCACAGCAGCCTGGTGATGCTTGGGCTGTTGCTTGTCTTTGCCGTGATTCATAGCGGAGGAGCCTCGCTCAGGGCCTGGGGGGCTGAACGCATCGGCGAGCGGGCTTGGCGGCTGCTCTTTGCGGCGGTGAGCATCCCTTCAGCGGTGGTGGTGATCGGCTATTTCCTGGCCCACCGCTACGACGGCGTCCGCCTTTGGAACCTCCAAGACCAGCCGTGGATCATCCCTCTCGTGTGGATTGGAACGGCGATCAGCTTCCTCTTCCTCTATCCGGCCACCTACAACCTTCTGGAAATCCCGGCGGTGCTGAAACCCCAGGTTCGCCTCTATGCCACGGGGATCATCCGGATCAGCCGCCATCCCCAGGCCGTGGGCCAGGTGCTGTGGTGCGCCACCCACCTGCTCTGGATCGGCAGCAGTTTCACGCTGGTCACCTGCCTGGGCCTCATCGCCCACCACGCGTTTGCGGTGTGGAATGGGGATCGGCGGCTGGCCAACCGGTTTGGGGCGGCGTTTGAGGAGCTCAAGGCGACCACATCGATTGTTCCGTTCCGGGCCGTCATCGATGGCCGCCAACAACTGATTTTAGGCGAATTCCTCAGGCCATCCCAGCTGGGCATTGCTATTGCCGTGGGCGTCTTCTGGTGGGCCCACCGCTTCATTGGCTTGGGAGCCACGGCCTTTTCCCGCACGGGCCTGGGCCATTGGTTGGGCTAATGCTCCGGGCTGCCTACACTCGCTGAAAACCGGCCGCGCCGCAGCATGCCTTCCGCCGCTGAAATCGCCTGGCTAATCCCGGTTCTACCGCTGGCAGGCGCCTGCTTGGTTGGGCTCGGCCTGATCAGCTTCAACCGCACCGTCAATCGGCTGCGCACGCCCGTTGCTGTCTTCCTGATTAGTTGTGTGGGCGGGGCAGCGGTGTTGAGCTATGCCGTGCTGGCCGAGCAGCTGGCCGGAGCGGGCACCACAGAACTGTTGTTCAACTGGGCGAGCGCAGGCACCTTCAACCTGCAGATGGGCTTCCGGGTGGATCCCCTGGCCGCCGTGATGCTGGCCCTGGTCACCACCATTGCCGTGCTGGTGATGGTGTACTCCGATGGCTACATGGCCCACGACAAGGGCTATGTGCGCTTTTTCACCTATCTAGCCCTGTTCAGCAGCTCAATGCTGGGCCTGGTGATCAGCCCCAACCTGCTCGAGATCTACGTGTTTTGGGAGCTGGTGGGGATGTGCTCCTACCTGCTGGTGGGCTTTTGGTACGACCGGGATGGGGCCGCCAATGCGGCCCAGAAAGCCTTTGTGGTGAACCGGGTGGGCGACTTTGGCCTGCTGCTGGGAATCCTGGGCCTGTTCTGGGCCACGGGAAGCTTCGGCTTTGAGGAGATTGGCAGTCGCCTGCAGGAGGCCATCGCCGGCGGCAGCGTGCCCGGCTGGGCTGCCATCACCCTCTGCCTCCTGGTGTTCATGGGCCCGATGGCGAAGTCGGCCCAGTTTCCGCTCCACGTTTGGCTGCCCGATGCCATGGAGGGGCCCACGCCGATTTCAGCCCTGATCCACGCCGCCACGATGGTGGCGGCCGGGGTGTTCCTGGTGGCCCGCCTCCAACCGGTTTATGTGCCGTTTCCGGAGGTGCAAACCGTGATTGCCGTGGTCGGCACGATCACCCTGTTCTTGGGGGCCTCGATTGCCCTCACCCAGATGGATCTCAAAAAGGGCCTTGCCTACAGCACCGTCTCCCAATTGGGTTACATGATGCTTGCCATGGGCTGCGGTGCCCCCATCGCCGGCATGTTCCATCTGGTAACCCACGCCTTCTTCAAGGCGATGCTGTTCCTGTGCTCAGGCTCGGTGATCCACGCCATGGAGGATGTGGTTGGCCATGAACCCGTGCTCGCCCAAGACATGCGGTTGATGGGTGGCCTCAGAAAATTCATGCCCGTCACCAGCACCACCTTCTTCATTGGCTGTATAGCGATCAGTGGCATCCCGCCCCTGGCCGGTTTCTGGAGCAAGGACGAAATCCTGGGCCAGGCCTTCGGCAGCTTTCCCATCCTCTGGGTTGCCGGTTTCTTCACCGCCGGCATGACCGCCTTCTACATGTTCCGGCTGTACTTCCTCACCTTTGAAGGGAGCTTCCGCGGCGGCAACAAGGATGTCCAAGTCGAGCTGATGGCCGCCGCCGGCAAGGTGGCTGAACCCCATGGGGATTCTGGCCACAGCCTTGCGGCCCATCCCCACGAATCGGGCTGGCAAATGGCCATGCCCCTGGCGGTGCTGGCCGTGCCTTCCGTGTTAATTGGGCTGCTCGGCACCCCGTGGCATAGCCGCTTTGCCGCCCTGCTGAATCCCGAGGAAGCGGCCGAGATGGCCTCCCACTTCTCCTGGGCTGAGTTCCTGCCGCTGGCTGGTTCCTCCGTTGCCATCTCCGCAGCCGGCATCACCCTGGCCGTCGTGGCCTACCTACTGCACAAGATCGACCTGGGCACCGCGGTGGCTGGCCGCTTCCCCGCCGTGAACCGCTTCCTAGCCAACAAGTGGTATCTCGATGCCCTCAACGACAAGATCTTCGTTCAGGGCAGTCGCAAGTTGGCTCGGCAGGTGCTGGAAGTGGATTCCAAGGTGGTGGATGGGGTAGTCAACCTGACGGGCCTGGTGACCCTGGGCAGCGGCGAAGGCCTCAAATACTTCGAAACCGGCCGGGCCCAGTTCTATGCCCTGATCGTGTTTGGCGGAGTGATCGCCCTTGTGGTGCTGTTTGGCGCCTTTGGCTAGGGCAGTCGCACAACGGACTGTGTGACATCCACCACCGGCAGAGTGCACCCAGGAACAGGATTTCTAAACTCATTCCAAAGGTGAGTTTTAGTTCGTGCCGTTTCCCTGGCTGAGCGCGTCAATCCTGTTTCCGATCGCCGCGGCCCTGCTGATCCCCTTCTTCCCTGATGAGGGCCAAGGCAAACAGGTGCGCTGGTACGCCCTGGGCGTGGCCTTGATCACCTTCCTGCTGACGGTGGGCGGGTACCTCAATGGCTACGACCCGAGCGACCCGGGTTTGCAATTGGTAGAGCGGGTCGAGTGGCTGCCCGATATCGGCCTGGCCTGGTCGGTGGGCGCCGATGGCATCTCGATGCCCCTGATCCTTCTCACCAGCTTCATCACCGCGTTGGCGGTGTTGGCGGCCTGGCCGGTCACCTTCAAACCCAAGCTCTTCTTCTTCCTGCTCCTGGCCATGGATGGCGGCCAAATCGCCGTCTTCGCCGTGCAGGACATGCTGCTGTTCTTCCTGGCCTGGGAACTGGAACTGCTGCCCGTCTATCTACTACTGGCGATCTGGGGTGGCAAAAAGCGCCAATATGCCGCCACCAAGTTCATCCTTTACACCGCAGGCAGCTCCCTGTTCATCCTGCTAGCGGGGCTGGCCATGGCCTTCTACGGCGGGGGCATTCCCACGTTTGAGTATTCCGCCCTGATGGCCAAGGGCTTCCCACCAGGGTTCCAGCTGCTCTGTTACGCGGGGCTGTTGATCGCCTTTGGGGTGAAGCTCCCGATCGTGCCCCTGCACACCTGGCTGCCCGATGCCCACGGGGAAGCCACCGCCCCGGTGCACATGTTGCTGGCAGGAATTCTGCTGAAGATGGGCGGCTATGCCCTGCTGCGCTTCAACTGTCAGATCCTGCCCGATGCCCACGCCCAGTTCGCGCCGCTCCTGATCGTGCTGGGGGTGGTGAACATCATTTATGCCGCCCTCACCTCCTTCGCCCAACGGAACCTCAAACGCAAAATTGCCTACAGCTCCATCAGCCACATGGGCTTTGTGCTGATTGGCATTGGCAGCTTCAGTGCCCTCGGCAGCAGTGGCGCCATGCTCCAAATGATCAGCCACGGGCTGATTGGAGCAAGCTTGTTTTTCCTGGTGGGTGCCACCTACGACCGCACCCACACCCTGCAGCTCGATGAGATGGGCGGGGTGGGACAAAAAATGCGCAAAATGTTTGCCCTCTGGACCATCTGCTCGCTGGCATCCCTGGCCCTGCCAGGGATGAGTGGCTTTGTCTCCGAGTTGATGATCTTTGTGGGCTTCGCCACCGACGACGCTTACACCCTGCCGTTCCGGATCGTGATCGAGGGCTTGGCGGCCATTGGCGTGATCCTCACCCCGGTGTATCTGCTCTCGATGCTGAGGGAGATCTTTTATGGCAAAGAGAATGTGGAGCTGACCTCCCACGCCCAGCTCGTCGATGCGGAGCCCCGCGAGATCTACATCGTGGGCTGTTTGCTGGTGCCGATCATCGGCATTGGCATCTACCCCCGCCTCCTCACCGACACCTACCGGGCCTCCATGGAAGCCCTTGTTGCCCGGGATGAAACTGCGATGAAGGCGTTGACCGCACCAGCAGGCTCGAGCCTGATACGGCAAACCCCGTTCAGGGCTCCTTCTTTGGGCTAGCGGTAGTGGTGGGCATCGACCACTACCGCTAGCGTAGGTAGAGCAGTCCCAAGGAGCGACACAACACCGGTGGCAGAAGGGGGAGCCAGGCTGGCCATCCGGCTGCTGCAGGACGCAGCCGTCCGAGGGGAACTCGACCCCTGGGATGTGGATGTGATTGCCGTTGTCGATGGCTTTCTCGACCAATTGCGCCAACGGATTGAGGTGCCCAGGCTGGTGGCCGCCGCCGGTGGCAGCTACGAACAGGACCTGGCCGAGACCAGCGAAGCCTTTCTGGCCGCCTCCGTGCTGGTGGGCTTGAAGGCCGAAGTGCTCGAAGCCGCCACGTTCCCCCCCGAGCCAATCCAGGACGACAGCCTCGGCTTTGATTTCGACGACGACGGCCAGGGCTGGCTGATGAACCCCGGCCTCGAGATGCCGCGCAGGCCCGAACGGCATCTCTGGCGCCGCCCCGTAGCGCCCCCGCCGCTGCAGCGGCCGGTCACCCTGGGGGAGCTGATCCGTCAACTCGAAGACATTGCCGAGCGAATCGAAGACGATGAAGGCAAAATCCGCAGCCGCCATCGCCCCAAGCGCTACAGCGAACGGGCTGCGATTGAGCAGGTGGCAGCCCTCGCCCACCGGGAAAAGCTGCCCGAAACCACAGCGGCCCTGAGTCAATTCCTCTTGCAATGGCCCCAAGCCGTGCAATGGGCCGGCTTCGAGGAGTTGGTGGAGGCCTGGGCCGCTGCGGTGGAGGCCAAGGGGGCCACCGCGGAATTGGATGCCGACCGGGTCGGGGTCTTCTGGGCCCTGCTGTTCCTCTGCCACCAAGGCAAGGTGGAACTCGAACAAACGGGCGGCTTGTTTGGCCCCTTGAGCCTGAAACGACTGCTGGATGTGGGTGAGAGCGTGCAATTGGCGCTCAGGCCAGCTCTAGTGCCGGCTCCTGAACCGCTTGCCGCCTAGGCCCATGACTAGGGTGGTGTCTGCGACCGACGTGAGCAAACGCCAATGAAGGCGATGATCTTGGCGGCCGGCAAAGGCACCCGTGTACGTCCCATCACGCACACGATCCCCAAGCCGATGATCCCCATCCTCCAGAAACCCGTGATGGAGTTTCTGCTGGAGCTACTGCGGGAGCACGGCTTTACCGAAATCATGGTGAACGTCTCCCACCTGGCTGAGGAGATCGAGAATTACTTTCGCGATGGTCAGCGTTTCGGCGTCGAAATTGCTTACAGCTTTGAAGGCCGCATCGAAGACGGCGAACTGATCGGCGATGCCATGGGTTCCGCCGGTGGACTCAAAAAGATTCAAAACTTCCAGCGCTTCTTCGACGACACCTTCGTCGTGCTCTGCGGGGACGCCCTGGTCGACCTCGATCTCACCGAAGCGGTGAAGCGCCATAAAGCCAAAGGCGCCCTCGCCAGCCTGATCACCAAAAGGGTCCCCCGCGACCAGGTGAGCAGCTACGGCGTCGTGGTCACCGACGAGGACGGCCGGGTGCGCTCCTTCCAGGAGAAGCCCGAGGTGGATGAGGCCGCCAGCGACATGATCAACACGGGTATCTATATCTTTGAGCCGGAGGTGCTGGATTTCGTTCCCAGCGACCAGGCGTTTGATATCGGCTCCGACCTGTTCCCCAAGCTGGTGGCCGCCGGGGCTCCCTTCTACGCCCTGCCGATGGAATTCGAGTGGGTGGATATCGGCAAGGTGCCCGACTACTGGCAGGCGATCCGCAGCGTGCTCCAGGGCCAGGTGCGCCAGGTCAAAATTCCTGGAAAACAAGTGCGCCCAGGCATCTATGCGGGCCTGAATGTGGCCGCCAACTGGGATCAAATCAACGTGACCGGGCCCATTTACGTGGGCGGCATGACCAGGATCGAAGACGGAGCCACCATCATTGGCCCGGCCATGATCGGCCCCAATTGCCACATCTGCGAAGACGCCACGATCGACAACTCGATCATCTTTGACTATTCCCGCATCGGTGCGGGTGTGCGCCTGGTGGAAAAGTTGGTGTTTGGCCGCTATTGCGTCGACCGCAACGGCGACCACTTCGACCTCCAGGAAGCGGCCCTCGATTGGCTGATCACCGATGTGCGCCGCCAGGATGTGGTCTCCCCATCAGCGCAGCAGAAGGCCATGGCCGAACTGCTCGGCACCGACCTGGCCCTTACGGGATCGAACTGACCCCTGCCAAAGGACCCAACCCTGCCAACCGCAGGATCTCTGGGATTCGCTCTTCTGCCTTGATCGCCATCAAATGGACCCCCTGGGCTAGCTCCAGGTAGCTGGCCACCTGCTCCGCCGCAATCGCCACCCCTTCGGCAGCCGGGTTGGCCGCCCCGGCCAAGCGATCGATCAAGGCCTGGGGGATGTTGGCGCCGGGCACCACCCGGTTGATGAAGGCCGCATTTTTCGCCGACTTAAGCAGGAATACCCCTGCCAGCACGGGGATCCCCAGGGGTCCAGCGATCTCGCCCACAAAGCGTTCGAGCGCCCCGCGATCGGTGACCATCTGGGTTTGGAGAAAGCGCGCTCCAGCGGCTTGCTTGCGGCCAACCCGGCTTTTGAGGCCGCTCCAGCTCGGCGACTGGGGATCGGCAGCGGCCCCCGCAAACAGGGCCGTCGCCCCATCGGGCAGCTCGCCGGCCACCGGGTCAATACCCCCATTGAGCTGGGCCACCAGTTGCAACAACCGCACCGCCTCGAGTTCATTCACGGGCCTGGCCCCCGGTTGGTCGCCGGCGCGCACGGGATCACCGGTGAGGCAAAGCACATTGCGCAAACCGAGGGCATGGGCCCCCAGCAGATCCGCCTGCAGGGCAATCCGGTTGCGATCCCGGCAGGCCAGCTGCAGCACGGGCTCAATGCCGGCATCGAGCAGCAAGCGGCACATCGCCAGGCTGCTCATCCGCATCACCGCTCGGCTGCCATCGGTCACGTTGACGGCATGCACCCAACCCTTCAGGGCCTTGGCCGCCGCCAAGGTTCGGCTGGGATCCCCCCCGCGGGGCGGCGTGACTTCCGATGTGATGGCCAACTGTCCGCTGGCCAAGACCTGTTGGAGCAGCAAGCCAACCCTTGTTGAGCAAGCCCCATCATGCGGCAACGCCATGCCTACAGTGATCCCAAGCCTGCAGGGTGGGGGATGGATCGCGCGTACGACAGCCGGGAGCCGGCCATCTCAGAGCGGGAGACCGAGATTGTTGAGCTGGTGGCCCGGGGCCTCACCAACCAGGAGATTGCCCAGGTCCTCACGATCAGCAAGCGCACCGTGGACAACCACGTGAGCAATATCTTCACCAAAACGGGTGCCAAAAATCGGGTGGCCTTGCTGAATTGGGCCATGGACAACGGCAAGATCTGCCGCGATGGCTTCAACTGCTGCGCCATCGACACCAGCCATTCCTAGGCATCCGCCCAGGCCGGGTCGCCTGCAAGCAATTGCTGGCGTCGATGCTCCGGCCAATCGGCCAGGGGGTACTGGGCCAAGGCCGCATTGCTGAGGGAAGGGCGACCGGTGAGTTCGAGCACGCAGCAAGCGGGAATCGGCACGACCTGCTCGGGATCCTGCAACTCCACCTCCGCCACCACCAAGGGGGCATTGCTGCCCTCAAACACATCCAGCACCCAATCGCCGCCGGGCCAATTGAGGCCATAGCGCCATTTGCTGAGTTGGCTCGGCGCCAGATCCAGCAGGCTGCATGCATCCTCCAGGGGAATCGGGTACTCGAACTCCTGGCGCACCAAACCATTGGCCGAGCCTGCCGTTTTGAGGGTGAGCCAAGCCTCCTGCTTGGCGGTTCGCACCCGCACGGTGAACCCCTGGGGTCCACTCGCCAGATAGCCCTGCTGCAGCTGGGCCTGCCAACGGATCGCCTCCCGCCACTGGTCCCCATGGACCAGAAAGCGCCGTTCAATCTCGAGGGCCATGGGGCTTAGTTATGGGAGGGCTCTGCGGCGACAAGGCTGCCGGTCCAATGCAGTTTGCGCGTCAAGGTGCGGTAGTAAGACGGGCTTTGCTCCAGCACAACCTGGAGGGCTGGGTGGGAGCTGCGTTGCACCATGGCCCGATCCCCAGGTTCCAGTTGGGTGGCGTGGGCCCCGTCCTTCCAGAGCTTCACCCGGCGGCTGGTTTCACCCATGGGCCACACGGAGAGCTGGGAACGCGGCGGCACCACCACGGCCCGGCTCGAGAGGCTCATCGGGCAAATCGGGTTGACCACAATCGCCTCAATGCCCGGATGGAGGATCGGGCCCCCTGCTGCCATGGCATAGCCCGTGGAACCGGTGGGGGTGGCGATGATCAGGCCGTCGCCCCGGTATTGATCCACCACCTCGCCATCAATCTCCAACTCCAGGATGCAGGTGGGTGACACCTCATCGAGGCAGGGGCGGAAATAGAAATCGTTGAGGGCGAGATGGGTTTCCTCAAGGTCCTCCTGGGGGCCGCCTGAACCACCTTCCAATCCATAGGTCCTACCCCGCTCCACATGGGCCTGGAGCATCATGCGCCGCTCCATGGCAAAGCGATCATCACGGAGACGGTCCCAGAGGCAGTCCTCTTCACCGCTGAGTTTGAGCAGTTGGCGCTCATGGGTCAAAAAGCCCAGGTGGCCGCCCACATTGAAACTGAGGATCGGCACCCCTAGCGGAGCCAGATGGCGGGCCGCCCCCAAAACCGTGCCATCCCCCCCAAGCACCAAGGCCAGATCGGGGAGCGCGTCCTCGGTGGCCAGCAGACCTGGAAAGGGGTTCGCGTAGAGGCCGCTTTGGGCGGTCACCACATGGGTTCCATGGCTGCGTAAATCCTCTGCGCAGCGCTTGGCCTGGCGCTGGGCCGCCTGGCTACCAGAGCGCACAATCAGCCAGACCCGCTCAAGCAGCATGGGACAGGCCGGCTACCAACGGAGCAGGTTGAAGCGCTCCATATCAACGGTTTCCCGATTGCGGTAGAGCGAGAGAAGGATCGCCAGGCCCACAGCTGCCTCAGCAGCGGCCACGGTGATCACAAAAATCGTGAACACCTGGCCCCGGATCAACTGGCCATCGAGATAGTTCGAGAAGGCCATCAAGTTGATGTTCACAGCATTCAGCATCAGCTCAATGCTCATCAAGACCCGCACCGCATTACGGCTGTTGATCAGCCCCCAAACACCTGTGCAGAACAGCACTGCGGCCAACGCCAGGTAGGCCTCAAGGGGGATTGTGGAGGAGATGTTGGAGTCCATCGGAACAAGGGCGAGCTAGGGGAGAGCGAAGCGGGGTGGGGACAGAAAGGGGTAGGAGCGGAAAGGGTTCTGGGGGATGCTCAACGGATCGATGGGGAGACACTCTCTGGTCAGACGGTCACCGGGGCGTCCGATCGAGCAGCAAGGGCGTGCGCTCCTTCTCAATGAGGCCTTGATCTACGGGGTCTCCCGTGGCGATATCGCTGGAAATGACATCCCGGCGGGCCAACACGATGGCGCCAATCATGGCGATTAACAGCAACACCGAGGCCAACTCAAAAGGCAGCAGGTAATCGCTGAAGAGATGTTCGCCAATGCGAATCGTTGCATCTTCTCCCACGGGCTCGGGTCCCGGCAGGGGCCACGGCGTTACGAAGGCCACCCGAATCAGCAGGGCGAACAAGCCGGCACACACCGCACCAGAGAGGACCCGGCGCAGGGCCAAACCGGGGATGGACTCAAGGTTTTCCTTCTTGTTCACGAGCATGATCGCGAACAAAATCAACACGTTCACCGCTCCCACGTAGACCAGCACCTGGGCAGCCGCAACAAAGCTGGCGTTGAGCATCAGGTAGAGCCCCGCCACCGAGAGGAACACACCCCCCAGGAGGAACGCGGAATAGACGATGTTGGGCAGGAGCACCACGCCCAAAGAGCCCAACACCAGGGTGGCCGCAAGGACCACAAAACAGATCAGTTGGGTGGTGGAGGCGATGGTCATGAAGAGGTCTCCTCGGTTGCCTGCGTCGACTGGGTTGCCTGCGTCGACTGGGGCAGGGTTGCAAGCACCTCCTCGGGGAGCTTGCCTGCCCGGGGAGCGCTGGGATCGACCCCATGGGGATCCATGACGCCCTTGGGCAGGTAAACCAGCTCCTTCAAGGCGACAACGGCGGGATCGCTGGTCACGCTGGTGGGGAGACGGCCCAAAGCCACATTGTCAAAATTGAGGCTGTGGCGATCGAAGGCTGCCAGTTCGTACTCCTCTGTCATCGAGAGGCAGTTGGTGGGGCAGTACTCCACACAGTTTCCACAAAAAATGCACACCCCGAAATCGATGGAGTAATTCCGCAACTCTTTCTTCTTGGTGGCCTTGTTCATCACCCAATCCACCACCGGCAGATTGATCGGACACACCCGCACACACACCTCGCAGGCGATGCACTTATCAAATTCGTAGTGGATACGCCCCCGGTAACGCTCGGAGGGAATCAGCTTTTCGTAGGGGTACTGAACCGTGATCGGCCGGCGGCGCAGGTGGTCAAAGGTAACCCCCAAGCCCTGGGCGAGGTAATTGGCCGCTCCCACCGCATCCCGGGTGTAGTCGCCGACTTTCTTAAGGAACCCGAACATGGATTGAAAGGGGAGAGGGCGCGGAGCGGAGGAAGGGAACGGGGCAGCAGAAGGAAGCCAAGCCCATGATGACTGGTTCGGGCGTTAGCCGCCGAAAGCCATCGGGAAGGCCAGCTTCAAAGAAGCCGTGACCAGGAGATTGACCAGGGCAATGGGCAGCAGAAACTTCCAGCCCAAATCCAGCAACTGGTCAATCCGCACCCGGGGCACGGTCCAGCGCAACAGGATGGCAAAGAACACCAGCAGATAGGCCTTGAGCACGGTCATCACGATCCCCACAGAGGCCGTGATCACCTGCACCAAGGGCGCATCCACCGATTGGCCTAACCAGCCCGCCAGCCATTCCACGGGCACCGGGAAGCCCCAGCCCCCCAGGTAGAGCACCGAAACCAGCAGGGCCGAGAGCACCAGGTTGATGTAGCTGCCCAGATAAAAGAGGGCAAACTTCATACCGGAATACTCGGTCTGGTAGCCCGCCACGAGCTCCTCCTCCGCCTCAGGCAAGTCGAAGGGGAGTCGTTCGCATTCGGCCAGGGCACAGATCCAGAAGATCACAAACCCCACCGGCTGGCGCCAGATGTTCCAGCTGAGAATGCCCGCCCCGCTTTGCTGGTTGACGATGTCGACGGTGCTGAGCGAGTTGCTCATCATCACCACGGCGAGAACCGCCAAGGCCAAAGGAATTTCGTAACTGATCGACTGGGCCGCAGCCCGCAAGCCACCCAGCAAGGAGTACTTGTTGTTGGAGGCGTAGCCGCTCATCAGCAAACCGATCGGCTGGATGCTGCTCAGGGCAATCCAAAGGAAGATGCCGATCCCCACATTGCTGATCAGCAGGTTTTGGCCAAAGGGCACCACCAACCAGCTCAGGATGACGGGCACCAGCACCAACACGGGGCCAAGGGTGAACAGCACGCCATCGGCCCGCGCTGGGATCACATCTTCCTTGAACAACAGCTTCATGCCATCGGCCAAGGGCTGAAGCACCCCCAAGGCGCCGGCGTACTCCGGGCCTATGCGCTGCTGCACGGCAGCAGAAATCTTGCGCTCCAGCCAAACGTTGACCAGCACGCCAACCACTGCTGCCACAAGCACGAGCACTATCGGCAGGGGCAGCCAAAGCAGGTGCGCAGCCCCTGGGCTTAGCCCCAGGCTCCGCATGGCCAGCTCAAAACTGCCCTCCAAATCAAGGCCCACTTGCGCGACCTGCGCCAGAGCCGGGTTGGTCACCATGACGGCCGCTCACATGGGGGCAACTTAGCGGGCCCCTTGCGGAATCCACTGCCTTTCGGCGTGGCCTGTGTAGATCTGGGTCGGTCGGTAGATGCGGTTGGCCCCGAGCTGCTCCTTCCAGTGGGCCAGCCAGCCGGCGGTGCGGGCAATGGCAAAGAGGGGGGTAAAGAGGTCTTCCGGGATGCCCAGCTTGCGGTAGACGAGGCCGGAATAGAAGTCGACATTGGGATAGATACCCTTCGGCCCCAGCCTTTCCGCTGCAACGCTTTCCAGCTTTCTTGCCAGGTCGTAAAGGGGGTCGTGGCCAAATTGGTCAAACAACTCTTCGGCCAGCTTTTGCAGGATCACGGCCCGGGGATCCTTCACCTTGTATTCGCGGTGACCAAAACCCATGATCTTGCGCTTTTCAGCGATAGCCCGATCCAACCAGGGTTCCACCTGATCTTCAGTGCCGATCTGCTCAAGCATCTCAAGCACGTCTTCGTTGGCTCCACCGTGGAGGGGGCCCGCCAGGGTTCCCACGGCTGATGCCACCACCGCATAGGGGTCGGTGAGGGTGCTGGCGGTGACCCGGGCACTGAAGGTGCTGGCGTTGAGGCTGTGCTCGGCGTGCAGGATCAGGCAGGCATCAAAGATGCGAGCCGCCAGGGGATCGGGCTCCCGTTCCGTGAGCATGTACAGAAAGTTGGCGGCGTAGGCGAGATCGTCGCGGGGCTGGATGGGGTCCTGGCCTTTGCGAATCAGCTGGAACGCCGCCACCATCGTGGGGATCTTGGCGATCAGCCGTACCGCCGCCGCCGCGATGTAGTCGGGGCTATCCAGGGCCCGCCGGGAATAGAACAACCCAAGGGATGCGGCACTGGCCTGCAAGGCATCCATGGGATGCCCCCCCGAAGGAAAGCTCTTCATCATGTCGCGGATCCGGAAGCTGACCCGCCGGTGCATTTGCACCTCACTTTCAAAGGCCAGCAGCTCATCGGCGGTGGGCAACTCGCCCCAGATCAACAGGTAGGCCGTTTCCAGGAAACTGCTGTTGGTGGCGAGGCTTCCCACCTCGTAGCCGCGGTAGGTGAGCTTGCCCTTGAGGCCATCGATATCACAGATCGCCGACTGGGTCGCCGGAACCCCCTCCAGACCAGGGCGAAACACGGGAGCTGCCGTCCCTACTGCTGAACTGGCCATGCCTTGGGGCTTCCCCGCGCGGAGCAAGGAAGTGAACCTAGGGCTGGCGGCCCTCCCCGTGCCGTAGCGCAGACTGCCGCTACTAGGTGCCGAGAAGTTGCCGGGGAGCCATCAGCAGCTTCAGCTGGCCCCACCCAGGCCCTAGGAGCAGCAAAGCAATACCAGCCTTTTTCAAAACAATCGACCCCTCGGGCGCACCGATCAGCTGGGCCGCCAAGGCCCCCAAATCCGGCTCATGGCCCACCAAGGCCAGGCGCTGAAGCCGGGCATGGGCCGAAGCCGCCCGCTGAAACTCCGCCACCAGGGTCAAGGGATCACCGCCTGGCGCCAGGGCGGCATCAACCCGCAACGACAAGGACGGTGATCCCTCGGCCGCAAGGCCCTCCGCAACAGCAATCTCCGCCGTTTGGCGGGCGCGCACCAGGGGGCTCGTCACCAACTGATCACAGCCCAGGCCGAGCAGCACCAGCCGCCCAGCCACGGCCCTGGTGCGGCTGCGGCCAAGGGGGGTTAGGGCCCTTTCCCCATCCACGCGCTCCGGGCACCGCTCTTCGGCAATGCCGTGGCGCAGCAGCAGCAGCTCAACCAAAACTCAACCTCGCCTTGAGGTGCACCCCATTGGCCTCACTCTCCAAACCAACCGCCAACCCATCGACGGAGGCGGCCAAGGGTTGGCCTGCCAGGCCCGATAGCAGGCGCCAGGTGGTCCAGCGCTGCAACAGCTCCTGGGCCTTGGCCGGGCCCAGGGCCCACTGGAGGGGGGCCTTGGGCATCTCCAGGGCAGCGAGCTGGGCTTGGCGCTGCTTGGGGCCCTGGCGCGACTCCCGTTGCCGCTTCAAAACCTCCAGGTCTTGGCCCCACCAAGCAATCGTGCCTTCCGTGGAGCGGGCCGCTTCCAGGCTGGCTTGCAAGGGGGGAGCCGCAGCGGCATTGGGGCCCGCCTCCAGGTGGGTCCAGACCCGCAAGGGAGGACCCCCGTCAACGGTCAAAGGTGCACTCAGCAGACCTTGGGCTGCAAGGGCCGGATCCAAGGCTTCTGGTGCTGGCTGGGCCAGCCCCGTACCGATCAACCAGCCCGTCGGGCTGTCCCTCCAGAGCAGCGGTCCGGCGTCGGCCGCCGCCACCAGCGCCGGAATTGGACTGGATCCAGCCCCGGCCAACACGCCCTGGAGCAGCCCTTGCAGGGCTTCAGGCCAAGCTGCCGGATTTTGCAGCAAGGCCAAGCTGTCTGCCTCCCCATGGACCGCCGCCAACAGGGCCCCATTGCGGCTTTGATCAGCCAAGGGGCGCCAGGGGAGGCTGCCCTCCGCCAGCTGGAACCAGGCCTCCGCCGCCAGGGTGCGCTGCTCGGGCCGCAGGGACGCCATCACATCCTTGAGCCCACCTGCAACAAGCCGATCTGCGGGGAGCCCCAGCCATTCGATGAGGGCCTCGGGCCTGGCGGTGAGCAGGGCCGAGCCTGGGCCCAGGCGCTGCAATCCCTGGAGGAACTGGGGGCTTGCCGCCTGGTTGAGGTCATCGATTTGGGAGACATCGAGGGCCTGCTGCAACACCGATCGGCCCGAGGCAATCAACACCAGGTCGTCGTTAATCAGGGCCGTCGCCAAGGGCACAGGGGGCTCACCAGCCCCCACAAGGGCACCGCGGCCGCTGATCAGGCCCATGCCGCGGTAGGTGCTGATCTGCAGGTCGGTGCCTGAGAGGCTGCGGGTTTGCCAAAAACGCTGCAAAAAGCGACGGGCCCCATCGCCATTGCGGCTACGCAGGGCCAACAACCAGCCCTGGGGCGCATCCCCAGGGCCTTCGGAAACCAGGGCCAGGCTCGTTTCTGGACCAATCCAACTGGCTAATTCCGTGGCGTAGTCGATGCCCGCGGCAGCAAAGGCTCCATCGCGCAGGAACGCAACCGTATCGGCCGCCTGGCGGCGCTGACGCGACGGGGCCACCGCCCGGGCGTACACAACGGGTTGCTCGGGATCGGCCAGCCAGTAGAAGCTCAACGGCGTCAGTCGCGGCACAAACCGAGCGGCGGCCGGCACCACCAGGGCCTGGTTTTGCAATTGCAGCGGGGAGTGTTGCAACACAAACCACCACCCCCCGATGCCGAGGCTGAGCAGCGACAACGCCACCGCAAGCACAACCGCCAGGAAGGGGCGGGCCTTCATGCGCCCAACGCAGGATGGGTCCCATCTTGACCCTTACCCCTTCGCTTGCCCGCCATGGCCACCCCTGAAACGATCCGCGCCCGGGATCTGAACGCACGCCTGGCCCAGGGGGAGTCCATCCAGCTGGTGGATGTGCGGGAAGACCAGGAACTGGAACTGGCCCGGCTGCCCTACCCCGTGGTTCATCTCCCCCTCAGCCGCTCGGGCGAGTGGATGGCCAGCATCGACGCCCAACTGGACCGGGATCGGCCCATCGCCGTGCTGTGCCATGCGGGGGTGCGCAGCTGGCATTTCGCCTGCTGGCTGATCGAGGAGCACAGCTTTGGCAGCGTGTGGAACGTCCAGGGCGGCATTGATGCCTGGAGCGTGGACGTGGACCGCAGCGTGCCGCGTTACTAGGTGGTGGGGCTGCGGCGCTGGTGCGGCAGCTGCATCCTTACGATCAGTTCAAGAGTCCATCCATCCCCTGCCCGAGCCTCGCCCCCTTGCAGAGCCTCGCTCCCCGTCCACTGTCCAACCGCCAGCGGGATGTGCTGCAGCTGGCGGTCCGCCATTACGTGGACACCATGGAGCCCGTGGGAAGCCAAACCTTGGTGCGGCGCTTTGGCCTACCCGCCAGCCCCGCCACGGTGCGGTCCGCCATGGGAGCCCTGGAGCAGAAGGGCCTGCTGACCCAGCCCCACGCCTCCGCCGGCCGCATCCCCAGCCAACAGGGCTACCGCCTCTACGTGGATCAGCTCCTGCCGGCCCCAGGGGCCGCGGCCCTGCAACTAGACCGGGAATTGACCGGTCTGAGCCTGCAATGGGCGGCCCTCGACGACCTGCTACTTCACCTCAGCCGTCGGCTGGCGGATCTCACCGGGTTACTCAGCCTGATCACCCGGCCTGAACGCTCCCAAACCCATCTGCACGCCCTGCGCCTGGTGCCCAGCGGCGAACGGCTGTTGATCTTCCTGGTGGCCGGATCGGCAGCAGCCACCAGCCTCAATCTGCGGCTACCCGCCCAAGCCAGCGACGAATTGCCGGCCCTCGAGCGCTGGGCCGGCAACCAACTGCAACTGGGGCAGGGCGGCCAAATTGATTGGAACGCCCTGCCCCCCCAGCTCAACCGCAGCGGCAGGTTGGTGCGCCAGGCCCTGCAGAGTCACCAAGATGCAGGCCTGGCCGCCGGTGGAGGCGCCGTCGCCACGGGCCTGGCCGGCCTGCTGGGTCAACCGGAATTCAGCCAAACGGCCACCCTGCGCCCCCTGGTGGAACTGGTGGAAGACGCCCCCCAGCAGGTGCTGCAACAGGGCGGCATCTGGATTGGGGCCGAGCATCCCCACGCAGCCCTCCGGGACTGCTCCGTGGTGCAAGCCGACTACCGCACCGGTGATGGGGGCCGCGGCCAGGTGGCCCTCATCGGCCCGATGCGGATGGCCTACGCGACGGCCCATGCGGCCGTGCGCTCGGTGGCGGGGGTGCTGGAACGGCTGTTGGCCTAACCAGCACCAGGCCTAGGGAGCCCCAACACCCCTAGAGGGCACTGCCCAGGCGATCGGCCACGGTGTTCACATCCTTATCGCCGCGGCCCGAGAGGTTGAGCACCAGCTCCGTGCCGGGAGCAAGGGTGGGGCAGAGACTGTCGAGGGCGGCAAAGGCGTGGGCTGTCTCCAGGGCAGGAATAATGCCTTCGAGCTCACTCACCAAGCGCAGGGCATCCAGGGCCTGCTGGTCGGTGACAGCCACGTACTCAGCCCGGCCGATCTCACGCAGATAGCTGTGCTCAGGGCCAACGCCCGGGTAATCCAGGCCTGCACTGATCGAATGGGCCTCTTGCACCTGGCCCTCGCTGTCTTGCAAGAGCAGGCTCATGGCGCCATGGAGCACCCCCACCCGGCCTTCGGTGATGGTGGCGGCATGGCGTCCCGAGGCCACGCCCTCTCCCGCGGCTTCCACGCCCAACAGCCGCACCGAGGTGTCTTGCACAAACGGGTGAAACAGCCCCATCGCATTGGAGCCGCCGCCCACACAGGCCACCAGCACATCGGGCAAGCGCCCAAAAGACTCCGCACACTGGCGTTTGGCTTCCTCGCCAATCACGGCGTGAAAATCCCGCACCAGCATCGGGTAGGGATGGGGGCCGGCCACGGAGCCCAGGATGTAGTGGGTGCTTTCCACGTTGGTCACCCAATCGCGAATGGCCTCACTGGTGGCGTCCTTGAGGGTGGCGCTGCCGGCCGTCACCGGCTGCACCGAGGCTCCGAGCAAACGCATCCGAAAGACGTTGAGGGCCTGGCGGCGCATGTCTTCTGCGCCCATGTAGATCACGCAGTCCAGACCGAAGCGGGCGCACACGGTGGCCGTGGCCACTCCGTGCTGGCCAGCGCCGGTTTCGGCAATGATCCGCTTTTTGCCCATGCGCAGGGCCAACAGGGCCTGGCCGAGGGCGTTGTTGATCTTGTGGGCACCGGTGTGGTTGAGGTCCTCACGCTTCAGCCAAATGCGGGGTCCGCCCTCGGGCCGGGCGTAATGGGCGGTGAGCCGCTCGGCTTCGTAAAGGGGGGTAGGCCGGCCCACATAGTTGCGAAGCAGGTGGTTGAGGCGGTCGGTGAAGGCCGGATCCTGCCAAGCCTCCGCTGCCGCCACCTCGAGCTCCGCCAGGGCCGGCATCAGGGTTTCCGGCACGTACTGGCCCCCAAACTGGCCAAAGCGGCCGGCCCTTGAGGGGCGCGCCGAAGGCTGCAGGGTTGAAGGATCCAGGGCCAACGGATCGAGTGCCGCAGAGTTGGAAGGAATCGTGCTGGTCACCGGCGGCGCTGCGGCTTGGTTGATGCCAGGGTAAGAACTTGAGATCTCCAACCAAGGCAATGCCCAAGGGTGGCTGGCAGGAATTCGGGGCAATGGCCAGTTCGAGCGCCAGCCTGCAGAGGCCCAGCGGCCCAGCAGCCGAGCCCCAAACCAAGGCCCAACAGCGGGTTCGGGTGCAGCGCACCAAGGCCGGCAAGGGCGGCAAATTGGTAACCGCCATTACCGGCCTGGTGTGCAGTGATGCCGAAGCCAAGGCCCTGCTCAAACAACTCAAGGCCGCGGCGGGCACCGGCGGCACCCTCAAAGACGGGGTGATTGAGCTGCAGGGCGACCAGGTGGCTCCCGCCTTGGAGGCCCTGGAGAAGGCGGGCTACCGGCCCAAGCAAGCCGGCGGCTAGGGGCTGGGAGCTGGCGGGGAGAATGGCAAGCAATTCCATCCCCCCAGCGGCAGCCGTTGTCCGTCATGAGCGCCACCCCCCCAACCACCACGGTGGGCCAATCCACCAACATCGCCTGGCATGCCGCCTCGGTGGATCGGCCAACCAGGGCCCAGCAACGGGGGCACCGCAGCGCGATCCTGTGGTTCACCGGCCTATCGGGTGCGGGCAAAAGCACCCTGGCCAACGCGGTCAATGGGGCCCTGTTTGAGCGGGGCCTGGCCTGCTACGTGCTGGATGGCGACAACATCCGCCACGGCCTCTGCAAAGACCTGGGCTTCTCCGATGCCGACCGGGAAGAAAACATCCGCCGCATTGGCGAAGTGAGCAAGCTGTTCCTCGATGCGGGCATCGTGGTGCTCACGGCGTTTGTGTCGCCGTTTAAGGCCGACCGCGACAAGGCCAGGGCCCTGGTGGACGCCGGCGACTTCATCGAAATCCACTGCGCCGCGGACCTCGGCGTGTGTGAAGAACGCGACACCAAGGGCCTCTACGCCAAAGCCCGCTCTGGAGTCATCAAGGATTTCACCGGCATCTCCAGCCCCTACGAGGCCCCCGAGAACCCGGAACTCAAGGTTGATACCGGGAGCCAGAGCCTGGAGGCCTGCGTGGCCCAGGTGATCGGCCACCTGGAGGGCAAAGGCCTAATGGCCGCTTGAGCTTTCGGGGTTGGGGCGGCCCAGTTGGTCGCCCAAGCGCAGCTGGGCGCCCCAGGCATCCAGGAAGGTTTTGGCGCAGCTGGCCACCGGCACCGCCAACAGCAATCCGAGCAGATCTCCCAAGCCCAGCAGGCTGCCAAGCCTGGCCCCTAGCGGCAGGCTGATCAACAGCCAGGCCGGCTGGAGGCCCACGATGCTGCCCATCAACCGGGGCTGGATCACCTGATCCACCACCTGGCCCACCGAAATCGCCGCCACGAGCACTTCGATGCCGGTGCTGGGGTCATCGAGGGCCAACAGGGCACTCACCACCACGATCGTGACGGCACTGGCATAGGGAATCAGGGTGGTGAAGCCAATGGCCACCGCAAACAGCACCCCATAGGGAATGGCCAGCAGGGTGAACACCACGATCTGGGCCCCGCTGAGGATGCCCGCCAGGAGAACCTGGCCGGCGAAATAGCCCCGAAAGGTGCGGTTCAAGGTGCTCGCCACTAACGCGCGCACCCCAGGCGAGAGCCATTGGATCAGCCCGGCGGCGATGGGCTCGCCGCCCAAGAGCAAAAACACCGCCAGCACCAGCACGATCACCGTGTTCACGGTGAGGCCCAAGGTGGCCCCCAAAAGGCCCAACAGCCTTTGGCTGAGCTGGCTGGCCAGCTGGCTCGTGCGCTTGAGCAGCTCATTGCTGATGTCACCGAAATCCGTGGGCAAGCCCCGGGACAGGGCCCAGTCCTGCAAACGCCCCAGCAGGGATTCCCCATCGGCCAGCCAACTGGGCAAGGCATTGATCAGTTCCCCAAGCTGTTCCACCAGGCGCGGCACCAACCAAACGCCCGCCAGGGAGATCAGACCCAGGCTCGCCCCCAGCACTAAGCCATAGGCCAACAGGCGGGGGAGCCCCCTGGTCATCAACCAGCGGCTGGGAATATCCAACAAAAAAGCAATCAGCGCCGCGCCCACAAACAACGCCGGGAACGGTGCCAAGGGCAAGAGCAATTGGCGCAGCACCCACAGGTTGAGCACCAACAGGGGCAGGGCCAGGCCCGCCTTGAGCCAGGGAGGTAACACCAGCCGTTCCAACATCAGCCCATCTGCTCGAGATAGGCCTGGCCGCCAAGGGCCTGCAGGCGTTGATCCTTGGCGCGGACCTGCCCGTGGAGCTCGGCCCGGTAGGCCTCCAGCGCTGTGGCCAAGCCAGGATTCCCAAGCGCCAGGATTTGAACGGCCAGCAGGCCCGCATTGGCCCCATTGCCGATGGCCACGGTGGCCACGGGAATACCGGCGGGCATCTGCACAATCGAATGCAAGGAATCCACCCCTGAAAGGGCCCGGGTCTGCACGGGCACCCCAATCACAGGCAGGGTGGTCAGCGAGGCCACCATCCCCGGCAGATGGGCGGCGCCGCCGGCGCCAGCAATCACCACTTTCAAGCCCCGGGCAGAGGCCTGCTGGGCAAAGTCAACCATCTCCAAGGGGGTGCGATGGGCCGAAAGCACCCGAACCTCCGCAGCCACGCCAAAGCGTTCCAGCATCTGCACCGCAGGCTGCATGGTGGGGAGGTCGGAATCACTGCCCATGATCACCGCCACCAGAGGGGCTGGGGTGCCAAGGGCCGATGCAGATCCGGAAGCGGCAGGCATGGGCGTCAGCGGTGGCGATGGCGGCGAGAATTCCATCCTCTCCCGTCTTGCCCATGCGCTGGCTGACCAACGTTCGTCTGCCCCAGGCCAAAAGCTGCAGCCATGGGGCCCAGCAACGCTGGCGGGTGGGCCTGGATCACTCCAACCAAATTGAGGCCATCGAGCCCATTGCCCCAGGGGGGGCTGCCGCCGGGATCGACTGGCAGGGGGATTGGCTCAGTCCAGGGGGGGTGGATTTGCAGATCAACGGCGGCCTGGGGCTGGCCTTCCCGGAACTCAGCGCCGGCGATCTGCCGCGGCTGCTGGAGCTGCTCGAGCTGCTCTGGCGGGATGGGGTGGAGGCGATCTGCCCCACCCTGGTCACCTGCGCCGTGCCCCCCCTGCGCCAGTCGCTCGCCGTGCTCGCGGAAGCCCGGGAACGGCATCAAGCCGGCCGGGCCCAGCTGTTGGGTGCCCATTTGGAGGGCCCCTTTCTTGAGCCCAGCAGGCGCGGCGCCCACCCCAAAGAACACCTCTGCGCCCCCAGCCTGGCCGCCCTCGCTGCGCGCATTGGCGGCTTTGAAGCTGATATCGACCTGGTCACCCTGGCCCCGGAACTGCCTGGATCCGAAGCGGTGATTGCGGCCCTTCGGGAGCAGGGGATTGTGGTGAGCCTGGGCCACAGCGCCGCCACGGAAGCCCAGGCCAACGCGGCCTTCGATGCGGGCGTGGGCATGCTCACCCACACCTTTAATGCCATGCCTGATCTGCATCGTCGGGAACCAGGGGCGATTGCGGCCGCTGTGCTGCAAGGCGATGTGGCGTTGGGCCTGATTGCCGATGGGGTGCATGTGGCCCCATCGATGGCGGTGCTGCTCCAAAAGCTCGCCCCCGAGCAGGTGGTGCTGGTGAGTGATGCCCTCGCTCCCTATGGCCTGAGCGATGGCGAACACCGTTGGGATGAACGCACCTTGTTGGTGGCCAACGGCACCTGCCGGCTGGCGGACGGCACCCTGGCGGGGGTGACCCTGCCCCTGCTGGAAGGGGTACGCCGGCTGGCCCTGTGGAGCGGCCGTCCCGAACGGGCCATTGCGGCCGCCACGCTTGTGCCCCGGCACGTCTTGGGGGATCGGCGCAGCGCCGCCGAGATGCTAGCGGGCATGCCCCTTCGCGAAACCCTGCGCTGGAGCGGCAATAGCCAGGCGCTGCGTTGGCAGAGGACCGCCTTGCCAGATCCCACTCCCTAGGATCCGCGCCACCATCCCCTAGGCCCGATGTCCACGGAAACAGCTGCTGAGAAGGCCGTGGTGCAGGCCTACTTCAACAGCACCGGCTTTGAGCGCTGGAACCGGATCTACAGCGACAGCAGCGAGGTGAACCGGGTGCAGCGCAACATCCGCATCGGCCACCAAAAAACCGTCGACAACGTGCTGGCCTGGCTCCAGGAGCAGGGCAACCTGGCGGGCCGCAGTTTTTGTGATGCCGGCTGCGGCGTGGGCAGCTTGAGCCTGCCGTTGGCCCAGCTCGGCGCCGGATCGATTGCCGCCTCCGACCTCTCCGAGGCCATGGTGGGCGAAGCCAGCCGCCGGGCGGCTGAAGCCGGAATCGCCACCAGCCAACTGCAATTCAGCGCCTCCGACCTGGAGAGCCTGGAGGGCCGCTTCGACACCGTGATCTGCCTGGATGTGTTCATCCACTACCCCCAGCAGCCCGCCGAAGCCATGGTGCGCCACCTGGCCTCGATGGCGGAGAACCACTTGATCGTGAGCTTTGCCCCCTACACGCCGCTACTGGCGGTGCTCAAAAAGATCGGCGAACTCTTCCCCGGCCCCAGCAAGACCACCCGGGCCTACACCCTCAAGGAAGACGGCATCGTGGCCGCCGCCGCAGAAGCCGGCTTCAAGCCGGTGCGCCGCAGCCTCAACAAGGCCCCCTTCTATTTCTCCAGGCTGCTGGCGTTCGAGAAGGCCTAGGGCGGGATCACTTTGGAACTGTTCATCACCGGGCTCATCGCCTCGATCGCCGCCATCGGTAGCGGCCTGGCCAGACGCCATCAGGTTCGGAACTTAGCCGTGCTTTTGGATGCCCACAGCAGCAGCATTGCCGAACTCCACGGGCTGCAGGCCACCGTCGCCGAGCAACTCGGGCCGGGCTCCTTTCGCGAACGGGTGAAGCTTTCGGCGGAAATTGTCTGCGATGAGCCCTTGCTGGCTCCCTGGAGCGGCGAGCCCTGTGTGGCTTTCAGCCAGACCGTGACCCACCAGCTGGAAGTGCAAACAGAAACAATCAACACCGACAGCGAAGGGAAAACCCAAAAAACAATCAGCTGGGAACAGAGAAATGAAACCCTTTCGACCCTGGAGCGCCGCTGTCCATTTCATCTTCGCCAGGGAGCTCAAACAGTTTCCCTGATCCCCGATGGAGCGGATCTGGAGCTGGAACCCGTGTTTCACCAAGTGGATCCTCCCCAGAACAGCATCAGCCTCACAACCCGCAGCCTGGGAGTGCTCCGGGAGGAAGCGATTTTCAGTGCCAGCGGCATGGTTTTCGTGCTGGCCGAGTGCAGTGATGCCGACGGCATGATCCGCCTGCAGGCACCCAGCGAAAGCGGCCTGTTTGTGGTGCGCCGGGGCACCGAAGACGACTTCAGCCAGTCGATCCGCTTCTGGCGCCGCCTTTGGGGCGCCGCTGCCTGGAGCTTTTCCGTTCTGGCGTTGGCTCTCTTTCTATTGGCCGCTCGTTAGGTTCCCAATCTTGGGCGCCTCCAGCACCAACTGGCCGCCCCCAGGCAGTACCAGCTCCAGGCGAAAGGCCTGCAGCTGGTAGCCCCCATCGCCTGGCAGGGCCCCTGGGCGGCCCATGCCGCCAACGGCATAGAGCGGGTCCCCCAGCAGGGGCGCCCCGGCGGCGGCCATGTGGATCCGAATCTGATGGGGCCGGCCACTGGCGATCGCCACCTCCACCAGCCAGCCCTCGGCCCGGCGTTCCAGCAACCTCACCCAGCTTTGAGCCGCCAGGGCCAAAGGATCCCCCGGGGCCGCCGCACACCACAACTCGCCTAAGCGGGGATGGGGCTGCCGGCTAATCGCCGTGGTGATGGCCAGCCCCTCGCCCCTCAGCAGCACGGCCTCCGCTTGGGCCAAAGCCGAGCCCACGGCAGGCAAAGCCACCAGGGCCCGATAGAGCTTGTGGCAGCCCTTCGCGGGCCCCCCAACAGGCTCGGCCTGGGCTGCGGTGGCTTGCCGTAGGGAGCCCGTGCTCTCCCGCAACTGGGCGCTCAGCCAGGCCCGGCTCTTGGGCTGGCGCGCACACACAAGCAGGCCCGAGGTGAAGCGGCCCAGGCGATGCACCGGCCTGGGGAGTCCGAGGGGGTCGGCGTGATGGCGCTGCTGCAGTTGGGCGAGCAGGGTGTGCTCAAGGAAGCCCCCCGCTGGCAACACGGGCAGGCCCCTGGGCTTGTTGATCACCACCAGGTCGCCGTCATCGAACAGGGGGCCCGGCAGCACCGGCACGGCCGCCTCCTGCCAGGGGGGCCGATGCCACACGAGCTGATCCCCGGCTTGGACCAGGCCATCGGCCCAGAGCTGTTGGCCGTTACACCAGATCTCTCCGGCGGCAAGCCGCTCCAGCCACACCCCATGGTCTGAATGGGAGTACCTGGCGGCATAAAACGCCGCAATCCCATCCCTGGGCGCCACCCCTGCACAGCGATCAAGCAGGCTGCGGGCCCCAACCCGATCGCGATAGCGGTGGCCCCGGTTTAGGGCCGCCGGCATCCAGTCAGCCGCGGGCAGCTCAGTCGACAAGCCCGTGCTCGAGGGCGTAGCGCACCAATTCGGTGCGGCTGGCGGTGCCGGTTTTGATAAACAGCCGGCTCACGTACTTCTCCACATTGCGGATCGATGTTTCCAGGCGGCGGGCAATTTCCTTGTTCATCATTCCCTCCGCCACCAGTTGCAGCACGGAGGCCTCCCGGGGCGTAAACACATGCTCTGGAGCTGCGGCAGACTTTTTGCTGCCGCCGGTGGCTAGCAGGGAGCGGATCTCGGTGATCTGCTTGGCCATCTGGCCGATGTCGGCATCGGCAAACCGGGCAGCTTCCGCCAGCAGCCGCTCCTGGCGACGCACCACGTTGTGCACCCGGGCCACCAATTCATCCGGGTCAAACGGCTTGGGGATGTAGTCGTCGGCACCGGCCTGGAAACCACTGATGCGATCGGCTGTCATCCCCTTGGCGGTGAGGAAGATCACCGGGGTACCCCCCAGCCGTTCGTCGGCCCGCAGCAGCTTCAGCAAGCCATAGCCATCGCAGCGGGGCATCATCACGTCGGTGATGACCACATCTGGCAACAGCTCCTGGGCCTGGACCCAGCCCTCTTCCCCATCGTTGGCCGTAGTCACCTGAAAGCCTTCGTCTTCGAGGTAGGCCTTCACCGCCGTGCGCAGGCCGGGCTCATCGTCGACCAACAAAATCCGGGCCGGCGGCTGGGGCTCGCTGGGCAGCTCAGCCAGCTGTTGAGACAGCTGGTCAGGCAGCGGATCTGCAGCAGGATCGGTGGCGAGCTCGGCGGGGGAATCTGGGTTCATGGCAGCCAGTGTGAACGCTGTTAGCGGGAGCGTCCAGGCAGGATTTGCTCGGATTCCCGAAGGGCTCCGCTGTAGCCCAATTGGCGGGCCACAGGGCCCAGGGTGGCGGGATCCTTCCCTGCCTGCTTGGGGAAACAGGTGGCCCACCAAACCAGGTGGTTGATGCGGTTGCCGGGGTGGATCGGACCACCGGGATTGAGCTCACGCACGATCAGGTTGGAACCATTGCTGGTGACCCGCATCGGTGCTTCCGGGGTGCAGCGGATCGTTTCGCTGATCACGGACATGTCATTGGGCAACTCATCCCAAACCTTGATCTGGAACAGGCCGGGGTTGGTGGCATCGGCCTTGACGGCGTACACCCCGATCAAATGGGTGCCATAGGCCACCGGACGCTGCCAGATCACCATCAGGCCCTCCGGGCGTGCCTCGGCCGGATCTGACTTGGTCTGGCTGCCAGCCCAGGCTGGCTGGAACAAACCGGCCAGCACCAGGAACCCCATCAGGGGCTTACGCAGGGGGGTTTGCAAGATTGTCAGCATGGAGCCATGCTCGCCTACCTCGACCACCACGCCACCACCCCCTGCGATCCAGCGGTGGTGGACGCCATGGCGCCCTGGTGGACCGAGCAGTTCGCCAACCCCGCCAGCCGCCTGTATCGGCCAGCCCTAGAAGCCGCCGCCGCCGTGGCGATGGCCCAGGGCCAGGTGGCCCGGGCCATGGGGGCCAGCCCCGAGATGGTGATCTTCACCAGTGGGGCCACCGAAGCCAACAACCTGGCCCTGAAAGGGGTGTGCGAAGCCGCTCTCCTAGCTGGGGCTGGGCCATCCCATGGCCCGCCCCGGCGGCGCTTGGTGAGCCTGGTGAGTGAGCACCGGGCGGTCCTGGATCCCCTGGCCTATCTGGAGCGCCACGGCTTTCCGCTCACCCTGCTGCCGATCGGACCCAAGGGCCAGGTGAGCCTGGAGCAGCTCGAACAGGCCCTAGGCCCCGACGTGCTGCTGCTCTCGGTGATGGCCGCCAACAACGAGATCGGTGTTGTGGCTCCCTTGCAGGCCATCGCCGCCCTGTGCAAGGCCCAGGGGGTGCTGGTCCACTGCGACGCCGCCCAAGCGGCCGGCCATATCCCTCTCTCCATGGCCGATATGGAGATCGATCTGCTCAGCATCAGCGGCCACAAGCTCTATGGCCCCAAGGGCATCGGTGCCCTGCTGGTGCGCCCTGGCGTGCCCCTCGCCCCCCAACTCCATGGCGGCAACCAGCAAGACGGCCTGCGGGCCGGCACCCTGCCCGTGCCCCTGGTGGTGGGTCTCGGGGCTGCCGTGGAGCAAGCCATGGCCGACCGCGAAGCCCGGGCTCTGCGGCTGGGGGGCCTCCGCGACCAGCTCTGGGAAGGCCTCGCAGGCCTGGGCGGCCTGGAACGCAATGGCGACCCCCAAGCCTGCCTGCCCCACAGCCTGAACATCACGGTGGCCGGGGTCGATGGCACCCAGCTGCATCAACGGCTGCGGCGTCAGATGGCGGTGAGCAGCGGCTCGGCCTGCAGCCAGGGGAGCCCATCCCCGGTACTGGCCGCCCTCGGACGCACCCGGCAAGAGGCCGCCGCATCGATTCGCTTTGGCCTCGGGCGGGCCACCAGCGCCAAAGAGATCGCCCTTGCGATTGCCACGGTGCGGGAGGCGATCCACGCTCTGAGGGCCTAGGACTCCCGACGCCTGGCCACCCGCCATTTGGCACTGCGGCTCCGGGGGTTGGCCTCTTCTTCTGCTTCCGTTGCCACCAGGGGCTTACGGGTCACCCGCTGCAGGCGCTCGTCGGAGACAAAGGCCGTTTTGACGCGGCGATCCTCCAGGGAATGGAAACTGATCACCCCGAACAACCCCCCAGGCACCAGCCAATCAGGGGCCCGCTGCAGCAGCTGGTCGAGCACCCCGAGTTCGTTGTTGACCGCAATGCGCAGGGCTTGGAAGCTGCGGGTGGCGGGATGGATGCGGCCACGCCGGGCCTTGGGGGGATAGCAACCGGCCACCACATAGGCCAATTCCGCCGTTCCCTTGCCCGGGCCACCCCAGGGGCCCAGCTCCTTGATCTTGCGGGCAATCCGCCGCGACAGCCGCTCCTCGCCGTAGGCATAAATCAGATCGGCCAGTTCGGATTCCTCCAGCCGGGCGATCAGCTCGGCGGCCGTTTCACCGCGCTCGGGGTTCATCCGCATATCGAGGGGCCCATCAGCCCGGAAACTGAAGCCCCGCTCGGCCACATTCAACTGGGGGCTACTCACCCCCAAGTCAGCCATCACGGCCACCACTGGGGGCAGGCCAGACGCTGGCGGGGTGTAGTCGGCAAAATTGCTGGCCACAATCGTGGCCCGATCGCCAAAGGGGGCCAGCCGCTCGACCGCCGCCAACCGGGCCGAGGGATCTTGATCGAGGCCGATCAACCGCAAACCAGGGTGGGCCTCGAGCAGCAAAGCGCTGTGGCCGCCTCCGCCCAGGGTGCAATCCAGCAACACCCCTTCGCCGTCAGACTGCAGCGCCAGAAGGCCTGAGAGCTCAGCGAAGGAGGCCAGCACCTGCTCCGCCAACACCGGCACATGGTCGAAAACGGTATCTGCCATGGGTTCCTTCCTAAGATCCCAACATTGCTTTGCAGATCACGGCCCCATGACGCAGCTGGAGACGCGCACGGAGCCGATGCTGATCAATTTCGGTCCGCACCACCCCTCGATGCATGGGGCCCTGCGGTTGGTGGTGACCCTGGACGGCGAAGACGTGGTGGATTGCGAGCCCGTGATCGGCTATCTCCACCGCGGCATGGAGAAGATCGCCGAAAACCGCACGAACATCATGTTCGTGCCCTACGTGAGCCGCATGGACTACGTAGCTGGCATGTTTTACGAGGCCATCGTGGTGAACGCGCCGGAGCGGCTGGCGAACGTGCCGGTGCCCAAGCGGGCCAGCTACATCCGGGTGTTGATGCTGGAGCTCAATCGCATCGCCAACCACCTGCTCTGGCTTGGACCGTTCCTGGCGGACGTGGGCGCCCAAACCCCCTTCTTCTACATTTTCCGTGAGCGGGAAATGATCTACGACTTGTGGGAATCGGCCACCGGTCAGCGGATGGTGAACAACAACTACTTCCGCATTGGCGGTGTGGCCGCAGATCTGCCCTACGGCTGGCTGGAAAAGTGCCTGGATTTCTGCGATTGGTTTGGCCCCAAGATCGATGAATACGAAAAGCTGATCACCGACAACCCCATCTTCCGCAAGCGGGTTGAAGGATTGGGAACCATCACCAGGGAGCAGGCGATCAACTGGAGCCTGTCTGGCCCCATGTTGCGGGCTTCTGGAGTGCCCTGGGACCTGCGCAAAATTGACCACTACGAGTGCTACGACGACTTCGATTGGGCCGTGGCCTGGGAGACGGGCGGTGATTGCTTCGCCCGCTACCGGGTGCGGGTGCAGGAGATGCGTGAATCCCTGAAGATCGTGCGCCAGGCCTGCCAAATGATTCCCGGCGGCCCCACCGAAAACCTGGAGGCCCATCGCATGGCCGAGGGTAAAGGCAGCGAGTGGTTTGGCTTCGATTACCAATACGTGGCCAAGAAAGTGGCCCCCACCTTCAAAATTCCCTCCGGCGAGCTCTACACCCGCCTCGAATCGGGCAAAGGAGAAGTCGGGGTGTTCATCCAGGGCAACGACGACGTGACCCCCTGGCGCTTCAAGATCCGCGCTGCCGATTCCAACAACCTGCAGATCCTGCCCCACATCCTCAAGGGCAACAAAGTGGCAGATATCATGGCAATCCTCGGCTCGATCGACGTGATCATGGGCTCGGTGGACCGCTAAGTCGGTCGATCCCTGAGCCTTTAGACCCCTGAGACGTTTTCTCCCCAGGGTCCAGCAAGCCGGCTTCCTGCTGCCAGCCACCCTGACGGGCTATCTCTGGCTGAAGGGCTGGCAACCCCACCTGCCAGGGCTGGGTTGCCCCCTGCGAGCCCTCACCGGGATCCCCTGCCCCACCTGCTTCCTCACCCGCTCCACGGCCGCTGCGCTCCGGGGCGAGCTGGGGGAATCCCTGGCGCTGCATGCCTTTGGACCGGTGCTGGCCCTTGGCCTGATCCTGTGGTCGGTGGATGCCTTGCGGCGGCGCCAGCTTTACCCCCGGGGGCTAGAGGCGTGGCACCTGGCTCTCTTCAGCGCCGCACTCCTGATCTATTGGGGAGGCCGGCTGGCACTGCACTTTGGCCTGGGCATGACGGCATTCCCCTCCGGCTAGGCCTTGAGGATGAAGGCCCATGCATTGGGGCTTTAGGAAACCATCCCGCGGTGATAGGCAGCATTTTGGATATAAAAATTGGCGACTGGCACTGCCACGAAAGCACCGAGGCCGCAGGTGCACACCGAAAAGATCACCACCACGAGCCCAGTCAAAACTTGAATACGGACAAAGGTGAACCCATGGGAAGATCCATACACCTGATTGAAAGAAGCTGCAAAGGCGTCAAGGATTGAGTGATCCGTAGTGAAGATCAAATTGACGAAGACTGGCATTACCAATGAGATAGCGATGCCTGGCAAAATACAAGCCACAAAGCCTACCGTTGCAGCAACGGAAAACAATAACCCTGCAAGAAAATAACGCCAGGGGCGCTTCAAAAGCGATTGGAAGGCCGCGGTTACAGTGATTACTTCACCACTTGAGTAATACATTGCGGGCACTGCAATGGCCAAAATGCCTACCAAGCTGGCAAGAATCCCCAAGGGGAATTGGCCAAGCTGGGACAACAGTGCAACGCCTCCACTGAGGGCGTTGGATGACGTGCCCTGACCAGCATCACCGCCTCCAATCAACGTGATCAAGGAAGACACTCCATAACCAATTCCCGTGAGCACAGCACTCACCAGCCAAATCAGAACAATGGTGGGCGCATGCAGTAGGACGGCCTGCCAAGCCTTGTTCAAATTGGGCTGCTCGTAGGCGAGGGGGCTGGCCATGCCGCTGGTGATCCTGGTGATGATTTCGCCCGCACCGTATGGCAGAGCCCTTGAACCAGCAAGCACAAAGCCATGACACCATGGAGCTGATGGATCCATCGAGCTGGCTTGAGTTTCACCGCAGGGTGCGTTTCGGCGATACCGACGCCGCCGGCGTCGTGAACTTCGCCCACCTGTTGCGGTGGTGCCACGAAGCCTACGAAGAAAGCCTGGAGCGCTTTGGGCTCGCCGCGGCCGAGGTGTTCCCCACCCCGGGCTCCCTACTGGAGGTGGCCTTGCCGATCGTGCACTGCAGCGCCGACTACTTCCGCCCATTGGTGTGTGGCGATGCCATCACGATTCGGTTGGTGCCGGTACGCCTCGATCAGGGCAGCTTTGAGGTGCGCTACAGCTTCACAAGCTCCGACCAATCCGTGGCCCAGGGCCTCACGCGCCACCTGGCCATCGAAAATCCAAGTCGCCGGCGCTGTGCCCTACCAACGGCCATCAATCGCTGGTTGGAGGCCTCCAACCTGGGCGGAATCCAGCCCGTCTAAAACCACTCTTTTGTGGCGTCGATGTAGCGGGTCTTGAATTGTTTGGATCACCACAACGGGGGCCAACAGCAAGCTGCCTAACGCTCTGGACTCTGATCTGCTTCTCGCGATTGCAACCACCGCTGCCAATGGCTGCGCAGCCATTTGCCCTGGGGCGAGGGAGCCAACGACCCACAAATCAGCCATTGCCTCGGTCGCTCAGCAGGGGGCCAGGCCGCAACCGCGGCCTGGAGCACCGCGATGAGGGCCTGAGCATTCGCTGCCCGTTCATTGGCTGCTTCTCCATTCGCTAGCTGTCCATTCGCGATCTCGACCGGGCGCACCAAAGCCGTCAGGCGCTCACCCCAGCCTGGCTCGGCGACTGCCAATAGCAGCAGCTCCTGCAACGGCCAGCCCTGGATCTGGGCCAGGGCCCGCAGGCGCTGCTCCAGCTGCTCGGGAAACACCGTTTCACCGCCACTTTGGATCGCCCCATCGAGTCGGCCGAAGATCTCCAGCCCGGAAGAGCCAAGCCGCCCGCCATCGCCGCTGCGCCACCAGCCATCGGCCGTGCGCGGCAGCGGCTCTAGGGCTCCGCTATCCCCAATCCAGCCCGGGCTGAGCCGGTCGGTGGCCACCTCCACCGCCCCCGTGCGGGCATCGATCCGGAGCCGCACATCCGCCAAGGGCTGGCCGCAACCGCTGGCCCCAGCCAAAAATTGGTCCGGAGGCAGCGCGCTCACCATGGCCGCCGTTTCCGTGGCGCCGTAGCAAGGGGCAAGCCGAATCCCGGCCGAGCGGGCCTGGGCTGCAAGGGCCTCCGGCAGGGCCGCCCCTCCCACCCACACCACCGCCAATTGGCGCAGCCAGGCCCGGGCCTGCGGCACCGCCATCAGGCGGGCCAACTGGATAGGCACCAGCGACAGCAGCACCGGTTGGTCGGGCAACACCACCGCCTCCACCAGGGCTTCGGGATCCCGGAGCAACGCGGGGGGCACAGGCTCGTTCCGTGCTCCCCATTGGTGGGAACGCACCAGGGGAAGCAAGCCGCTGACATGGTGCAACGGCAGTGGGTTGAGATGGAGGCAAGCGGCAGGATCAATGCCTTCTTGGCCTAACCACTCCGCCGTCGCAGCAGCCGAAGCTTCCAAATGGCTGAGGGGCTGCAGGCACCAGCGCCGGCCGCCCGTGCTGCCGCCACTGGCCACCACTACCCCAGGGCCCCAGGTGGCTTCGAGCTCAGCGCGCAGCTCTGGAGTGAGCAGTGTTTGGGCCCATGACTGCCGCTCAGGCGGCGCCAGCACCACCAGCTGTCTGCGCCGCCAGGCCCCTTCCAGGGCGGAACCATCTTGAAAGAGCTGGGAAGGGAGGGTCATGCGGCCGCCTGCCAAACCAACCGGGGATCGGCGCTAAACAGGTCGCCCTGGGGACACCAGCCTGGCGCCAACCCCGGGGCCGTGGGCGTGGGACCGAGGGCCTGGAGGGCCGCCAAATGGTCCACCCAGCGCCGGCCAATGCCCGTTTCCAAGGCCGTACTCACCATCCAACGGGGCTGCCCCGCCTCAAAGGCTGCCAGGAGCGACCTGGGGTCGCCCTCCAAGAGGGGACGACGCACTTGCCAGCCAGGCCAGCTTGCCGCCAGGGCAGGGGAGGCCCGCAGCGATTCATCCAAGGCCACCGGCACCCTGGCCGCCAGGGCCTCCAAACCCTGCTGATCCAGGGGCTGAAGCGGTTGCTCCAGCCACTCCAGCCAGGGTTCCCTCGCTAGGCGATCCGCCCAGGCTGCGGCTGTTGCCCGATCCCAGCCCCCATTGGCATCGAGCCGGAGCAACGCCCCAGCAGGCAGCCGCTGGACCAGCAGCTCCAGCAGGTCCAGCTCCTGGTGGGCCGGCAAGGCGGCCACCTTCCACTTGAAGGCCGGCGGCGGTGGCCCTGATGCCAGAACCCGCTCCAGCTCCTCCTCTGCCCGCGCCCCAGCCGGCAGCAACCATGCCGAAGCCGGGGCCTGCAACCACCCGCCCGTCCCCAGACTGCCCAAACCATCCAGTTCGGCCAAGGCCGCCCCCAAGGCAAAGGCCAGGGGCTTGGGGGCGGCC
>Ga0310083_100013_pt1 | contig 38727 bp, 37 predicted proteins | sample LakEriER3TotalD7_FD_194441 | JGI IMG/M metagenome (GOLD analysis project Ga0310083, IMG submission 194441) | Enriched freshwater cyanobacterial communities from Lake Erie, Ohio, United States - ER36.Total.D7 | ecosystem: Environmental > Aquatic > Freshwater > Lake | place: USA: Ohio | collected... | reverse complement strand
GCCCTGGGGGGCAAGGCCCTCCGGTGGGCTCGCCTGGGGGTCCAACCGGGCCGTTGCCTCCAGGGCTTGGCGCAGCCGCCGGGCCGCATGCAACGGCATGTCGCGGGGCACGCTGATGCGATCGCGCAGGTAGCGCAGCCCCGGCGCCGATCCGGGGGGTGGGGTTTGGGGCCCGTGATCGCCGGGCACCAGGGACGCCAGGGCGCAGCGCAGGGCTGGATCAAAGCGCTCGGGGCCCAGGGGATTGCGCTCCAAAATCGGCTGGCGATGCTTGAGCACCCGGGCCAAGGCGATCAAGCCCGCATCGCGTGGCTCCACTTGACTGGTTTCAGGATCGCTGCCAGTAGGGGTCCTCACATCGCTGCCCACAGGGCTGCCAATCGGCCAGGGGCCCTGGTCAATCCGAGCCGCCATCGCCGCTTGAGCCTGGCTGCCACTGGCATAACAGCCCCCCATCTGGGGAGGGAGGTCATGGGCGTGGGTGTGGAAATCGCTTTGGGTGCCGAGGTAAGTGCTGCGCTGCTCCAGGGCAGCAAACCAAGCCCCAATCCCTGGATGCTCCTGGCGCAGCCCAAACCCCTTGTAGTAAGCCAGGCTTGCCGCCATCCGTTCCACGTAGGGCACAAACACCAGATCAGCCGTGCTCAGCCCTGGGCCCAGCAAGAACGGCCCCGGGGTGGCCCTGAGGGCCTGTTCCATGGCCGAGGTAAACCGCTGGAATTGGCTGCGGCCGGAGTCTTCCTCCGCCGCAGAACGGCTAGGGGCGCACAACCACTGGCACCAGGCGCGAAACAGCAGCCGCTCCAGCTGCCTTAACTGCAGCACCGCCGGATCCCCCATGGCCGCACCGAAGGGACCGAAGGCAGCCTCCAAGGCCTCAAGGATGCGATCGCTTTCCGTGAGCATGCGGCCATCCAGCTCGAGGGCCGGGAGCATGCCCGAGGGCACCAGTTGCTTGAACCAGCGCTCCTTCTCGCCGTAGCAAAACATCGTGACCTTGCGAATCCGATAGGGGATCCGCTGCTCCTCCAGCCACAGCCACACCTTCTGGCAGTAGGGGCACCAGGCGTGGTGATCCCGATACAGGGTGACCCGCACCTCTGATTCAGGGCGGCCAAACAGCCGCAAGGTGGCTTGGGCATTGGTGGGGCCGTTGATGGGATCGACCCCGTCAAGCCGCCCTTCGAGCAGTTCCTGAAGCTCCAACCAGCTGGGCACTTCGCCGCTGGATTCAGGGGCAGGACCCACGGAGAGGGTAAATCCCATGCCATCAATGCAGCTCAACCTGTTTTAGGAAACGGAGCTCACCGATGACCGATCTGCGAATTCGTTACTGCTGATACAGAGCACCTCCGCAAGATGGGGGACTGTGTCCTGGCGAACGTCGGAGAGGTCTCCCCCCTTCATGACCCATGTCCCCATGGCCGGCGGTGGAAAAACACCGTTCGCCACATTTGATCTGGTACGCGAACGCGTACTTGCTGGTGTTCAGGAGCCCCAGATGCGGCGCTATGCGCTCGTGCTGCTCGCTACTGGCGCTGGTCTCCTGCCCCTGATGGCCGGCGCAGCCCATGCTGCCCTGCCCAAAGCCCAAACCGATGGGGCCGACACCCTGTTGATGTTGATGGGCTCGGCCCTGGTGCTGCTGATGACTCCGGGCCTGGCGTTCTTCTACGGCGGCTTCACCCGCGCCAAGAACGTGCTCAACACGATGATGATGAGCTTCTTCCTGATGGGGCTCATCGGGGTGCTGTGGGTCGTGATCGGCTACAGCCTCTCCTTCGACCTCGGCTTCAATAGCCCCTTCATCGGCGGCCTCGGCCAGATGATGCTGAACGGCGTGGGCGGCGAGCTTGGCGATGCCCCCCTGGCTGATGGCTTCAACATCAGCGCCACCTCCTTTGCCCTGTTCCAGGGCATGTTCGCGATCATCACCCCCGCGCTGATCTCCGGCGCCCTGGTGGAGCGGATCAACTTCAAAGCCTGGTTCTGGTTCAGCTTGCTTTGGAGCCTCTTTGTCTATTGCCCCCTTTGCCACATGGTTTGGGGCGGCGGTTACATCGGCCCCTTCGGCACCATCGGAGCCCTCGACTTTGCCGGTGGCACCGTGGTGCACATCTCCGCTGGTGTGGCAGCCCTGGTCTCTGCCGCCATCGTGGGTCCCCGCAGCACCTACCCCGACAACCAACGCCCCCCCCACAACGTGCCCTTCATCCTTCTGGGTGCAGGCCTGCTGTGGTTCGGCTGGTTCGGTTTCAACGGCGCCAGCTATTTCGCCGCTAAGGGCGCCGGCCTCTCCTTCCTCACCACCACCGCATCTGCGTCTGCAGCCCTGCTCACCTGGTGCATGATTGAGTGGTTTGTCGATGGCAAACCCACCGCGGTGGGTGCCGCCACAGGAGCTGTGGCGGGTCTGGTGGGCATCACCCCCGCCGCAGGCTTCGTCTACATGGGCCCTGCCCTGGTGATTGGTGCCGCCTCGGCCACCGCCTGCTTGATCGCTGTGCGCATCAAGGCTGCGATCAAATTCGACGACTCCCTCGACGCCTTCATGGTGCACGGCATCGGTGGGACGGTGGGCGCCCTGCTCACCGGTCTGCTGGCAGCACCGGCCCTGGTGCCCGCTGATTACTTCCCCAAATCAGCTGAAATCCTGGCCAAGGGCGGCAACATCGCCATGCTGGGGGCCCAGTTCCAAGCGGTGGTGTTCACCTACGGATTTGTTGGCATCGCCACCCTAATCATCCTCTTGATCGTGAAAGCCACGGTCGGCCTGCGCGTCTCCGAACAGGATGAAGAGCGCGGTCTCGACTTCGTGGCCCACGGCGAAGAGGCCTACGATCCCATGAATGGCTGAGGTTTCCATGAAGCAAATCACAGCAATGATTCGGCCATCCAAAGTGGATGCCGTCAAGACAGCCCTGGTCGAGATCGGTGTGATCGGCATGACTGTCTCCGAAGCCCGGGGCTTTGGACGACAAAAGGGCCAGGTGGAGCGCTACCGCGGCAACGAGTTCAAAGTGGATTTCATTTCGAAATCGAAGGTTGTGCTCGTCGTTAACGACGACAAGGTGACCCCGGCGATCGAAGCCATCTCCAAAGCAGCCCACACGGGTGAAATTGGCGACGGCAAGATCTTCGTGACCCCGGTGGAGCAAGCGATTCGAATCCGCACCGGCGAATCCGGCGAAGCAGCTATCTGATTGTTGAAGGTTCACCCTTTCAAGCTCCAAGCCCCCAGCAACCCTGGGGGCTTTTTTTGTGGCCAAAATGGGACCCATGAACGAACACTTCGATTTGCTGGTGCTTGGGGCCGGCTCCGGTGGCCTGGCCGCCGCCAAGCGTGCTGCCAGCTACGGCGCCAAGGTGGCGATCATCGAAGGCGACCGGGTGGGGGGCACCTGCGTGATCCGCGGCTGCGTGCCCAAAAAACTGCTGGTCTATGGCTCCGCCTACCGCCACCTGCTGGGCGATGCCGCCAGCTACGGCTGGGAACTCGGGACCTACAAACCCAACCCGAGCACCCTGCTCGCCCATGTGCGCGCCGAGGTGGACCGCCTCAACCAACTGCACCTCGGCTTTTTAGAGAAAGCCGGCGTGAAGCTGATCACGGGCTGGGGGCGCTTTGACGATGGCCACACCATCGCCGTTGGTGAGCAGCACTACAGCGCCGATCGGATCCTGATTGGGGTGGGTGGCAGGCCCCAGCGGCCCCAGATCCCCGGAGCCAACTTGGGCTGGGTGAGCGATGAGATGTTCCTGCTCGAAGCACTCCCCGAACGCATCGTGATCGTGGGGGCAGGCTTCATCGCCTGTGAATTCGCCTGCATCCTGCATGGCCTTGGCGTGCAGGTCACCCAGTTGGTGCGGGGGGAGCAGATCCTGCGGGGCTTCGACAGGGAAGCCGCCCTGGTGGTGCAAGAAGCGATGCAAGCCGAAGGCATCGACCTGCGCTGCCGGGTGAGTCCCACCGGCATTACGGGCAGCCCCGGATCCCTCACCGTTAATACCCAAACGGACAGCCTCAGCTGCGGGGGCGTGCTGTTGGCCACGGGCCGCCGGCCTTTCCTGGAGGGGCTGAACCTGGAGGCCGCCGGCGTCGCCGTGGAAGGTGATCGCATCAGCGTGGATGCCGACCAACGCACCAATATCCCCCATATCTACGCCGTCGGAGACGTAACCGACCGCATCAACCTCACGCCGGTTGCCATCGATGAGGGCCGGGCCTTTGCCGACACGGTGTACGGCAACAAACCCCGCCAGGTGAACCACGATCTGGTGGCCATGGCGGTGTTCAGCCAACCGGAGCTCGCCACCGTGGGGCTCAGCGAGGAGCAGGCCGTGGCGCGCTGCGGCGCCGAGGGCGTGAAGGTCTATCGGGCCAAATTCCGGCCCATGGCCCAGGCCCTGCCCAAACGGGGTCCAGCGGCACTGCTGAAGCTGGTGGTGGAAATCGCCAGCGGCAAGGTGCTGGGCTGCCACATGGTGGGGGAACACAGCGCCGAGGTCATCCAGATGGCCGCCATCGCCATCGGCATGGGCGCCACCAAGGCCGACTTCGATCGCACCATGGCCCTGCACCCCAGCGTCTCCGAAGAGTTCGTGACAATGCCGAATTAAGCGAACCGAAATAGGGGGCCCACCCAAGGAACAAGTTGGCCCTCCTAGGGTCTGGCATTGACCTGGTCCTTGGCGATGCAGTCCCCCCTTCGCTCAGCCAGCCCCGATGGCCCCGGCGCCACCTTTACCTGGATTGTGGCGGCGGTTGTGGCGGTGGCGCTGCTGTTGAGCCAGACGATTTTCATCGTGCCGGCGGGCAATGTGGCGGTGGTGACCACCCTCGGCAAGGTGACCGGAACCCCCCGCAATCCAGGGGCCAATGTCAAAGCACCGTTGGTGCAGAACACCTCCCTCTTTGATGTGCGCACCCAGGTGAGGCCCGAGCAGTTCTCGACGCTCACCAAAGACCTGCAGGTGATCCAGGCCACCGCCACGGTGAAGTACGCCATGAAGCCCACCGAGGCGGGGCGGATTTACGAAACCATCGCCACCGACGACCAACAGATCTATCCCCGGGTGATCCAACCGTCGCTGCTGAAAGCCCTGAAGTCGGTGTTCTCCCAATACGAGCTGGTGACCATCGCCACCGAATGGAACTCCATCTCGGAATTGGTGCAGGAAAAGGTGGCCGAAGAGCTCCAGAAATTCGGGTATGTAACGGTGCAGGGGCTCGACCTCACGGGCCTCCAGATCGCCGAGGAATACCGCGCTGCCATCGAGCAAAAGCAAATTGCAGAACAGCAATTGCTCCGCGCCCAAACCGAAGTGTTGATTGCTGAGCAAGAAGCCAAGCGCTACCAAACCCTCAACTCCAGCCTGGATAACCAGGTGCTCTACAAGCTCTTTCTCGACAAGTGGGATGGCCAAACATCGGTGGTGCCTGCCCTGCCGGGGGCCGCAGGGGGCGCCGCCAACTCGGTGATCGTCAACGGGCAACGCGGGGCTTAAGGCGGGGCTTAAAGCGGTCGTCGACCAGGAGCACCACCCACGGCGCCAGCAGCATCCAGCCCAGCCAGGGCAGGGGGAATGGGGCCATGGCAAACACCTCCGCCACGGGTTCGACCAGCACAAGAACGGCCAAAAACACCAGTTCAAAGCCCACCCCAAACCAGAGCAGGCCATTGGTGCGCCAGCTGCTGCGGTAGCTGCTGCGGCAGGCCATGGCCACCCCGATCTGGCCAAAGACGATGAAGCCAAAGGCCACGCTGGAGGCCTGGTGCTGGAGCAGCACCAGCTCCGCGGGGGCTTGACCATGGAGCAACTGGGGAGCTAGCGCCCGCAGCTCTAGCCACGACAACCCGGCCTGGTGCCAAAAGGCCAGGTAGCCCGCCATCGCCATCAGAGCTTCGGTGAGGCCGAGCACCAGGTAGGCCCGCACCATCAGGGGCCGATCCAAGAGCGGTGCCTGCCTGGGCCGGTGAGGCCGGGTCATCAACCCAGGCTCGGGTTGCTCGGCGCCGAGGCCCAAGGCGGGGAGTAAATCCGTGCCGAGATCCACCGCCAGGATCTGCAACACATTGAGGGCCGCCGGAATCTGGGCGATCACCATGGCCAGAAACGGTGCCATCTCGGCCACGTTGCTGGCGAGCACATAGGGCAAAAACTTGCAGATGTTGGCCACCACCCCGCGGCCATGGCGCACGGCGGAGACAATGGTGGCGAAGTTGTCGTCGAGCAAGACGATATCGGCCGCCTCCCTTGCCACATCGGTGCCCTCCAGGCCCATGGCAAAGCCCACATCCGCCGCCCGCAGGGCTGGAGCATCGTTGACCCCATCCCCCGTAACGGCCACCACCTCGCCAAGGGCGCGATAGGCCTGAACCAGGCGCAGCTTCTGCTCCGGAGCCATCCGGGCAAACACCAGGCGGGTGCGGTATTTCAGCAGCTGCCGCAACTGCACATCGCCGATCAAATCGAGGTGGGCCCCCTCAATCACCCGCACCGGATCGGCCCCACTGGCCGGGCCTTCGCCCTCCGCAGGCTGGAGCAGGCCAATCTGTTGGGCAATGGCCTGGGCCGTGAGCCCGTAATCCCCGGTGACCATGGTCACCTTGATGCCGGCCTGGTGGCACTGGCGGATGGCCTCGGGCACCTCAGGGCGGGGCGGATCGTAGAGGGCCAGCAAACCCACCAACACCAGGTTGGTTTCCAACTGGTCGTTGGGGGCGGAGAGGAGCTCCTCTCCACCCTGGCGCATGGCCACCGCAAGCACCCGGTAGCCCCGGCTGGAAAAGTCGTCGTTGGCGGCAACAGCCAGCTGACGCCGGGAAGGCTCCAAGGCCACGGGCCCGGCGCTGCCGAGTTCCGCACTGCAATGGGCCAACACCTCGATCGGGGCCCCCTTGGTGAACAGCACCAGGCCATCGCCCTGGCGCACCACCACACTCATGCAGCGGCGGTGGGAATCGAACGGCAATTCCCGCAGGCGGGGACTCTCCTTCTGCAGGCTCTCTGGCGAGAGCTTGTGGGCCACCGCCGCCAGCAGCAAGGCTGTTTCGGTGGGGTCACCAATCGCCCGCACCGGACACGGGCTGCGCTCCAAGTGGGCGTTGGAGCAGAGGCAGGCGCCTTGCAGCAGGGTGCGCAGGTGGGCATCGCCGGGATCAGGTAGCCAGGTGGCTTCCACCGCCATGCGATTGCAGGTGAGCGTGCCGGTCTTGTCGCTGCAGATCACACTCACCGAGCCGAGGGTTTCCACCGCCGACAGGCGCCGCACCAGGGCGTTTTGGCGGGCCATCCGCTGCACGCTGAGGGCCAGGGCCAGGGTGACCGTGGGCAACAGCCCCTCGGGCACGTTGGCCACGATGATCCCCACCGCAAAAATCAAACTCTCGAGGGGACCCACCCCCACAAACAGCAGGCTGAGGCCAAAGGTGAGCACGCCCATCAGCACCGCAATGGCGGTGATCGTGCGAACGATCTGGCCCACCTGCATCTCCAGGGTGCTGGCGCTGCGCTCCGTGGCAGCGGTGAGGTGGGCCACATGGCCAAATTCCGTTTCGCCGCCAGTGGCGTAAACCATCGCCTCGCCATGGCCGCTGGCCACGGTGGTACCCGCCAACACCAAATTGGCCCGCTCCCGCATGGGCATCGGGGTCACCTTTGGCTCGCCTTCCCCAACGCCTAGGGAGGCGATGGGCTCGCCTTCGCGAGCCACCGGTAGGGATTCACCGGTGAGAACAGAAAGATCGAGGTAGAGCTCCACCGAGCGAAGCAGCCGGGCATCGGCGGGCACCTGGTCGCCCTCCTGCAGCAGGATCCGATCACCTGGCACCAGCTCCGCCGCCGCCAGGGTTGTGAGCTCGCCATCCCGCCACAGCCGCACCGCGTGGGGTAGGGAACGCTTCAGGGCCGCCAGGGTGCGCTCTGCCTGGTATTCCTGAATAAAGGAAAACAGACCATTCACCAGCACCACCGCCCAGATCGCCCAGCCCAGCTGGGGCATGTGGGCCGCAAAAGCCATCGCCCCGGCCACCCAGAGCAACAGGGCCATGAAGTGCAGGAGTTGGTCGGTGAAGCGCAACCACAGGGGCCGGCGGCGCAGGCTCGGGAGACGATTGGCTCCAAACCGCTGCAAGCGCCGCTGGGCTTCCAGGTGGCTTAAGCCCTGGGGCGTGCTTTGCAGTGCCGCTGCAACCCCCTCGGGGGGAAGCGACCAGATCGGCTGGGAGGCCGAGAGCAGCACGGAGCAATCAACCAGCAGAGCACAGCCTGATCAGAACGTCTGGTCACTACTTGGCCTAGCGACCCATGTGAGCGGGATCAGCCGCACCGACCAGGTAGCTGACAGCCATCACAAAGAGACCTAACCCAGGAAATCCTGCTTGAGTTTGCGAATCCGGCCCAGTAATTCCGCTCTCTTTTGCTGCTTGAGGGCATTGCGGGCCAGGAAATTCAGCATGGTCACCAAGCCGGTCAACTCGAGCAAGCCACCCAGGAAGGGGATGTCGTTGATGGCGCCAAGGGTCGCTCCGGTGAGCTTGAGCGCCACTCCGGCGAGAAGGGCAATGCCCACCAGGCGGGCCGCAGGAATCAAATCAGCGAGGGAATCGAGCTTGGTGGAGCCAATTCTCTGGAGCAGTTGGTTGAGAAACTGGAGGGGCAGGCCCAGCAGCTCCCGGGCCGAATCCCCAACAGCCCCATCGCCTTCAGCCCCAGGGTTGGCAATGGCCACCAGGGGCGCAGGCTCGGCGGCCCGAATCTCCACGGCGGGCAGAGGCTCAGGATCAAGTTCGAGAACGACAGGCTCAGCATGCTCGGCGAAATCAATTGCCCCGCTTGAAAGTTCAGGGGCAACAGCCTCGTGGTGAATCTCTTCAACCCCAGGCTGATCAGGGTTCTCGAGCACTTGGGATTCCATTTCAGTATTAATAGCGAGATCGCCAGACTGATCCTGAGTCACTGGTTCTTGACTGGTCTCGGGGTCTTGGATGGTGTTTTGATCTTGGATGGTCTCGTGGTCTTGGGTGGGTGAATAGCTCGTTTCGTCTTCCAAGGCATCACGCGCAGAAGGCCTGATGAAGTTATAGACCGGAAGTCAAACGGCGGCCAGCCCCTTGTCGTTAAAGACGCCTTCAAAGAGAACTGAGCTGAGGTAGCGCTCACCGGAATCGGGCAGCACCACCACGATCGTTTTGCCGGCAAAGGCCTCCTCTTTCGCCAGGCGCAGGGCTGCCACGGCGGCGGCACCACAGGAAATGCCAGCCAGGATTCCCTCTTCTCGCATCAGTCGCCGGGCCATGGCCACGGCTTCCTCATCACCCACCGCTTCCACCCGATCCACCAAGGAAAGATCGAGGTTGGCGGGCACAAAGCCAGCACCAATGCCTTGGATTTTGTGGGGTCCGGGCTGCACCACCGCACCGTTCATGGTTTGGCGAATCACCGGGCTGTTGGTGGGCTCCACCGCCACCGACACCAAGGGCTTGCCCAGGGTGGTTTTGATGTAGCGGCTCACCCCGGTGATCGTGCCACCGGTGCCCACCCCAGCGACCAGGGCATCCACCTGGCCGTTGGTGTCGCTCCAGATTTCAGGGCCGGTGGTGTCGTGGTGGATCTGGGGGTTGGCGGGGTTGGCAAATTGCTGCAGCAGCACGTAGCGATCGGGATCGGTATCGGCTAACGCCTTGGCGGCTGCGATCGCCCCGGGCATGCCCAGCCGACCTTCCGTGAGCACCAAATGGGCGCCGTAGGCCGTGAGCAACTTGCGGCGCTCCAGGCTCATGGTTTCCGGCATGGTGAGGGTCAGCCGAATCCCGCGCGACGCCGCCACAAAGGCCAGGGCGATGCCGGTATTGCCGCTGGTGGGCTCCACCAATTCCTTGCCCGGACCCAGCAGGCCATCTTGTTCTGCCTGCCAAATCATGGCGGCGCCAATGCGGCACTTCACCGAGAAGGCGGGGTTCCGGCCCTCAATTTTTGCCAGCACCCTGGCGCTGCAACCCTCGGTGACCCGGTTCAGTTGCACCAGGGGGGTCTTGCCGATGGTGAGGGAGTTATCGGCGTAGATCTTGGTGTCGAGGGGAATGCTGGTCATCTCGGGTGGGGGAAGCCTGAACGCTCGCGGGGGAGGGCACCCTCGGCGGGCAGCCAGCTCCATCCAGCATCCCAGACCTGCCAGCCGCTTCAAACCCGTTTACACGAAGCTGAATATTCGATAGCGCCTGAAGGGCTAGGGGCGCAGTTCAGGGGGCTGGGCCGGCAGGATCAATTCCAGCAAGGCCCCACCCCCTGGACCATTGCTGGCTTGAATGCGGCCGCCGTGGGTCACGGCAATTTGTTGCACGATCGGAAGACCCAGGCCGCTACCGGTGCGCTGGCTGCGCACCCGGGAAGGATCCCCCCGGTAGAAGCGTTCAAACATGTGGGCGAGGTCGTCGTCGCTCAGGCCCGGCCCCTCATCGCTCACCCGCACCTGGTGCCAACCATTGCGCTGCTCAATCGCCACCTGGATTCGGCCCCCATCGGGGCTGTAGCGCAGGGCGTTGTCGAGCAAATTCAGCACGGCCCGGTGCAGCCGCGACCCATCGGCATGGATCAGGCCGGTCTGCCGGTCGCTGGGCTGCTGCAGCTCTAACGACACCGAGCGTTGGTCCGCCAAGGGCTTAATCCCCGACCACACCTGGTCGACCAGGGACCCCAAATGCACCTCGTAGGTCCGCGGGCCGTAGCCGGGAAGGGTGTTCTCCAGCCGCGAGAGTTCGAGCAAATCGCCCACCAGCTCCTGGAGGCGGAGCAATTCCCTCTGCAGCCGCTCTACCAACCGGGCGTTCTGGTTGTTCACCTGGGCCGCCAGGCTGTCGCCCACCAGCAACAACGCCGTAAGTGGGGTTTTGAGCTCATGGGCCACATCACTCACCCAGCGCTCCTGCTGCTCCAGCTGGGCTTCGAGGGAGCGGCGGCTCTGGAGGAGCACCCCGATCCAGCCATCGGTGCCGGGCACCACCAGCACATCGAGGTCTTCGTTGCCGCAACGCCAGGCCAGGCGCTGGGGTCGATCCTGGCGGCGGGCTAGGGCAATGCTGCCGATCAGGTTGGGATCGCTGCAGAGGTCCTCAAACGATCGCCCGACGAGCATGCGGCCTGCATTGAGATCCAGAATCCGCTCCGATTTGGGCGTGATGTGGCGCATGCGGCCGCCGCGATCAAGCAGGATCAACCCCGCCGGTGAGGCATCCATCCAGCTGAGCAGCTGGCGCACGCTCGGCATCGGCTGGCGCTGGCTCCAGCGCTGGCTGAGCTGTTTCCACCTCGGTGCGCCAAGCAAGGCCAAGGCGCTACCCGTGCCAAGGCCAAACAAAAAGTAGCTCCAATGGAGACCCACCCCGGTAGCCGCGACGGTGGTGGCCGCAAGGCTGGCAGCACTAGCCAAAGCGGTAGCCAAAGCCCCGAACAGTCAACAAGTGCACCGGACTGGAGGGATTCTCCTCCAACTTCTCGCGCAGCCAACGGATGTGCACATCCACGGTCTTGCTATCGCCGATGTAATCGATGCTCCACACGTGCTCGAGCAACTTGTCGCGGCTCCAAACCCGGCGCGGGTTCTGCATGAACAGCTCCAGGAGCCGGTACTCCTTTGGCGAGAGGTTCAGATCGAGGCCATCGCGGGTGACCCGGCACTCCTCTTGATAGAGGCAGATATTGGCGTGCTCCAGCACCTTCGCAGGCGCCTGCTGGCTGGTGGTGCGCCGCAGCAGGGCCCTGCAACGGGCCACCAGCTCCCGCATGCCAAAGGGTTTGACCAGATAGTCGTCGGCCCCCACCTCCAGGCCAAGCACCCGGTCGGTTTCGCTATCGCGGGCGCTCACTACAAGGATTGGGGTTTGGTTGTTGCCCTGGCGCAATTGGCGGCAAACATCCATGCCCCCCAGGCCAGGAAGCATCAGATCCAGCACCACCAGGGAAAAACCCTCGCCCTCGGGGGCCCGCTGCAGAATTTGCAGGGCATCCCTGCCGTTACCGCAAGCTACAACCGCAAAGCCCTCAAGCTCTAGGGCATCGCGCACCGTTTCGCGGATGGTTTCGTCGTCTTCGACGACCAGGAGCGATGGTTGCATCGCCCCAGTTTGCCCTGGAATGGGCTGGCCCCAAAAGGTGGGTTCAGCGAGCACGTCGGGGGAGGTGGGCGATCACCAGGCGACGCTGACCATCCAATTGCAACCAGCCTTCGTCCTTGAGGCTGCCGAGCACCCGGGTCACGGTGACGCGGGTGGTGCTCAAGGCACTGGCCAACTCCTGGTGGGTGAGCTTGATATTCAGGCGCAGACCCTGGTCGCAGGGCTGGCCGTAATCGTTGGCGAGCAGTTCAAGAAAGCCACGCACCCGATCTTCGATGCGGCGCAAACCCAGCAGACCCAGCATGGCCTCGCTCTGGCGGTAGCGCACGCCCATGCCCTGGAGCAGGGCCATGGCCAGGTGGGGGGAGGCTGCTATTTCATCGCAGGTGAGGCAGAGCAGGTCGCTCTCACACAACGTGGTGGCCTCGTAGACCTCCACGTTGGAGAGGGGATCGCCGAAGGGTTCATTCGGACCTGCCAAACCCAGCAGGAGCTCATCACCTTGCACCGAGATGGCGCTCAGCTTGACCATGCCGCGCACCACAAGCCATACAGTCTTTTTCAGCAGGGGCACCCGGCTTCCCGCTGGCAGATGCACCAAACTGCGCTTCTCGTAGCTGGCCTCCAGCAGCTCCACAAAGCTGGGGGTTTGGCTTGAGTCGCGAGCTGGCGTGAAAACCATCCCAGACCGGGCGATTGGTTGAGAACAACGCTATGGAAGGCATTTGACCTGCTGGCAAAGGCGGGGTAGTGCTGGGTTTAAGAACTGGTTACGGTCTGCCCAGTGCTTGGCGCTGGGCTCCTTTCTCACCTAAAAAGCGCCCATGGCTTCCCAACAGCGCCCCCACAGTCCCGATCACGACCACAGCCACTCCCGTGACCATGGGCATGGGAGCAGCCCGGAAGATCTCCATCCCGCGGTGGTGATTCAGCGCCAACCCCACCAGCGTCAACACGAGCACCGGGCTGGATCGGCGGCGGCCTTTCGCTGGAGCGTGATCCTCAACAGCGGCCTCTCGGCCCTGCAGTTGGTGATTGGCTTTGGCTTTGGCTCCCTGGCCCTGATTGGCGATGCCATTCACAACCTGGGGGATGTGGCCGGTCTGCTGCTGGGTTGGGGCGCGGAACACCTCAGTGGCAAGCCCGCCCAGGGGCGCTTCACCTATGGCTTTGGCCGCAGCACCCAGCTGGCCTCCCTGCTCAATGCCCTGTTGATCTTGATGGCGGCGGCGGTGCTGGTGGTGGAGGGCATCCAGAGGCTCTCCAATCCCGTGCCGATCACCAGCATCCCGGTGGCCTGGGCAGCGGCGGCGGGCATTGGGGTCAACCTGTTCTCGGCAAAATTGTTTGGCCACGACCACAGCCACGACCTCAACCGCAAGGCCGCGGTGGTGCACCTGATGACCGATGCCCTGGTTTCGGCCGCCGTCTTGGTGAGTGCGGTGGTGGTGGGGCTCACGGGCTGGAGCCAATTGGATGCGATCACGGCGATCGGCGTGGGCCTGGCCGTGGGCTACAGCGGCTGGCAAGTGCTGCAAGAAGCGCTGATGAATGCCCTCGATGCGGTGCCCCAGGGGATTGATCTGGCCTTGGTGGAAACCACCCTGATGCAGTTGCCCGGGGTGGTGGAGGTGCACCACCTGCATGTTTGGGGCATGAGCACCTCCCAAAACGCCCTCACCGCCCACATCAGCCGGCGGCTGGGCAGCGTCAACGACATGGACCTGCTGCACCAGGCCAAAGCGGATTTGGCCAAACTGGGCATTGCCCACAGCACGATCCAGCTCGAGCCCCACGACTAAACCAGCCAAAAGCAGGCATAAAAAAAGGGGCCCCGAAGGGCCCCCGCAGAACAATCAACGGATCAGTTGCTGATCTTGTTGACAGCGGCCTTAGCCTTGGCCTGGATGGCTTCGCTCAAGGGCACATAGTCGAGGTCATCGGCCTGGGCTTGAGCCTTATCGCTCAGCATGTAGTTGATGGTTTGCTTAATAGCATCAGTTTTGGAACCGTTACCCGTGCGGTAAACCAACAGGTAGGTGAGGGTGGCGATGGGGTAAGCACCGCTGGCCGAGGGGTTGGGGTTGGTGCCAGCCAGATCGGCATCAACGGTGATGCCACTGAGGGCGATCTGACCGCTCTTGAAGCTAGGCAGCACGAACTGGCCAGCCTTGTTCTGAACCGCGGCAGCCTTGATGGCGCCCTTCACGTAGGACTGGTTGACGTAACCAATCGAACCAGGGGTGGTTTGGATGATGCCGGCCACGCCCTCGTTGCCCTTGCCGCCAACGCCCACCTTCCAGTTCAGGGTTTTCGCGGTACCCAGGGTCCACTCCTTGGAGAAGGCCTGCATGGAGTCGGCGAAGGCTGCGGTGGTGCCGGAGCCGTCAGAGCGGTGCGCCACGGTGATCTTGCCGGCGGCGCAACCCAAGTCCTTCCAATCGCTGATGGAGCCCATGAAGACGGAAACCGCCTGCTTCTGGGTGAGCTTCAGGGTGCAACCGGGCTTGTTGTAGCCGATGGCAATGGTGCCGCCCACGGTTGGGATCTGCAGCACGCCGCGGCTCACCTTGGCCTTGTCACGGGCGGAGATGGGGTCATCGGATGCCGCAAAGCTCACGGTTTCATCCAGGAAAGCCTTGCGGCCAGCACCTGAACCGACCGACTGGTAGTTCACCTTGGGGCCACCGGATTTGGCCAGCTGGGAGAACCAACGGGAGTAAATGTTGTCAGGGAACGTTGCACCGGAGGCGTTCAGGCGCTCACGGGCTGAGGCAGCACCACTGGCAGCCAACACAGCCAGGGAACCAACGATCAGGGCCTTCTTGGCGAAGGTCATGGAAAAAGACTTTGAGGGTCGTACATGTCGTAGCAAGGCAAGTGCCCCCAGGTCGTTATGGGGCTATTAAGGACCGTCTAAGAGTTAGATCCCCTGGCATCAAGCAGTGCGCTGGGGCGTGAATCGGGGGACCAAATTTACAAAAAAAAGCCCCCCGTTTCCGGGAGGCTCGCAATGTGTTGTGTGTATGAGAAATGCCTTCTTGCTCTGAAGATCAGAACTTGAAGGTGGTTTGGATCACGCCGCCGAGGCCGGTGAAGGCGTTGCCACTGTTAGGAGTGCCACCATTGTTGATCTGGGAGCCGTAGAACAGTGTGGGAGTGATCGAGATGTTGTCGGTTGCCTGAATGCGGTAGAACCACTCAACCAAGAAGGGGCTGCACTGGGCACTTGTAGTGCCACCGGGGCAGTTGGCATAGGAAGGCTGGCCAATGGCAATACCTGCGGCATTGCTCTTGACGAAAGCATTATCCCACTGGAGGCCAACCATCCAAGACTTGGAGGAATAAGCACCAGTATTAGCCGTGCTGGAAGGAATGAATCCATTCGTGTTGCTTACGAAGTTGTAAGCGTAGCCGGCGCTGATTGAGGGGAACCAGCCGGACTGAATGGGCTGCCAGTAGGCGTTGAAGGCAATCGAGTTGCTGTACTGATCGGCAAACAGAGTGGTGGCCGCTGGGCCGTTGCCATCACGCATGGCGGTACCAGAAGTACCGTAGCGGTAGCCGAAGGCCGCACCCCAGTTGCTGGCTTTGTAGCCAAGTTGTGCCAGGAAGTTCAAGCCTGAACGGCTGTTAAAGATGCCATAGGTGCTGCTAGCACCAGCAGCGCCAATACTGGCAGTGGTGCAATCAGTTGAACCTAGGGTCGTTGAGCAAGCGCCGCTGACCACGTAGTTAGCGTTGGCGAGCCAACCACCTTTGCCTTTGGGAACCTTTTGCGTCCACTGGATGCCTACACCCTGACCCGTGGCTTTGTTGTAAACGCCAGTGGTGCCGATGGTTGTGAAGGCATCAAGGATGTCCGACTTGTAGGCAGTCGGCAGCCAAGCCATCTCCGTGTTACGAACCAGCGCACCAATGGTCAACTTGGTGGTGTTGTTCTTATCGACGGGGAAGGTGTAGTAAAGGCGGTCAATGATTACAGCGCCGTTGAGGGTCTCAGCCTTGTCAAGCTTGAAGGGCTGGGAAGAGCTGCCAAACGGAAAGCTGCTGAAATTGCCCGAGCGGAGGCGGGTGCGCAGCAGATCCTGGCCGGTGTAGCTGGTGTCAAAGTTCAGGCGAACGTCGTAGTTAAACGTCGTGTTGCCGTAGGAATTTTTGGAACCTTGGCGGTTGTACTCGGGAATCCCACCCAGGATCATGCTGACTTCACCGCGCAGCTTGGTGGTGGTGGAGAACTGCTGGGCTTGGAGTTTGCCCACCTTGCTCTCGAGGCCGTCCACGCGGGCGGTCAGGATGGTGAGTTCCTTGTCGAACTCGTCAAGCAGTTTCTGCAGTTCGTCGGTCTTTTCGGTGACGCGATCGAGGCAGGCGTTCAGCAGGGCGGCCGCTTCAAAGCGGGTCATGGCCTGGGCGCCTTTGAACTTGCCGTCGGGATAGCCGGCCACGCAGCCGTACTTCTCCACCAGGTTGCTCAGGGCCTGATAAGCCCAGTCGGTGGGCTTGACGTCGGAAAACTGGTTAACGCTGGTCACCTGGTTGCGGGAAGCCCACGCCTTGAAGGTGTCAACGTCTTGCTGCTGCATGTACTCGTTAACGGCGGCACGGCCAGTAACAGCAGCGATGTCTTGGGCAGATGCGGCCATAGGGGCCACAAGGCCGGTACCGGCCAAAGCCAATACGAGCTTTTTCGAAAGATTCATCGGGTCCTCACACCGATAGGGATGGCTATACAAAGACAGCCGAGCGGAGTTTAGCGACCAGCCCCACCCTCTGCCACACCCACGGAACACATGACTGTGTATCGCAGAACACAAAAGCTGCATTGCATCCGCTGCGCTTATGCGGCAGATGTTCGGCCTGAGCTAGCCGGCCACCAACGGCGCCACCAGCCCATCCGCTGCAGGCGGCCTTGATCTGCGAGCAGGGCCTTCAGCAGTGAGCGGCGCTGGCTGCTGGTGTTCAAGCTGCGCACCTGGTGGCGCCACTGCTGCCAGAGCTCCTGGCGCTGCTGGTCCAATAGTGCCTGGAGCTCTGGCATGGCCGCATCCAATCCTTGGGGGATCTGGCTATCAATCGCCCGGCGCAGCACCTCGCCGTCGTTGAGCTCCCCCAGCAGATCCTGGGCCGCCTTGAAGCGGTCAATCCAGCGGCGGGTGCTTCGGCCAGCCATGGGGCCGATGGCCTCCAATCCATAGCGGACGCGCTTGATCGCGATGCGCAACCCGTGGATCGCCTCGCCCTGGTCGCCCAACTCTTCCACCAACCAGCCGGGATGCAGAAACAGCTCACCGAGCGCCGGCAATTGGAGTTCCCACACCCAGCCATCGGCAGCCGATTCCCCCCAGGCGCTGAACTGGGGCTCCTTGAGCCAGCGCTGCAATTGGGCCACCAAGGCCAGGTAGGCACTGCTTTGCAGCGTGGCCACCACGGCCCCATGGGCCAGTTCACGCTCCCGGCGCAGCTGCTTGAGCACGGGCTTGAGTTGCCTGGCCTCCGCCTTGGAAAGCTGGGGCAACAGATCCTGCTCAAGCCGCTGGCCCAGCACATCCAAATCCCGGGCCATGCCCAGGCGCCGGAGGGGCTTAGCCACCCGCTCTGGCGTGACCAATTTGGGCAAAACCAAAGCCGGGCCCACCTGATCCAAGGTGGTGCGCAGCCTCCGCATCGACACCCGCATCTGGTGCAGCGGTTCGGGATCCCGGTTCTCAAGCACCGGTCCATGCCAGCGCACCAACGCCTTGGTCTGTTGACGCAGCAACCCTGCCCCATGCTCACCCAACCTGGGCATCGCCAAACGATCCTGATTCACCCGCTAAATCTGATCGGTGCTGGGCTCTGGGATGGTTAAAAGAGGGCCCTTGGGGGCAGCACCACAACGGTTTGCAACATGGCTAGCGGGGAGTTGTCCAATCCTGGAACCAGCCCCTGCGCCAGAGCCAGTACCCCTGGGCTACCGCAATCACGGCCATCAACACCAGGGCGTAGAGATAACCAAACTGCCAGTGCAATTCCGGCATGTTGACGAAGTTCATGCCGTAGACACCGCCAATGAAGGTGAGGGGGGCAAAGATGCTGGTCAAGATGGTGAGGGTTTTCATCACCTGGTTCATGCGGTTGCCGATGCTGGCGGCATAGGCCTGGGTGATCCCATCGCATTGGTGGCGCAGCAACTCGCAGTTCTCAAACAACATCTCCACCAGTTCGCCCATATCCCGAAATCCCACCATCGCTTCTGGCCCCAACAGGGGTTGCCGCTCCCGGAGCAACACCTTGAGCTGGTGACGCAGGGGCCAAACCATGGAGCGGATCGTGCGCAGGTTGGAGCGATGGACAAAGGCCCTAGACAACAACTTGGGCTTCGGGTCGCGCAGGGCTGCCTCTTCCAGGCTGTCGAGTCGGTTGGAGATTTGCTCCAGCATGGGGAACAAACCATCCATCAGTTCATCGATCAGGAAATGGAGGATGTCGTCGAGATCCTGATGTTCAGGAGCCGCAAAGCGGGAGTACAGCCAGGAGGTGAGCTCGGGAAAGGCTTCGCCAATCGACACCTCTTCAAAGCTGATCAAGACATTGGGAAGCAGCAGCAGGCCCACCTGGGAGCTCACCAAATGGGAGGGATCATGGGCAAAACTCAAGCGGTGCAGCACCACCAGCAGGGCATCCCCAAAGCAATTCACCCTGGGGCGCTGGGGTGTCTCCAGAAGGGGAGGCAGCAGGGTCTCGGGCACATCCAACACCGCCAGAAAGCTGCCAATCCGTTGGGAATCCGCCAAACCGCTGACCCGCAGCCAAATCGGCAACCCCTGCTGGCGCAGGCCCTGCAAATCCTCGGGATGATCGAGGCCCACCAGCCTGGGCCCATCGGGCTCGAGCACCACGGCTGAAAAACGACTGGCCGGCCGGCCCCCACACACGTAGAGCTGGGTGGGGAGGTTGGCGGGCCGCTCCTCAAGCCGCTGGGAACTCAGAGCACCAGGCGTGGGGCGGAGCACAGGGGAGCATCGGGGGTGAGATGGTCAAGCACCCGGGCCCCACCAATGAAGGCGCCCTGAAGAAACAGGCAAAGCATTACCTGGGGTAGCCAATCTTCGAGGATCTGGGCCATGGCTTGATCCAACCTAAGGACCTGGCTACGATGCTGGGCTAGGCAAGCCCTAAAGCGAAGTGCCGCAGACCACACACTGATGTGTAGACGATGGCAGCATCTTGAACACTCTTTAAGCTCTGAGAGCTAAAATTAGATTTGAGGCTGTAGGGGTTTGGCACTCGAAGACAGCGTACCGGATGAGAACCCGCGGATCGGCAATCAACCGGAAGGGGACCAAGAAGGCGTTCGCTCACCCCTTGAGGCCCACTCCAGCTATCGGGGCGACGATTGGACGCCCACCAGCCTGGTCTTCCACCAAAATCTTGAATCATTCGCCGAACGGGTGGGACTGATCGTGGCCCTGCAAAGCAACGGCAAGCTCAGTCAAGAAGAGGCCTACGCCCAAATCCGGACCATCTGGAAAAAACTGGGCGAAAGCAAAAAAGATCTGCTGAGCTAGGCGCTCTGTATCGCCGCTTACACGCCCCGGTGCCGCCCATGGTCGACCCAGCCAACCCCAGCCCAGTAAACCTAATTAGGGTCCCAATGGTTGAGCGAGATGGCCACACTCCAGTGGCAACACCACGGGCCCATCGCCATTGACCAGATGGCCCTGACCGGCAAGCTCGAAGCAATTGGCTTTGAACTGGCGTCGTCGGATTTTGAGTCTGGATTTATTTTTGCCCTGGCCAGTCCCCGCAAAAAATATGCGCGGGAATCCCTCAGCATCCTGATCTCCTGGAGCCCCAAGCGGCTGGATGGCTTTCTGGTTGAAGTGCGCAGCAAGGAGCCCCAGAAAACCACCAAACGATCCCAGGCCGATCTGCTCACTGAAATCCTCAAAAAAGACTTGCCTTGGGTCTTTCGGTGTCCATGACGATGGATTCGAAACCGTTCTGGAAGACCAGACTGCGCTGGAAGGCCAGACTGCGCTGGAAAGCCAGACTGCACTGGCAAGCCAGGCTCCCTGAATCAACAGCCCGGGAAACGGCCCATCTGATCGCCATGGTGTTGAACATGCACCTCGATTACGGGGCCAGCCGCACCAGGCGAATGGTGTTTCGCAATGCTGTTCTATCCAACAATGCTGTTCTATCCAACAATGCCCTGGTGCCCACCAAGCAAGGCAGGCAGGGCGCAGATGGGGAGCCTGCCATCCAGGTGGTGCTCCATTGGCGGCGCTTCAACCAGCAACGCTGCCATGTGGAGATTCTCAGTAGCAACGAGGGGTCCGTTCAGGACCCCTGGAGCTTGGCGATCGCCAACCGGCTCAGGCAGATCCTGAACTAACCAGCCGGACTGCTGGCCATCAGCCTGGGATCGCGCTGCACGTCGGCGATGGCCGAGGGCGTTTCCCGCCGGAAGCTGGTGAGCTTGTGGTTGCCGGCAGAGAGTTCTTCGGCAAGCACCTGGCAGGCCATCTCGGGCATGGTGTGGTCACCACAGGTGAACACATCCACCGCGGCATAGCCCGATTCAGGCCAGGTGTGGATCGAAATATGGGATTCCGCCAAGAGGGCCAATCCCGTCACACCCTGGGGCTCGAAGCGGTGGGTGATCAAATTGAGCAGGGTCGCGCCAGCCCTTTTGGCTGCTGAGGTGATGGCGGTCCTGAGAAAGGCTTCGTCGTCGAGCTTGGCGGGATCGCAGTTGTAGAGCTCGAGAATGCAGTGCTTACCGACGGTGTCACTGACTGGGAACGTGTCACTGACTGGAAAAGTGTCACTGACAGGAAATGCGTCACTGACAGGATAGCTGTCGTTGATAGCAGTGCTTTCGCTAACGGGAAAGATTGCTGGTGCAGCCCATCCTGGGTTGGGGTGCAGGGAAGAGAGGAGTTGGTTCATCAAGAACGCGGTAGAGAATCTTTAAAGATACGCCCAAATGCAACCCAACCCCTTGGCGTTCACAGTTCTCGTACTCAATGCCGGTAGCGCCAGCCTCAAAGCCGTACTGATCGGGGCCTCTGGCGAACGGCTTTGGCACGGCCAACGCAGCTGGGATCCTTCCTCTGGGGCCAGCCAGGCCGATGGCCTGCGCCCCTGGCTGGAGGAGGCGCTCGGCCCCAGGGCCGACCAGCTGCAGCTGGTGGTGCATCGGATTGTGCATGGAGGCGAGCGGTTCACCACGCCAACCCGACTCGATCCCAGCACCATCGCTGCGCTGGAAGCCATCACCCCCCTGGCCCCGTTGCACAACGGGCCGGCCTTGGCCCTGGTGCGCGCCATGGGGAGCTGGATAAAGCCTGCCATCCAGCAGTGGGCCTGCTTCGACACCGCCTTTCACCACACCCTGCCCGTGGAGGCCCGCACCTATGCCCTGCCAGCGAGCTGGCGGGAGCAGGGCCTGCGGCGCTTCGGCTTCCATGGCCTCAGCCACCAGCACATCGCCGAGGTGGTGCGGGTGCCGCGCTTGATCAGCTGCCACCTGGGCGGTGGTGCTTCCCTCTGTGCGATCCGCGATGGCCAAAGCATTGCCACCACCATGGGCTACACGCCGCTGGAGGGGTTGGTGATGGCCACCCGCAGTGGCTCTCTGGACCCCGGGATCCTGCTGCACCAGTTGCGCCAGGGGCTCAGCGCCGACCAACTCGAGCAAGCCCTCAGCCAACAGAGCGGATTGCTTGGCCTCTCCAACCTCAGCGGCGACATGCAGCAACTGCGCGCCCTCGCCACCGGTAGTCAATCCATGGGCAACCCAGACCCAGCTTCGCAAGCCAAAAACCAAGAAGCCGCTGGGCTTGCGATCGCTGTGTTTCGCCACCAACTGATCGCCGGGATTGGGGCCATGGCCGCCTGCCTGGGGGGGGTGGATGCCATCGCCCTCACGGGCGGGATCGGTCAAAACGACCAGGCCCTGGCAGGCGAACTCAGCCAAGCCCTGGGTTGGCTGCAGCCGTTTGAGCTGCACCAAATCCCCGCCGATGAGGAGGGCCCCATGGCCCGCCAATGCCAGCAAGCCGCTAGCCCTTCACACCAGGAATAAAGCGCCGCTCATGCAGGGCACCGGTGAGCATCCGGTTCCAGTAGAGGTTCGGCAACACCTTGCGCTTCACAAACCACATGCTCCAGCGTTCCTTGGTGGGATCCAAGGGGAAGGATGGTGTGGGCTCTTGCTCGTAGTTGAACTCAGCCATGATCGTCTTGCCGTAGCCCGTGATCAGGGGGCAGCAGCTGTAGCCGTCGTAGGCCGCCTCCAGAGGGCCGCCATCCAACAGGGCCAGCAGGTTGGCGGTCACCACGGGTGCCTGGCCCCGCACCGCCGCTGCGGTTTTGGAGTTGGGCATGCCGCTCACATCGCCCAGGGAGAAGACGTTGGCAAAGCGCACGTGCTGGAGGCTGTATTGATCCACCTCCACAAAGCCATTCGCTGCCGCCAGGGGGCTTTCGGCCACCACATCAGGAGCGGCCATCGGTGGGGTGACATGCAACATCCCGTAGGTGATCACCTCCTCACGGCTACTCTCACCATCCGTTATCCGAAAGATCGCTTCGTTGGTGCCTGGGCGCACCTCGGTGAGCACGTGGTTGTAGCGGGCATCGATGCCCTTGCGCGCCACCACCTCCCGCAGGGGGGCGGCATAGGTGGGAACCCCAAAGATGCCGGGGGTGGCCGTGGCGTAGACCACCTTGGCGCCAAGCCGCTTGCGCTTAAAGACGTCGTCGGCCAGGTAGGCGATCTTCTGGGGCGCCCCTGGGCACTTGATGGGCATCGGCGCGCAGGTAAAAACGGCATTGGCACTGCCACTGCCACCGCCACTGCCACCGCCACTGCCACCGCCCTTGCTGCCTTGGAAGGCCTGAATCACCTCCCAGGTGTAGGCGGCATGGTCGCGGGAATAGTTGCTGCACACACCGCCCGATCCCAGGGCTTCAGGCAGGCCTTTGATGTGGTCCCAACAGAGCTTCATGCCGGTGGCCACCACCAACACCCCATAGCTGAGGGTGGCCCCCGTGGTGGTGGTGAGCTGGTTGGCCTCCGGCTGGAAGCTGGCCACGGCTTCGCGGATCCAGGTCACACCGGAGGGGATCAGGTCGCCTTCGGCCCGCCGGGTTTCATCGAGGCTGAAGACACCAGCCCCCACCAGGGTCCAACCGGGTTGGTAGTAGTGATCGCCTGAAGGTTCGAGGATCGCCACATCCAGCTGGGGGCGGGCTCGCTTCAACTGGGCAGCCGCGGTGATGCCGGCAGCTCCACCGCCAACGATCAGAACCTGATGGTGCGCCATGCCAAACCCACAGCCCTACGGCCTAATCCAAGTGGGCCCATTGTGAAGGCTGGGGCGGGCCTGATTAATCCAAAGCCATGAAAACGGCAATGAATTCCATTCGATCGGCAACACTCTGGGCTGCATTATTTACGCTGCCACAGGCTGCTCTAGCTCGCGCTTGAGCAAGGTATACAGATAATCGGGCGCCTTGTAGCGGGTCGGCAGGCACTTGTGGAGCAGGGCGAGACGCTCCCAGGCCACCGTGCGCTGAATGGCATCGAGGCCTTTCTTTTCCTTAATCAGCATCCGCAGGGCCTTGCAGCAGGTGGGGTACCCGGCCTCAAGTTCACCAATGGTGGGCTTGCCGGCGGACTTCGGGGCTGCTGACATGCGGGCTGGGATAACGCAGGATCCATTCTCGCGATTCCCACCTCCATCCCGTTCAGGGCTCCACCAGCTGGCAGGCTGGACCCCGAGCACCGCGAGACCCGCCGAGCCATGCAGAAGGCCTCGTTGACGATCCGCAAACCCGACGACTGGCATGTGCACCTGCGCGATGGCGCCATGCTCGAAGCCGTGGCGGCGAGCACGGCCAAAACCTTTGGCCGCGCCATCGTGATGCCAAATCTGAGCCCGCCGGTGACCACCGTGGCCGCCGCCGAGGCCTATCGGCAGCGGATCCTCCAGGCCCTGCCCCCGGAGCCAGGCTTTACGCCCCTGATCACGGCCTACCTCACCGATGCCAGCGATCCAGCCGAACTCGAGCGGGGCTTCAACGCGGGGGTGTTGACGGCTTGCAAGCTCTACCCAGCCAACGCCACCACCAATTCGGCCGCTGGGGTGACGGCCATCGACGGGATTGCGCCAGTCTTTGAGACCCTGGAGCGGATCGGCATGCCCCTGCTGATCCATGGGGAAGTGACCGATCAGGCCATCGACATCTTTGATCGCGAGGCCGTGTTCATCGAGCGGCACCTGGAACCGCTATTGAAACGGCACCCGGGCCTGAAGGTGGTGTTCGAGCACATCACGACAGCCGATGCGGCCGATTTCGTGGCCAGCGGCCCAGCCACCCTGGCCGCCACGATCACGCCCCACCACCTGCACATCAACCGCAACGCCCTGTTCCAAGGGGGCCTGCGGCCCGACATGTACTGCCTGCCGGTGGCCAAGCGGGAGCTCCACCGAATCGCCCTGAGGGCTGCCGCCACCTCCGGCAACCCGAAATTTTTCCTGGGCACCGATTCGGCGCCCCATGGCCGCGGGGCCAAGGAATCGGCCTGCGGCTGCGCCGGCATCTTCTGCGCGCCCCATGCCCTCGAGAGCTACGCCACGGCCTTTGAGCAGGAGAACGCCCTCGACAAGCTCGAGGGCTTCGCCTCGGAGTTTGGGCCGCGGTTCTACGGACTCCCCCTCAACGAAGGCTCGATCACCCTGGTGCGGGAACCCCAGACCGTCCCGGAGCGGCTCCAGCTGGCGGATGGCTCAGGTGAGCCCGTTGAATTGGTGCCTTTCCACGCCGGAGAAACCCTGCCCTGGCGGATCGCGGCGTAGGAAAAGCCCTACAAGGTGATGAACTGGCCTTTTTGTGACATTGACAAGCGAATTTGACTTTTACTTGCGCTCAAGCTGATTGATTCGCCGTTCGCTAATGATCTTCGCCAATTCCAGGAAGTAACCCGCAGTGCACCACTTGCCATGGTTGCGGTCGCGATTGACCAAGTCGGCTCTGAGCTCGGCGGTCTCTGCCATCAACAGATCTAGCTCCCCCTGGGGCAACTCATAAAGCTCCTGAAGCTCAACCGAGCGATCAAGCAAGTGGCTCTTGAACCACTTTGGATTGAGCTCTTGGGGAGGGATATCCAAATGCAGGCAAAGTTTCTAGAATTCACATTCTACGGCATTGTCTTCTTCTTGCCACTCTTCCATAAAGTCCTGGAAGCTTGCGTGAAAACCAGGATTATTCAGATAAATCTGCGCAAGATCCTCTAAGGCGACAAACTCGGGGATGAAAGCATCAGGATTTTGCCTGTAATCCAGCAAGATCTCTTCTTTATTCATAAGACCACTCCCTTATTCATAAGACTACTCCCTTATTCACGTCGCAATGGCGCCAATCATCCATCATAGGTGCCCTTTGCACAGCCAACGCAGCCTCCACCCACCAACACCTCCCACCTAAACCCCAGCCCCAGCTCGAACCAGGGGCGCCTGGGATAGGGAAATTTGGAGTGGGGGGTTTGGATCAGCCGCCATCGGTGCGATCCTGTCGGAGCTGGGAGGCCTTCTGGCTTCGGCCATGGAGGCGTATTGGCATGAGCTTCTTCGTCCAATTAACAGATGCGATAGCCGTGCGCCAGTCGCTTTTGGTCACTGGGCTCGACCCCAACCCGGAGATGCTGCAGAGCTGGGCGACCCGCCACGGCATGGGGGGTCGCTCGTTTTTGAGCCAGGCGCGCCATTGGATCAAGGCCGTCATCGAGGAGACCGCCCCCCACGTCTGCGCCTACAAACCAAGCCTCGGCTTCTACCAATCCCTGGGGCCCGTGGGCTTGGAGTTGCTGCTGGAGGTGCGTGATCTGGTTCCCCGGGAGCTACCGCTGATCGTGGACACCAAACACGGCGATCTCAATTCGTCGTCGGCGATGGCCAATTACCTTTTTAAAGAGTTCGGCGCCGATGCGGTAACCCTCTCTCCGCTCGCGGGCCAAGACATCGCCGCCCCCTTTCTGCTTTACCCCGGCAAGGCCGTGGTGATGACGTGCCACAGCTCCAACCAGGCGGCCAGGCTGTTCCAGCACTACCCAAGCGAAGAGACGCCGCTCTATCTGCAGATCGTGCGCGAAACCCAGCTCTGGGGTACTCCGGAGCAAGTGCTGCTCGAAGTAGGCACGAGTGATCCGGCGATCCTGGCCCGGGTCCGCGCCGAGGCTCCCGAACGTTTTCTGATTTTGCGCAGCCTGTGGAGCGAAGAAGACAACCTCGAAGCCATGCTCGAAGCGGGGCTCAGCGCCGCCGCCGATGGCCTGCTGCTACCCCTACCCCAACACCTTTTGGTTGAGGACAACCTCGCCGCAAAGGCGGAGGCCCTCAAGCAACAAATCAGCAGCACCCGGGAACGGTGGCTGGAGAAACAAACCCGCACCAATCAAGGCCAACAGGATGGGCCCCGCTGCGATCTCTGGCTGCCAGAGCCCACCCCATCCCGGGACCCGCTCGAGACCCAAGCCAACCCAGCGCAACAGGACAAACCGCAAACCGACGAAGCCCTCTCCAGCCTGATTGTGGAGCTGTTTGACATTGGCTGCCTGCTCTTTGGCGACTACGTACAGGCCTCGGGAGCCGTATTCAATTACTACATCGACCTACGCCAAATCATTTCCGATCCCAACCTCTTCCACCGGGTTCTGCATGCCTACGCCGGCCAGCTCGAAGGGCTGATCTTTGATCGCATCGCAGGCATCCCCTATGGCTCGTTGCCCACGGCCACAGGCCTGTCCTTGCAATTGCACAAGCCCCTCATCTATCCGCGCAAGGAGGTGAAGGCCCATGGAGCCCGCCGGTTGATCGAAGGCGATTTCAAAGAAGGTGACCAGGTGGTGGTGGTCGACGACATCTTGATCACCGGTGGCAGCGTGCTGGAAGGCATCGCCAAGCTGGAGAGCTCAGGGCTGGTGGTTCGCGATGTGGTCGTGTTTATCGACCATGGTGGCGACCACGACCGCCACGCCAGGGAACGACTCTCGGAGGCTGGCTACCGCTGCCATGCGGTGCTATCGATTGATCAAATCACCAGCGTGCTGCACCATGCTGGCAGACTCAATGACGCACAAGCTGCGACCTTGAACGCCAGCTGACCACGAGCATGCCGTCCCTAGCCGCGTTGATCCTGAAGCCCTTGGTCGCCAAGGCCCCAGGCCTGAACGCGATCCCAATCGAAGCCCAGTTGCTGTTTGTTGGCCTGCTGTTTCTTGGCACCCTGGCCATCAGCCGATTCTCCATCAAGCTCGGTATTCCAGCGATCTTGGGAGTACTGCTCCTGGGCCTCGGGATCAACGTGAACTATCTCGATATCACCCACAACCAGGCCAACGAGCTGTTCATTTTTGGCCTGGCCCTACTGCTGTTTTATGCCGGACTGAAGACAGACATGAAGGCGATCCGGGGCTTTCTCGAATACGGGGTGGTGCTGGCTGTCTGTGGTGTGCTCGTGTCGTCGGTGATGCTGGGAGGCCTGCTCTGGTTTCTTTCATCGCCCGTTGGGAATGCCATCACGCCGGGGTTCAACAATTCCATGCCGATCGGCGCGGCCCTGTTGATTGCGGCCTGCCTGGGCTCCACCGACGCCGGGGCCACAATCAGCGTGCTCGCCAGGGTTCAGCCCAGCCTGCCCAAGCGGCTGCAGCACCTGCTCGAATTCGAATCCTCCGTGAACGATCCCTCCGCCCTGCTGGTCTTTGGCCTGGTGGGCGGGCTCTTTTTAAGAACGTTCGGCGGCCAGGTCACTACCGATGCGGCCTTTGAGCAGCTGGCCGTTAGCGGCCTTCGGGATTTCATGCAGCAGGTGGGAGGGGGATTGGTTGTGGGTGCCCTGTTTGGCTATGTCGCCAAATTCGTTATTGACCATCTCGCCTATGAACGGTCCCAACTGCTGATTGTGGCGATCTCAATTGCCTTTGTGGATTACGGCTGCGCCCATTTTCTGGGCGGATCTGGCTTCATCGCCGTCTACCTCACAGGGGTGCTCATGACCAACATGACGTACCGCCATAGCGAGATCAACCACGAATCCCTGCAGGAGGTGCTACTTCCCTTCAACACGATGACGGAAATCACCATCTTTTTGATGTTTGGATTGCTTGTGGATCCGTTGGAGCTATTACCAGCCCTACCGGTCGGGCTGATTACGGCCGCAGTGTTGATGTTTGTGGCCCGTCCCATCAGCGTGCTGATCCTCCAACCCCTCTCCCCCTTCAGTCGAAGGGAAAGCGTGCTGATCGCCTGGTGCGGCCTGAGGGGAGCCGTGCCCCTAGCGCTCTCCTACCAGGTGGTGAGCGAAATCCCCCAGCTTCGGGGCATCGACCCAGCCGTGGTGAGCAGTCTTGCCCAAAATGCCCAGAGCATTATTTTCATTGTGGTGGTGGTGAATCTGCTCGTGCAGGGACTCACCTTGCCGCGGCTCTGCAGCAGGCTGCAGCTCCAGCCCTAGGACCAACTGGGGGACCGGGGGGCCGGGGCAGCGGAGCGGTAGGGTATTTGGGCACCCTCGCAACTCCCGGGTGCAACCTGCGGCGATGAGCCATAGCCAAGGACTAACGATCGGCGAGCTCGAAGCCAATTACTCTCTTTACTGTAAAGCCCTTCGAATTCTGATTAAAGAAGGAAAAACAGTCGCAGCAATCCAAAGAACTGTCGCCTGGAGCCGACTCGAGCAACTGCATATTTGCCTCCCCAGTCGCTACAAAGCTCCCGACTATCTCTGTGTGGTTCTAAAGAGAGACATGGGAGAGCAGAGCATCAGATAAAGTGCGTATAAATTCCAAAAGAAGTAGGCCACCACACCTCCCAAAATCCTTCACAACCAGCAAAGTCTGGCCAGCGAATCCCAGGACAAGCCAACATTAAAGAGGAATAAAAATACTTTCGAAGATATTGTGGCCTATACGATCAACTCCATGGGTTGAAATGCGTTAACATCAATAGTATTTACAGGTCCATGGAGAGAAGGAACCCCGACGGCATTGCGAGCCCAGCAAGGCGAGCCATCTTGGCAGCTGGGGCCGCAGCCATGGCCACCCAACTACTGCCAGCCCATGCGGCCAAGCCGGATACCCAATCGGGTCCCAAAAGGGTGTTACGGCAAGACAAACCCCCAGCGGGCTACAACATCCTGTTCATTCTTGTCGATGAGGAAAAATTTTTTCCTAGCTGGCCTTTTCCGGTACCGGCTCGGGAATGGATCAAAGCCAATGGCATCACCTTTACCAACCACCAAGCAGCAGCCTGCGTCTGCTCGCCCGCGCGATCAACGATCTACACCGGCCAACACATTCAATATTCGGGAATCTTCGATCTTCTGAATTGGCCATGGCAGCCGGATCTTTCAACCAAAGTAGCAACAATAGGCAATCGATTGAGCCAGCTAGGCTATTACACAAGCTACCAAGGGAAATGGCACCTGTCTGCCAATTTAGATCAAACCAAAACCCCTTTTGACGCACCCGTCGCCGACTACAACAAGATCATGGAGTCCTATGGATTCAAAGATTTTTTTGGCGTCGGCGATCTGATTGATAGCTGCCTAGGTGGCTATACTTATGACGATGGCACCGCTGCCATTGCAGACGCATGGTTGCGCCGTCAAGCGCAAGACCTCAAGACCAAGCAACAACCATGGTTTTTAGCGGTCAATTTTGTGAACCCCCACGACACAACATATTTCAATTCCGATTTACCTGGTCAAGAGGTGCAAGGGAAAACCAATGTGATGGAGATTGCACGCACTCCCGCTAATGCAATCTATCAAAAAAGCTGGGACAAGGTGCCGCTACCTGAAACCCGTCACCAACCTTTCAACCAACCAGGCCGGCCAAAAGCCCAGAAGATTTATCAAGACGTCGACAACGTCTTGTTCGGCGACTGGCCCGACGAGGATCGGCGATGGAGAGCACTCCAAAACTATTACTTCAACGCCATACGTGATTGCGATCGCCAAGTGCAACGGGTTTTAGATTCTCTCCACGACAATGGCCTTGCCGATGACACTATTGTGGTGTTCACAGCTGATCACGGCGAGCTTGGCGGCCATCACCAAATGCGCGACAAAGGCAATTGCACATACCGCCAACAAAACCACATTCCTCTGATGATCGTGCACCCCGCCTATGCAGGGGGCAAGGAATGCGCTGCCATTACCTCTCAAATTGATCTGGTTCCCACCTTGATTGGCCTGACAGGCAAAGATCAAGCAAGTAAGCAAACGGCGGCTTTAGGGCTCAAGGGTAAAGACTTCTCAGGCCTGCTCAAGTTTCCGGAGTCAGCACAACCCAATAGCGTGCGTTCAGCAGCCTTGTTTTGCTACAACATGATCTCGTACCTCGATGACAAGTGGGCACGCCGAATTTTTCCCACAATGGTTTCAGGGAAAGATTCTCCTGGACAACTACAGGCCCTACTCGAGAAAGACAAGCCGGATCTCAGCAACCGTTGCGGCATACGTAGCATCTGGGATGGTCGCTATCGCTTTTCTCGTTATTTTGCTCCCAATGCATTTAACACCCCCACAACCCTAGAAAGTCTTCTCGCCAACAACGATCTTGAGGTTTACGACCTGCTCAAGGATCCCAACGAAACCAAGAACCTAGCCCTTGACCCCCAGGCCAATCGGTCATTGATCATGGCCTTAAACAACAGCATGAACCAGCTGCTTGCCGAGGAGGTGGGAATTGATGATGGTTCCTTTCTGCCGATTCGCAATGGTACGTTGCTTTTAGCCCCTGCAAACGAGCGTTAAGTTGAAGCTTAAGCTCTGCCTCCAGCCCCAAGTCAATGGGTTCCAGCACGCTGTTCTGGCTCTCGGTGCGTGCCTTTTCTTACAGCCAACTGGCATGACCTGCTGGGCTGAGCCGGCAACAAAAAATTCAAACAACGACAACACGCCGGAAGCTATACCTGGGGCACCAATTAGGCAACAAGAGAATCCAGGTACCGGCCAACTGGGCCAATGGCTTGGCCTATCACCCAATTCACCTTTGAGCATCGGCGGCCTTTGGGTGGGCAATGCCAGTAACCAAGCCTCAGGAGGCGGGGGCACCAATGGCCGCAGCGGCCTGGCCCAGCAAGCCTTGCTGGGCCTAAGGCTGGACATGGGCAAAACCCTGCACTGGCAGGGGGCTTCAATCTTGGTACAAGGACTTCAAGTCAATGTGCAAAACAATGCGGCCCAGGCGGCCGGAAGCCTGCAGGGCACCAACAACCTGGCAGCAGCTCCGCCCTTGAACCGGACCGAGCTCTACTCCTATGTACTGCGGCAAGAGCTCTTCAATAAGCAAGTAAAAGTACTGATTGGTAAGCAGGCACCCAGCACAACATTTGCCAACGTGATGCGACCAATGACCAGCGTAGGGGCCCCATTTGCTGAGCCCTTTGTAACTGGACTGCCCATGACGCCGCCCTATGCCATGCCCACTCTGCAAGGCAAGTTGCCCGGGTATCCCGATTCAGCTTTAGGCGCAACGCTGATCATTGAGCCCCAGTTCAACAACCACAGCACCTATGTCGAAGCAGGTATTTACGACGGCAGACAAGCCACTGGTGTTGCCACGGGTCTGGTGAGTCCATCGCTTTCGGGGGCGCTGTTTTCCATCGTTGAAGCGGGAACACGCTGGACCATGGGCAATGGTGAAAAGCCTGGCTCAATTGGGCTGGGCAGCTGGTATCAAAGTGGGGTGCTTTCACCTGTGGTGTCAGGAACCGATCTGAAAGAAAACGGAACCTATGGGTCTTATCTGATCGGCAGCCAACGGTTGATGAACTTCCGCCCCAAGCTCGACCACAGTGGACTCACCAGCTTTGTACAGGCGGGCTGGACAGCCTCGACGACCGCGACCATGACCGCCAACCTGGGCGGGGGAGTGACGATCTTTTCCCCCTTCCCCAAACGACCCAAAGACAGCTACGGCTTTGGCCTGTCTTGGGCCCAGGTGAATACCCGTTCAACCCTTAGCCAAATCTGGAATCCCCAGGAGCTGATGATGCAGGGTTATGCCCAGATCCATCTTGTTGGCTCCAGTTTTCTGACCCCTGCAATCACCTATCTGCCCATGGCGGGCGTCAAGTCGGCTGGAGCACCGTCTCTGAGTGCGATTCTCCAATTGGTTGTGCAGTTTTAGGCCTCTCCTTGAAATCCATCGCCGATCCCTTCTTGCGCCGGCCGGTGCTCACCCTGGTGGTGAGCCTGATCGTGCTGTTAGGGGGTCTGGTGAGCCTGCCCCTGCTGCAGGTGGAGAACCTGCCCCCGATCGCCCCGAGCCGCGTCACGGTGCGGGCCAACTACCCCGGCGCCAGTCCGGAGGTGGTGGAGCAGGGGGTGACAGCCCTGCTGGAAAAACAATTGAATGGGCTCGAACGGCTCGACACCATCCGTTCCACCAGCTCCGTCAACGGCAGCACCATCACCCTGGGCTTTGAAGGCGGCGATCCGGAGCTGAACCAGATCAACACCCAAAACGAAGTCGCCGTCATTAGCCGCCAGCTGCCGGCCCAGGTGGCCCGTTTTGGCGTGCAGGTACGCCGCAGCTCCGACGATCTGTTGATGGTGCTGAGTTTCAGCGCCGATGCCAAGGAGTACAGCGACACCTTCCTAAGCGGCTGGGTTGACCAGGTGGTGCGCGATCGGCTCCAGAGGGTGCCCGGCGTCGGCGACGTGTCCCTTTCGGGGGGCAGTGGCCTGGCCTTTCGCCTGTGGCTGGATCCCGTGAAGCTCGAGGAGCGCGGTCTCACGATTGGCGACGTGCGTACAGCCCTGCAGCAACAAAACCTGCTGGCGGCCCTGGGCCAAACCGGTGCGGCCCCAAGCCCCCTAGGCCAAGAGATCACCCTGCCGCTCCGCATGGAGGGCCGGATGCGCAATACCGCCGACTTCAACGACCTGGTGGTGGCCCGCACCCCCAATGGCGGCGTCACCCTGTTGAGGGATGTGGGCCGGGTCGAGCTTGGCAATGAGACCTACGACACGATCGCCACCAACCTCAAGGGCCAAACCACGGTGGCCCTATCGATCTTCCAGCGGGATGGCAGCAATGCCATCGCCGTGAGTGAGGCGGTGAACCAGGCCATCGATGAGCTCTCCCCCAAATTCCCCCCGGGGATTGAGCTGCAGCTGATCACCGATGAGGCCGACTACGTGCGGGGCAGCATCCACGGCACCACCGAAAGCCTGCGCGATGCCGTGGTGCTGGTGTTCGTGGTGTTGCTGTTCGGCCTGGGCAACAGCCGGCTCGCCCTGATCACCGCCTCGGCCGTGCCCGTGGCCCTGATCGGCACCTTGAGCCTGCTCAAACTCACAGGGCAATCGATCAACACCCTCACCCTATTTGGCATGGTGCTCGCCACCGGCCTGGTGGTGGACGACGCCATCGTGGTGAGCGAAGACATTGGCCGCCGCCTGGAGCGGGGCACGCCCGCGCTCCAGGCGGCCCGCGAAGCCATGGCCGAACTCTCCGGTGCCTTGATCGCCACCTCCTTGGTGCTGGTGGTGGTGTTTATCCCGGTGCTGGGCCTGGGAGGCAGCCTGGGCCGGCTCTATGCCCCCATTGCCATCACGATCAGCGCCTCGATTCTGTTTTCCACCCTCAATGCCCTCAGCTTCACCCCTTTAGCTGCGAGCAGATTGCTCAAGCCAAACCAGGCAGAACCAAAGTGGCTGCTGCGCTGGATGGATCCCTCCCGGCGGGCCCTGGAGGCCCTCGAGCAGCCCTACGGCCGTTGGCTCGATCGGGTAATGCACCAGCGCCGGCGGGTGGTGCTGCTACTGCTGGCGGGGCTGGTGGTCACGGGAATCGTGTTGCAGACCCGGCCCACCAGCTTCATTCCCCAGGAAGACAGTGGCCAGTTGCGGGGGGTGGTGATCCTGGCCGATGGCCTGGGCATCCAAGAGACCCAGGCCGTGCTGGATCAGGTGCGCCAGACGGTGGCGAGCGAACCCCTGATCACCCGGGCCAACTTCTACGCCGGCCGCTCCTTCGGGGATAGCAGTCCCAACAAGGGGACCTTCTTTCTGCGCTTGGCACCGATCGAAACGCGCCGGGGGGCGGAAGCCTCAACCGCCGCCGTCGGCGAGCGGCTCAATGCCAAGTTGCGCCGCAGGGTGCGGGGGGCCGTGGTGCAACTGAGTGAGCCCCCATCGGTGCGGGGTTTCAGCTCAGAAGGGGGCCTGGAGCTGGAACTGCTCGACACCAGTAACGGCCAGATGAATCTGGAGGGCTTTGAGGCCGAAGCCCGCGCCTTCATTCGGGCCGCCACGGCCACCGGTCAATTTGAGCGGGTCTCCACCCGCTTCACCGCCGGGGCCCCCCAGATTCAGCTGGTGCCCAACCGGCTGCAGATGGCCTCCCTGGGGGTGGATCTCAGCACGGTGATCGACACCCTGGGCGCGAGCTTTGGTTCGGATTACGTCAACGACAGCTTCGAGAGCGGCCAGGTGCGCAAGGTGATCGTGCAACTCGATGGGGCCGGCCGGCGCGATGCGGCCGATGTGCTCGATCTCACCGTCAAAAACCGCAATGGCCTGCTGATCCCCCTGGCCGAATTGGTGCAGGTGGAACGGGGCAGTGGCCCCACCACGATCAACCACAGCCGCCTGGTACGAGCCATCAGCATTCGGGCGATCCCCAAGCCAGGGGTGAGCAGTGGCCAGGCCATAGCCCGGCTCGAGCAGGTGCAGAGGGACATGGGCAATGGCAACACCGAGATCAGTTGGGCAGGCCTGGCCCGCGAAGAAGCCAAGGCCAGTGGCGGCAACCTGCGGGTTTTCGGCCTGGCCATCGTGGTGATGGTGCTGGTGCTGGCCGCCCTGTACGACAGCTTCCTTGATCCATTTGTGATCCTGGTCACGGTGCCCCTGGCCCTCCTGGGGGCCGGGTTGGGCCTGGCCGCCCGGGGCTTGCCCCTCGATGTTTACGGTCAGATGGGGCTGCTGGTGCTGGTGAGTGTGGCCGCAAAAAACGGCATCTTGATCGTTGAATTTGCCAACCAACGGCTGAAGGAGGGCCTCGCCCTCGACTTGGCGATTCGCGAAGCGTCCATCGCCCGTTTACGCCCGATCCTGCTGACCGCTTTCGCGTCCTTGGCGGGATTTGTCCCTCTGTTTTTTGCCAACGGATTCGGTTCTGGCAGCCGCATCAGCATTGGCACCGTGGTGTTTTTCGGCCAGTTCGTTTCCACCGTGTTGAGCCTGCTTGTGGTGCCGGTGATCTACCGGATCGTGAAGGGCTGGGAACTGGGCTGGATCAGCCGTTTAGCCCCACGCTGAACCGCCAGGGCTGGCCACTTACGCTGCAATAGAGCGATCTGGCAGTTCGGATCCAGATCCCCCAGGCTCAACGCAGTGGAATGGCCTTGAAGTTCTGGCGGCAACGGCGACGGCGCCCCCCATCCCGCCGGCTTCTGCGCCCCTGGCAAGCCCCCCTAGCCCTGGTGCTGCTCATCAATGCGGCCGCCCTGGGCTACCGGATCACCCAAGGGTGGGATTGGGGCGATTGCTACTGGATGGTGTTGATCACGCTCAGCACCCTGGGTTTTAGCGACCCGCACACCCAGGTCTTGAACGGGGCCGGCCGAACTGTCACAGCCCTCTCCTTGATCGGCGGCCTTGTGGTGGTGCAATTCACCATCCAGGCGCTCCTGGGCCTCTCTGAATCGGGCTACTTTCGGCGCCTGCGCGAGCGCCGCTACCTCCGCTGGCTCTCCACCATGCAAAACCACGTGATCCTCTGCGGCTATGGCCGCATCGGCCGGGAGATCGGCGAACAACTGACCCGGGAGGGGGTGCCCTTTCTGGTGGTGGAGATGGATCCCGAACGCCGTCAGGCGGCAGAGGATCGGGGCCTGCCGGTGCTGATGGCCGACGCCACCCTCGACGAAACCCTCCTGGAAGCAGGCATCCACCGGTGTCGATCCCTGGTGGCAGCCCTCTCCAGCAACGCCGCCAATTTGTATGTGGTGCTGAGTGCCCGTGGCCTCGCCCCCCAGTGCCGGCTGATCGCCCGATCCGATAGCGAAGAAGCCGAGCGCAAATTGCGCCTAGCCGGCGCAGACCAGGTGGTGAGTCCCTACGTCAGTGGGGGGCGCACCATGGCGGCGACGGCACTCCGGCCCTTGGCCGTCACCTTCATGGATCTGCTGGCGGGCTCGGATTGCGAAGTTGAGGAATTCCGGCTCAGCGACAACAGCGAAGACCTGGGCGACCTGGCTGGGGCCAGCCTCGCCGAGGTGCAATTGGGTCGCCGCACCGGCGCCATGGTGCTGGCGATCTTGCCGCCAACCACCGATGGGCCGAGGGACGGCCCTCGCCACCTGATCGCCAACCCCGGCAGCGACGTCTGCCTGGCCCCTGGTCAGATGCTGGTGGTGATGGGCAGCAAGGACCAATTGGATCGGGTCAGCCAACTGCTCGGCCCAGCGCTGATCGGGGTCGAGCACATGGCTGGATAGGGGGCTGGCTAGGGGGCCGGCACTTGGTTCAGCCAGCCCGAGCCGAACAACCCGTTCAGCAGCCGGTTGGTGGAGGCCGCCAACCCCTGGACATCCTTGAGGGTGGGGGCAAGCAAGGGATTGGTGGTTTTCATCAGCTCGGTCGCACTATCACCGGTGCGATCCATCGTTTGCAGGGTTGTCTTCAGCTGGGGGCCAATCCCAACCACCTCCCGATTCAAGGTGCTGGAGAGCTTGTTCACCCCCGCCATCGTGCGCCGCATATCAGAGAGGGCAACCGGTAAATCCTTCTCGGCCACACCGCCAATCTTGCGAAGGGCGCCTTGCAGGAGCACCTGGGTTTCCACTAATTGCTCCAGCAAGGTGGTGAAATCCACGGGCTGGGTATAGGGCAACCGCACGGCACCCTGCTTTAAGGACGCGGAGGCGGGTTGGGGATCGGGGCTGATGGCAATGAAGTGGTCGCCCACAAAACCATCAACGCCCTGGCTGGCCACACTCTTGGGCCCAATCAACCGTCTGTAGGACTCAAACACTTTCATCCGAACCCGAACGCTGGCATTGGGCTCCATCTCCAGCCCCACCACTTGACCCACAGGCAGGCCCGAGATGCGCACATCAATACCGGTTCGCAAACCCGCAGCAGTGGGAGCCACCAACTGCACCTCTTGGGAGCTCTCGCCCCAGTGCTTTTCGCGGCCAAGACCCACAACCATGGCCAGGGAGAGAAAACCCGCAAACCCCAAAAAAACCCAGTGGCCACGCTGTTCCTTCATGCGCTCAAGCCAAGCTGAAGGGATCCACGGCCACAAGCCAAACCAGCTTTAACAGCAGGATCACAACGATGCCGTGACTAAACAGTTCACTCACGATCACGCCTGGGGGAGCCTGGCGCAATAACCCCCGTTCAGCCTGGCGCAGGCACCAGGCGCAGACAATCGAAAAAAACACACTGGACCGAATCCAGGTGATCGTTAGATCACGCAGCTGGAGTCCAGAGAGCACATCTCCCACCTCCCCCATCAAATCGGACCGGGGGGTAAACATGGCGCCACTGACCAAAGCCGCCACCAGAAACAGATTGAGCAGAAGGGGCGCCAGGATCGCGGCCGCAGGCACCGCCACGCGCCAGGCCCGCAGCCCCTGCTCCTGAACGCGCTCGAGCCACAGGGGACCCAACTGGACCAGGGCGAGCAACACAACCAGCACCGGTCCTGCCACCTGCAGCACCAACAGGATCACCAGCTCACAGATCGTGCGACTGGCCAAGCCCAGGGGGCCTGCCGCCACTTCGGCCAGGCCGGCCCCTGCAACAAAACCGGCCAGCAGCACTGGCGCACCACAACGGATGCCATCCCGCTCAACCGCGCGAAGCACCCCGCGCCAACCGTGCTGCTCCATCAACCCTTGGGACAAGCCCCCTTAGGCAATCACCAATTCAACCGCGCTGCAACCGGGTCCAGGTCGCTGCTGAAAACTGATGGCCTTCCTCCAGGGCCAAGGCCACCACGTCATCGGCGCTCATGGCAGCGTCCACCTTGGTTTTGAGGCCGGCGTTGGCGCCCACTTTGACCATGAAGGCATTCAACTGGGATTTCGACATGGAGCCACAGACTTGGTTCCTCCCATCCCTAGCCACAAAACTGGCCTTTGGCAGCACTCCCCAAAACCAGGCTACCAAGGGGAGCCCTACATCGCCATTCGGGGCAGTAGGGTGGTAAGTGATTCAAAGATTTCTCTTTAGCGAGCTGACCACTTTCTTTTGGGCCATCGACGGATCGCTTCATAGTTTTCACTGAGTAGTTTCTGAGTTCATGACCATTTACGTCGGCAATCTTTCCTTCGACGCCGAAGCGGAAGATGTGCAACACCTGTTCAGCCAATACGGCCAAGTGAGCAAGTGCAGCCTCCCCCTCGACCGCGACACCGGCCGCAAGCGCGGTTTCGCTTTCGTTGAGATGGCAAACGAGGCTGAAGAAGCCAAGGCCATTGAAGACCTCCAGGATGTGGAGTGGATGGGTCGCGCCATCCGGGTGAACAAAGCTGAACCCCGCGGTGGCGGTGGTGGTGGCGGCGGCTACGGCGGTGGCGGTGGAAAC
>Ga0310083_100012_pt1 | contig 39710 bp, 43 predicted proteins | sample LakEriER3TotalD7_FD_194441 | JGI IMG/M metagenome (GOLD analysis project Ga0310083, IMG submission 194441) | Enriched freshwater cyanobacterial communities from Lake Erie, Ohio, United States - ER36.Total.D7 | ecosystem: Environmental > Aquatic > Freshwater > Lake | place: USA: Ohio | collected... | reverse complement strand
GGGCAGGGAGCGGGCGGGATGCAACCACGGGAGTGGGATTCAGGTGAGCTTGCGATCCAGCAATGGCCGAATCAGGAGAAACAACCCGGCGGCCAAACCAGCCAACACCATCAAGCAGGTGCCTGCGGTGAGGTCGCCGTAGGGGGCCTCCAACACCACGGCGGTGAGGGAGAACTGGCCGGCGTAGGCAGCGCGAATGGGTTCAATCGCGAAGGTAAGGGGATTCAGGGATGCAAGCCAGCCCAACCAGCTCGGCATGAACGACAAGGGTGCCAGCGCCGTGCTTGCAAACAAAAGCGGCAAGTTGGCCACGAAGATCACCGCGATCAACTCAATGTGACCCGGCAGGGCAAAGGCCAACCCCAAGCTCAAGGCCGTGACCGCAAACACCAACAGCAACAGGGTGATGAGCACCAACAGCAGGCCAACCCCCCCTGGCCAGCCGTAGCCGAGCAGGGCAGCCGTTGCCATGATCGCCAAGCTCTGGACCAGGCTCAAGCTAGTGATGTAGAGCACGGAAGCAAGCACGATCGAACTGCGGGAACGCAGGGGTGCCACGAGCAACCTGGTGAGAAAGCCAAATTCCCGATCAAACATCACAGGCAGGCCAGCATTGAGTGCCGCACTAAAGGCTGTGAAGACGATCACCCCAGCGCCAAGGAACCGCCCGTAGCTGATGCCACCTGGCAGCAGACCTGCGGGAGCCTTGGCAAACAGCGCCCCAAACAACACCAACCAAATCAGCGGTTGCAACACCCCGGCCACCAGGGTGGACGGCCGGCGCTGCAGCTGCAAAAACAGCCGCTTGGTGAGCGCCATGGTTTCCTGGCTGATCTCGGCCAGGGCGGAGGGCTGCTCCGCAGCGTCCGGCGAGCGATTGGAGATGGTGGGATTGGCGCTGGTCATCACATGCTTGCTTTGCGTTCGGCTTTGGGATCGCGGCTACCGGCCACGGCCAGCTCCGCATCCATCAGGGTGCGGCCGGTGGCCTGGAGATACACATCATCCAGGCTCGGGCGGCTTTGGGCTAGGGCAAAGACAGGCAAGTCGGCGGTGGCCAATTGCTGGCGCAGTTGCTCCACCACCCCATCGTTCTCAATCACCAAGTTGAGCGAATAGCCCTGGGCCTGGTTGACCACCACCTGCCGCACCCCTGGGCAATCCCGGAGCAGGGATTGCACCCTGGCCGCTTCGCTGGCATCACTGAATTCCCGGACCCGCAGGGTGAGCCGATCACCGCCCAAGGCCGCCTTGAGGGAGGAGGGGGCCCCTTCGGCAATCACGGTGCCCGATTCGATAATCGCCAGGTGATCGGCCAGGGCATCCACCTCCTCGAGGTAGTGGCTACTGAGCAGCACCGTGGTGCCGCCATCGCGGAGTTGGCGCAACACCTGCCAAATCGCCGCCCGACTCTCAATATCCAGACCCACGGTGGGCTCATCCAAAACCAACACCTGGGGACTGTGCAGCAAACCAGCTGCCAAATCGAGCCGGCGGCGCATGCCGCCCGAATAGCTGCCGCAACGGCGATCGATCCAATCGCCCATGCCCATCAGCTCGATCAATTCAGCGATGCGGCGGTCGCGCTGACGGCGTGGCAGGTGATAGAGGTCTCCCTGGAGCTGCAGCAATTCCCGCCCCGTGAGGATCTTGTCGATCGCCACGTCCTGGGCCACGTAGCCCAGCAAGCGGCGCACCCCCCGGGGATCGGCCAGGCCATCAAGGCCCGCCACCCGCACGGTGCCGCTATCGGGAGCGAGCAGGGTGCAGAGGATGCGCAGGGCCGTGGTTTTACCGGCGCCATTGGGGCCAAGCAAGCCATAGAGGCTGCCCGCCGGCACCTGCAAGGAGAGATCATTGAGGGCCGGCACCGACACACCCTTGGAAGCGGTGTAACGCTTACTGAGCTGGTGCAGTTCAATCACCAACCAACCTCTCCGAGACGCATCACCCCTAAGTACCCCTTAGCGAGAGCCCAATGTAGGCAGCCCCGGCGGCCAGCTGGCCATCAACTGGGAGCCCAGCACCCCCGCTTGGGGGGTACGGGCCAGCAGGAGCAGCAGGCAAATGCCAAACAGGTAGAGGATCGACCAACGAAACAGGGCCCTGGCCGCCTGGGGATCCTCGGGCTGATCAGCCAAGCGGGAGGTGAGCTGGAGCAAGCGGGCGTTAAACGGAAGCACCAGCAGGGCAAACAGGGCACCGCCACTGGGCAACGCCCAGAGGCCCAGCACACTCATGGCCACCGTGGCATAGGCGTAATGGCGAATCGCCCTGGCCGTCACAACAACCCCTTTGACCACCGGAAGCATCGGGATGCCAACGGAGCGGTAGTCATCCTTGAGCAGGAGGGCCAGGGCCCAGAAGTGGGCGGGAGTCCAGACCATCACCAGGGAGAACAGCCACCAGCTGGCCCAACCCAAATGGCCCGTGGCCGCCGCCGCCCCCACCAGCGGGGGGATGGCCCCTGCCACACCGCCCACCACGATGTTTTGGCTGGTGCGGGGTTTTAAAAGGGCTGTGTAGAGCAGCACATAACTGCACAGCCCAAGCAACGAAAGGCTTGCGGCCAGGGGATTGACCCCCAGCACCAAAATCAAGACCGACAGCGCCGTTAAGCCAATGGCGAGGCCAAACGCTTGGCGCTGGGCCAACCGTCCAGAGGGCAAGGCCCGGCGACTGGTGCGCTGCATGCGCCCATCGAGTTCCTGTTCCCAAAGACAATTCAGGACCCCCGCGGCGGCTGAGGCCAAGGCCCCTCCCACCAGGGCACAGGTGATCGTGGCGGCATCGAGCCAGCCATCAGCACTGACGGCCATGCCGGCCAGGGTGGTGGCCAGCAACAGGGGAATCAACCGCGGTTTCGCCACCTCCAACCAGGGCGGCAACACCACCGATGGCCGAATGCTTGGGCGGGCCACGCTGGGTTCTGGCCCCAGTACAGGCTGTTGAAGCGGAGCGCTAACCATGGGCCAACTCCTGACTGGGGTGGGGCTGCAGAGGAGACAAAGACCTCGCCAAAACAGCAGATAAAAGGGCGACCAGGAGGGCAGCCACCAATTGGTGGGCCACGGTGACAGCCGGCACCGCCAGTTGCAACTTCAGGGTCCAAATGCCCAGGCCGATCTGCATGGCAACCAAGCCGATCGCCCCGAAGGCCAGGCCCTGCAGATGGCCCAGCCCCTGGGGGAGCAGGGGAGCCGTTGCGGCCATGAGGGCCACCCCACCTGCCGCCCCTAGGGCCAGCTGCCGGTGGGCAAGCAACCATTGGCAGGCCTCACCAGAAGCCAGGCACTGATCCGCCGCCCATTGGCTTGCCATCAAACCGCCAAGCAAGCACTGGCTGAATACCAAAACCAGGGCGAGAGCCGCCAGGGCCTGCCACCAGCGGGGCACGACAGGGGATTGCCTGAATACCTCGGGCGCCATGGCCAGCCTCTGGTAGAGACCGCTGACCAGGGACACCAGCACCAAGGCCGTAGCCAAATGGGCCGTCACCAAAGGGGAGGCCAAGAGATGGGTCACGGTGAGGGCCCCCAGGGCTCCCTGGAAGGCCACCAAAGCCAAGGCCAGGGAGGCAATCCACGGCAACCAGGTAGGCAGCCGCCTACGGAGGGCCACACCCACACCAACGAAAACCAGCAGGGCCACGCCAACCACAAAGGCATCCAGGCGGTGGAACCATTCCAAGAAGACCTGGACGTTCATCTGTTGGCCAGGCAAAAAGCGGCCGTAACAGAGGGGCCAATCTGGGCAAGCCAAACCCGCTTCCATCACCCGGGTGGCCCCTCCAATCGCCACCAGCGCCACGAGCGCCACAACCAAATGGGAAGCAAGTAGGGCGAGGCGATGCCGCAACTGAAGATCTTGCGGAACTTGAAGATTTGGCGATAAAGCCCCTGCCATGGCTCAATCCTGCCGATACACAACTTTAGGTAAAACGATTTCAACAAGGAGGCCGGGTGGGCAATCCCGCACATCGCCTAGCCAACCATTTTGAAGCGGTACTAACGGATCCTGATACAGGCCTGAAGGCTCAAAGCAAACGGTTCAACGTGGGTGGGTCAACGTGGGCGGATCAACGTGGATTTGCCCACCAAATCAGCCGATCAACGCCTAAGGCAAGCCAACGCCCATAGGCTGGTTCCTAAGAACCACGAGAGCAGTGAAACTTCCCGCAGTTCTGGTCTTATCCATCTCCACGGCAGCCCTGCTGCTGGTGGGTCTTTGGGTGGGATACAACGTCAATGTGCTGCCGATTGCTGCCAGCAGCAATGCGCCAACCTACGACGCCCTTTTTAAGGTTTTATTCAGCATTGGCACGGTCCTGTTTCTGGGGATCCTGATCCTGTTGGTTTACAGCCTGGTGGCCTTTCGACGCCGCCCAGGCGATGTCGGTGACGGATTGGCCATCGAAGGCAACCTGCCCCTTGAAATTGTTTGGACGGCCATCCCGGCCGTGGTGGTGTTGTTTGTTGGCCTTTACAGCTACGACATCTACGAACGCATGGGTGGCATGGCTCCCATGCATGACCACAGCACCATGCTGGCCATGGCCTCGGAATCAAGCGGCACGAGCTCAAACGCAGCCATTCCAGCCAAAGTCTGGGCCGGCATTGGGGTGGGCGTTGACGCCAGCAATGGCTCGGCGGCGGCCCTGCCGGTTGATGTGACGGCGATGCAATTTGCCTTCATCTTTCATTACCCCAACGCCGACATCACCAGCGGCGAACTGCATGTGCCGGTGGGTCAACCGGTGGAGCTCCACATGGAAGCCCGCGATGTGATCCACGCCTTCTGGGTACCCCAGTTCCGGCTCAAGCAAGACGTGATTCCAGGCCAACCCACCGTGCTCTCCTTTACGGCCACAAGAGCCGGCACCTACCCAATTGTCTGCGCAGAGCTGTGCGGCCCTTATCACGGGGGCATGCGCTCCAACGTGGTGGTGCATGAACCCGAGGCCTACCAAAGCTGGCTCGCCCAAAACACCCCAGCCCCTACCACCACCTAAGAGCCCCATGACCCTCGCAAACCCATCGGAGCTCGCCCAAAGCCACCCCGGCAATCTCCAGCCCCAGGGCTGGCTGCGCTACTTCAGCTTCAGCTTGGACCACAAGGTGATTGGCATCCAATACCTGGTGTGCGGCTTCATCTTCTATTTGATCGGTGGGGCGCTAGCTGGGGTCATTCGCACCGAACTGGCCAGTCCCATGGCCGATTTTGTGAGCCGCGAGACCTACAACGAAGTGCTCACCCTGCACGGCACGGTGATGATTTTCCTGTGGATTGTGCCCGTGGTGAATGGGGGGTTTGGTAACTACCTGATTCCCTTCTACGTGGGGGCCCGCGACATGGCCTTCCCTCGCCTCAATGCCGTGGCTTTTTGGCTGATTCCCCCAGCGGGCATCCTGCTGATCAGCAGCTATTTCCTAGCCGGGGCAGCCGCCCAATCCGGCTGGACCGCCTATCCCCCCTTGAGCCTCACCACGCCAGCCGCTGGCCAGGTCGTGTGGATCCTGAGTGTGCTGCTGCTCGGCGGAAGCTCCATTTTTGGGGGCATCAATTTCATCGCCACCATCCTGAAATTACGGAGGCCGGGGCTTGGCCTGATGCAAATGCCGATGTACTGCTGGGCCATGCTTGGCACCAGCATTTTGGTGGTCCTCTCAACTCCCGTGCTAGCCGGCACCTTAATCATGTTGAGCTTCGACATCATTGCCCATACCGGTTTTTTCAATCCGGCGCTCGGCGGAAATGTGGTGGTATATCAACACCTTTTTTGGTTCTATTCCCATCCGGCTGTTTACATCATGGTGCTGCCAGCCTTCGGCCTGGTGAGTGAAATCCTGCCGGTTCATGCCCGCAAGCCCCTGTTTGGCTACGTCACCATGGTGTATTCGATCATGGCCATCGTCGTCCTGGGCTTAATCGTTTGGGCCCACCACATGTTCACCAGCGGTACCCCGCCCTGGATGCGCCTGTTCTTCACAATCGCTACCTCCTTCATTGCCGTGCCAACGGGCATCAAATTCTTCAATTGGCTCGCCACCCTCTGGGGAGGGAAAATCGCCCTCAATTCAGCGATGCTGTTCGCCTGTGCCTTCATCGTGAACTTCGTGTTTGGCGGCATCACTGGTGTGGCCCTTGCCCAGGTTCCCTTCGACATCCACGTTCACGACACCTACTTTGTGGTGGGCCATTTCCACTACATTGTCTATGGAGGAACGGTGTTTGTGGTCTTTGCCTCCCTCTATCACTGGTATCCCAAATTCACGGGGCGCATGCTCAATGAAGACCTGGGCAGGCTCCACTTTCTGCTCACATTCATTGGTTTCAACCTCTGCTTTGCACCCCAGCATTGGCTTGGCCTCAATGGCATGCCCAGGCGCGTGGCGGAGTACGACCCCAGCTTCACCACCTTGAATCAGGTAAGCAGCGTCGGGGCCCTGTTGATGGCGATTAGCACCATCCCCCTGTTGATCAACGTGGTGCTGACGGCCTTCAAGGGGGACATCGCCGGAGACAACCCCTGGAATGCCCTCACCCCCGAGTGGCTCACCTCTTCGCCTCCCCCGGTGGAGAACTGGCTTGGGGAAGCCCCGCTGGTGACTGAGCCCTACGGCTACGGCCACACCCCAGGCAAGGAGCCCTCCAGCCCATCCGTGAAGCAGGTCGCCTAGCCATGACAAGCCTCTCCAATCTGGCCGATAGCAATCTCACCGGTAGCGACCTCCCCGACAGCGAGCTGACCAACAGCAGCCCGCATCCAACCGACCATGCCCCGAGCCATGGCGACTTCCGCCTGTTTGGCCTGGCCACCTTCCTGGTGGCCGATGGCATGACCTTCGCCGGGTTCTTTGCGGCCTACCTCACCTTTCGGGCCGTTAATCCCCTGCCCGAGGGCAGCAGCTACGAGCTGGAGCTGCTGCTACCCACGATCAACACCGTGATCCTCGTTGTCAGTTCGCTCACCTTTCACCAGGCGGGCAAAGCGTGCCGAGCCAACCAGCTCGCCAAGGCCCGCTCCTGGCTGATGGTGACCTGCGGCTTGGGCGTGGCCTTTTTGGCCAGCCAAATGGTGGAGTACTTCTCGCTTCCATTTGGACTAACCGACAACCTTTTTGCAAGCACCTTTTATGCCCTCACCGGTTTTCACGGGCTCCACGTAACCCTGGGTGTGATTTGCATTGCAATCGTGACCCTGCAAACCCGCTCGAAAGGACGCATCACGGCGACGGATCATTTCGGCCTGGAGGCCGCTGAGCTTTATTGGCATTTCGTTGACGGCATCTGGGTTGTGCTCTACGGAATTCTTTATCTGCTTTGAGGACTTGAAGCCAAGGCCCTTGCATCTGGAGTTCCGCAAACGGCACAATCCCGATAACTCCTCATGGAGACATGCTCGAAGGCCAGGCCCTACTCGATCGCGCCCGCTCGCTGAGCAACCGGCCGGAAGATCAAATTGCCCGCGCCTGCGGGTATGTGGGCCCCAGCGGCCGGGTGTTGAAAAAAAGCTTTTACCGGGCCCTGGTGGCTGCCAAGGGTTACATCCTTCCCTCCAGTTCTTCTGGCCCCGGCGGGCCAAAAGGCCGGCAAGCTGACTTCCGCACCCGGGTCCATGGCAACGGCAACCTGCTGATTGGCCACGCCTACACCAAGCGGATGGGCCTCGAGCCGGGGATGGAATTCAAAATTGAACTCCATCAGGAAACCGGCTCCATTTGGTTGATGCCCTTAGGGGATGGCCCAGCCGAAGGCTGAGTGCTCAATCTTCGGGGTGAAAACTGGCGCTGAAGCTCAGCAGGTCGATGCCGCTGAACAAAAAGCTGATGCCCACCAAAATGCCGAGCACGCTCAACAAGCTGGCGGTTGGCAGGCTAAGGATCAGCCCCCCCAGGATCAGGGTGATCAGGCCGTTGAGGAGTCCCCAACCCCAGCCGCTGATCTCCCGGTGGGCAAGGGACACCACCGAGGCCACCGCCCCCTCCACCAAGAAGACAATGCCGATCGCCAAGCTGAGCGAAGCAACAGGCACCACCACCCCCGCCGGGCCAGCTCCCAACTGCTGAATCATCGAAACCCCTGCCACCACAAACACGGTGGACACCACCAGGCGCCAAAAGGTGAGCCAACGGCTGAGCTGTTTGGCCCGCATCAGGTTGTTGATCCAGCCGACGATGCCGCCCACCAGGAAGGCCACCGCCACCACGGTGGTCACCCACACCGAGGCCAGGATTGGGAACACCAGGGCCAGCACCCCCAGGACAAGCATCAAAACCCCTTCAAACAGGGTGAAGGCACGCAAGGTGCCGGAATTGGGATTCCAGAAGCTGGATGTCATCGGGCCCGTACCTGGGAAGGGGTTGATCAGTTGAAACCTAGGCACCCCAGCCGTGGTCGGCCAGCCATTGGGCATCCATGCCGGCTTCAGCTTGCGGCCCACCAGAGCCACCGGCAGCAGAGCCCTTGGCGAACAACAGCGTTTCCGTGTACTTCGCCAGCAAATCGGCCTCCAAGTTGACCAGGGAACCGGGGCGCAGGTGCTGCAGGGTGGTTGCACCCCAGGTGTGGGGGATCACGGCGATCCAGAAACAACCGCCTCCGGGTTCACAACCCGCCACGGTGAGGCTGATGCCATCGACAGCCAGGCTGGCCTTGTCGCAGATAAAGCGGCCATAGGCCCGCTCCCGCCATTGCAGTTCCAGCCGCCAGGAGCCCGCCACCTGGGTGATGGACTTCACCACACCCAGGCCATCGACGTGGCCACTCACCAAGTGCCCCCCAAGCCGATCTGCCAGGCGCAGGGCCGGCTCGAGATTGACCCGGCCCCGGCCCTCGGCCTTGGCCAAAAGCGTGGTGCGACTGAGGGTTTCAGGGCTCACATCGGCCCGGAAGCCATCCCCCAGCCGCTCCGCCACCGTGAGGCACACTCCATCGACAGCCACGCTGTCGCCCAGGGCCAAATCGGCAGGCAGCCAGCCGGCTTCACCCTCCCCGGGTGGGGGCGCCGTCCAGCGCAGCCTCACCCCCTGGGGTGAGCGCTCGATCACGCCGATGGACTGGACCAATCCCGTGAACATCCGCTTCCCATGCGAGATGGTCATAATCGGGCAAAGGGCAGCGCCCGGCCATGGTCGAAATGCAAGTTGCCGGTATTGCCCTCGATGCGGCCAGTCGCAGTCCCATCGTGTTGCTGCGCGATCCCTCCGGCCGGCGCCAGGTACCGATCTGGATCGACCAGGCCCAGGCCCAAAACATCCTGGCGGGACTCAATGCCGACCCCCCGCCGCGGCCCCTCAGCCATGACCTGATGGTGGCGTTGCTCAAGGCCGGAGGCCTGCAGTTGGATCGCGTGATCATCCATGCGATCGAAGCGAGCACATTCCAGGCGGTGCTGAAGCTGAGCCCCGTAGGCCCAAAGGACAACACCGCCACCGGCAAACCAAAACGCTCGACAAGTCCAGCCCACACCCCAAGCATCGAACTGGATGCCCGCCCCAGTGATGGCATCGCCCTAGCCCTGCGCACGGGCAGTCCCATTTGGATGCTCGAAGAGGTGGTAGCCGATGCCTCCATTCCGGTGGATGCCGAAGCCGATGCCGACGAGCAGGCCAACTTCCGGCGGTTTCTTGATCAGACCAGCCCCGCGGATTTGGTGCGTCACCTGACCAAGGCCAAGCCGGAGGCCGATAGCGCCCCTGACCTGGGCGAAGCCAGTCCTGGCGACCACTGACCAGGTGGGCCCAACCGGCACCTGGCCCAGGCGAGCCTTTGGCCGCGGGCCGGCGGTGTCGCCCTTCACCCTGGGCACCATGCGGGCCGTCAACAGCCAAGCCCAAATGGAGGCCGTGCTTCGCGCAGCCCTTGCCGCAGGCATCAACCACCTGGAAACGGCCCCGGCCTATGGCCCAGCCGAAAGCTTTCTGGCAACGGCCCTCAGCCAGCTCCACCAGGAGGGTGCCGCCCCAGCGGGGGGCTGGCTGATCACCAGCAAGCTGCTGCCCGGCGGCGACCTGGCCAGCGGGCAACGGGCCCTGGGCGCCATCCTGGAGCGGCTTGGCGTTCAGCAACTCACCTCCCTGGCCATCCATGGCCTCAACCTGGAGGAGCACCTCAGCTGGGCCCTAAACGGCCCCGGCGCCGACCTGCTGCAGTGGGCCCAAGCCGAAGGCCTGGTGGGCCAAGTGGGCTTCTCCAGCCACGGCAGCCCAGGGCTGATCGAGGCCGCCCTGGGCAGTGGCATCTTTCAGTTCTGCAGCCTCCACCTCCATCTGTTTGATCAAAGCCGCATGCCCCTCGCCCGCCAGGCCCTGGCCGATGGCATTGGCGTGATGGCCATCTCGCCAGCCGACAAAGGCGGCCGGCTCTACGACCCACCGGCGGAGCTGATCGCCGACTGCCAGCCCTTTGAGCCCCTCGAACTGGCCTACCGCTTCCTGCTGGATGCGGGGATCTCCACCCTCACCCTGGGGGCAGCCCAGCCTGGCGATTTGGCCTGGGCCAGGCGGCTGGCACCCCCCCGCAGGGAGCCCAACCAGCCCAACCCAGCGACCACCGAGGCGGCCGCTGCAGACATGGCTGCCGCAGTGGCCGCTGCAGTGGAAAGCCTGGCGGCAGCGGCGGCGGGGCGGCTCGGCAACGAGCGCTGCGGCCAGTGCCGCGCCTGCCTGCCCTGCCCTGCGGAGGTGCCGATTCCCGAGCTCCTGCGGCTGCGCAACCTGGCCGTGGGCCATGGCATGGAGACCTTTGCTAGCGAGCGCTACAACCTGATTGGCCGGGCCGGCCACTGGTGGGAGGGCCTCAATGCCGACGCTTGCCAGCGCTGCGGCGCCTGCCTCCCCCGCTGCCCCCATGGGCTGGCGATTCCGGATCTCTTGGCCGACACCCACCGCAGGCTGGCCGCCGCCCCCAGGCGCCGGCTCTGGGGCTAGGGGTTGGGGTAAGTCTCGAGCTAGGGAGCTGCCGCGTCCCAAAGGGTTTGCAGCGCCAGCCGCGCCTCGGGGGCCAAGGGGGGCAAGCTCCAGCAACGCTCAAGCACCCCATCGCTGGGCAGCAGCAACTGGGCCACCGGCTTGGGGAAACCCCGCAGCACGGGCTCCAGCACCGCCCGCGGCAATGGCGGCACCCAGCCCTTGAGGAGCAAACTTTCCAGCAGGGATCGGTCCCAGAGCTTCTGGATCCAGGCCGCCGGCAGGGGTGCCCCTGATCCGGATAGGAGCCCAGCAACCCCAGGCGCTGGCCGCACCAACAGCTGCCAGGTGAGAGCTGCTCCAGAGGCGGGGAGCACCACCTGGAGGCGCTGATCGCGCCGCAAGAGGGGGATGACCCTCTGCAACGGGGTCACCAGGGCCTGGGCTTTGCCACTAAGCAACAGATTCAGACCATGGCGTTCGTCGTAGGCAAGGGCCTGGCGCCGCAGGGCCATCAGGGGCTCGAGGCCGTCGCCCAGCAGGGCCATCGCCACCCGGGGGCTCGAGGGCAGCACCAGCTGGCCCTTGAGGCTGGGATCCAGCAGGAGCTGCCATCCCTCCGCCCGCCGCTCCGCCAGATCAGGGCGGTTGCGCAACACCAAAACCCAGGGCGAAAAGGCCCAGGGGAACGCCAAGGCCGGCGAACCCTCGGGCGCAAACAACCGGCTCACCGGCCCAGCCCAAGGCGCCAGTCGCTGCAACTCAGCCATAACACCAATGGGTTGGATCTGCTGGCTGGGCAGGGCAGAGGCCCAGCCATCGGAGAGGGACCAGAGGGCCGCCTTGCTGCGGGCGACGGCCTCGGGATCGCCCAACCAGCGGGGCTGCCAACCCGCTGGCAGTTGCTGGCTCCAGGCCTGGGGGAACTGGCCCTCCACCACCGCCAAAACCTGGTCCCTGTCCCGCTGACAGCCGGCCAAAAGCCCTGGCGCTGCCACCGCGGCCCCGGAGATCAGGCCAAGCCGCAGCAACTGACGGCGGGAGAGCGCTTCACCAAAACCCATGGGCCCGACCCTAGGCTCCGAGCCACTGCCAGCACAGGGCGTCGCAGGCGGAAGCCAGGGCCTGGGGGGAGTGGCCGCAGCGCTCCCAAAGCAGCGCCAATCCTCCCGCCCCCACGCCCTCCTTCACGTAACCCCGTTCGTAATCCCGCAGGGCCTGACTGCGGCAATCGGAAAAGCGCAGGCCAGCCACCTGGGGGACCAGGGACTGCTCCAGCCCCCAGCGCCCGGCAATCCGCTCCAGCAGCAGGGCGAGGTTGCTGCCGCTGTCTTGGGCCACCCAAGCGGTGGTTGCCACCTCCACCATGCCCAACAGGGCCGGCCGCCCCTCGGCAGGGGCGATCGCCAGGGCCAACGCCAACACCGCCGCCATCTGACTTCCCCCGGCCAAGAGCACCGGGAGCCCCTGGGCCGCAGCCCCGAGCACCAAGCCCGCCGCCACCGGCTGCATCGGATCCCCCACCGCCGCGACCACCGCCAAGGGATCCCAGGTTGGATTCGTGCCCTGGACCCCCATAGGGTACGCGGCGGCAAGCCCCTGCCCCACCAGGGCCGCCTTGAGCCCATGGGCTGGATGGCGCAGGCTGCCGCTCACCAAGCCCTGGGCCCTAACGCCCAAGCCTTCGAGAACAGCCAGGGCCGTGGTGGTGCCCCCCGGCACGCATTCCGCCACCACCAACGGGCTCGGCGACAAGCCTCCAGCTCCAGCAGGCCTTCCCAACCGATCTCCCCAGCGCAGGCCCCGGGCCAGTAGTGCCTGCACCCGCCCAGGGTCCATGGCCATCCCACTGCTCAAGCAGCGCGCTGGAGCGCCGCCCTCCAGGGCAGGCAGGCGCAGGTGGGGGATGGCCGGCGCCACCGGACAACCCAGATCCACCACCTGGGTGTGGGGCAACAGGCCCAGATTCCTTAGCACCACATGGCTGATCAAGGCCGGCGTAACCCCCGCAGGCAGGGGTGGCAGGCCATGGGCCCGCTCCGCCAAGGGGCCCAAAAGCAGCAGCTCCGCATCGGCAGCTGCGGTTTGACGCCGGGATAGGGGGCTAGCGCCAGCGGCAGAGATGCCCTCCACCGACGCCGTTTCGGTGGCAGCGAGCAGCAAGAGGATGCGACTCGTCGGCCAGGGGGGGGGGCCTGGATCCTGCATGGATCGCTACAGCGGATCCATCGCCACCACCACCCGCAGCAACTCCGGGGGTTCGGGAATCGGCGACTTGAGCCTGGGGAAAATCCAATAGGCCACGGCGTGCATGGCCAGCACCACAACAATGTTTTGGAACAGCACCAAAACCAAGGCCAGCAGCTGAACCTGGGCCAAATCCACGGCCCCGCTATGGCCGATCAGGGAGGCCAATTTCTCCATCAAGCCCGCCGCCGCACCGGTGATCACCACCCAGAGGTTTTGGCCCACCAAAACCGAAAGCACCACCACCCGCACCAGGAAACCCACCGCACCAATCAGGCTGCCCAGCCCCCAGCTCCACCACCAGCTGGCGCCACGCTTCCAACACCAGCCCATCCAGAGGGCCAGGGCCCCGTAGGGGAACAGCACCAGCAGACCCCGGATCGGCCCCATCAGCGCCAGCAGGAGCAGGGCCGTCACCACCACCCCCTCCACCGCGCAGCGCCAGCCATGGCGCAGCTGGAGCAGGGCGAGGGGCAGGGGCAGGGCCAGACGGAACAACGGACTGCCCACGGGCAGGTAATAGAGGGCGATCCACAACAGGGCCGTGGCGGCGGCGAGGTACGCCGTATCCATCAGCTGCCTGGCCTGACGGTGGCTTAAGGGGTGGCGGGTCATCAGCGCGGCTGGGGGGCCGGAGTGACGCTGGGGTTGGCGCCCTGGCCTTGGCCGCCATTGCGCACCCGCTCAATCGTTTCCACCTCAAAGGACACGCCAGCGGCGCGCAGGGCCTTTGTCACCACCTCGGCGGGAGCGGAAGGATCCGCCGCCGGCAATTTGATCGTGACCCGGTAGGGGGCTGGAGCCAGGGAGACCGGGGCCAATCTGACCGGTGCAGGCAAGGTTTTGGCTTCCGGAGCCTTGGCCGTGGAGGCCGCGTCCTTGGCGAGTTTGGCCGGATCGCTGGTCTTGGCGAGGTCAGCCTTTTGGGCTGAATCGGGGGCTAGGGCCAGATCGCTCTTGGTGGCCGTTGCTCGCTCGGCGGCGGGGGCACCAGCCCCCGGGGGACTGGAGAAGCTGCGGGAGAGTTGGTCGCCAAAGGGCGTGCCACTGCAACCGCCCAGCAGCAGAACCCCAGCAAGGCCCACCAGGGTTCGGCGCGCCATCAGCGATCCGCGGCCTTGATCACCCGCACGGCGCTGGCCCGCAGGCGGCCGGTTTTAGTGGTGGCCGGTGGTTTTTTGGCCGCCGGCTTAGCCGCCGCCTTCGTGGTAGCTGCCTTGGTAGCAGCTGACTTGGTAGTGGCTGACTTGGCTGAACTGCCCGAGGCCTTGCGCCCCTTGGTTCCCTTGCCCGTGGCGGCCTTCGCTGCCAGCAGCTCCACCGCCTGCTCCAGGGTGATGGTGTCGGCAGTGCTGCCTTCTGGCAGGGAGGCATTCACCTTGCCCTGCTTGACATAAAGGCCATAGGGACCATCGAACAACTGCACGGCCTCATCGGCGCCCTCAGGCGTGCCGAGATCCTTCAGGGCCGTCCGGCCGCCCCGGCCTTTTTTGGGGGTGGCCAGCAGCTCGACGGCCCGGCTTAAGCCAATCGAGAGCACCTCGTCTTCCGCCTTGATCGAGCGGTAATCCTTTTCACCCTTGCCCTTGTCGTGCACCACATAGGGCCCAAAGCGGCCCAGACCAGCCTGCACCTTGCCGCCATCGGGATGCTCACCGAGAAGGCGGGGCAACCGCAGCAGGCCGAGGGCATCGTCCAGGGTGAGGGATTCCGGGCTGACCCCCTTGGGCAAGGAGGTGCGCTTCGGTTTGGGGATCTCATCACTCACCTGACCCCGCTGGAGGTAGGGGCCGTACTGGCCAAACAGGAGATAAATCTGCTCGCCGGTTTCCGGGTCTTCGCCGATCGATTCAGGACCGTCGGCCTTTTGCTTGAGGATCAGTTCAGCCTTGTCGGCATCGAGGTCTGCGGGGGTGATCTCCTGGGGCAGGGTGGCCTTGAGCAGTTCTTCGGTGCCGTCCTCCGCCACCCGCTTGGTTTCCAGGTAGGCCCCGAACCGGCCAATGCGCACCACACAGGGCAGTCCCTCCAGGACCACCGTGCGCGACACCCCCGGATCAATGTCGCCTTCCCGCTGCTGGACCAGGGTCTCGAGGCCCTTGTCACCCTTGAAAAACTGGGTGAGGTAGGGCAGCCACTCCTCCTTGCCGGTGGAAATGTCGTCGAGGCTGTTCTCCATCTTCGCTGTGAAGCTGGTGTCCACCAGCTCGGGGAAGTGCTCCTCCAGCAGGGCCGTCACCGCAAAGGCGGTGAAGCTGGGGGTGAGGGAGTTGTTTTGGAGGGCGGCGTAACCGCGGTCGGCGATGGTGCCAATGATGCTGGCGTAGGTAGAGGGCCGGCCAATGCCCTCTTTTTCGAGCATCTTCACCAGGGATGCCTCGCTGTAGCGAGAAGGGGGCTGGGTTTGGTGGCCCAGGGGTTCGACGCGCTTGCAGACGGGGGCATCTCCAACGGCCAAGGACGGCAGCAGCACTTCCTGGCCCTCGAGGGCCGCATCGGGATCGTCGCTGCCCTCCACGTAGGCCCGGAAGAAGCCGGGGAAATCAATCCGCTTGCCCGTGGCCCGGAAGGTGGCCTCCCCTGATTGGATCTCCACGCTGAGCATGGTGAGCTTGGCCTCAGCCATCTGGCTGGCCACGGTGCGCTTCCAAATCAGCTCATAGAGGGCCAGGTCCTTGCCATCAAGACCTGTCTCGTTAGGGGTTCGAAAACTTTCCCCGGCGGGGCGAATCGCCTCGTGGGCCTCCTGGGCGTTGCGGGCCTTGGTGGTGAATTGGCGCGGACCTGGACTCAGGTAATCCTTGCCGTACATCGCGGCCACACAGTTGCGAGCCGCATTGATGGCCTGGTCGGAGAGGTGCACCGAATCGGTGCGCATGTAGGTGATAAAGCCCCGCTCGTAGAGGCCCTGGGCCGTGCGCATGGTGTCGCGGGCCGAAAGCCGCAGCTTGCGGTTGGCCTCCTGCTGCAGGGTGCTGGTGGTGAAGGGGGGCACGGGCTTGCGCACCGTGGGCTTGGCCTCCACTTCGGCCACCCGCCAAGGGGCAGCACTGGTCGCAGCCTGGAGGCTGCGGGCTTCGGCTTCGCTGAGCAGCTTGACCTTGCTGCCGGATTTCAGGGCACCTGTGGTCTCATCGAAATCGGAGCCCCCAGCAATGCGTTCCCCTTTGAAGTGGCTGAGCTTGGCTTCAAAGCTGGAGCCTCCGTGCTGGAGCTGGGCCTTGAGATCCCAGTAGCTTCCACTGCGGAAGGCGCGTCGGGCCCGCTCACGCAGCACCAACAGCCGCACGGCCACCGATTGAACCCTGCCGGCCGAGAGGCCCCAAGCCACCTTCTTCCAAAGCAGCGGCGAGAGGGTGTAACCCACCAGCCGATCCAGGATTCGCCGGGTTTCCTGGGCGTGCACCAGCTCCATGTCGAGCTCGCGGGTCTGGTCGAGGGCCCGGCCAATCGCCTCCTTGGTGATCTCGTGGAACACCATGCGCTTCACGGGCACCTTCGGGCTTAGCAGCTGCAACAGGTGCCAGCTGATGCTTTCGCCCTCCCGGTCTTCGTCGGTGGCTAGCAGGAGTTGGTCGGCGCCCTTGAGGGCGTCCTTGAGCTCCTTAACGGTCTTTTTCTTGTCCTTCGGCACCACGTAGAGCGGCTCGAAGTCGTTGGTGGTGTTGACACCGAGGTTGGCCCACTTCTCACCCTTGTAGGCCGCCGGGATCTCACTGGCGTTGTTGGGAAGGTCGCGCACATGGCCCATGGAGGCCTCCACCCGGAACTCCTTCGGCAGGAAGCCACGGATGGTGCGGGCCTTTGTGGGGCTCTCAACGATGACGAGGGTATGCCCCACAGACTGGCAATCAACCGCACCCCTCTTTATCGCATCGAATGCCCCGGGGGGCTAGGGACCCCACAGATCAAGGGCCCAGCGCGGCTACAGTCCGGACCATTCAACCCTTGGCCCGCAGCTGCTGTGACTGTTCTGCTCGGCACCCTCTCGTCCGTGGCTGAAGCCATCGGCAGTGGGGCAGGCACGGCCGGCCTCAACCTCCAGCTCAACGTCGCCGCCATTGCTCCAGAAGCGGCGGTATTGCTTGCCTTGTTGGCCTGCCTACTGGTGGATCTGGCTGGCGAAAAGGCTGCCAGCCGCTGGGTTCCACCCATTTGCTACGCCGGCCTGTCCTCAGCCCTGGTGCTGCTGGCCCTGCAATGGAACGGCAACCTGGCGCCCTCGTTTGTGGGCACCTTCCTCGCCGACAACCTGGCCATTGCTTTCCGGGGCGTGGTGGCCGCCTCCACCCTGATTTCGTTGCTGATCAGCTGGCGCTACGTGGAGCGCAGCGGCAGCCCCGTGGGCGAATACGCGGCGATTTTGCTCTCGGCAACCCTGGGGGCCATGTTTTTGTGTGGCTCCACCGATCTGATCAGCATCTTCGTGTCGCTTGAGACCCTCTCGGTTTCGAGCTATCTGCTGTCGGGCTACATGAAGCGCGATGCCCGCAGCGCCGAGGCTTCCCTCAAATATCTGTTGGTGGGATCGGCTGCCGCCGCGGTGTTCCTCTACGGGGCCTCAATGCTGTACGGCCTCACCGGCGGAGAAACCAGCCTGGAGGCCGTGGGAGTGGCCCTGCAAACCAGCGCCTCACCGGTGAGCGCCCTGGCCCTGGTGTTTGTACTGGCCACCGTGGCCTTCAAGATCTCCGCGGTTCCCTTCCACCAATGGACCCCCGATGTTTACGAAGGCTCGCCGACGCCGGTGGTGGCCTTCCTGTCGGTGGGATCCAAGGCCGCGGGATTTGCCTTGGCCTTGAGAATTTTGGTGGGGTGCTTTGAGCCCTTTGAAGCCCAGTGGAAGCTTCTCTTCACCGTGCTGGCGATCCTGAGCATGGTGCTCGGCAACGTGGTGGCCCTGGCCCAAACCTCGATGAAGCGGATGCTGGCCTACAGCTCAATTGGCCAGGCCGGCTTTGTGATGATTGGCCTGGTGTGCGGCACCGCCGATGGCTTTGCAGCCATGGTTTTGTACATGGCGGCCTACCTCTTCATGAACCTGGGTGCCTTTGCCTGCATCATCCTGTTTTCGCTGCGCACCGGCAGTGATCGCATCGCCGATTACGCCGGTCTCTATCAGAAAGATCCCCTGATCACCTTGGGATTAAGCCTCTGCCTGCTGTCGCTGGGAGGCATCCCGCCCATGCTCGGCTTCTTCGGCAAGATTTACCTGTTCTTTGCTGGCTGGGCCGACCACCAATACCTGTTGGTGGTGGTGGGGCTCATCACCTCTGTCGTCTCGATTTACTACTACATCTCTGTAATCAAGATGATGGTGGTGAAGGAACCCCAGGAAGCCTCCGACGCGGTCAAGTCGTACCCGGCTATCACCTGGTCTGTGGCAGGCCTGCCTGCCCTGCGAACCGCCCTCGTGGGCTGCGTGATCATTACCGCCGTTGGCGGCATCCTCTCCAACCCGCTGTTCCAGTGGGCTGGTGAAACCGTGGCCGGCACCCCGATCCTGCAACAGGCCATTGCAACAGGAGCTGCCATTGCAACAGCCACGCCCCCAGCCCTTGGTTGAAGCCACGACCACGCCACCTGATGCCAACCAAGCCGTTGCCGAATTGGTCGACGTCTGCAAGGTCTACGGCACGGGGGATACGGAAGTCAGGGCCCTCAACGGCCTCACCCTCAAGGTGAACCGCGGTGACTATTTAGCGGTGATGGGTACATCCGGCTCCGGAAAGAGCACGGCCATGAACATCATCGGCTGCCTGGATCGACCCACAACCGGCAGCTACAAGCTCAATGGCACGGCGATCGAACATCTCAATGACGACGAACTCACCGACCTGCGCAACAAAGAGCTCGGCTTTGTTTTCCAGCAATTCCACCTCCTTCCCCAATTGAGCGCCATCGACAACGTGATGCTGCCGATGATCTACGCCGGAGTTCCCGTTGAGGAGCGCCGGGAGCGCGCCAAGGCTGCCCTAGAGCGGGTGGGCTTAGGGAGCCGGCTCGAGAACAAGCCCAACCAACTCTCGGGCGGCCAACAACAACGGGTTGCCGTGGCCAGGGCCATCATCAACAACCCAGCCCTGCTCCTGGCCGATGAACCCACAGGGGCCCTCGATTCGCGCACCACCAAGGAAGTGCTGGATCTGTTTGAAGCCCTGCATCAAGGCGGCATGACCGTGGTGATTGTGACCCATGAAGATGACGTGGCTGCCAGGGCCCAGGAGGTGGTGCAGTTCAGAGATGGGGCGATCGCCACGGAAGCCAGCCCAAGCCAAGGGCGGCCGTAGGTGCCGCTAGCGGAGCCACCAGGTTTTTACGCCACGGTTGGCGCCGTGCTCACCCCGGCTGTAGAGCAACGCTTCTCAACAACGGCTCCCAACGGAACAAGCATCAGCTATCGGGGCTGGCCTGGGCAGCGAAGCTGGCATTGGCTACAACTTCGGCAGGGCCCGCGCTGAAATCACGGCGATCTACAACCCCAGGAGCGTTAACAGCACAACAGTTGATCTTCCTCTAGGCCCGACAACCTTTCAACTCGACGATGTCTCCATCAAAACGACAAGTTTGATGGTGAGCGGATTCAGGGATATTCCAATCATGCCCAACAAATTGGAGGCCTATCTTGGCGGCGGCATCGGGGTTCGCTACAGAACAATCGATGCTTTCTCCCTGACTCCCTTTCCGGGGACAACCATACAGGTGCCCTCAGACAATGAAACCAATTTTGGTTACCAAGCCAAGCTCGGCTTGACCTACAAAATAAACAAAAAGATGGATGTCTTTACCGAAGCTGTCTACGCCGGCACAGTCACATCCAATGATGGCAATCTCGGCATCCTTGGAGTGCGGATTGGCACCCGTCGCCGTTTCTAGGGGGTTGTTTCTAGAGCTCCGTTACGAGGAGGTTGTCTTCCCCTTTGGCCGCTCCAGACTCTGCACCAGTTGGCCCATCAGCAGGGCAATGGTGTCGCTGCCGGATCCAGCCCTGCCCGGATCAAGATCGCCCGGGTCCACCGCCACCCAGCCCCCATCCCCCGGGAGACGCAGTTCGAAATGGAGGTGCGGGCCCGTGCTCAGTCCGGTACTGCCCACCCGGCCGATCACCTCGCCCTGGCGCACCCGATCGCCGGTCTTCACATAGAGCTCACTGAGGTGGCCATAGAGGCTGCGGCGGAGCGGGTTGGCATGCTCCACCTCAATGGCCAATCCATAGCCCCCGGCTAAACCACTACTGATCACCAGCCCGGAGAGGGCAGCCACCACCGGGGTGCCTTCAGGGGCGGCAAGATCCCTACCCGCATGCATCAACCAATTGCCCAGCAGGGGATGCAGTCGCCAGCCAAAGCCGCTGGTGGTGACCGCCGAGCCCATCAGGGGGAAGAGCAACCGGCGATTGCCATTGCCCAGCAGCGGTGTAGGCCGGGGGGTCACCCCAAACACATCGGCGAGCCGAAAGGTTCCCCCAGCGCCCGATAGCAAGGCTGAAACCGGCACCGTCAACGGGGGCAGGGGGCGGCCATCGGAGCCCAGGCGCTCGATGCCATCGGCGCTACTGGGATAGCGGCTTGGTCGCGTGCCCCATCGGACCACCAAGCCGGTGCGGCATTCCTGATCGGAGAGGGCCCCGCTGCGGCAGGCCTGCTGGTGGGCCGGCACATTGAAGGGGGTCGTTCCGCCACCGGAGCGGATCCGGGAGCGCTCCGAAGGCGTCACCACCCCATCGCGCACCAGGGCATCCAGGGATGCATCAAAGCGCGCCGGAGGTTCGCTGGACAACTGGGCGGGGTCCAGCCGCAGCGGTTCGGGGGGAGCTGCAGCCCCCAGCAGCGGGGCTGCAAGCACCAACGCAACTGCCGCACACTGCCCCAAGGAGAAGAGCTGCCAACGGGGTTTGAACTGATGCGGTCGATTCATGGGGCCATCCTAAAAACTGCGCTGCAGGATGAACGTCGCCCCAGGACGCTGTAAGCGCAGGCCCCCATCACGCTCCAGGCCCGCCACCTGCCAGATCTGGCCCCCATGGAGCAGCCCCCCGGCCGGCCGATGCAAGCGGGCTTCCGCCTGCTGCCGCACCAGCTCCGGTTCGTGCGCCATTGCCTGGGCCCAGTCCAGGGCAGCCAACACGGGCTTGAGCAACCGTTGGGGCTTGGCTTTGGGATGGAACGGGCGATGGCGGAGACAAGACGGGGCCAGAGACAGGCCCTGGGATAGGGCTTGGGCCAGCGACACAGCACCGCTGGGGGGGTGATTGATGCCGTTGAGGCCCAGACCCACCTGGGCCCAGCGCACCTGCGCGCCCCGCAGGCGCAGCCGGGGCAAAATCCCCGCCAGCTTGCGGCCGCCCACCAAAACGTCATTGGGCCACTTGAGCTGGACAAGCGCCCCGAGGGCCTCCAGCTGCAGGGCCAATCCCACGGCCACCGCCAGGGGAAGGGAGGCCGAGTCGGCCAAGGCCGTTGGCCATGGCATCGCCGCACTCAGCCACAGACCCCCCACGGGCGACTCCCAGGGCCGGCCCCGCTGGCCCTGGCCAAACCGCTGGTGGGCGGCCACCACCGCCAATCCCCCCGCGGGCCCTCCCGCTGGCTCGCCGGCCAGGGCGCCTGGCAGGGGGCGGCGCTCCCTTTCGCGAGAGCGCAACCACCGCTCCAATTCCCGCTCGGTGCTGGCACACACCGCAAAACGGCGCACCTGCCAGCTCAAAGCTGGGCCAACCAAACGCCGATACGGGCTGCCCCCAACTCCAGCTGCTCAACGGGATGCACCAAGGCCAAGCGCACCCAGCCCTCGCCACCGGGGCCAAAGCCATTGCCCGGCGTGAGGCAGACCCCTGTGGCATCGAGCAGGGCCGCGCAAAACGACTCGGAGTTAAAGCCCTTGGCGCGCGCCTTGGGCGGCAGCTCGAGCCAGAGATACAGGGCCATCGAAGGCAGCCGCACCGGCCAACCCGCCGCCTCCAGGGCTGCGGCCATGCGATCCCGCCGCAGCCGATAGACCTGCTTGAGCTGCTCGGGCCAGTGGGGGGCCTGCTGCAACGCGGCGATCGCCCCGGCCTGCAACGCCAACGACTGGTTGAAGTCGACCACGCCCTTGAGCTGGCGCAGGGCCGTGATCAACCATGGCGCCCCAATCGCAAAGGCCAGGCGATAGCCCCCCAGGCACCAACTTTTGGAAAAGGAGAAGAACTCAATGCCGCATTGCCGCCAGGCGGGATTGCGCAACAGGGCTGGGGCCTCTCCGTCGAGGGCCAAATCCACATAGGGGTTGTCATGGGCCAGCACGATCCCGTGCTCGAGGGCCTTCTGCACCGCCTCATCCAGCCAGCCCTGCTCACCGGTGGTGGCGGTGGGGTTGTGGGGGAAACCCATCACCAGCAGCTGGATCCGATCCCATTGCGCCGGGCTGAGGGCCCCAAAATCTGGTCGCCACTGGCGGGTGGGATCCAAGGGGAGCAGCACCGGCTCCGCTGAGGCCAGGTGCAAGCCCCCCATGTGCGAGGGGTAGTAGGGATCCAGCAGCAGGGCCTGATCGCCAGGGTTTAGCACCGCCAAGGGGAGGTGGGCCGTGCCCTCCTGGGAGCCCACCAACAGCAGCACCTCGGTGTCGGGGTCGACGGCCGTGGCAAAACTCTTGGCGGCCCAATCGGCCACCGCCTGGCGGAAGGGCTGGGTGGCCCCATGCATGCAGTAAGCGGCACTTTCAGGACGTTCCAGGGCGGCCGCCATGGCCGCGATCGCCGCGGCAGGGGGTTGGAGGTCGGTGGAGCCCAGGGAGAGGTCAAGCAGCTCTGGACCAGCCGCTAGCCGCTGGCGATAGGCCGACTTGCGGTCATCGTTGCGGGCAAAAACGCCGCTGCCGAGCCGGGAAAGCCGCTCAGAGATTGGCATCCAAGAAGGCCGCGAGTTGGGGCTTGGCCATGGCGCCTTCGTGGCGCGCCACCTCCGTGCCGTCCTTGAACAGGATCAAGGTGGGGAGCCCCTGGATCTTCTGGCCGTCCCGGGCCGTGGGATGGCCATCGGCATCGAGTTTGCCCACCTTCAAGCGGCCGGAGTACTCGCCATCGGCCCAGGTCATCAAGGGGGCCATCAGGCGGCATGGTCCACACCAGGTGGTCCATACATCAACCAGCACCACACCTTGGGCATCCAGCACTTCGGCTTGGAAATTGGCATCGGTGAGCTCAACGACGGCCACGGGAATGAAGCAGATCTGGGCCAAGTGTAGGAACTGGCCCAGGGCGCAGCGTTGGGCTCAGCCCTGCTCAATGGAGCGCTTGAGGGCCTCCAGCTCGCCATCAACCTCCGTCACCTTGACCTTCTGCACCCCAGCCTGATCAACAGTAGAAGGGTCGGCCGCAGGCAACGACACCTGGGCGGCACCCCCAGAGAGGCGCCGCTTCATGGCCTCCAGCTCGCTATCCACCTCTGGGGCCCCTTCGAGCGCCGCAAACTGGCTCTCCAGATCCGCCCCAGCCAGCTCGCCAGCTGCGGCGCTGTTGGCTTCGAGCATCTCCACCTTCTCCTGCATGCGCTCAAAGGCAGCCATGGAGGTGTTGGTGCCGAGGTTGCCCACGGCGCTCTGCAGTTGGACCTGGGCCTGGGCCGCCTGGGCCCGGGCCTTGAGCATGTCTTTTTTGGTTTTGGCCTCGGCGATCTTGCCTTCCAGGGCCAGGAGGCTCTTTTTGAGCAACTCCACCTGGCCGGCCTGGCTGTTGAGCTGGGTCGAGAGGGCGGTGGAGGTCTCCTGGCAGGTGCGGCGCCGAGCTAGGGCTTCCTTGGCCAGGTCCTCTTCCCCCTTTTTCAGGGCCAGCTCGGCCCGTTCATACCAAGTGGCGCTTTGGCTCTCGGCCTGCTCGGCCTGGTTGGCAATGCGTTTCTGGCTGGCAATCGCCGTGGCCACGGCCTGGCGCAGCTTGACCAAATCCGACTGCATGTCGGCAACGGATTGGTCGAGAATTTTGCCCGGATCTTCCACGCTGCTTAACGCCGCATTGGCGTTGGCACGGATTAGGCGGCTGAGGCGGTCGAAAAAACCCATGGGTGCAACAAGGCCATCCAGAGAAGGCAGGGCTTGAGGCTAACCACAATGGGCCTAGCCTTCAACGATGGCCAAGGCGCCCCGGGACCAAACCCGCCAAATCGGCAACCTTTCCCTGCTGCTGCCGGCCCCTCGGCCTGGGGCCAGTGGCCTGGGGAGCTGCCTCAAGGCCCTGGAAAAAGACTGGCACCGGGGCGGCCACCTGGCGGCGCTTTGGCAGGCCTGGCCAAAAATCGCTGGCCCCCAACTGGCCCCCCACTGCCGGCCCCTACGGCTGCAGGGAGGCCTGCTCACCGTGGGAGCCGCCCCCGGCCCCTGGTTGCAGGCCCTGCAATACAACCGCCACCAACTGATCGGTGCCCTGCGGGCAGCCGGATTCAGCCTGCGGGATCTGAAGATCGAGCAGCATTACACCCGCGCCAAAACCACCCCGGGGGGCGAGGCCGAGGCCCAAACCTGGGCTGTCCACCCCAGCCGGGTGGATGTGCATGGCATGGCCACCTGCCCCAGCTGCGGCAGCCCGGCCCCGGCCGGCGAGATGGCCCTGTGGGGCCATTGCAGCTTTTGCCGCCGGGCCCAGCTGACGGACCCCAGCTAGGGCTCGCTGCCAGGTACCGCTGAGGGATTCATAAAGCTCGAGGATTAATAACGCTCGGGCCTCGGCTTCTGCCAATCGGGGCTGAGGGCACTGGCAGCGGCGAGCTGGCCGGCCCGCCGGGCCAACTGCCAGCGCTCCACCCTCCAGAGCCGGTAGATCCCATGGGCGGCCAACTCCTGGTGGGGCAGGGTCTGCCAGCCTGCCTGCTGGGCGGTGCCCTGGTCGATCACCACCAAAACAGTTGCCTTGGCGATTGGATCAGGGGTCGCCTCCCTGGGCGCCGGGCTGGGGGCAAGGCCCGGGCGGTGTTCCTTGGCCAGCCGGTGGTTGAGGTTGATCAAGCCCAAGGGGCCTGCCCCCTCGTAGAGCACCACCTGGCGGCTGTAGTAGTGGAGCGACGGCTTCATCACGCCCACCATCGCCAAGGGTTCGGAGGCATTGCGTTCTGAACCCTGGTGTTCGTTAGCAAGGCGTTCTCGGGCCACCGCGGCGGCCATCTGCCGAACCGGCAGCCCCCGCAAATGGTCTCCCAACTGCCAAGCCGGCAGCAACACCAGGGGAACAAAGGCGGCGATGGGCCACTGCAGGGCCAGCAAGGCCTGGGGGCCATCCCGCCATAGCCCCCAGATCGAACCAAGGGCCGCCAGGGCAAACAGGCCCCCAGCCCACCAGAGCCAGCCACCGGCCAACAAATCCACCGACAAGCTCGGCATCTCAGGCTCCCGGATCAGGGGCACCCATAGCGGGGCGGCCGCAAAGCCAACGGCCAAGACGACGGTTAATACCCCGGTGCCCCCCCAGGCCCAGCGGCTACCCGACCCGCTGCCCCTTGCCTGCTGGGCCGCCAAGGCAATCAACAGGCCAGCCGCGGGGGTGGCGGGGATCCAATAGCTGGGCAACTTGGTGGCTGCTGCGGTGAAAAACACCAACACGGCCACCAGCCAGCAAGCCGCAAAGCGCTGCAGGGAGAGGGACGCCGGCAACGGTTCCCGCCACCGGCGCAGCACCTGGGCCAAGCCCAGCAGCAGCAGGGGCGTGGCGGGCAGGCTGGCGATGACCAGCACCACCCCAAAGAACCACCAGGGCTGGAGGTGGTGATTCACCACCACCGTGAAGCGCTGCAGGTTGTGGTAGACAAAAAAACTGCGCACAAAGGATTGCCCCTCCACCGCCACGGCGGCCAGATACCAGGGGATCGTCATCACCGCTGCGATCACCAGGCCCCGCACCGGCCTGAGCCGGCGGGCCAACCCCCCAAGATCCCGTTGGAGCCAGCCAAACAGCAGCAGCACCAACCCAACCAGCACCACCGCCACCGGCCCTTTGGTGAGCACCGCCAAGCCCAGGGCCACCCAGCCAGGCCACCAGCGCCGCTGGCCATCGGCATAGGCCTGCCAGCAGAGCAGCAGGCTCCAGGCCACGCAGGCCGAAAACAGGGCGTCGCTGGCCGCAATTCGGCTCCAGAGCAGAATCAAGGGCGACAGGGCAAAGGCCAGGGCTGCCCCCAGGGCCGTCAGGGCTGGCCGCGGCCCGCCTTGGGGCCACTGCATCAGGGTGTGGGCCAGGCCCAGCATCACGCTGATCGAGGCCAGCGCCGAGGGCAGCCGGGCGGCCCAGGTGCCCAAGGGATTCCATTGCTCCTGGCCGGGCAGGGCATACAGCAAGCCCATGGCCCAATAAATAAGGGGCGGCTTGTCGTAGCGGGGTAGGCCATTGACCCGGGGAATCAACCAATCACCCGTTTCCGCCATCGCCCGGGCAGAAGCCGCAAACAGGGGCGGGGTTTCATCCACCAGGCCCGTGTTGCCCAAGCGCCACACAAACAACACCAGGCCCAGGGCCGCCGTGATCAGGAGCACCCGGCGGCGCAGGGCAGGGGCAATGGGCAAGTCGCTCACACCGGGCCGGCTGGGGTGGCCAAAAGCTATCTGGCCACCCCCTGGAGCCAGGCCTCAATCCGGCCGGCAAAGGCATCCTGGGAGCAGTGCTGCTCCACCCACTGGCGGCAACTGGTGCGCGGCACCGCCATGGCCCGCTGCAGCGCCGCGGCCAAATCCGAGCGGTCATCAGGGCGGGCCAAGGCCCCATTCAGACCCTCCTGCACCAACTCCCCCGGACCACCCCGGGCGTAGGCCGCCACGGGAACGCCGCAGGCCATGGCCTCCACCACCACGTTGCCAAAGGCCTCATTCCACTTGGGGGTGTTGAGCAGGGCCAGGCACAGGCCCAGTTCGGCTTGGAGTTGGTCGGTGGGCACAAACCCCCGCCAGATCAGCGTGCCCTCTGGAACGGAGGCATCCACCGCCTCGGCATAGGCGGAATCTTCCCGGTAGCCCCACACGTGCAGGGGCAATCCCAGCTGCGCCGCCACGGCGGCGGCATCCTCGAGGCCCTTTTCCGGGGCAATGCGCCCCGCCCACCCCAGCTGCTGCCTGGGCTGGGCTGAAAAGCTGTAGCGCTGCAAATCAAAGCCGTTGCCCACCAGCTGGGGCGGAGCAGAGAGCTGGAAATCGGCGGCCTGGCTGGCCGTGTGGAAGGCCAAGTGGCGATGGTGACTGCTGCTGATTTGGGCAACCACCCCATCCATCGCCTCCCCCACCGAGCCCATGCTTACGAGGTGCACCAAGGGCGTTTGGGTGTGGGGGGTGAGCCAGAGGGGCAGCCAGTCGTAGGCGAGGTTGAGGATCACATCAAACGACGCCTGTTCCTGCATCGCCCGCTGCCACAACTGGGCCAACAGCCCATCGGCGGGCATGGTGATAGAAGCCCCGCGGCCCTGGTGCTGGCAACTGGGCTGGGGCGCTCCGCTGCAGGTCCACAACGCGGCCGCTCCACAGGAGTCCGGCAGAACCGATCCCGCTGCCGCCAGCACGGTGATCCCATGGCCCCGCCGCACGAGGCCGGCCACCAGGGCGGCCAAGGTGAGCTCCACCCCACCCCCCTGGCCGCTGCCCAAGGGCCCCACCGGGGTACTCACCACCAAAATCCGCATCACAACCTCCCCTGCCAGAGCTGCTGGCGCCGGTTGATCAATAGCACCGAAACCAGGGCCAACAGGGCCCCCACCCACTGGAGGGGTTCCAGGCTCTCCTCCAAGAACAACACGCCGCACAACAGGGCAAAGACGGGTGTCAAAAAGGTGAGGGCCGTAAAGCCCGTGAGATCACCACTGCTGGCAAACCAGAAAAACAGGCCATAGGCCAGGGCGCTCCCGAGCACCGTGGCATAGGCCATTAGGCCCCATTGGCCGGCGCTCCAGGTGGGCCAAAGGGCGCTCCACAAGGCTGGCCCCAGTGCAGTTAGCCCCAGTCCAGTTGGTGCCAAATCGCCCCCCCCGGGCGCCAGCAGCGGTGTGATCAGGGCCCCCAGGAGCAAAGGGGCACTGCCCAACAGCATGTGCCACCCCGTGATCGCCACCGGATCGCTGTGGCGGGAGGCATAGCGGCACAGAACCGTGCCCGAAGCCATGGCCGCCGCCGCCCCAAGCATCCACAGTTCCCCGTGGCTCCAGGGGTACAAATCCAAAACCGAAGGGCCTTCCAACCACCAGTGCTCAAGCAGGGGAACCGGCAGGCCCAAACACACGATCCCGAGCAAGCCCACGAGCAGGCCAATCCAACCCACGGGGTTGATCGCTTCGCCAAACAGGCTGCGGGCGAGCAGGGCGACCAAAAGCGGCTGGGAATCAATCAACACCGAGCCGAGGCCCGCCCCGGTTTGGCCAAGGCCCTTGGCCAACAGGCCCTGGAACAGGCTGCCATCAACGAGGGCAAAGGCCACCAACCAGGGCCAATCGGCGGCGGCGACCCGCAGGGAACGCTTCAGCACCACCGCGGCCAGCACCACCAACGCCCCCGCCGGCAGCAACCGAAACAGAGCCAGGAGCAAGGGGCTAGCCCCCTCCAACAGGGGCTTCATCGCTGCCATCGCCGTGCCCCAAAGGGCAAACGGCAGCAGCATCGCAACGGTGCGCAGCAAGGGCCACGGCGGGGCCTGGGGCATCAAAAAAACGAGGCCGCCGGGCCCGAAGGTGCCTTCTTTTTAAGATCCAGGCTCTTCTCCCTGCCGCAATGCTCTGGCCCTGGCGCCGCAAAACCCGACGAGCCATGGCGCGCATCGCCATTGAGGGGCCGATTGGCGGCGCCACCCGCACCCGGGTGCTCAAGGCGATCAAACAAGTTCAGGACAGGGAATGTGCCGCCCTGCTGCTGCGGATCGACAGCCCCGGCGGCACCGTGGGCGACAGCCAGGAAATCCATGGCGCCCTGCTGCGGTTGAAGCAAAAGGGCTGCAAGGTGGTGGCCAGTTTTGGCAACATCTCCGCCTCGGGCGGGGTGTATCTGGGGGTGGCCGCCGACAAAATCGTGGCCAATCCCGGCACCATTACTGGCTCGATTGGGGTGATCCTGCGCGGCAACAACCTCTCCAGGCTGTTGGAGCGGGTTGGCGTGAGCTTTGAAACGGTCAAAAGCGGCCTGTTCAAGGACATCCTCTCGCCGGATCGGGCCCTGAGTGGGGCCGAGCGCGATCTGCTGCAAAGCCTGATCGATTCGAGCTATGCCCAATTTGTGGAGGCCGTGGCCACCGGCCGCGGGCTGGACGAAGCCACGGTTCGGGGCTTTGCCGATGGCCGGGTCTTTACCGGGGCCCAAGGGCTCGAGCTGGGCCTGGTGGATGCCCTTGGTGATGAGGAAACCGCCCGCTTGCTGGCGGCTGACTTGGCGGGCCTGGATCCCGAGAAGACCAAGCCGATCACCTTTGGCACACCTCCAAAGCGCTTTGGCGGCGTGCTGCCCGGCCGGGGCCAGCTGCGCGGGGTGCTCGAAGCCCTGAGCCTGGAGCTGGCCTGGAGCGGCCAACCCCTCTGGCTCTACCGGCCATGACCAGCGCCATGGGCTCCAATCGCCAGCTCCGGGCCCTGCGGGGCGCCACCACCGCCGAGGCCAACACGGTCGAAGCGATCGGCGCTGCCGTGGCCGAGTTGGTGGAGGCGCTGGTCGAGCGCAACCAGCTCATGGGCGACCAGGTGGTGTCGGTGACCTTCTCGGTGACCACCGATTTGGATGCCTGCTTCCCTGCGGCGATCGCCCGCCGCCAGCCGGGCTGGGAGCAGGTGGCCCTGCTCGATTGCCAGCAGATGGCCGTCGCCGGCGACCTGCCCCGCTGCATCCGGCTGCTGGCCCATGCCTGGATGGAGGCCAGCCAACCCGTTGTCCATCCCTACCTGCGGGAGGCCTCCCGCCTGCGGCCCGATCGGGCCGCCACCTAGCTGGCCGGCCACCCACCCCACCAGGGGCTGCTCCCCCTGCTGAGAATTGATCTATTCCTGGATGGCTCCCGCATGGGCTCCAATCGTTTGATGAACCAACTCGGCCATCGCATCAAAGCCGCAGCCCTAGGGGCTGGCGCCCTGGCCCTAGCTGGCCTGGCCACGGGGCCCATCGCATCCCGGCTGCTGGTGCAACCCGCCCGGGCCCAGGGCACCCCAAGCCTAATGGAGTTCCGTTGGGACAACACCAAGGACTACCGCAAGCTGTATTACTACATGAGCAGTACCCGGCCCCTAGAGCGTTCGGACTACTACTTCATCCTCAAGCCGAAAGACCGCAAGACCGCGATCCTCAAACTGAGTATCACCATCCCCAAGTATTTCGACGCCAAGATCGACCCCAAGCGGATCAAGCTCTGCAAGATGAGCGAAGGTGGCATGCTCTCGCGCACCCGCTGCGTCAAAGAGATCCCAGCCACGATCGAGCTAGCTGATAAGGGCAACGCCATCGAAATCTTTCCCGACACCCCCGTCTCTGACGAAGGCACCATCGGGGTTTACATGATGATCTTCAATCCCTTCAACAACGGGATGTATCAGTTCAACGCCCTAGCCCAAGCCCCCGGGGACATTCCCATCGCGGGCTATCTGGGCAGTTGGTTGATTCAGATCGAACCGCCCAGCAACTGAATCCCATTGCACGGGACGGGCAAATTCCTTTGCCCCAGAGGGGATCGGGTCACCTGATAGGTTGGCCCGAAGGCCCATTCACGACGCGACGAGAGGAGCGAGACAGCCGCTATGACCAAACGCACCCTGGAAGGAACGAGCCGTAAGCGCAAGCGCGTTTCAGGCTTCCGCGTCCGCATGCGCAGCCACACCGGCCGTCGTGTGATCCGCACCCGTCGCCGCCGCGGCCGGGCTCGCTTGGCCGTTTAGGCCCCTTGGCCTTACCCCTGCGCCACCGGCTGAAGGGACAACGGGTTTTCGACTGCATCTACCGAAAGGGCCGCAAACACCACGGCCCTTTTTTGGTGTTAAGGCTTCTCAGCGCCCAGGCCAACCTGCTCCCCCCCAGCCAACGCTCGGCGCCGGTGAGCCCCTGGCGCTGTGGGGTAGTGATCAGCAGCAAGGTGCACAAGCGGTCGGTGCGCCGCAACCGGCTCCGCCGCCTGCTCCACGACCATCTGCTGTGCCAACTGGGCGCAGACCAAGCCCCCGGCAAGCCCCAGGGGCCCCTCTGGCTGCTGATCAGCCTCAAACCCGGCAGCGCCGAACGGGAAGCCTCCCAGCTCCTGGGAGAATGCAACCAACTTCTGCAACAAGCAGGCCTAACCCCATGAGTGCAGAGATCCAGGAATCGGTGTTCTACGAAGGCGGACCCGCCAAGGGCGACCTGATCTTCAACCTGCTGCTGGGCCTCACCCTGATTGGCATTCCCTTTGCCGTGGGCGGCATCGTGCGGGCCCTGTGGCTGCGCTTTCGGATCACCAGCCGGCGCATCGAAGTGAACGGGGGCTGGTTGGGCCGCGAGCGCACCCAGGTGGTGTACAGCCAAATTCGGGAGGTGCGCTGCGTCTCTCGCGCCCTTGGCCTCTGGGGCGACATGGTGGTGGTTCTCTCCGATGGCTCCAAGCTGGAAATGCGCTCAGTGCCTAATTTCCGCGGCGTTGAGGCCTACATCGAAGAGCGCCGCGCCGCCAAAAAAACTGCGGCCCCCAAGGGCATGGCCGCCTAAGCCGTCCCTGATCGGGCACACTGTGCCCACGCGTTCCTTTCCCCCAAGCCCCCATCCGTCGTGATCGGCTACATCTCCGACAACCTGCTGCTGCCCATCCTCGATTTCTTCTATGGATTGGTACCCAGCTATGGGCTGGCGATCATTGCGCTGACGGTGGTGATCCGCCTGGCCCTCTTCCCCTTGAGTGCCGGTTCGATCCGCAATGCCCGCCGCATGCGCATCGCCCAACCGGTGATGCAGAAGCGTCAAGCGGAAATCAAGGCCAAGTACGCCAGCAACCCCCAGAAGCAGCAGGAAGAACTGGGCAGCTTGATGAAGGAATTCGGTAGCCCCCTGGCGGGCTGCCTGCCCCTGGTGGTGCAGATGCCGATCCTGTTTGCCCTGTTCGCCACCCTGCGGGGCTCACCGTTCGCCGATGTGCCCTACACCTTGAATCTGAAGGTTCTGCCGGCCGAGCAAATTGCCGCCGTGGAGCCCAAGCCTTTCAACAGCGCCAGTCACTCGATCTTCGTGACTGAAACCAACCACGTACCCATCATTGCCAGCCTGGAGAGCGGCACCAAGCTGGGGGTGGGTGACAAACCCCAGGTGCAGCTCCACACCAGAGCCGGAGACAGCTTTGCCTCCGTGCTCGACGGCATCGACAACGGCGACACCTTTAAGCCCTCCTGGAGCGTCTCCAAGGGTGAGGGGGTGGTGAGCGTGGATCAAAACGGCACCATCACCGCCCTGGCCCCTGGAGATGCCACGGTGGAAGGAAAAATCCCTGGCCTGGCTGCGCGTAGCGGCTTCCTGTTCATCAAGGCCCTGGGCCAGGTGGGCTTCATGACCGATGGTGCGGTCAACTGGGACATCGCCATCCTGGTGGCCGGCTTTGGCGCCAGCCTGTTTGCATCCCAAATCCTCTCGGGGATGGGCATGCCCGCCAATCCCCAGCAGTCGACAGCCAACAAGATCACCCCGGTGATGATTACGGGCATGTTCCTGTTTTTCCCCCTGCCGGCTGGGGTGCTGCTCTACATGGTGATCGCCAACGTCTTCCAGGCGCTGCAGACCTTCCTGCTCTCGAGGGAGGCCCTGCCCGACAACCTGCAGGCAATCCTGGATCAACAAATGAACCAGCAGCCCGCTGTGGCAGGGGCAGGCGGGGGAATCGGTCGCTTGCCGTTTGAGCCAAAGGCCAAAAAGTAAAAGGCCAAAAAAACAGCCGCTTTCACCAGCCTTGAGCGCCCCCCTGCACCCGATCCCCATCCAGGAGCTCAAGGCCCTCGGCACGGCTCACCGCTGGCAGATCGAGCAAGCCATCGCTGGCCTCGACAGCCTCACCCCCGTGCGCGGCCAACTCACGGTGGAGCACCGGGGCACCGTGCTGGCCGTGAAGGGTCAGGCGGGAACCATCGTGACCCTCTGCTGCGACCGCTGCCTGCAGCATTTCAACCACCCCCTCCAAGCCAGCGCCGACGAATCCATCTGGCTGGGCGAAGCGAGCCCAGGAGCGGCGGGCGAAAAAGAAGCGATCAACCCAGAAGACCAACTCCTCGAGCTGGATGCCGACGCCTGCGACCTGCTCAATCCCCGGGGCAGCTTCGATCCAGAGCACTGGGTATTCGAGCAGCTGAGCCTGCAGTTGCCCATGGTCAACCACTGCGGTTCGGAGTGCCCGGGTCCACCCACCTGGAGTAGCGATGGCCGGGGCGGTGATCCCCGTTGGGCTGCCTTGGGCCAGCTCAAATCCTGAGGCGCTCGCCAGCATGAGCCAAGTCTGGGCTGATCAACTCGACCTGCTGATTCGCTCCCGCTCCCCGATCCTCTGGATCCGCAGCCTGGAGGAGGAACGGGTGGAGGTGTTGCTGGAGGCCGCAGCCCAACGGCTGGGTGGCCGCAGCCTGCTGCGCTGGGATTTCATCGATGGCCTAAACGGAGCACCGAATCGCCAGGGCGAAGCCGCCCGCAATCCCATGGCAGCCCTAGCCAGCCTGGATGGGCTCCCCGAGGGCCAGGGAGCGATCCTGCTGCTGCGGGATTTCCACCGTTACAGCGATGACCCCGGCGTCTGCCGGCGCCTGCGCAACCTGGCCTCCAGCCTGCGCCAGGTGCCCCAAACCCTGGTGATCACGGCACCGGAATGGCAGCTGCCCAGGGAGCTGGAGGATTGCATCACCCTGCTCGAACTCCCCTTGCCCGATGCCGCCGCCATCGGCGAGCTGTTGGGCTCCATCGCCAGGGCCAGCGGGATGCCCCTGGACGCGGCGGTCCTGGAGCAACTCACCGCCGCCTGCCATGGCCTCAGTGAGCAGCGGGTACGGCAAATCGCGGCCCGGGCCCTGGCCCGCCGGGGTTGCCTGGGCGCAGAGGATCTGGCCGAGGTCCTGGAAGAGAAGCGCCAGGCCATCGCCAAAAGTGAATTGCTGGAGTACTGCCCCAGCGAGGCCACCCCCGCCGACATCGGCGGCCTGGAAGCCCTCAAGCATTGGCTCGACCAGCGCCACCGGGCCTTCAGCGAGGAAGCTGAGCGCTACGGCCTGCCCGTGCCCCGGGGGGTGTTGCTGGTGGGACCCCAAGGCACCGGCAAATCCCTCACCGCCAAAGCCATCGCCCACAGCTGGGGCATGCCCCTGCTGCGGCTGGATGTGGGGCGGCTGTTTGCCGGCCTGGTGGGGGCATCGGAGGCCCGCACCCGCGACATGATCCAGCGGGCCGAGGCCATGGCGCCCTGCGTGCTGTGGATCGATGAAATCGACAAAGGCTTCGGGGGGGATCCCCGCAGCGATGGCGGCACCAGCCAACGGGTGCTGGCCAGCCTGCTCACCTGGATGGCTGAAAAAACCAGCGCTGTGTTTGTGGTGGCCACCGCCAACGGGGTGGAAAAACTGCCCGCCGAACTGCTGCGCAAGGGTCGCTTCGATGAAATCTTCCTGCTGGATCTCCCCACCACGGAAGAGCGCAGGGCCATTCTTGATTTACAGCTGGGTCGGCGCAGGCCCGCCCACACCATTCCATTGGAAGTTTTGGCCGATCGCACGGAAGGTTTCTCCGGCGCCGAGCTGGAGCAAACCGTGATTGAGGCCATGCACCTGGCCTTCGGCGAAAATCGCGACTTTGGCGAAGCCGATCTGATCACCGCCGCCAGCCAGCTGGTGCCCCTCTCCCGCACGGCCAAAGAGCAGCTCGATGGCTTCAAGCAATGGGCCAGCAGCGGCCGGGCCCGGCCGGCCAGCAGATTGCGGGGCGTAACGAACTCCGACGCCAGGTAACAACAGCCCCGATAAGCCGGGGGCCAAGGGTTTGGTGCCCCTACGGTCGACGCAATGCCGACGGCCCAGCCATGACTCCGAGCCCCGCCCCCCGTTCCCGTCAAGAGCTGGTAACCCAGCTGTCCGTGGCCTGCATTGGCGCTGGAATTGTGACCACCGTGGCGGTGGCCCAAGGACAAAACCCCCTCACGGCGCTGGGGATCACCCTGTTTTCAGCTGTTGCTGCGGTAATGGTCGGCCAGGTGCTCTAGGGGGCCTCGGGCCACAGGCAAGTCGCCACCCCGAATGAGTTCAGCAAGGATGCGTGTGCACTCGGCTCGCACTTGGACAAAGTGGCTGCTGAGTGCATAGGGCCTTACAGCCAATTTGGGTCCCCATGCATTGATCTCGAGCACCACCAGTTCGGGTGCTAGGCCGTCAACTTGGTGGTCGATTTCCCGAAGCGCCCCGCGGATCATGTCCATCGCCTGATCCACATCGGCACCCTGCTCAAGTTGCAGAGTTAGATCCACCCGTCGATAGGCATGGGAGGAGAAATTCTGGATTGTGTCGCCAAACAACTTGGAATTGGGAACGATGTTGCGCACGTGATCAACGGCCAGGATCGAGCTCATGAACATGCCGATCTCCTCCACCGTGCCGGTAACACCAGCTGCGCAGATCAGATCACCCACGCTGAAGGGGCGGAACATCTGCAGAAACACCCCGGCAGCAAAGTTGCCGAGCATGCCGCTCCAGGCCGCGCCAATCGCCACTCCAGCACCGGCCAGTAGGGCCGCAAAGCTGGCGGTAGGAATCCCGAAGAACCCCAGGATCGCCACCACCAGGATCACCCTGAGGATTACGGCGATGAAGTTGACCAGGTAGCCCGCCATGGTGGGGTCCAGGCTGCTGTGGCGCATGGCCTGGCGCATGAACCGCACCCCGAGCCGAATCAGCCAGCCACCACCAACCCAGAGGGCTAGGGCACCCAGCAGTTTCAACAGGAATGGAACCACCGCAGTGGCAAGCAGCGTGGGTAGAAATGGCACAGCCAGCAAAGCCGACAAGACCCACTAAGGGTGCCATTGACCTGGGCACGTGAAAGTGTCGATTAGCGGATAACTGGTTCGCACCAAACAAATCTGAGGCAGCAACGCAGCCTAAAACTCGTATTCTGAATTAAATTTCTCGAGCTCCTGGTCATAGCGCTCGAAGCCCCTCAAAAGATCCTCCGTGTAGCCATTCGCATCGTATTCGCCGCGCAGGAATGCCCAGACATTCACCACAGGCCTGTACCCAGCCTTGAACTCTTCGCGGAGCTCATCGTCACGAATATCACCAATCTTAGCGATGAAAAGCTCGACATCCCTCTTGAGCATAACAATCTTTTTATCGTGCTCAACGCTGAGTTTTCTTCGCTTCTTCGGCACAGTTCATCGACATCAAAACCCACCATAGCAACATGCCGCCATGGGGCCCATGGCCTGCCTGCCACCTATCCAGTTCATCACGCAATCACAAGTCGACACTTTCTTGAGCACCTAATCGATACCGCGCTAAAATTGCCCAATCATTCGAAACGGGGTCCATTGGCAACGCGTTCTCGCCTGGCATTTGCTGCAGCCTGCCTCGCCCTTTGCTTCCAGCCCCTTGGTGCTAGTGCCCAATCCAATGCGGGCCAATCCAATGCAGGACAGCCCCTAACAGGCCAATCTGCTGACCAGAACCAAGCCCTGACGGCTGTATCGAAAATGATGGAAGGGCAGAGAACTTACTACCAAAAAAATGGCAGGTTCCAAGCCACCGTATCAGTTGTGCAGAGAGATTTTAATTTCACCCTACCCACCAGCTTTAGCTTCGCCATCCGAACCACCACCTATTCGGCCTATAGCTATGTGATCCCCAATCAGTTGGCCTACACGGGTCAACTCAAAGCCTACGTTGGCGCCACATTTATGACCCCTGGCCAAAATCCCAAGATGATAACGATCATCTGCCAGAACACCCAACCCGGTCAAATTAGGCCCGCCGATCCCACCCTTGTGCTTGGCAGCTTTACGCTCAATCCAACGGGCAGCATCGTTCAATGCGGTAATTTTTCCACCCAAATCAGCGCATCAGTCGTCAACGAATAGCAGGCCTCTTGGTAGAGCGAAGACCAGCTAAAGCAGTGAGCCCATGCCCCAAGGATCGTTAAGGGCCCTGATGCCCGCCCTGGCCAACAAGACCTACTTCAACTACGGCGGCCAGGGCCCGCTGCCCACCCCTTCTCTCGAGGCCATCACCACCACCTGGGGCCAGATCCAGGAGCTCGGCCCCTTCACCGGTGCCGTGTGGCCCATGATCGAAGGCACCACCAGCCGGTTGCGTCAGCACCTGGGCCAATGGTTTGGCGTGGGAACCCATCGGGTGGCGTTCAGCGAAAACGTGACCACGGCCTGCGTGCTGCCGCTCTGGGGCCTGCCATGGCAAGCCGGCGATGAACTGCTGATCAGCGATTGCGAGCATCCCGGCGTGGTGGCGGCCTGCCACGAATTGGCCCGCCGCCATGGGCTCGTGATCACCAGCTTGGCCGTGGCCGATCTGCGGGGCGATGCCCCCAGCGCCGCCATTGCCGTGCAAGGGCGGCTGGAGGCAGCCCTATCCCCCAAAACCCGACTGGTGGTGCTCTCCCACCTGCTGTGGAACACGGGCCAGCTGATGCCCATCGCCGCCGTGGCCAACCAATTGGCCGGCCACCCCAACCACCCCTACCTGCTGGTGGATGCGGCCCAATCCCTAGGCAGCATCCCTGTGGCAGAAGCGGCCGCCGCCGCCGATATCTACGGCTGCACGGGCCACAAGTGGTGCTGCGGGCCCGAGGGTCTGGGGGCCATGGCCGTGTCGGAGCGGGTGCTGGTGGAATCCCAGCCCACCCTGATCGGCTGGCGCAGCCTCAGCCATGAGAACCAAGCCGGCAGTGGCTTCCACACCGACAGCCGCCGCTTTGAGGTGGCCACCTCCTGCATTCCCCTGTTCGCCGGGCTCAACAGCTCCCTGGCCTTGCTCGAGGCCGAAGGCAGCGCCGAGCAGCGCCACGCCACCATCACGGCCCTCAGCCACCAGCTCTGGGAGCAGCTCCAGACGGTGCCCGGAGCCCAAACCCTGCTGCAAACGCCCCCGCCGGCCGGCCTGGTGAGCTTCACCCTTGAAGGCACCCCGCCCGAGGCCGTGGTGAAACAGCTCGGAGCCCAGGGGATCTGGCTGCGCAGCCTGGATGATCCCCACTGCCTCAGGGCCTGCACCCACCTCACCACCACCGCCGCCGACATCAGCCGGCTGATCGAAGCCCTTCAAGGCCTAGAGGCCTAGCAGCTACAGCCTGGCGCGCAGGGCCTGGGCCGCCTGTTCCCGGTCATCGAAATGGATCTTGGTGGTGCCCAGGATTTGGTAATCCTCGTGGCCCTTGCCCGCGATCAGCACCAGGTCCTGGGGGCCCGCAGCAGCGATGGCCTGCTCAATCGCCACGGCCCGATCCCCTTCCACCACCGGGGCTAGTCCAGCTGGAATCCCGGCCACCACGTCCGCCAGGATGCGGGCCGAATCCTCGGTGCGGGGGTTGTCGGAGGTCACCACCACCTGGTCGGCCAGCCGGGCCGCGATCGCCCCCATCAGGGGCCGCTTGCTGCGGTCGCGGTCGCCGCCGCAGCCAAACACACAAATCAGTTGGCCCTGGCAAAAGGGCCGGCAGGCGGCCAGGGCGTTCTCCAGGCCATCGGGGGTGTGGGCGTAATCCACCACCACCGCTGGTAAGGCCGCAGCTGTCGCACCTGTAAGTTCACCCTCAGGCAACACGGTCACCCGCTCCATCCGGCCCGGCACGCCGTTGAAGCTGGCCAGGCCCTCCAGCAAGTCAGGCAGGGGCAGCCCCTGTTGGAGCAGGGCGCCCACGGCCTGCAACAGGTTCATGGCGTTAAAGGCCCCCACCAGGGGCGTGCTGAAGCGTCCTTCCCCCAGCGGGCTCACCAGGGTGCCGGCCATGCCGGCCAGCCCCAGCTCCAGCCCCCTGATGTGCAGCTCAGCGCTGGCATCCACCAGGGAACTGCGCCAGCAGCGCTCGCCCAGGCGGGGCTTCAGCCGCTCGAACAAACGGGCCCCCCAGGGATCGTCGCCATTCACCACGGCGCTCCCCCGGTTTTCGTAAGCCGTTGCACCAGCAACACCACCCAGCAAAGGGCTCTCAAACAGGCGCGCCTTGGCCTCGAAATAGGCCTCCATCGACGGGTGGTAGTCGAGGTGGTCCTGGGTGAGGTTGGTGAACACCGCCCCCGCAAATCCGCAGCCCGCCACCCGCTGTTGGTCCAGGGCATGGGAGCTCACCTCCATGGCCCCAATGGCCGCCCCCGCAGCCACCGCCTGGGCCAGCTGGGCCTGGAGCAGGTCGGCAAAGGCCGTGGTGTGTTGGGCCGTCACGCTGGAGCCCGGCCAGCGGTTCACCAGGGTGCCAAACAGGGCCGCAGGCCGCTGGGCCGCTGCTGCCAAGTGCTCAATCAAATAGGTGGTGGTGGTTTTGCCATTGGTGCCGGTCACCCCGATCAAGGCCATGGCCCCGCTCGGGCGGCCCCAGAACTCCGCCGCCAACGCCCCGGCCCACTGGGCCACCGGATCGGGCAGCACCACCACCCCATCC
>Ga0310083_100010_pt1 | contig 41254 bp, 40 predicted proteins | sample LakEriER3TotalD7_FD_194441 | JGI IMG/M metagenome (GOLD analysis project Ga0310083, IMG submission 194441) | Enriched freshwater cyanobacterial communities from Lake Erie, Ohio, United States - ER36.Total.D7 | ecosystem: Environmental > Aquatic > Freshwater > Lake | place: USA: Ohio | collected... | reverse complement strand
TGTCTATGCCAGTCTGTTGTGCAAGAGTTGCAGTCTGAATTTACGTCTCGAGAAAAAGTTCTTATCGGTTCAGAAGAGTGGTGTAATTGGCCCAATGCTGGCCTCCATGCCATCCGAGCCAGGGTTGACTCAGGTGCCAAGACCTCAAGTATTCACGCGATCAATATTTCGACCTTCCAACGCGGGGGCAAGGATTGGGTGCGCTTTGGTGTGCCCCCTTTTCAAGGGAATAAAAGAATTGTGCTTTACCATGAGTCAGAGATTTTAGAATTTCGCAGGATAAGGAGTAGTAGCGGCTCGACCGAGTCGAGGTGTGTCATCAAAGAACTCGTATCAATTGGAAATTATCGATTTGAAATCGAAATTACCCTTGCGAATAGGGATGCGATGGGCTATCGCATGTTGCTTGGTCGTGAGGCCATTGTGGATCGCTTTGTCGTCGACCCATCGGAGTCTTTCCTGCATGGAAATTATGACCAAGAGGCATTAAAGAAGCTCTATTGTCAGCCTGCACCTGGATCGAGGGGTTTGAATATCGGAGTCTTGGCCAGTAATCCAAAGCTTTACAGTAATCGACGTCTGATTGAGGCTGGCGAAGAGCGCGGTCACAACATGCGCTTTTTAAGTGTAAAAGACTGCTATATGCGACTCGATCATCTTCGACCCCAAATCCATGGCCGAGGCGGGGATGCGGTCGAGGGCTTGGATGCAATTATTCCCCGGCTACGGCCAAGTGTTACTTTTTATGGTTGTGCGCTCGTTAGGCAGTTCAGCGCCCTAGGTGTGCCGTCTTTAAATAGCTCGGATGCCATCGCTGCTTCCCGGGACAAGTTATTCGCGTCTCAGTTGTTTATTCGCAATGGCTTGAGTATGCCGCTCACGGGTTTCGCCCACTCTCCGCTGGACACGAAAGAGCTGATTGACATGGTTGGGGGAGCCCCCTTGATTGTGAAGCTTTTGGTGGGTACTAAGGGTCAGGGCGTGATCTTGGCTGAAACAAATAAGGCCGCAGAAGGGGTTATCAATGCCATGAAAAGTTTGAATGCAAATCTATTGGTTCAGGAATTCATTCGTGAAGCCAATGGCAGCGATCTTCGCTGCTTTGTCGTTGGGGGAAAAGTGGTGGCGGCTATTGAGAGAACGGCTGCCCCCGGAGACTACAGAGCGAACTTGCATCAAGGCGGTGTCGCAAGAAAAGTTCGACTTGATCCTGGGGAGCGCAAGCTTGCTATAGCAGCATCGAGGGCATTGGGGTTAACCGTTTGTGGCGTTGATATCATTCGATCGAGTCGGGGTCCTTTGTTGCTGGAGGTCAATTCAAGCCCCGGACTAGAGGGCATTGAAAAGGCAACTGAAAAAAATGTTGCCGGATCAATCATTGAGGAGCTGGAGCGCCAGCTGGGCTGGAATGCCTCGACGAAGAATGTGTCGTCAAAGAATGTGCCGTCTCAACTTTCAACTTAAACTTTTAACTGGTTTGGCCCCTTGCTTCCGCTTTGATTTGGGCCTTGGCCTGCTGCCAGAGGCCCTCCAGATCGCGGATGCTTTGGCCCTTCAGGTCGCCACCGAGGGCGGCTTCGACCCGGGAAAAGCGGTCGAGGAAGCGGTGGTTTGTGCCATCGAGGCCTGCTTCGGGGCAGATCTGGCACCAGCGGGCCACGTTCACCAGGGTGAACAGCAGATCTCCCAATTCCTCCTGGGCATGGGCCCGATCGCCGGTAGCCCGGGCTTCACCGACCGCCTCTTTGAGCTCCTCGAGCTCCTCGTGCACTTTCTCCCAGACCCCATCGAGGTCGTCCCACTCAAACCCTGCGGCGGCTGCTTTTTTGGAGATCGCCATCGCGCCGGCCAGGGCGCCCTGGCCGCGCACCGTGCGGGCGAGTTGGTCTGACAGGGGGCTGGCCGATGGGGTTGCTGGATGGGTTTCGGTTGCACCAGAGCGAGTGGTTTTCTGTTGCTGCTCTTCGGCCTTGATGGCCTCCCAGGTTTGCTGCACCGCGGCAACGTCCTTGGCTTGGCCCCCGGCGAAGACATGGGGGTGGCGGCGGACCAGCTTGCGACTGATGGCGCGGCTGATCGAGGCCAAATCAAAGCGGCCCTGCTCCCGGGCGATTTGGGCGTGGAGCACCACTTGCAGCAGGAGGTCACCGAGTTCCTCTTCCAGGTGGCCATCGTCGCCGTGGCGAATGGCATCGGCCACTTCATGGGCCTCTTCAATCACGTAGGGCACTAGGGAGGCATGGGTTTGCTCCAGGTCCCAGGGGCAGCCCGTTTGGGGATCCCGCAGGCGGGCCACCACTGCAACGAGCTCGCTGAGAGCTTCCAGGCTGGCGGCGGAAGCGGCGCTTTGGGAACCGTGATCGTGGGGTGCGCCCATGGTGGTGTGAACCGGCTGGGCTCACCTTCTCACTTTGGGCCTGCGTTTGCGCCGACCCCGGGGCCTGAGGGCTCGTAGCAGCCGGGGCAGGCGGGGCATGGGATCGCCGTCTTGCACCAGGTGCAGCCAGCTGCTGGCCTCAATGCCCGCGGCCGCACTGACGATCAGGGGAGCGTGCTGTTGCCAGAGTTGGGCGGCACCGCGCAGGAGCAATTGCGGTGGCGGGGTACCCATGGGTTGGAGGCAGGCGCTCACCAGCAAGACCATTCCGGCCAGATAGGCCAAGCGCAAGCTGCTGCCTAGCAGGGGGCTATGGGAGAAGAGGGAGCGGTGGCTCAGGGTGCGGCGATAGGGCCACCACAGCAGCTTCAAGACCCCCCAACGGCGGGTGGCATTGGAGCGGGTGTCCAAATCCGGGGAGAGGAGGAGCCCGCCGATCAGAAAGCCCAGGCCGCCACTAATGGCCCCACTGGGGCCCAGCCAGGGCCACCAGAGCAGGGCAAACGGTAGGCCGAGGAGCCAGGTGGCGCGGTCGTGTTGGCGGCCGCTAGCCATTCACCTTGGCAAGGACACGCTCGGCAAGGCAGCCGGTTGGACGCAGGCGCTGGCCGGTGCCATCCCCGGGGCGCCAGCGGCGGTTAATCCAGTAGTACTGCTCGGCGTAGGCATCGATCCAGGGTTCTTGCCAGCGGCCCAGGGCCCCAGCCCGCTCTTGGAGGTCTGTGGCCGACTTGGTGGGGTGGAGGGGTTTGCCGCAGATGAAACGAAAGCGCCCATCGTCTTCGCGCACATGGGCGACGGGAAAGAGGGGGCAGCCTGCTTTTTGGGAGAGGGCTAGGGGGCCTTTGGGTACGTGGGTCGTCAGCCCGAGGAAGTCGGCTTGCAGGTCGTTGGAGAAGGGGTAGAGGTCAGTCATCATCACCAGGCTTCGACCCGCGCTCAAGCTTTTCAGCATTGCTTTTGCATTGGCTTGGGGAATCCAATGGCAATAGCTATTGCTGCTTCTGGCCCGATTGAGGAGTCGATCCGTGTAGGGGTTGTGGGCTGGTCGATAGATCACTGAGAGATTGGGGAGATGGGCACTCAGCCAGCGCAAGCCGATATCCCAGCAACCCAGGTGAAGTGATCCCACAATCAATCCTTTGCCTTCTTTGTGGAGTCGAAATAGCTCATCGAGTCCATCGCCTTCGGCAAGGATCTGGCGATCATCTACGGGCTGGATAATCGACTCCAGGCAGGAGAGAAAGAAGCTTTCAAGGGATCGGACCGCAACGCGTTGGCGTTGTTCATCGGTGAGTTGATGGCCGTAAACGCGAACCAGATTGGTTGCGGCGGTATCAAGGCGCTTTGCCAGGAGCGGTTGGGCTACGACCCTGGCAGCGTGAATCCCACGCCGGATGGTCTTGTGGGAACGTCCCTGAAGAACCATCAGGAGCAGTCGGGTGGTCCAGGCCTCTCCCTGCCAGCGCAAGTGCCGAAACCATTCAGCAGCCGTTAGGGAGGGGTCTCGAGCCATCAAAACGTGGTGTAAGGTTCTGATCACGCCCGATTAGCTCAGCGGTAGAGCGCCTGCCTTACAAGCAGGACGTCGCTGGTTCGAACCCGGCATCGGGCATAGCATAGTTTGTCAAGCATTCGTGATGCCTGCTCCCCAGTCGATCACGAACAAAGGTGCGTATTGGCTTGGTCGCTGCTTGAAGCTTTTGGGTAATGTCCTTAAGTTTTGCTCAAGACTTTTATATTTTGTAGTCCCTTGGCTACGTTTTAGGCTGCCCTCAGAGGCTAAGCCGCTGTCCGAAAGGTTTGATCTTCGCAAGCCTAGAATTACACGCATTTTGTGGCAAACAAACTATACGAATAGTGTGTCGCTACCCGTTAAGTTGAATTATCTTTGCAACAGGTTGCTTTCTGCTTCGTATCGATATTGCTTTGTATCAGATGCGGAGATTCTTGAGTTTGTTGAGACGGAGTTTCCTGGCAGGATTTCCAATTGCTATAAGCGGCTCGCCATCGGAGCAGCTAAGGCTGATCTGTGGAGGTTGCTTGTCCTCTATCGATACGGTGGAGTGTATATCGACATCGATGGACATTTGGCATGGCCACTGGGCTGGACGCTGAGATCGAATCCCTCAGAGCTCTTTGTTAAGTCAAAAGATTCCCGATATACCAATTTTTTCATGGCAAGTGAGCCGGGCAATGGGCTGATCTTGCAATTGATTGAAGAAGCTATCCGAAGAATTGAGTCGCCAACAACAAACAATGTCTACCATTTGACTGGCCCAGGCCTGATGGATGATTTGTTTGTAGAAGGTGTTTGCTCGGTTGCGAGAGTCGAAGAGGTGTGTATGCAGGGAAATTTTACAAATAAGTTTTTTCAGTATATTGACAAGCCTGGTGGTGACTGGGTGACTGCAAAAAAGACGATCTCAGCCGTGACTCCCCTATAGAAATTGCCCCATGCGGTTGTTGCGCATGGGGCAATTTGTCGATCGAATCCCCCTAGCCTTCGGGAAAGAGCAGGGCGGCCAGTTCGTCGGCATCCACGTCATAGACCCGGGCCAGGCTGGTTTCGATGGCGCTGGTCACTTCTCCAGGTAGGAATCGCATGGCATTGAGGGCATCGTCGGCGATGTCATCGGTCAGCAGGGTTTCTCCCCCCAGCTTTTCGTCATTGATCACGGCCATCACCCAGCTCTGATAGGCGTACACCAGATCAGAGAACTCCAGGTCGGGGTCGTTGAAATCGAGGGCCATGGCGGCCTGCTCCTGTGGGGTGTACCGGTAGTTTGCCGGGTGGACAGCGATGCTGCACCCCGCTTGGTCAGGATGGGGCTCTTTGCTGGCGGCAGCGATGGCCCAATCCCCTGTGGGGTCGAAGGATTCGACGCCTTTGGATTCCAGCCGCCTGCAGGCCACCCTGTTTGATTTCGCCATCGCCGAACTGGTGCGGCAGCACCGGGACAGCTTTCAGCCCCTTTGGACAACTGAGAGTTGGGCCAAATTTCTGATTTGGCTGGCCCTCAATTGCGGTTGTTCCGGGGATCAGCAGGGGCTGGAAGCCTTCGCCATGGCCTTGGGCCCGGTGATGACCGGGCGGATGCGACGGGTGTTTTTTGAGCGGGAGCTGGAGGATCTGGATCTCCAGGTGATGGCCGATCCCGCCGAACAGGTTTTGGTGCTGCCCATGGGGCCGACCTTGGGCGCCATGGATCCCGTTGGAGTGGCCCAGGCTCTCAAGCGGGTGGGGCTGATGGATCGAATATCTGCTGATTCGAGTGCCTGGCAGCAACTCGATGCGGTGGTGGCGATTCCCTGGGATGGGTCCTCTTTTGAGAGCATGGGTCCGAAGCCCTGAGCTCTCGCTGTGACCGACCTGGCTAAGACCTACGACCCCGCCGGCACCGAGAGCCGTTGGCAGCAGGCCTGGGAAAGCGCTGGTGCCTTCCATCCCGATCCGGCGGCGGAGGGTGAACCTTTCTCTGTGGTGATCCCACCCCCCAACGTGACCGGCAGCCTGCACATGGGCCATGCCTTCAATACGGCCCTGATCGACACGATCGTGCGCTTCCAGCGCCTACGCGGAAAGAACGTGCTTTGCCTGCCTGGCACCGACCATGCGTCGATTGCCGTGCAGACCATTCTCGAGAGGCAGCTCAAGGCCGAGGGTCAAACCAAGGATGATTTGGGCCGGGTTGCCTTCCTGGAAAAAGCTTGGCAGTGGAAGGCCGAGAGCGGTGGCACGATCGTCGGCCAGCTGCGCCGCCTGGGCTACTCGGTGGATTGGCAGCGGGAGCGGTTCACCCTGGATGCCGGCTGCAGCGAGGCCGTGATTGAGGCCTTTGTGCGCCTGCACGGGCAGGGTCTGATTTACCGGGGGGAATACCTGGTCAACTGGTGTCCCGCTTCTGGGTCGGCGGTGAGCGACCTGGAGGTCGAGATGAGGGAGGTGGACGGCCACCTTTGGCATTTTCGCTATCCCCTCAGCACCCCCAGCGCGGATGGCCGCACCCACCTCGAGGTGGCCACCACCCGCCCGGAAACCCTGCTCGGCGATACCGGCGTGGCCGTGAACCCGGGCGATCCCCGCTATGCCCAGCTGGTGGGCCAGAGCCTGACGCTGCCGCTGGTGGGCCGCGAGATTCCGATCGTGGCGGATGCCCATGTGGATGCCGACTTCGGTACGGGCTGCGTCAAGGTGACCCCCGCCCATGACCCCAACGATTTCGCCATTGGCCAGCGCCACAAGTTGCCATTGATCACGGTGATGGCGAAGGACGGCACCATGAACGAAGCGGCTGGCCGGTTCCAGGGCTTGGATCGTTTTGAGGCCCGCAAGGCCGTGGTGGCGGCGATGGAGGCCGAGGGCTTTCTGGTCAAGGTGGAGCCCTATCGGCACAGCGTGCCTTTCTCCGATCGGGGCAAGGTGCCGGTGGAGCCTCTACTCTCCACCCAGTGGTTTGTCAAAACCGAGCCCCTAGCCGCCCGCTGCCGCGAGGCCTTGGAGCAGCAATACCCCCGCTTTGTGCCGGAGCGCTGGAGCAAGGTCTACCGCGATTGGCTCACCGACATTCGCGACTGGTGCATCAGCCGCCAGCTCTGGTGGGGCCATCGCATCCCGGCCTGGTTTGTGGTGAGCGAAACCGGTGGCGAGATCACCGACACCACCCCCTACGTGGTGGCCCGCAACGGGGCCGAAGCCCGTGCTGAGGCAGAAGCCCAGTTCGGTGCTGGCCCTGGTGGCCCATCGGCAGACGCCCAGCCCCTGGTGCTCGAGCAGGACCCGGACGCCCTCGACACCTGGTTTTCCAGTGGCCTCTGGCCCTTCTCCACCCTCGGCTGGCCAGACGGGCAGGCCGCCGATCTGCAGCGCTGGTATCCGACCAGCGTGCTGGTGACGGGCTTCGACATCATCTTTTTCTGGGTGGCCCGGATGACGATGATGGCCGGCGCCTTAATGGCTGGGCGGGAAGGCCCTGGAACCCCTTGGATTCCGTTCCAAGACGTCTACATCCACGGCCTGGTGCGGGATGAGAACAACCGCAAGATGAGCAAATCGGCGGGCAATGGCATTGATCCGCTGCTGTTGATCGAGCGCTACGGCGCCGATGCCCTGCGCTTTGCCCTGGTGCGGGAGGTGGCCGGAGCCGGCCAGGACATCCGCCTCGACTACGACCGCGAATCGGACACCTCCGCCACGGTGGAGGGCTCCCGCAACTTTGCCAACAAGCTCTGGAACGCCACCCGCTTCGCCCTGATGAACCTGGGCGGCGAGACCCCCGCCAGCCTGGGTGAGCCCGATCCTGAGGCCCTGCAGCTGGCCGACCGCTGGATCCTGTCGCGCCTGGCCCGGGTGAACGGTGAAACCGCCGAGCGCTACGGCTCCTATGGCCTGGGCGAGGCGGCCAAGGGCCTCTATGAGTTCGCCTGGAATGAGGTGTGTGACTGGACGATCGAGTTGCTCAAGCGGCGGCTCAACCCCGGAGATAACCCGAGTCCTCAAGCCCTGGCCGACCAGCGGGTGGCCCGCCAGGTTTTGGCCAAGGTGCTCAACGCCCTGCTGGTGATGCTGCATCCGCTGATGCCCCACTTGAGCGAAGAGCTCTGGCACGGCCTCACCACCGAGCCCGACACCACCTTTCTGGCGTTGCAGAGCTGGCCCAGCCTGGATGGGGCGGCCCTCGACGACCAACTGGAGGCTCAGTTCGCCGAGCTGATCGAGGCCATTCGGGTGGTGCGCAACCTGCGGGCTGTGGCCGGTCTCAAGCCGGCCCAACCCGTGCCCGTGCAGTTCGTCACCGGCCGCGGCGATCTGGCAGCGCTGCTGCTGCAAGCCACCGCTGACATCACCGCCCTCACCCGGGCTGAAAGCGTCACGGTGCTCTCTACCGCTGAACCTGGCCAGCGCTGCCTGGCCGGCGTGAGCGGCGAGCTGCAGGTGCTCTTGCCCATTGAGGGCCTGGTGGATCTCGAGGCGCTCAAGGGACGCCTGGAGAAGGATTTGGCGAAGGCGGAGAAGGAGATGGCTGGCCTTTCAGGGCGCCTGGCCAATCCCAACTTCGCCAGCAAAGCCCCCCCGGAGGTGGTGGTGGAATGCCAGGCCAACTTGGCGGAGGCCCAAGCCCAGGCCGCTTTGGCCCGTAAGCGTTTGGCGGATCTGGGCTAGACCCGTTCCCTCGGCTTCGCCATCCATGGATCTCCATCCTTCGCTCTGGCTGGAGCAGGTGCTGCCTGCCCTGCGCTCACCCCTTGGCATTGCGGCGTTTGTGCCCCTCTATGCCCTCTGGGTCACCCTGCTGTTGCCAGGGGTGTGGGCATCGATGGTGGCCGGGGCCCTCTATGGCACCTGGGGGGGCAGCTTTCTGGTGTTTTTGGGGGCCTGTCTGGGGGCCGAGGCGGCCTTCCTCTTGGGTCGCACCTGGCTTCGGGATTGGGCGCGCCGGCGGCTGATGGCCTTCCCCAAGTTCCAGGCCATCGAGCAAGGTGTTAGCCGGGAGGGCTTGAAGTTGGTGCTGCTCACCCGGCTCTCGCCAGCGTTCCCCTTCAGCCTGCTCAACTTCGCCTATGGCCTGAGCGAGGTGAGCCTGCGGGATTACACCCTGGGCCTGATCGGCATCATCCCGGGCACCATTTTGTTTTGTGGCCTCGGCGCCTTGGCGGGCGATGTGGCCCGCTTTGGGGAGGTGCTTTCGGGTCAGGCGGACCCAGCAACCTGGGCCCTGCGGGTGGTGGGCTTGCTGGCCACGGTGGCGTCGGTGTGGCTGGTGGGCCGGGCTGCCCAGCGGGCCATCAAGGGCGGGGAGCTGGATTGACCAGCCCAAAGCTTATCAGGATGCCGTTTCGAACGTCCCTGAAGCGGTCGTTTCAGACTGCTGATGACTACCAGGGCTTACACCAGCAGGGAGCCCAGCACGGCGAAGGCCTGCGGGATGTTGATCACCGCTGTGAGGGTGAGGCCGATGGTGGCCACGGCCTGGGCCTTGATGGCTACCGGGCCGAGGTTGACTTTGAGTTCGGAAGGGCCAGCAGGCTTGAGCTTGGATGCGCCCATCTCAGCGGCCAGAAGCCTGGGGAAGGGGCCAGTCGCGGATCGCCGCAATCAGCACAAACCAGGCCAGTCGCAGGCGGGCGCCAGCTCCTGAACGGCCTGCCAGCTCGGCGTATTTGGCCCGGCCGCATTCGGTTTTGATCCAGTTGGGGGCGGCCGGTTTGGGAGCTTCCATGGACCCATCGTGGCGCGCGGTGGATTTACTGTGCCGATTGAAGCTGGTGGAACCGGGCGGCCCCAGTGACCAATCCGGAGTGCGGCTTCGATGCCCCCTGATCTGGCCAGTCGGATTGCTGAGCACCTCGCCCTGGTGTCTCTGGCGATGGCGATCGGGTTGCTACTCGCCATCCCGCTGGGGGTGCTGGCTGCCCGTAGGCCCGTTTTAGCCAGGCTTGCCTTGGCCGCGGCCAATGGGCTTCAGACCATCCCCTCGCTGGCCCTGTTTGGTGTTTTGCTCACGGTGCCGCTCCTGGGGGCATCGGCCCAGCTCCGGCCGTCGTTGCCCTGAGCATCTACGCCCTGTTGCCGTTGCTGCGCACCACGGTGATCGGCCTACAGGGTGTGCCTGCCGGCAGCATGGTGCAAGCAGGCCTGGCCCTGGGGCTGAACCGCCGCCAGGTGCTCTGGGGGATCGAGTTTACCTGGCCTGGCCCGTGGTGCTCACAGGCATTCGTCTGGCCACGGTGGGCAGTGTGGACCATGGCCTGATCCTGGCGGGGGCCCTCCCAGCCGCAGCCCTGGCCCTGTTGCTGGATGGTCTGTTGGGCCTGGATCTGGGTATGGGAGGGCGGCGTTTGCTGGCTTGGTTGACCAGCCGGCGATGGTCAGCCCCAAGGGTGGTGCGGCCCCTGGTCCTGGTCCCTGTCCCGCTGGTGGCCTTGTTGCTGATGGTCTTGCTGTTGATCGCCCTGCTGCTGGGGCCCCATCAGGCAAAGCCAGTGATCACGATTGGCTCGAAGAATTTCACCGAGCAGGTGATTCTGGGGGAATTATTGGCGCAGCAAATTGAGAACAATACCCCCCTAAAGGTGAAGCGACAATTTGATCTTGGTGGCACCTTTGTGCTCCACGAAGCGGTGCGCCGTGGCCAGGTGGATGGCTATGTCGAGTACACCGGCACCGCGTGGACCGCGATCCTGAAGCGACCTCCCATCAGCGATGCCCAGCGGGTCTGGAAGGAGACGGCCAAGCGGTATCAAAGCCAGTTCGATCTGACCGTCTTTCCTTCCTTGGGTTTCGACAATACCTTTGCGATTCTGGTACGCACAGGTGATGCCCAGCGGCACCAACTCCAGACAATCAGCGACCTGCTGCCCTTGGCCCCAACCTGGCGGGCGGGCTTTGGCTTTGAGTTCCTGAATCGTTAGGATGGCTAACGGGGGTTGTCCCAGCGCTATGGCTTGGTGTTTCGCACGCCGCCGCGGGAAATGGATCTGGGTTTGACCTACCGGGCCTTGGCGGATGGCCAGGTGGATGTGATTGTCGGCAATGCCACGGATGGACAAATCACCTCCCTCAATCTCACCCCTCTCGTTGATGAGCGCCACTATTTCCCGCCCTACCAGGCGGTGCCCGTGTTCAACAGCGCCAGCCTGCGGCGCCATCCGCAGCTGGTGGGGGTGCTCAAGGCCCTGGCTGGGACTTTGGATGCAGCCACGATGCGTGAACTCAACCGCCAGGTGGACCTGGAGCACCGTCAGCCCGCGGAGGTGGTGAGGACTTATCTGCGTCGAGCAGCTCCACCAGCCCCGCTTCATCCAGTACCGCCACCCCCAGCTCCTGGGCCTTGGTGAGTTTGCTGCCGGCTTCATCGCCGGCCACCACGTAGCTGGTCTTTTTGCTGACCGAGCCACTCACCTTGCCCCCTGCGGCTTCGATCAAACCCTGGGCGTCCCTGCGGCTCAAGGTTGGCAAGGTTCCTGTGATCACGAAGGTTTGGCCCGCTAGCTGTCCGTTTCCATCGCCGCCAAGGCTTGCCCCAGCCCGCTCGGCCTCGCTGGCGGCTAGGGCCAAGCCCAGGCTGTTCAGCTCGTCCACTAGCCCTTGGTTGGCGGGGGTGGCAAACCACTGCTGCAGGGATTGGGCGATTTCAGGGCCAATGCCAAACACCGCCGTGATGCGTTCCGGGCTTTCCGTGGCGGCCACGGCCAGATCTGCGGCGCTGGCAAAGGCCTTAGCGAGGGCTTTTGCATTGACTTCGCCCACGTGGTGGATGCCAAGGCCATAGAGCTGCCGGTGCCAGCTCTGCTGCTTGGAGGCTTCCAGGGCTGCCATCAATTTGATGGCAGAAGTGTCGCCCATGCGCTCCAGGCTGGAGAGCAGGGCCCCATCCAGGCGGTAGAGATCGGCGATGGAGCCCACCAGGCCCCGATCCACCAGCTGGCCAATCAATTTGCCGCCCAGGCCATCGACATCCAGGGCCCCCTTGCCCACCCAGTGGCGCAGGGTTCCCCGCAGGATCGCGGGACAGCTGCTATTCACGCAGCGGGTTGCGGCTTCGCCCTGCTCGCGCACCAGCTCCGAGCCGCATTCCGGGCAGGTGCTGGGGAGATGCAGCCGTTTGGCGCCAGCAGGCCGCAAGGCTGTTAATACCCGCACTACCTCGGGGATGATCTCGCCGGCCTTGCGCACCACGATGGTGTCGCCGCCGCAGAGGTCCAGTTCGGCCAGCCGATCAGCGTTGTGCAAGGTGGCCCGGCCCACAGTGGTGCCGGCCAGGGGGATGGGCTCAAATTCGGCCACCGGCGTGACCACCCCCGTGCGGCCCACCTGGCAACTGAGGCGCAGCAGTTTGCTGGGGGCTTCTTCAGCGGCGTATTTCAGGGCAATCGCCCAGCGGGGGGCTTTCTGGGTGAAGCCTGCGGTGTCCTGCAGGCGCAGGTCGTTGAGTTTCACCACCACGCCGTCGGTGGCGTAGGGCAGTTGCCTGCGGCCCTCGTCCCATTGGGCAAAGAAGGTTTCGATGGCGGGCAGGCCCTCGCCCAGCTGGGCGTTGGGGTTCACCTTGAACCCTGCCGCCTTGAGCCACTCCAGCGCTTCCCATTGGCTGGCAGGCCCGCCGGGCCCGGGGGGGAGGTGCAGGGTGTAGGCGAAGAAATCCAGGCGCCTGGAGGCCACCACCTTGGGGTCGAGCTGGCGCAGGGTGCCCGCGCAGGCGTTGCGGGGGTTGGCAAACAGGGCCTCTCCCCGGGCAGCCCGCTCGGCGTTGATGGCCGCAAAGGTGGCGTCGGGAATGAAGGCCTCACCGCGCACCTCCACCCATTCCGGGGGGTTGTCGAGCTGGAGACGCAACGGCACCGCCCCAATCGTGCGCACGTTGGCGGTGATCTCCTCCCCCCGCTCCCCATCGCCGCGGGTGGCGGCCCGCACCAACAACCCGTGCTCGTAGCTCAGGGCTAGGGCGTTGCCATCGATCTTGAGTTCGGCAACCAGCGCCAGGGATGGCATGGCTTCTGTCTCTGCCGGAGGGCGATCGAGGGCGTTCAACAGCCGCCGGTACCAGCTCACAAGCTCTTCCATGCTGAAGGCGTTGTCGAGGCTGAGCAGGCCAATGCGGTGGGCCACGTTGGTGAACCCCTCCGCCGGGCTGCCGCCCACCCGCTGGGTGGGGCTATCGGCAGTCACCAGCTCAGGATGGGCCGCTTCGAGTTCCAGAAGCTCCCGGTAGAGCCGGTCGTACACCGGATCCTCCATCTCGGGAGCATCCAGCACGAAGTAGGCGTGGGCGGCCCTGGTGAGCAGCCGCCGCAGCTCCCTGACCCGTTCGTTGGCGGACGCCATGGGGAAGCCCAGTTGCGTCTGCATCGCCAAGATCGCTTCAGGCAGCAGCCAACTTGGTGATGCGCTCGACGCGCCACTGTTCTTCCACTTTCACGAAAGTGAAATCCAAGGGCAACTCTTCGGTGCCATCGGATTTGAGTTTCACCGTAAGCATGATCAGCTTGTCCTCCATGCGGGGCCTGCCGGATTTCAGGTTCCGGTACTTGTTCAGCTGCAGCCCAGCGAGGAAGCGGATGAACTGCTGACGGTTGACGTGGGACCGGTAATTCTTGGTGGTGAGCAGGTAGGCCCCATCCACTTGGCCGCTCGCCACCTGGGTGAAGAATTGCTTGATCAGCGGGTTGATGCCCCGGGCACTGAGCACCAGCTTCAACGCCGAGATCGTCCAGTACAGGAGCAGGGCCCCGGCGCCGGCCATCAGGGCCTTGGTGCCGATATCGCGGGTCAGACCCCAATCCATTGCGGTTGCTGCTGCTCTGTGAGCTTCGGAGTCTGACTGACCACGTTCGTGAATTGGGGCTTCTTTGCAAAGGCCGCCACAATGCGCCGATCCGCTGGCTTGCCCCCATCGTGCCCCTGGAGCCCCTGCTGCCCCTGTTTCACCGCTTGGATCGGGAGCATTTCGAAAGCACCCTGGCGCCCGGGGGCATCGCCATGGTGGAGGTGCGCTGGAGTGATGGCCGCATGCGCCGTACGGCGGGGTTGTACCGAAGCGGGCGCTACCCGGATGGGCGCGATCTCTGCGAAATCGTGCTGTCGCGGCCCCTGCTGGAACCCCTGCCCAGGGAGGCCACCCTCAGCACCCTCTGCCACGAAATGATCCATGCCTGGCTGGATCGGGTGGCGGGAGTTCGGGAAGTGCACGGCCCCCAATTCCGGGCCCGCATGGCCGCCATCAACGCCAGCCAAACCGGTTTTGAGGTGAGCCTGCGCCACCGCTATCCGGTGCCCGCCAATGCCAGCCGCTGGCTTGCCCGCTGCCCCACCTGCGGAATCTCAGCGTCCTATCAACGGCGCATGAAAGGCCTGGCCTGCAAGGTCTGTTGCCTGCGTTTCCATGGCGGCCGCTGGAACGCCAGTTGCCTGTTGGAATTTGAGCAGGCGGCTTAGGGTCGGACCCACATGAGGGGGCAAGGGGGTCAAGGCCGATGAATGTGTTCCTTTGGACCCTGGAATTCGGGGGCCTCTCGATTGCCCTGGTGGGCATGGCTAGGGAGCAATGGTTGGCAGCCCAGCGCCGATTGGCGACCCAGCGCCGATTGGCGACCCAGCGTCGATAGGTTTGGTTGATGGGCGAATCCTGGTCTGAGTACGACAGCACCCCTCCCCGCGAACGCCCCAGGCGCGGCCCTGACCCCCTGGAGCAGGGCTTTGATCGCTTGGTGAGCGCAGGGCGCCAGCTGGTGGATGGGGTTTCTGGGGCCCGCCCAGGATCACGCACCGCCTCGAGGGGGGCTCAACCGGGGGGAGAAGACCGCAGGCCAGGGCTGGATCGGTTGGGCCGCTGGGTGGAGGACAAACTCGATTGGATCCTCGATGAGGACGAGGATTGGCGCGAACCGTGGCAGGAGCCTGCACCGCGGCAAAGCGTGTCCCGGGAGCCTGTTCAGCGAGAAAATGTTCGGCAGGTGGAACCGGCTGGGCGTCGCCCCCTGGAGGCGATCTCCCGCCGGGGGAGGCCTGGAGATGCTGGGGCTGCCCAAGAGGATTGGCCCGACGACGCCAGTTTTTCAATCCCCCGTTGGCAGCGCCAGCCAGCCGCGCCCCAACCCCCAGCGCTTCAGCCGCCAACGGTTGATGCTCCCGACCCCCAGCCGTCAGCTACCGGTGGTCGCCCCTTGCCCCGTTCCACCCGACGCCGCAGGGCCTAGCCAGGTTTCAAGTGCTGGCGAAAAAACCTCACGAATCACGGTGAGCTCTTTTCCGCCGCGAAAAAAGCGGTAATGGCGGCTCCAAAACGGTCCTGGATAGCCAAATCGCTCCGCCAGCCAAGGGGCCTCCACCTGGGCAAGCCCATCCACCTCGCGAAACAGCTCGGCGCGCTTGCTCGTGAGGCTCCGCCAGATGGGTTGGTCCTTTTGGCGCAGGTGCTCTTCTGCCTGCGCTTGGTTCCACCAACTTTCGGCCCAGGCCAAGGTTTGCTCGCCGCAGCGCAGCCACACCTGGCGGCGGAGCAAGGGTGGCTCCAGTTCGGAGATTTCCTCCGGGGGTGGGCTAGCTAGGCCGCCTGAGCCCTCCGGGCAGACGATCGAATCGGGCCCCATGGCAATCAATTCGATTTCCACGGGAATGCCGCTCAGGCATTCGAGGTGGCGGGTGGGGCTGCCATCGCCCAAGAGCAGCAGGCGCCAGGGGCCCCGCAGGCCATTGCCGGCCTGGCCTTGCAGGACATCTGCTTTGCTGGCTTGCCAGCAGGTCTGGGGGGACTTGATCGGGCCAGCCGTCACCAGTTCGCCTATCCCGAAACGGATAGGCCAAGCCTAGAAACCCTATGGTGCTGCCAGGCGGTAGGAGCTGCGTTTTGGCTTGGAAGCGCCCCTTGCGCTGGCCTGGAAGCCGGAAGCCATCGCAGGGTGGTTTGGCCGATGTCGTTGTTCCCAATTTTCACCGCCGTTATACGGGCGTTTCGGCCACCATTCAGGCCCTCGTGCCATGCCAACGCCGGAGCCGACAGGTTGGCCTCTGGGATTGGGGCGGCCTGCCGCTGCTGGCTGAGTTCAGCTGGATCGATCTGCTGCGCCATGGTTGGGATAGGCCCCTTCTCGGCAGGCATCGCATTTGGCATGCCAGGCGCGATCTTGAGATCGTGATGGGCTTGGTCCTCAAGCATGGGCTTCGTCAGCCATGGAAGGTGGTCTTCACCTCGGCAGCTCCCAAGCGTCCTGGGGTGTGGCTGCAATGGTTGCTTGGAGCCTGTGATGCGGTGATTGCCACGTCCGAACGGTCGGCGGCGTTTTTGCCGAGGTGCACCACCGTCATCCACCACGGAGTGGATACCCACTTCTATTGCCCTGGTGAGCGCTCGACGGGGGTTTCCCAGAATTCTTATCTGATTGGTGCTTTTGGACGCATTCGGCCCAGCAAGGGGACTGACTTGCTGGTCAGCGCTTTGGTTGAGGTGTTGCCCGAGTATCCACAGTTCTCGGCTTTTTTTACAGGCCTCTGCAAACCTAGTGAGCAGGCCTATCTCGAATCCATGCAGGCCAAGATCAACAAGGCTGGCCTGGAAGAAAGAATCAAGTTTTTGGGCGACCTTGAGCGGGAGTCGGTACGTCAGCTTTATCAGCAGGCGACTCTTTGCGTGGCAGCCTCGAGGCGTGAGGGCTTTGGGCTCACTCCCCTCGAGGCCATGGCATCGGGTTGTGCAGTGCTCACATCGGATGCCGGTGTTTGGCCCAGGGTGGTGGATTCGGTTGTCGGTCTTCGCTTTGAAACGGGTCGATTGGATGACTTAATTGAAAAACTGCGCGTGCTCTTGGCTGATCCTGTAGGGCTCCTAGAGATGGGAAGGAAGGGGCGCGAGCGCGCAGAAGCAAAGCATTCTTTGGAGCAAGAAGCTGATGCCATTCATCGCCTCTATTTGGATTTGGGCGGGGCTGCTATCTCGCCATGAAAGAGACGCAAAGGCTTTACTGTGATATCACTGAGCTTTACGCCGGATCCCTGGGCCGTGGAGGGTTTTATGGCATCGCGAGGGTGGTTGCTGAAATCGCTCATGAGCTTGATGTACTGGTTCCAGATACCCACTATGTGGTCTTTTCAGCCTCGTTAAATCGCTTTTTTCGTGTCCAGTTTCGGCGTCAGCAGCTGCTTCTCGGGCGGCCAGCCAGTTTTGGCTTCAATCTTGATCGACTTGTTTTTGCCTTCGATCAGCACTGCGGTCGCTGGTTGGAGTCGTTGCCTGCTGGTGTTGCCGCCTGGCTGAAGGCCCGCCTGCGTTGGATGGCAACCCGTCTGAACAGGGGTTCGTTTGCCCCATTTTCCCCTGGCCTTGTCTTCTCTGCGGCCAGGCCAAAGTTCATTTCGCGCTATCCCAGGGCTTTACAAGCGCAACAGTTGAAACTGGCCAGCTTGTTGCATGATTTTTTTCCCTTGCTCGATGGCTACGATCGACCGCGGCAAGCTTTTGTGGATGCCTTTTCAGTTGATAATTGTTTGGTTTTGGAGTCGTCTGCTGTTGTGATAGCCAACTCCTATTTCACCCGGGATTGCTTGTTGCAGCTTCAGGATGCAGGTCAATTGCCCTTGCATCGCAAGTTGGCCGTTGCCCAGCTCGCCCATGAATGCCGATCTCCCCAGGCTTTGTCAGGTCGCGGCCAAGTAGGGCTAGAAGCCGCCCCGTTGGCCAAGCAAGCTTCTCCCTTTCTCCTGGCGGTGGGTTGTCGCCCAGGGCGCAAAAATCTTCAGTTGATTTTGGAGGCTCTCTTGCTCGTCCACCAGGGGAATGGGGCGGCAGGGGGGTCTGCCATCATGCCCAGGCTTGTGCTGGCTGGAGCGGTAAGGGGTTCGATCAATCGCTCGATCGATAATCCACGCTTCGCATCAGTGCGCTCCTCCATTCAACTGATTGCCAGTCCTCGTCAAGATGAGTTGATTCGCCTGTATCAACGGGCCAGGGCAACAGTGTTGCCAAGTTTTAGTGAGGGCTGGGGTTTGCCCGCATCGGAATCCCTATGGTTTGGAACACCTGTACTGGTTTCTGATACACCTGTCATGCGGGAGGTTTGCGGAAACCTTGGCTTGTATTTCTCGCCTGAACGGCCCGAGGAGTTGGCCCAATGCATGAGCCAGATTTGTCGTGATCAAGCTTTTTATGAGGCGCAACAGCAGTTGATTGTTGCTGCGAAGCCAACCCTGCGTCGGTGGGCGGATACCGCCAGGGATGTATGCAGCGCCTTTTGATGCTATGACAATTTCTCTCGCCATTGTGAAACAGAAGTATTCAGCATTCGGTGGGGCTGAAAAGGTCATTAGTGCTGCTGTTGAGGCCTTTGAGAAGAGTGAGGATGTCCGTGTTTCCATCCTTGCTCGATCATGGTCTGACGGCACGGTGGCTGCATTTCCTCGTTGTGAGATTGTCCGGTGTAACCCTCCCTATGTTGGTAGGGCATGGCGGGAGCGTTCTTTTGTTTGGTCAGTCTCCAGGTATTTGAAGCACTATGATCTTGTTCAGGCCCATGAATCGTTGCCTGGAGCCCATATTTACCGTGCAGGATCTGGCTTGCATCAGCAGTGGTTGAAGCAAATGACCCGTGGTCTTCCGGAGAAGCAGTGTCAGCGCGTATTTTCAGTGAAGAAAAATCGTGTCACGATGCAACTCGAACGCTCCATGTTTGAGCATTCGGCCCTAAGGGCTGTGATTGCGAATTCCCCAATGGTGGTTAGAGATATTGCTGAAATCTACCCAGATTTTGATCAGTCACGGGTTCATTTGATTTGGAATGGGGTTAACCATGCCAAGTTCTCACCCGAGTTGCGGTTGAGTAGGCGAGTGGTTAATCGCCAGGACCTTCAGCTTGGAACCAATGATAGGGCGTTGTTGTTATTGGGATCTGGCTGGCAGCGCAAGGGTGTTGAAATTGCCCTTCGAGCCTTGGTTCAACTTCCATCTAACGTTTGCCTCTTGGTCGCGGGTAAGGAATCGAGACCAGGGCGATACCAGCAACTGGCCCATGAGCTTGGTATTGATGATGGGCGGCTTCGTTGGATTGGCCCCACGAGTGAGCCTTTGAATCTCTATGCAGCAGCGGATGTTTTTCTTTTGCCCTCTCTGTACGACCAAATGCCCAATGCTTCCTTGGAAGCAATGGCGTGTGGATTGCCCCTGGTGGTGAGTTCTACCTCAGGCACCCGTGACTTGATTCATGATGGTGAAGAGGGTTTCGTCAGGGATTGGTGGCAGCCGGATGATTGGGTCGATCCCATTCTTCAGTGCTTGGACTCTGCAGAGTCCATGGGCCTGCGCGCCCACCAGGCTGTACTTCCCCTCAGCTTTGAACGTATGATCCAAGAATGGCGCCATCTTTATGGCACCTTGTTAGAGCCTGGTTGAAGTCTTTGCCACCCTCTGCCTGTTGATGCCCTATTCCATCGTTCACACGGAATCGTCTGTTGGTTGGGGAGGGCAGGAAATTCGCGTATTACGTGAATCCAAAGCTTTTTTAGACAGGGGCCACCAGGTCACAGTTCTAGCGCCTGCCGAAGCGGAGATTGCCAAGCGCGCTTCCGACTTTGGGGTCCCAATTTGCCGGGTTCCAATTTTTCACCGTAATTTTCATGCCTTCTGGTCGTTGCGGAAAGCGCTGAAACGACTTAAGCCAGATCTTGTTAATACCCATAGTTCGACCGATAGCTGGCTTGTGGCGGCTGTTTGTTTTTCGATAAGACATCCACCAAAGGTAGTCAGAACCCGCCATATTTGCTCCCAGCCCAGTCGAAGTATCACGACACGCTGGCTGTATAACAAGGCTGCCCAGAAGGTTGTTACCACGGGTGAGGCGATTCGTGCTCAGATCTTGAAACTTGGAATTCCTGCAGACCACGTTGTATCAATTCCTACGGGCATTAATCCAGATTCCTATCCTCCAGGGTCCAAGAATGAGGCTAAGTTGTGTTTGGAGCTATCTGGTCTCACTGTTATTGGTGTTGTTGCCACCATCCGATCATGGAAAGGACATCGGGTGTTGATTGAGGCTCTCAAGGACCTTCCTTCAAGTGACTATCGACTGCTCTTTGTGGGCGATGGACCGATTCGTAGAGCGCTTCAAGAGGAGTTGCATGCTGCCGGCTTAGCAGATTTGGTGTTGTTTGCGGGCCATCAAAATGATGTTCTTCCTTGGTTACATGCTATGGATATCTTCGTCTTACCATCCTATGCAAATGAGGGTATCTCCCAGGCCCTGGTTCAGGCGATGATGGCCGGCATACCTGTGGTGACGACGACGGCAGGGGCTATTACCGAGGTTGCAAAGCATGGCGAGACAGCTCTTGTTGTAGAGCCAAACGACTGCCAGGCCCTGCGCAAGGCTATTACGACACTTCTGGACGATCCACAATTGGCACGAAAACTTGCAACATCAGCCAGGCAGTTCGTGCTTGAGCACCATAGTGAAGCTGTCATGGTGGAGAGGATGGATGCGGTCTTCCAGCAACTTCAACCCCTATCCGGCAAGCGCTAATGGCACAGCATGATGGCTTGTCGGCAATCTTAATTGCTAAAAACGCCTCAAAGACGATTGTAGAGACTCTCGCATCGCTTGGATTTTGCGATGCGATTATTGTGCTTGATTCAGGAAGTCAGGATGACACCGTCTCTATCGCGCGCGCTCTTGGAGCCAAGGTTGTCGAAACAGATTGGTTAGGTTACGGCATTCAAAAACAGCGTGCACTCAGTTTTGTTGAGACAACCTGGGCTCTTTCCATTGACTGTGATGAGGTGATTTCGGGCGATTTAAGAGCTGAAATCTTGAAGACACTTCAGTATCCTGAGTTTAGTGTTTATCGCATGCCTCGACTTAATCACCTTTGCCGCAGACCTGTGCGATGTGCTGGTTGGTATCCCGATTATGTGGAACGGCTCTTTCGGGTTGGTGCTGCACAATTTTGTGATTCCTTGGTGCATGAGGCTTTAAATCATTCGTGCCCTAGTGGAACCTTGAGGGCCCCTTTGTTGCATTATACTTATGATAGTTTAGATTCTGCGATCGATAAGCTCAATCGCTATTCAACTTTGGCAGCAGTTGGGATGGGAAGGCGTGGCCGTAAAGTTGGGAGCTGGACCCCTCCTGCGCGCCTGCTATATCGCTTTTTTTCTGCATATGTGCTGCGGGGTGGGTGGCTCGGTGGTCTCGATGGTTTTACCGTTTCGCTACTTCAGGCAGTAGAGGTTTATTTTAAGTACTTGAAGGCTCTTGATTAGCTTCTATCCTTTTTGAGAACAAACCTAATTAGTTGTTGTCGTCGATCGAGAGTCGTTGTTGCTGGCCACTTCGCTCGATTATGGCGCTATTCCCATTAACCGCTTTAAGTCGCCAGTTGCTTGTACCGATAGTTTCCCCGGAATTTACGCTCCATGAGCTCCCTCCCCATTGAAAAATAGCCGATCCGATTGTTCCTGCTCCTTGGATCACTCCCACCAGCTTTGGTAGTGGTTTGTCTCCGATTTTGGACGGTTTTAAGACCGTTGTGCTTGCTGTGCTGATTGGCAGGCTGGATGAGGATGCTCCAATCAGCGGAACTTTTAGGAGTTCTGGTCTATTTCCCGTCGATTGGGGGAGTTTGGCAAGTTCCTCGATCCATTCTTCGCGTGGGGGATGGGGATGATTGATGCTGGTTGTCCGGTTTCCGCTTTCTGATATGTTTTCTCCGTTTGATTGAGTTGGCTGTTCCTTTTGTCGCAATAGGCTTAGGAGCCTAAGATTGCTTTCCTGTCCTACTTGGTAGCGTTGTTTGTTGCTTAGTAGGATTGTTGACAGCATGAGAGTCGTCAGGCTTCCTGCTGCAAGGGCAAGCCATATCTTGATTGTCAGCCTTGTGGTCCACTCAATTTTGTGCGCATTTTCTTTGCTCCGATCTTGTCCGAGAGTTATACAGTCGACAAATTCTACATCTGTAAAAGGTTTTGAGCTTTGAGTGCTCCTATTCCTGTGCTGCTGATCAAAAATCCTGTTTAGCATCTGTTCTGCTTTAAGTTCCCAGAACAAGCGCGATTTTGCTGCTTGCTTGGGATTTCTTATGGGTTCGCTATCTCTCTGAGCTTGCACGGCTGCTCTTTTGGTTTTCAGCCAAGGGTATCGCTTGTTTGCCTTGCTGAGGAGGTGCGCCTGCGATCCAATTCCATCCAAAGAAGCAAAGCCGCTGAATCGGCTTTGCTGACGCCTGGGATTCGGCTTGCTTGACCCAGGGTTTGTGGCTGTACCTTGGAAAGCTTTTCTCTAGCTTCTTTTGATAGTGTGGTGATTGACTCGTAGTCAACAAACGCTGGCATTTGGCGGTTTGTTTCTTTTTTTATGCGTTCTACCTGTTGCCTTTGCCTTGCTAGATAGCCGCTGTATTTGATGTCAATTTCAACAGCTTCGCGTACGTCTTTTGGCACGGCGCTATCAATTAAACCATGGCAAGCTAAATCGGCACTGTGTATTCCTGGTCTGCGTAGTAGTTCGGTTAACGTGATTGATCCTTTTATGCCTGCATTTTTTTCTGCTAACACTTTTTTTGCTACGGGATCACTTTCCTTTAGCCTCGTATTATTTAGCCGATTTTTTTCTGCTTCAATCGCTTCTTGTTTGGCGCTATAGGTTAACCAGCGGGTGTCGTCGATTAGGCCGAGTTCTCGCCCTAAGGGTGTTAATCGTCTGTCTGCATTGTCCCCTCTGAGGAGCAGCCTGTATTCGCTTCGACTCGTTAATACCCGATAGGGTTCCCGAAGATCCTGGTTCACCAGATCATCGATCATCGTTCCAATATAGCTGTCTTCCCTGGAAAAGTAAACAGCTTTTTCTCCCTTAATATAGCGGACTGCGTTGAGTCCGGCCACTAAGCCTTGGGCAGCTGCCTCTTCGTAGCCGGTGGTTCCATTTAGTTGACCAGCTGAAAATAGGCCAGCAACCCTTTTTGTTTCCAGGTTTGGTTTGAGTTGGGTGGCCGGGAGATAGTCGTAGTCAACGGCATAGGCTGGCCGCAGCATCACACATTTTTCTAATCCTGGGAGTGTTCGCAGTAGTTCTAGTTGTAATTGTTCTGGTAGCCCCGTAGAAAATCCCTGCACGTAGATTTCAGGTGTATCTCGTCCTTCCGGCTCGAGGAAGATCTGATGGCTATTTTTGTCGCTAAAACGAACTACTTTGTCTTCGATTGATGGGCAATAGCGTGGGCCTGCGCTATCGACAAAACCTCCGTAAATGGGTGTTAGGTGAAGGTTTTCCTTGATCAGTGCATGGGTCGCCAGGGTTGTACGGGTGATGTGGCATGCCATCTGTTCGCCGCTCACCCAAGCCGAAGGCTCAAAGGAGAAAAACCGATCGGCCGCATCACTGGGTTGTTCTTCTAGTTGGTCGAGAGCGATGCTGCGCCGGTCCACCCGGGCAGGGGTGCCCGTTTTCAGGCGGCCCATTGTAAATCCAAGTTCCTGTAGCGCTTCGGTTAAGCCTTCTGCTGCTTGCTCACCTGCGCGCCCGGCGGCCATCGAGCGTGATCCTACCCAGATCTTTCCTCCTAGGAATGTGCCAGCGGTCAGGATCACTGCCAACGCGCCATAGGTGCTGCCAAAGTAGGTATGGATGCCTGTGACCGTTGCTTGAGCTTGGCCGTTGTTTGGTCCTTTGGGTTCTCCTTCGATCTTGAGGCCAGTGACCATGGCTTCGCGCAGGGCCAGATTGGGGGTCTCTTGCAGAAGTTGCTGCATCTGCCGTGCGTATTGGCGCTTGTCCGTTTGGGCGCGTAGCGCCCAAACGGCTGGACCTCGGCTGCCATTCAGTAAGCGTTTCTGCAGGGCGGTGGCGTCGGCGAGCCGGCCGATCACGCCTCCAAGGGCATCGACCTCATGGACTAATTGGCTTTTGGCGGGGCCCCCAACGGCTGGGTTGCAGGGCTGCCAGGCGATCCGATCAAGGTTGAGCGTAAACAGGGCCGTTGAAAGCCCAAGTCGCGAGGCCGTCAAAGCAGCTTCGCAGCCGGCATGCCCCCCCCCGACGACGATCACGTCGAAGGATTCGGTGGGTGGTGGCTCTGATTTCATGGTTTTAATCTATTGCCTAGAGGGACGGTGGTTGTTGGTATAAGATTAGAATACTATTTGCCTCATTATGCGGAAAAGCTTTTATTTCCCGTTTCTTGTATTTTGCTTCTATTGTTTTCTTTTGATTTTGCCGGGAGGGTGTAGTTTATTTGCTGTCCTTCTCGGTACTCTTTCGATTGCAGTCTTGCTTTTTTTAAGGCCGCTAGTCTTCCCGGATTCGGATCGCCTATTTGCTTTATTTCTAGCTCTTTATCCGTTCTTGATGATCCCCTCCTTGCTATTCAAGGGAGGTACTTGGGATTTTTTTGATTACCCGGTAAGGGCTTTGCTGTTCATTCCCATCATAATTGCTTTGCGTTCATTGGCCAATGCTGGAGAATTTCAGCGCGCCTTGGTTCTTGGATGTAATGTCGGTGGATTTCTTGCAGCTCTGTTTTGTCTTAAGCGCGTTTTGCTTGATCATGTTGTCGGAGTAGGGCTTCCTGTGGCAGCTTCAATTGCCTATGGTCAGATCGCAGCAATTATGGGATTAATTTCCTTTGCTTTCTTGTTCAAGGAGGCACTCCCTGGAAGACGAGTTATTGCATGGGTCGGTTTTTTCGGATCTGTCTTTGCCGTAGCAGCGTCAAGCTCTACAGGTGCCCTTTTAGGTTTTGTTGTTGGGTTGACTGTACTTGTGGTGTTCCGCTTCAAAGATCATTTGAATCGGTTTCACATCATTGTTGTTTTTATATCTGCTTTGTTGGCAATTATAGTTTTGTTGCCGCTCGTTTTTGTTGATCTTCCGAGAATTATTTCTGAGGTCCGTAGCTATCAAACGGGAGCTCAGGTGTTCACGAGTCAGGGCCAGCGTCTTCTTCTCTGGGGCATGGCAATTCAAGAAATCTTTATGTCACCTGTTTTTGGTATTGGACCTGGGCATTTCGATGGCGTGATGCATCGATACTGTGCAGTTAATCCATGTACGAGTGATTTCAGTGGTTTTCATGGTGTCCACAATCAATTCCTTGATAGTGGAATGAATGCTGGCATGGTTGGCCTTTTGGGACTCTTGATATCTTACTTGGGTCCTTTGGTTCTCTTTGGTAAGCGAATTTCTAGTCCATCTTCCTCCTGTAGCTCATCTGAGGCTGCAAGAGCCGGGGTGGCTGTGATTCTTGCTGGTATGATATCCGGCCTTTCCCAAGTTTTGTATGGACACAATATTTCAGTGCTCTCCTATTTTCTGACGATTACTTTTTTGTGGTATTTGGCAAGCCAACCACCGTTTTCATCGACTAGATTTGGCCAGGGTTAATACGTTCTTGAAGTAATCTGCAAATATCGATCCGCCCAAACGATTCGAAGTCGCGTTTGTGGGAGACCCCGGAAATATGGATGAAGGTTTCTTCGATTAATTGCAATGACCACCTTGAGTCTATCGTGTTAGTTTTAAAAAATTCTTGAGCACTTATTGTTCGATATTTTGTCTCGGCGATGTCAGAAGCGGCCAGGTGCTTGTAGACGCTTGCCCAATTCTTGCCTCCGGTGTCGAGTCCATGGAGTGCATCGGGTAAAAAGTTGAAGTTGAAGCTGTCAAGCCCTTGGCCTGAACGGCTCGCGAAAAAAACAAAGCCTGCCCAGATATTCATCGCTAGACTATTTTCAATCCAGGATGATTTTGAAACGCCGAATGCAAATGCGTCCGACATGTGATTGGGACGACAGGGTTTTATCGGATAGCAGTCATGGTCGATAAATCCTACTCTTTCAAGGTGATTTAGCTTTGCGACGACGTTTCTCCACGTCCAGTTGAGTGCGAGTCCATGGGAACGGCTCGGGTGGTTGACCGGGTTCTTGGGAAGTTTAATGTAAGCGATGTTTTTTGTTTCACAGGTTCTGCGGATTTCCTTGGAAGCCTCGGGATTGTTGCTGTTGTCTGCTACTAGTAGGCTTGTTTCTGCGCAATAGTGTCCCCAGCTGTCGATTAGTAAATCGATGGTCCACGGCGTATTAAAGGCTATGGTGATGCATAATTCTTTTTCGGCTGAACTGTTTAAATGCTCTACAGTCGGCCTTGCTGAATGGGTTGCCTTGCGTGCATAAGAATAACTTCTGGCTTGATTTCTGGCTTCTTTGAGTTTGTAGTATAGGGTTCTCGTTTTAGTCTGTTTTATTTTTCCCATGGAAATGAATCGGCCAAGCCTTTCCGGTGTGATTGATTTGTTCTTCCGGCTAGGGAGCCGCCAGGTTCCTAAACCTGGTGAACTGTGGCTCAAATAGTAGCTTCACGGTGCCCACGGGTCCATTGCGGTGTTTGGTCACAATCACCTCAGTGATACCGCGATCAGGGGTTTCAGGGTTGTAGTACTCATCGCGATAAATCATTAGCACGAGGTCGGCGTCCTGTTCAATCGAGCCCGATTCCCTCAGGTCGCTGAGCATGGGCCGTTTGTTCGTGCGGGATTCCACGCCGCGGCTGAGCTGGGAGAGGGCAATGACGGGAACGTTGAGCTCGCGGGCCATGCCCTTGAGGCCCCTCGTGATCCTGGATAGTTCCTGGACCCGGTTGTCAGGTGTCGTGCCCTCCATCAGTTGGAGGTAGTCGATCACGATTAGCCCCAGCTCCTTGCCCTGTTCAGCCATCAGGCGCCGGCAGAGGGAGCGCATTTCTAGGACGCCTGAGTTGGGCTTGTCATCGATGAAGAGTGGCAGTTGGCCGAGGCTATTGATGCCTTGACCCAGCAATGGCCATTCCTCCTGTTGCAGCCTGCCTGTGCGGAGCCGGCCGCTTTCAATTCCCACTTCCATGGAGAGCAGGCGGTAGGTGAGCTGTTCCTTGCTCATCTCCAGGCTGAATACACAGACCGGCAGTTGGTGGAGCTGGGCCACGTTCTTGGCAATGTTCAACACGATCGATGTCTTCCCCATCGCCGGCCGGCCGGCCACGATGATTAGATCGCTGCGCTGGAGCCCCTGGGTGATGGCATCGAGGTCATAAAAGTTGCAGGGAATGCCTGCTACGGCGGTTCCAAGCGACCGGCTCTCGATTTCGTTGAAGGTGCTGGTGAGGATTTCAGCGGTGGGCGTCAGGCCCACACTCGGCTTTTCCTGGCTAATGGCAAAGATCTTTTGCTCTGCTTCATCCAGTACCTGCTCCATAGGCTTGGCTTGATCAAAGCCGAGCTGAATCACTTCGTTGCCCGATTTGATCAGTTGACGCCGTAAAAACTTGTCCATCACCAGCCGTGCCACCTGGTCGATGGCTGCGGTTGAGAGGGTGCGTTCCACCAATTCCATCAGCCGGCTGCTGCCGCCCACCTTTTCCAGTTGACCCGTATCGGCCAGCCAGGCACACATGGCGGTGAGATCGGTCGGTTTGCCCTGGCTGTGCAGCATCAGGGCGGTGCGATAGATCTCGCGGTGGGCTCCGAGGTAAAAGGCGTCCGGCTGCAGCACATCCGCCACCCGGCCGATGGCGTCAGGATCCAGCAGGATCCCCCCGAGTACGGCCTCTTCCGCCTCCAGATTCTGGGGCGGAACCGAATCCGGTAGTGCCTCAAAAGAGGCCTCGTCTCTCCGACCCCGTTGGTTGGAGCGTTGCTTGGAGCGGTCCTCGAAGGGCTCGTCCTGGGGGCGGGGCGTGCTCACCATGGCTTGGGGGTGGTCATGGTGATTGGGCCAACCCCTTTCAAGCGGGCTGCGTCAGTGTGAGGCTAATCAGCGGGGCTTTCCTGGGAGTGGGGGACCGCTTTCGCAGCTGTCGAATTTAGTGGCTGGTGACTTCGAGGTTGATTTCGGCAGTCACTTCGGGGTGCAGTTTGACCTGAACCTTGTAGGAGCCGGTGCGGTGAATTTCGGGAACGGTGATGTTGCGGCGATCCACCTCTTTCTTGGTGGCAGCTTCAATGGCTTCGGCCACGTCTCCGTTGGTCACCGTGCCGAACAGCACGTCGTCGCCGCCGGTTTGCTTCTTAACGGTGAAGCGGCCAATGGTGTCGAGGGCGGTGCGGAAGGCCACGGCCTCTGCCTTGAGAGCTGCCTGGCGCTCGGCCTCTTTGGCGCGCCGTGCCTCCACTTGGCGCAGAACAGCCGAAGTGACGGCCTGGGCCTTGCCTGTAGGGAGCAGGAAGTTACGGGCGTAACCAGGGGCGACTTCGACGAGGTCGCCGTCCTTGCCCAGGCTGAGAACGTCTTCGTTGAGGACGACTTGTACGCGCTTCGCCATGGCTTAAGGGGGGGGACGACGTCGAAAGGGATCTAAAAGGATGGGCGGGGCACCGATTCAGGGTGCCCATTTCACAACCGATCTGCAACCTTACGCCACGGCCTTTGCAGAGGGAGCCTTGGCCCGTTTCGGGCGACGGCCGTAGGGATTGGCTGCGGCCGGTAGTCGCACCTGGGTGGCAAGGCCGAGAGCATGAATCATTTGGATGTGCATCCAGGTGAGGTCGATCTGGTTGCCAAAGCCGTGGCGGGCCGAGTGGGGGAAGGCGTGGTGGTTGTTGTGCCAGCCCTCGCCGAAGGTTAGGGCTGCAACCCAGGCGTTATTCCTGGAGCTATCGCCGCTGTTGTGGGGCGCATCACCCCAGTAGTGCGTTACCGAATTCACCAGCCAGGTGCAGTGGTAGACAAGCACCAGGCGGAGGGGGATTCCCCAGAGCACCAGGGCCCAGCCGCCGGCTCCAGTCACCGTTCCAATCCAGAACAGCAGTCCGGCTAGCGGCACTTGCAGCAGCAGGAAGTTGTTGTTCAACCAGCGGTAGTAGGGGTCTTTGGCCAGGTCGCCGGTCAGCTGGGGTACCGCTTGCATGGCGGGGATGTCTTCAAACATCCAGCCCATGTGGGACCACCACAGGCCTTTGAGGCTGGTGTGATGATCAACATCCGTATCGGAAAACTTGTGGTGATGGCGGTGCAGGCCTACCCAGTCGAGGGGGCCTTGCTGGCAGCTGATCGCGCCACAGGTGGCGAAAAACCGTTCCAGCCAATGGGGGACCCGGAAGGACCGATGGCTCAGCAGCCGGTGATAGCCGATGGTCACGCCCAGGCAGGCGGTGACCCAATAGAGCACCAAGACGGTAACGATCGCTTGCCAGCTCCAGAACTGGGGCAACAAGGCAATCAGGGCGAGTCCATGGATGGCGGCCATGAAGCCAAGGGTTGCCCAATTGACGCTCTTGCGGCCTGGATGGACCGGGCCGCCGCCGCTGGGGTTGCCATGCAGGGCCTCGGCCCGGCGTTTGCCGCGTTCGCCGCCGTTGATGAAGGCGGGGCGGCGGGTGCCAGCACTGGCCGGCCGAACTGGATTGGCTGTGGCGGCCATGGCGGACCGACTCCTGATTGATCGATAGAATAGTAGCAATACGGATGCTGATCGGGTGGGCTATCGGGAAGAAATCGCATCGGGCCGGGTGGCGTTTGCCCATCTGATCAAGGTGTGGCATGAGCGCAATGGCTGGAGCCATCGGGTGTTGCCAGCCCTGGCCGAGGCCCTTGATTTGGGCCGGGTGCACAACTCCCAGCTCTCGATGCTGCGCAACGGCAAGCTCGCGGCGCCAGGGCCTGAGGTGTTTTTGGCCCTGGGGCGCATCAATCAGCTGCTGGCAGCTGAGGTCCGGGCGGGTTCTGTGGGTGACGGGTTGCGGCGTCGACTAGCAAGTCAGCCCGAGTTGATTGCGGCCCTTGAGGCCTCGGCCCAACCCGTGCAGGACGAGGGCTCTCCCGTGCTGGGACCTGGCGACCTGATGGAGGTGTTTGTCGGCCTGCGTCTCCCCCCGGTTGCGTTTGATTTACGCATTGCCGATGGTGAGGCAGGTTGCTTGAGCGCCGCCCTGGCGATGGTGTTCACGGCTGGCCGGCCTTGGCGGCTCTGCAGGGACCAGGTGCTTGCGGCCTATCCCCCAGAGAAACGCCAGCGGCGGGAGCGTTTTGCCGACGTGATGGCCGGTCAGTCGGATTACTCCGGCTCTGAATTGGATAGTGAATTGCCGGATCTCAGGCGCACCTTGGCGGCCCTTGGCGCTGCAGGAGAGGGCGAATTGGAAGCGGATCAGTTTCTCGATCTGCTGCGGCAGAAGGCGCGGCTGTTAGGCCAGGCCAGCGGGTCCCCAGGAAGCGACGATTTGGCGGCGGCGATACGCCAGGAGCTGGGCCGGCCCTTCAACAGCATCGAGGGGCCAGGGAGCCCCAGCAGCTAGGCCCCAGCTTTGTAGCTCGCAACCTTCACCTTTTTGGCCAAGCCCAGGGCCCGCAACACTTTGATGTGTAGCCAGGTGATGTCGAACTCAAACCAGCGCAGGCCGTGGCGAGCTGAATGGGGGAAGGCATGGTGGTTGTTGTGCCAGCCCTCCCCAAAGGCCAGGAGCCCCACCCACCAGCAATTGCGGGAGAGGTCTGGGGAGTCGAAATTGCGGTAGCCAACGGCGTGGGTGGCCGAATTCACCAGCCAGGTCACGTGATAAACGATCACCAGGCGTAGGGGGATTGCCCAGAGCACCAGGCCCAGGCCACCGCCATGCACCCCGGCCGCTTCTCCATACCAGTAGAGGCCCAGGGCCAGGGGCAGCTGCACGAGTAGGAACCACCGATCAAGCCAGCGATAGAGGGGATCTTTTTGCAGATCCCCGGTCAGCCGGCCCACGTGTTGGAGGGCAGGGATCTCATGGAGCATCCAGCCGCTATGGGCCCACCACAGACCCCGCCCAGCATCGTGGTGATCGTTGGGTTGGTCTGAAAACTTGTGGTGATGGCGGTGGAGACCGACCCACTCGATGGGTCCGCTCTGGCAGGCCAGGGCCCCCATCAGCACCAAGATCCGCTCCACCCACTTGGGGGCGACAAAGCTGCGGTGGGTGACGAGGCGGTGTAGCCCCAGGGTGACGCCTAACACCGTGATCCAGTAGAGAACCGCCAGGGCTACCACCGCTTGCCAGCTCCAAAAGCGGGGCAAGAGGGCAAACACAGCGCCCACATGCATCACAAGCATGAAGGTGGTGGTGCCGAATTTGAATTTGCGCTGCCGGGGCGGAAGCGGGCTTCTGCGCTCCTGGACAGCATCCCGCATGCGGGATTCCTGGGATGCGTTGGGCCGATCGACCCTCAGTAGTTGGGCCTGTAGGTCGGACGCAGGGCTTTTGGAGCTCAAAACCAAGGAATCTCCGGTGGCGCGTTTGCCAAGGTCGATGCCTTGGGCCAGCACTCAGTAACGGCAAAAAATCTAGGTGGAACCGGGTCGACCCCGCCTGAAGGGCACCATGGGGCCAGCTGGGCGGCCTCGCCATGACCGTTTCCGCTTGGGCGGCTGATCAGGTGGCAGCTGCCACAGGGCGGATTCAGCACCTTGCCGAGGGGCATACGGCCCAGGTGCGCCACCGGTTAGCGCGGGTGTTGGATGCCTTTGCGGCGGAACGGTTGGGCACCCAACACTTCGCCTCGGTGAGTGGCTACGGCCACGGGGATCAGGGCCGCGAGGTCTTGGATCGGGTGTTTGCCCGGGTGCTCCAGGCCGAGGCGGCCGCCGTGCGGCTCCAATTTGTGAGCGGCACCCATGCCATCGCCTCGGCCCTGTTTGGGGTGCTGCGCCCCGGGGATCGGCTGTTGGCCATTACCGGCCGCCCCTACGACACCCTGGAAGAGGTGATTGGGATCCGGGGCAGCGGTCAGGGCTCGTTGGCCGAGTTTGGCGTTGCCTATGCCGAGCTTCCCCTGGATGCCCAGGGTCTTGTCGATCGCCCTGCCCTGAAGGAGGCCCTAGCCCAGCCAACCCGCATGGTGTTGATCCAGCGCAGCTGTGGCTACAGCTGGCGGCCCTCCCTGGGGGTGGATGAAATTGGGGGGCTCTGCGAGCTCGTCAAAGCCATCCAGCCGGGGTGTGTGTGTTTTGTCGACAACTGCTATGGGGAGTTGGTGCAGGCCCAGGAGCCCCCGGCGGTGGGCGCTGATCTGATTGCCGGCTCCCTGATCAAAAACCTGGGCGGCACCATTGCGCCAACGGGCGGTTATGTGGCGGGCCGGGCCGATTTGGTGGAGATGGCCTGCTGCCGGCTCACGGCCCCTGGCATTGGCTCGGAGGGGGGTACCGGTTTTGATTTGCACCGGTTGCTCTTCCAAGGGCTGTTTTTGGCGCCCCAGATGGTGGCGGAAGCCTTGATCAGTGCGGAGTTGCTGGCAGAGGTGTTTGCCAATTTGGGTTTTGCGGTGCATCCCCAGGCCGGTGCGGTGCGCAGTGATGTGATTCAGGCCATTCGCTTGGGGGCCCCTGAGCCCTTGAAGGCGGTGTGCCGGGCGTTTCAAGCGGCGTCCCCCGTGGGGGCCTATCTCGATCCTGTGCCAGCTCCGATGCCTGGCTATGCCAGTGAATTGGTGATGGCGGGGGGCACGTTCATCGATGGCAGCACCAGTGAATTTTCGGCCGATGCCCCCCTGCGGGAGCCCTACGTGCTCTATGCCCAAGGCGGCACCCACCACGCCCATGCGGAGCTGGCCCTGGAGCGGGCGCTGGTGGCCTTGGAGGAAACGGGAGCAATTCAGGCAAACTGAGTCCACCCAGTGGCTGGCCGATGGCGTCCCATTTCCCGAGCGACTGCCGCTACGCCGATAGCCATGAATATGTGCGGCCTGAGGGTGGCCGGCTGCGGTTGGGCCTGAGTTCCTTTGCCATTGATCAGCTCGGCGACATCGTTTTTGTGGAGTTGCCCGAGGTGGGATCCCGGCTCACTGCGGGCCAGAGCTTTGGCAGTGTCGAATCGGTGAAAGCGGTGGAAGATCTGCTGTCGCCGATCACAGGGGTTGTCGAGGCCAGGAACGCGTCGGTGTTGGCGAGTCCCGAAGAACTGCAAAACGACCCCTATGGGGAAGGTTGGTTGTTGGTGATTCAGCCCAGCGATCCAGCGGAGCTGGACGGCTTGATGGATGCGGAGCGTTATGGCGCCAAGGTGCAAGGCGCTTGATGTCAGCTGCTCCCCCAACATTTGAGGCCCGTCACCTGGGGCCTTCCCAGGATGACCAGCGTCAGATGCTGGCTGAGTTGGGTGCGACCAGCCTCGAGGATTTGGCCAGCCAAATTGTGCCGGCTGAGATCTTGCTTCCCCATGGGGAGGCGCTGGCTGGCTTGCCCGAGCCCTGCGGGGAAGTCCAGGCTTTGGCCGAATTAGCCCAGATTGCGGCCCAAAACCAGGTGGTGCGCAGCCTGATTGGCCAGGGCTACTACGGCACCGCAACCCCGGCGGTGATCCAGCGCCATGTGTTCGAGAACCCTGCCTGGTACACGGCCTACACCCCCTACCAAGCTGAAATTGCCCAGGGCCGGCTGGAGGCCCTGCTCAATTTTCAAACCCTGATCAGCGAGCTGACCGGGCTGCCGATTGCCAATGCTTCGTTGCTCGATGAGGCCACCGCCGCCGCTGAGGCGATGGCCATGGCCCGGTCGGTGGGCAAGCGGCCCCAGGCCCATCGTTTTTTGGTGGATCGGGCCGTGTTCCCCCAAACCCTGGCGGTGCTCCAGACCCGCGCCGAGCCCCTGGGGATTGCGCTGGAGTTGATCGATGCCCAGGCCCTGGCGGCCTCGGGGACTGCAGCCAGGACCCTGGCTGGGGATGTTTTTGGGCTGTTGCTGCAGCTGCCTGGGTCTGGGGGCGCTTTGTGGGATCCCTCATCGCTCCTGGTTGCGGCGCGGGCAGCTGGGGTGATCACAGCTGTGGCGATCGATCCATTGGCCCAGGTGTTGCTCCAGCCGGTGGGGGAGCTGGGGGCGGATATCGCCGTGGGCAGCACCCAGCGCTTTGGGGTGCCCATGGGTTTTGGGGGCCCCCACGCGGCGTTCTTTGCCACCACCGAGGCCTTTAAGCGCCAGATTCCTGGCCGCCTGGTGGGTCAGTCCCTCGATGCGGAAGGCCAGGGCGCCCTGCGCTTGGCCCTCCAGACCCGCGAGCAGCACATCCGCCGCGACAAGGCCACCAGCAACATCTGTACGGCCCAGGTGCTCCTGGCTGTGATGGCCGGTTTCTATGCGGTGCACCACGGCCCCGATGGTTTGACCGCCATCGCCCAGCGGTTGCTGGCCCTGCGCTGCGCCTTGGCCGCGGGCCTGGGGGCTTTGGGCCTGGCGGTGGAGCCTGGACCTGGTTTTGACACCCTCAGCCTGCCCACGGCCCATCCCCACGATCTGGTGGCCAGGGCCTTGGCCGGTGGTTTCAATCTCTGGCCAGGGGACGCGGCCGTGGGCATCAGCCTCGACGAGCTGAGTTCCCCTGAGGAGTTGCAAGCCCTGTTGGCGGCCTTGGCAAATGGTCCAGGCCAGGCCGCCCAGGCCCAAGGTGCCTGCATGGAGGCCTGGCATCAGGTGAGCCTGGAAGAGGCTTGGTCGGAGCTGCCGTTGCGCCAGGGGCCATGGCTGGGCCAGGCCGTGTTTCACCACTACCGCAGTGAAACCGAACTCCTGCGCTACATCCAACGGCTGGTCAGCAAGGACCTCTCCTTGGTGCACGGCATGATCCCGCTGGGCAGCTGCACGATGAAGCTGAACGCGGCGGCGGAACTGGCGCCCGTGAGTTGGCCGGCGTTTAGCCACTTGCATCCCTTTGCCCCCCCGGCCCAGGCGGCCGGTTTCCAGCGGTTGGCGGCTGATTTAGAGCGCTGGCTTGCGGCGATCACTGGCTTTGCAGCCGTGTCGCTCCAGCCCAATGCCGGATCCCAAGGGGAATACGCCGGGCTTTTGGCGATTCGGGCCTGGCATCGCAGCCGCAATCAGGCGCACCGTCGGGTGTGCCTGATCCCCACCAGTGCCCATGGCACCAACCCCGCCAGTGCGGTGATGGCGGGCATGCAAGTGGTGCCGGTTGCCTGTGATGGGGACGGCAACATCGATTGGGCTGATCTCGAAGCCCAGGCCCAGGCCCACACCGAGCATCTGGCGGCCTTGATGGTCACCTATCCCTCCACCCACGGGGTCTTTGAGGCTGGAATCACCAGAATTTGTGCCCTGGTGCACGGCCATGGCGGCCAGGTGTATCTCGATGGGGCCAACCTCAATGCCCAGGTTGGCTTGTGCAAGCCGGGTTTGTATGGCGCCGATGTCTGCCACCTCAACCTGCACAAGACCTTCTGTATTCCCCATGGTGGTGGCGGTCCGGGGGTGGGACCGATTGCGGTGGCTGAGCACTTGGTGCCCTTCTTGCCTGGATCGGTTGGTGATCCCCCCGGAGATGGGGCAGGTCAGGTGTCGGCGGCCCCCTTGGGCAGCGCCAGCATCCTGCCGATCAGTTGGATGTATATCCGCATGATGGGCGGCAGGGGCTTGCGCACGGCCAGTCAGGTGGCCTTGCTGGCGGCCAACCTGATTGCCCAGCGCCTCGATCCCCATTTCCCGGTGCTGTTTCGCGGCGCCCATGGCCGGGTGGCCCACGAGTGCATCCTTGATTTGCGGCCGTTGAAGCGGGCCGTGGGCCTGGAGGTCGACGACCTGGCCAAACGGTTGATGGATTTTGGTTTCCATGCCCCCACCGTCAGCTGGCCGGTGGCCGGCACGGTGATGGTCGAGCCCACCGAGAGTGAGTCCTTGGCGGAGATTGATCGCTTTTGTGCAGCGATGGTGGCGATTCGGGCCGAGGCGGCTGCGATCGAGGCAGGGGAGCTGGATCCCGTCAACAACCCGCTGAAGCGAGCTCCCCATACCCTGGCTGCGGTGACGGCCGATGGTTGGGATCGGCCCTACAGCCGGAGCCAAGCCGCATTCCCGGCGGGTGATGGTCAAAGGAGCAACAAGTTTTGGCCTGCAGTTGCCCGCATTGACAATGCTTACGGCGATCGCAATTTGGTGTGCACATGTCCCTCAGTTGGGGAACTGGCCCAGCAAAGCCTTGCGCCGACTGCCAATTAGGCAGTTTGTGACGCACAATGGGGTGAGATTCAAATAGGTAAAGCCCAGCATTTTTGCTTCGGGCCTTGCTTTTTAAATCCAAATTGCTTCAAAGGTTGTCCATGGGCGATTGCTTTTGGCACCATTCCAGCAGCTTCGCCATTCATCGTTTGGGGATCATGAACGGCACCAACAACGGCTCTGGCAGTAAGGGTTCTGCCACCAAAGGGTCTGCCACCAAGGGGCCTGACCAATCCGTCAAGACCACGTCTACCGTTCGGGTCGAAGGCACCAATGTGGTGCGGGTGCCCTTCGGTGTCCGCCAATCGCGCCGGGTGAAGCCCCAGCGCCCGGACCATTGGGCCACCCTGGTGCTGCCTTTCCACCTCGGCGGCCAGCCAACCCCTCCACCGCAGGCGGCCTAGGGCTTGGCGCCGCTCAGGCGGCCTAGGGCTTGGCGCCGCTCAGGCGGCCAGCAGGGCTGGCGGGCAATAGGGAATGAAGTTGGCCTTGCGGGTTTGGCAAATCGGACAAAACCAGCAATCCGGAATGGATTCAAAAGGAGTGCCGGCGGCGATTCCTGAATCTGGATCCCCCTTGGTGGGGTCGTAAATCATCGAACAAACTCTGCAAATCCACAGCCCCGGGGTGGCTGTGGCGGCATCGCCAGCGCTGCCTTTGCCTTGGAGGGCCTCCAGGGCGACTCCGTAGCGATCGGCGTGGTGGTGCTCAATGGGTACGAGGAAGCCGAAGTTGCTGGCGGCCTTGCGGAAGATCCCTGCGTGGGCTTTGGATTCGGAGATTTGCTCCTGGAATTCGGCGCTGGCCCCGGTGTCGCGATCGCGCTCGGCCTGGGCTGCAAAGTCCGGATACATGGTTGTGTATTCGTAGGTCTCCCCTTCGATCGCCAGCTCCAGACAGCGGCTCAAGATCGCCGCTTTTTCTGCCTCAGAGAGTGCCTCGGGATCGCTGATCACCAAGTCAGGGTGCAGCAGGCGGAAGTGGGCAAAGGCGTGCTCTGTTTCCTGGTGGGCGGTCTCTTTGAACAGGCGTGCGAGGTCCTTGTTGCCGAGCTGTTGGGCGACGGCAGCAAAAAAAAGATATTTGCGGTTGGCCATGCTTTCCCCGCCAAACGCGGCTTCGAGGTTGGCAGCGGTGTTGGGCTTGGAGAGGTCCATGGCAGCGGTGCTCAGCCTGCAAACTATAGGCTAAGTCGGAGTGGGTATGAGTTAGCGGCTTGGGTGGCGCTTGGAGTCAGCTCTCCACCAGGGCTCCAGCTTCAAGGGCCACGATGCGATCAGCAATATCCAGCACTTTGTTGTCGTGGGTCACCATCACAATTCCTGCTTGCTGTTCCTTGGCAAGACGTTGGAATAGATCCACCACGTCCCTGCCGGATTCGCGATCTAATGCCGCTGTGGGTTCGTCTGCAAGCAACAGCTTGGGTCCTGCTACTAGGGCCCGCGCAATGGCAACCCTTTGTTTTTGGCCGCCTGAAAGTTTGGCGGGGCTGTAGTGGAGGCGATGGCCAAGCCCTACTTGCTCCAATCCCTGCTGGCAGCGTCCATCCATGGCGGAGCGACCCTGCTTGAGCCATGCCGGCAGCACTTCGAGCCCAAGGCGCACGTTTTGGAGGGCTGAGAGATAGGGCATCAAATTGTGCGCTTGAAAGATGAAGCCCACCTGACGCCGCAGCTGCGTGAGCTCTGGGTTGCGTGCGTCTTTGAGCTCATGGCCAAAAATGCGCAAGCTGCCTTCTTGGGCTGCCCGCAAGGCTCCCACCATGGTGAGCAGGGTGGTTTTCCCCGAACCTGAGGGGCCCGTAAGAATGACGATTTCCCCGGGATTCACACTTAGGTTGATGTTGCGCAGCACCTGTTTGGGACTGCCAGCCTCATCAAACCAATGGTTCAGCCCCCTAATCTCAACGAGGGGCTGGCTGCCTGAGGTTGTCATCAAAAAACCTCGGCGGGGTCAAGGCGCCGCAGTTTTCCTGTGGCGAGCCATCCCGAGGCTCCGCACAGAACAAGGGTGAGGCTGAAAACAAGCAGGGCACGGCCTACGGTCATGGCCACCAATAGGCCTGTCGCCCGCACTAGGACTTGATAAAGAACCATTGAAAGCAGCACGCTTGGCAAGAACGCCACGCTCGCCAGAAGTAGGGACTCTTGAAGAATGATTCCGACAACGAAGTTGTTTCCATAACCCATGGCTTTCATGGTGGCGTACTCACTGAGGTGATCGCCTACGTCCGAGTAGAGGATCTGGTACACGATGATTCCCCCAACCGCTAGGCCTACAAGAACGCCCAGGTTGAAGATCAAGCCAAAGGAAGTGTTGCGCTGCCAATGGCTCATTTCACGATCTTTGAGTTGTTGGATCGTCAGGACTTGGAGTGATGGGCCTAAGAAACTCGAGATCGTTGCTTGAATCTGTTTCTCGTTGACAGCAGGACTGACCTGGATTACTCCCAGTTGGATGTCATCGTTGCTTTTTTCAGGGAAGTAGGTCTGAAAGTTGGCCGCAGACATGATCAGGTTGATGTCTGCCGCAAAGGTGAGCCCAAGTTTGAAGATCCCCACCGCCTTGGCCTGTTGACCGCGGATTTCAGTGAGATAGCTGTTGCCCATCGCAAGGGTCTGGACAACGGATCCAGCAGCTTTTTTGGAAGCGGAGTCAAAGAAAAGGCTGTTTGGTCGCTCCAGAAGCGCTTTCTTTTCACGGAGGATGGGCAGCTTGAGAGCAGGATTTTCGGGGTTGACACCAAAGACAAGCGCTTGCTTGCTCTGGCGGGTGTCCCTGTTGAGCCAGTCAGCTTTGCCGATGTACAGAGGTGTGACACCAACGACGCCTTGAACGCCGCGGGCACGAACGAGTTGGGCCCGCGAGAAATTGAGAGGCTCGCCGAGATTGGTGTATCTCTTTGGCACGAGGACGAGTTGCCCATTGATTTGATCGATGGGTCGTTTTTGGCTGTCGTAAAGCGAACCGGAGAGTCCGAGCTGGAAGAACACCAGCACATTGGCGAAACTCACCCCAGCGACTGCGGCTAAAAGCCGCAGGGGGCGGTGGCTGAGTTGCAGCCAAGCCACTGGTGTGCGTCCACCAATCAGGTTCATGGTTGGGTTGGACGCATCTGTCTTTGGGCTGGTGTCAGGGGGGTGAACAGCACATTGACCTGCAGGTAATTGACTCGACTGGCTTGTGCCATGGCGTTTTCGGGAAGGGCGATTTTGACCTCGACCACCCTGCGGTCGACGTTCTCGCCCGATTCCCCAGTCAACACACTTTGGCGGGTGATCTGGCGGGAAATTTCCGTCACGCGGCCGCGGCCGGTCTTGCCTGGGAAGCCATCAGCGGTGATAGTCGCTTCCTGGCCTAAACGGATTTCGGGCAAGTCAGTTTGATAAACCTCAGCGATGACACCCATGTGCTTGGTGTTGCCCATGTCGACAAGCCCTGCATCGCCAACTTTGTCGCCGGCGCGGGCATTGATTTTGAAGATCGTGCCGGCATAGGGGGCCCGCACAGTGGCCTTGGCGAGTTCACTTCGTTCTTGAACCAGGCTAGCCCTGCTCTCGATCAGTTCGGCGGCCAGGGTTGCGCGATCGGCAATCGCTTGATCCATCTGGGCGCTAGCGCTCTCTGCTTGGGCCACTTGGGCTTCCATCCTGTTGGCGCTGGTGGCTCCAGAGGCAAACAAGTCGCGGGCACGTCGGGCTTCTGCCTCGGCTTGGCCCAGGTCGGCCCGGTAGCGCCGGATCACGCTGTCTTGCGCTGAGAGTTTGCGCTGGGCAACCTGGAGGGAAGCCTCGGATTTCCTCACCGTTGCACTGAGGGGATCAATGCTTTCAAGGATGGCTAGCGGCTGTCCAATTTCGACTTGCTCACCTTCGCGGATCAGGATTTCACGAACCCGATCGTTGCTGAGCGAACTGGGTACGGAGACTTTGCTGACGCCTGTGAGGGGCTCAATGCGGCCGAGGGCTGAAATCTGCCTGGGCAGGAGTGCCTGTTCAGATTTCGGAGGACTGGGGAGAAGGTTGCAACCTGCCAGAACCGAACCCGTCAACAGAACGGAGAGCGGTATGGCGAAACTCCGTGCCATCCATGTCCTGGTTAATCATCGAATTATCGCCGAGGGTGCAGCGTTTTCTGCCCAGCGCGGCGATGGTTGGCTTGCTCAGTAGTTGGCGCCGCTGCGCCGCTGGTGCACGGCGGTGGCGCTACTGGCATCCAGGACCCCGCCTGCATCCACCTGCGCATAAATCAGCCAGTGGTCGCCGCACTCCATGCGCTGCTTGACCGTGCACTCCAGCCAGGCCAGACCTTCGGGAAGGATCGGTTGACCCGCTGGGGTCGACTCCAGCTCCAGGCCAGCAAAGCGATCGGCCCCTGGGGCAAAGGGTTGGAGGAATTGCTTCATCGCCCCGGTTTCCCGACCTGCCGCCAGCACGTTGAGGGCGAAGCCATCGCCGATGTGCAGAAGCGCTTCCACGGACCGATCTTTGGCTACCGCCACGGTGAGGCCGGGGGGGGCAAAGCTGGCCTGGCTGACCCAGCTGGCCACCATGGCGCCACTGAGGCGGGATTCAGGCTCGCCTTTGCAGGTGGTGAGCACGCAGAGGGAGCCCAAGACGCGGCCCAGGGCCTGAATGGCAGGGTTGCTGCGGCTTTCGCTGAGGCCGCCACCGGCGCTGCGGCGCTCTTGCTTGCGCTGCTCTGCCAGCAGGCTGCGGCCCAGGGACGTGCCGGTTTCCTCAATGGTTTTGAGGGTGGTGGCATCTGGGCTGAACTTCACCTTGATGGGCTCAAACGCAAAGCGGAAGCCGCCATCGCGCAATTTGTTCTCGAGCAGGTCGAGGGCTTCACCGCTCCAGCCAAAGCTGCCAAACACGCCCACCGGCTTGCTGCGATCCCCTTCAGCCAGCAGGGTGCCCAGGGCTGAAACGATCGGCGTGGGGGCATGGCCCCCCAGGGTTGGCGATCCAATCAAGATGGCATCACAGCTGCGAATGGCGTTGAGCAGTTGCTCAGCCCCGCTGAACTCGCAGTTGATGCTCTCCACCCTTACACCCGTGCGCGAAACCCCCTGGGCCAGGCCATCGGCAATGGCGGCGGTGTTGCCGTAGGCGCTGGCAAATAGCAAGGCCACCGAGAGTTTCGAGCGCTGCTGGCCTTCACCCCAGCGGCGATAGTCGTTGAGCAGGCTGCGCCAGCTGTCGGCGATGGCCGGACCATGGCCCGGTGCGATGGTGCGGATGTCGAGCTCCTCGAGCCGCTCCACCACCGTTTCCACCTGCCGTGCCATCGGGGCCATCAGGCAGTCGTAGAAGTAGCGGCGGTCTTCTTCGGTGCTGCTGCGGTTGGCTTCGGCGAAGGCTTCGCTGCAGAGGTGGGCAGAGAAAAACTTGCCGCTCATCAACAGGCCCGTGCTCTCTTCAAACGCCATCAGGCCCCCAGGCCAGCGCGGGGTGGGGG
>Ga0310083_100009_pt1 | contig 44483 bp, 52 predicted proteins | sample LakEriER3TotalD7_FD_194441 | JGI IMG/M metagenome (GOLD analysis project Ga0310083, IMG submission 194441) | Enriched freshwater cyanobacterial communities from Lake Erie, Ohio, United States - ER36.Total.D7 | ecosystem: Environmental > Aquatic > Freshwater > Lake | place: USA: Ohio | collected... | reverse complement strand
GCCTCCCCACCCAGGGCCCCAGCTGGGGCCCTGGGTGGGGAGGCCGTGCTGGCTTGCGCCGAGCTGGGGGTGCCCTTGATCACGGTGGCCAATCCCTGCCTTTTGGAAGTCACGGCGGCCGCCCTTGGGCTGGAGGCCCACGCCGCCAGCAGTTATGCCGAAGCGGCGGGGTTGGTCCTGGCGTTGCGGGAAGGTCTTAGCCCGGCTGCTTTGGGCCGGCCGTTCCCCCGGCCGTACGCCCCTGGGCTGGCCTGAGCGGCTGGCCTACAGCGCCGCAATCGGCATGCGCCAGCCGGTGCCAAAGGCGCGGCCGCTCACTTTGAGCAGGGGGGCGGCCTGGCGCCGCTTGAATTCGGCCCGCCGCACCAGCTGCATGATCCGTTCGGCGTGCTCGGCATCCGCGGGGCTGCCATCGGCGAGGCCCTGGCTGACGAGCTCCTCGGGGCTGCGCAGCTCTTCGATCAGGGCTTTGAGAATCGGATCGAGCAGGGCGTAATCGGGCAGGGAATCGCTGTCCCGTTGGTCCGGGCGCAGCTCGGCGCTGGGGGGTTTGGTGCGGATCGCGGTGCCCACCAGCTCGCCGCTGGCAGGTAGCCCCAGGGCTGTGCGGCAGGGGCCCGCCGCCGGGCTGTCGAGCCAATCGCACAGGTCAAAGACGGTGGTTTTGTAGAGGTCGCCGATCACGGCCAGGCCCCCATTCATGTCGCCATAGAGGGTGCAGTAGCCCACGGCCAGTTCCGATTTGTTGCCGGTGGAGAGCAGCAAGTGGCCCTGCTGGTTGGCCACGGCCATCAGGAGGCAGCCGCGAATGCGCGACTGCAGATTTTCAGCCGTGAGCCCTTGGGGCGGTCCATCCAGGGCTGGTCCGAGGGCGGCATCAAAGCCCGCCATCAATGGGGCAATCGGCAGGGTGTGGGCCGCCATGCCCAGCCGCTCGGCCAAGGCGGTGGCATCGCTGATGGAGCCCTCCGAGCTGTAGGGCGATGGCAGCAGCAGGGCTTGCACTTGCCCTGCCCCCAAGGCGGCGGCACCAATCACGGCCACCAGGGCTGAATCAATGCCGCCGCTGAGCCCCAGCAGCACCCGGCGGAAGCCACATTTTTTGGCGTAGTCGCGAACGCCAAGTACCAGGGCGCGGAAGAGTTGCTCTTGAGGCCCGGGGAGGGGAGCGCTCAGGCCCAGGGTGGGGAGGTTGGTTCCAGGAGGTTCTGCGTTGTCCCCAGGAGAGCCGGCGCCGCCCCCAGCCCTTGGGGTTTCCCAGATGGCGACCTGTTCTTGGCAGCAGGCCAATTGGGCCGCCACTGCGCCGCTGGCATCCACCACAAAGCTGGCCCCGTCGAACACCAGTTCGTCGTTGCCGCCCACCTGGTTCACGTAGACCACCGGGCACTGCAATTTTTGGGTGGCGCGGGCGGCCAGGCGATGGCGCAGGGCCGCCTTGGCCTGGCCAAAGGGGGAGGCCGAGAGATTGAGCAGCACATCGATCCGGTGCGACTGCAGCGCGGCTACGGGATCGGGACCGGCCAGGCGGTGGCCCTGCAGTTCCTCCTCCACCCAGAGGTCTTCGCAGATGGTGAGACCCAGCGTCCAGTTGCGACCTCCCTGCTGGAACTCCAGAACAGCGGGCTGGTCTGCCGCTTGGAAATAGCGCCGTTCGTCAAAGACGTCGTAGGTGGGCAGCAGTTGCTTGCGGGCGACGATGCGCCATTGCCCACCTGAGACCAGGGCGACGGCGTTGAACAGGTTGGGCTTCTCTGCTGCAGCAATCGGCTCGGCCACACCCACCAGCACGGCCAGGGAGGGGTGGGTGGCCGCCAGCTCGGCGGCGAGTTGAGCCAAGACGTCTTGTTGGGTGCTGAGCAGGGCAGGCCGCAGCAGCAGATCCCTGGGCGGATAACCCCAGAGGGAAAGCTCCGGGGTGACCACCAGATCCGCATGGGCGGCAGCTGCTTCCTGGCAGGCCGCCAGAATTCGGGCTCCATTGCCAGCCAGATCTCCCACCAGGGGATTGATTTGGGCCAGGGCGATGCGCATCAGCAGGGCGGCTCAGCAAGGCCATAGCGATTGTGCTTGAGCAACGCCGGTAGGACGGCGGCCGGAATCTGGCTGGGGTCGAGCCGTTCGCGCACGGCAGAACTGGCGGTGGCGGGGATCTGTAGGGCCAGTTCCACTGGCTGGGATCCCAGGGCTTCGAGGGCCTCGCGGTGTTGGCTGGTGAGGGGCCAGCCATGGCGGGGCACAATCGCCAGGCGGCAGCTGCCCAGGATTTGATCGGCCTGCTTCCAGCTGGGGATTTGGGCCGCTAGATCACTGCCCACCACAAACACCAGCTCGGCTTCTGGCCAGCGCTGGTGGGCCCGCTCCAGGGTTTCAATCGTCCATGGGCTGCTGAGCTCCTGGGCGAGCTCGAGCCGCGGGTTACCGATCGCTTCCACCAGGCAGCCCAACAGCTGGGCCCGCTCATCCAGGGGCGCACCGTGCTGTTTGAGCGGGTTGGTGCTGGCCCAGGTGGCGACGGCTGGATAGAGGCCCAGTAGCCCCTCGAGCAGGGCCTGGTGGCCGCAGGTGGGAGGGTCGGCACTGGTGCCAAAGAGGGCCAGCTGACTCATGGCAGCAGGGCTTGCAGGCTCGAGCGTGGACTGGCGGGGGACTGGTGCTGCCAGGTGTTGAGCCACTGGCGCACCTGGGGATCGCTGTGGCTCAGTCGCCGCATCAAGGCCCCCGGCTTACCGCCCCGCTCGGCGCCTTTGATCAGTTCGGCCGCCGCTAACCGGCCCGTGCGCCGGGTGGTGTGCACGGCGAGGGCGGCCTGGGCGATGGCCACGGGGGCGGCGGGGGCCAGGCTGAGGCCGCCGGTGAGGGGGGCCGCCACCAGCAGCAGCTGGCGGATCAAGCTCAGCACCACTTGGATGCCCAGCTGGGCCCCACCCAATAGGGCGTTGTGGCCCGAAAGGCGGGTGAGCAGTGCCCTGGCGCTGGTGCTGTGCATCTTTTGGCCATAGAGCTGGCAGAGCTGCAGCACCAGGGCCGTATCGCAGGCCAGGCCTCCGGCCAGATCCAAAAGCACCAGTGGATTGGCCGCCACTCCGGTGGCCTTGAGCGCCGCAAAGCGGCCGATCAGGCTTTGGGCGGCCTGGCGGCTGTGGCTCAGGCGCCAGCGCTGCAGCTGGTGGTGGAGGCGATCGGCAGAGCGCAGGGCATTGAGGGCCAGCAGCAGTTCACCGTGCTGCTCCAGTAACGCCACCAGGGCCTCCCGCAGGGGGCCAATGCGCGGCGCTTCGACGCTGCTGCGCACCCGGCCGTCGGCCAGGACGCTGGCCCGCCGGGGGGCCGCGGCGACGGCCACCAGCTCCAAGTGGCGGGCCTTTTGGGGCAGTCGCCGGCGGATGCTGGCGATCAGGGCGGCCTGCTCGCCAGCGGGCCAGCAATCGCTGCGGTTGAGCACCAACAGGAGGGGCTTGCCGCTGGCCAAGAGCGCTTCGAGGGCCTCGAGCTCGACGCTGGTGAGGTCGCCATCGAGCACGAGCAGTACCAGGTCGGCCCCGAGGGCCACCCGGCCCGCCAGGCGGGCCCGGCCGGCGGCGGCAATCTCGTCGATACCTGGGGTGTCGACCAGTTCGACCCGTTGCAGCCCCGCAATGGCTTGGTGCCACGGCTGGGCCTGTTGGTGGCGGGTGCAGCCGTGGGCCACATCGGTGGCAAAGGCGTCATGGCCGAGCAGGGCATTGAGCAGAGTCGACTTGCCCACGCCCACCCGGCCGAACACGGCCACCTTGAGGTGCTGGCTTTGCAAGCGCAGTAATTGGCGATCAAAGGCCCCCAGTAGGCCTTCCACCACGGCATGCTCGCGTCCACTGAGCACCAGTTGCTGGCGCCACTGCTCAAGCAGCAGGCGGCAGCGCAGGGGGGTAGAGGGGTCTGGCGCCATCAGGTGGGCTCGCTGGCCGGCTGGGGGCGGCGCCACCAGCCGGCCAAGACCGCTAAGACGGCTTCAGGACCAATCACACCCACGAAACCACCGAATTCATCCACCACGACCCGGACGCCCGTCGTGTCGCGCCGAAACGCGGTGAGCAGCCGATCGGCGCGGATCATTTCGGGTACGAATTCCACCGGTTCGCCGAGGGCGGCGGCGGTGAGGTTGTCTTTGCCCTCGAGCAGGGCCGTGAGCAGGCGTTCCCGGCTGGCCACGCTGAGCACCTCATCCACCTCATCGCCTAGCACCACCCACCATTCGGCATGGTTAGCCAAGAGTTCCGGGCGAAGTTGGCCAAGGCGGGCCCCGCCATCAAGGGTGGGGGCTGACACCCGGGGCATCATTAAATCCCTGGCGGTGAGATCATTGAGCTGGAACACCTTGGCGATCATGGCCGCCTCATCCGCTTCAATTTGACCCTTTTGGGAGCCCAGCCTGGCCAGGAGGCGGATTTCGTCTTCGTTGGTGCTGATTTCGTTGTCTTGGGTGATCGCAGGCAGCACCTGTTCGAGTAGCAGAACCAACGGAAGCATCAGCCGCCCGAGCCAATGCACCGCCTCCGCACTGGCCAGGGCCACGGGCATCGAAAAACGGCTGCCCATGGATTTGGGCAGGATTTCTCCCAGAAGGATCACCAGCACGGTGAGGCCGATGGAAAACAAGGGCAGGGCGACCCCGGCCACGTTGTGGTTGTGAAGCACCGCGGCGGCATAGCCGCCCAGCATCAAGCTGCCAAAGATGTTGAAGCCGTTGTTTGCAATCACCAGCACCGCCAGGGTGCGGCCCAGGCGTTGGCGCAGCTGATCGAGCCGGCGAGCGCCGCGCAGCGGCTTGGCGCGGTTCGCCAATTCGTGAACCCGGGCCGGGTTCACTGTGAGGATGGCCGCCTCTATTCCCGAAGCCAGGGCCGAGCCTGAGATCACGACCACCACCAGCAGCGCCAGGGCGACAACGTCGTTCATTCAGGCCTGCATCTGGAGGAGGACATCGAACCGCGATGGGGTACCGGGCGCCAAGGTGAGCGCAATGCACCTATTTAATCGGCTCTGCCAACGGCTGTTGGCGGGGCTCGATCAAACTGGCGTGCAACCGTTGCGCTCCAGGCTGCCCGTTGATGTCGATCTTTGCCCAGCGCCGGGCCCGTTTTCTTGAGCAATTGGGTGGGGTGGCGGCCGTGATTCCGGCTGCGCCGATGGTGGTGCACCACGCCGACTGCGAGTACCCCTTTCGCCAGAACAGCGATTTTTGGTATCTCACGGGCTTTGACGAACCAGGAGCGGTGGCCCTGTTCTTGCCCCACCGCGACGACGCCCGCTTTGTGTTGTTTGTGGAGCCCAAGGAGCCCACCGCAGAAGTGTGGACCGGCGTCCGCTGGGGCGTGGACGGCGCGGTAACCACCTTTGGCGCCGATCTAGCCCATCCCCTTGCGGAGCTCCCCCAGCGCCTGGCCGACTACCTCAAGGGCGCCGAGGGGATTGCCTTTCGGGTGGGGCGCCACCCCCAGGTGGAGCCCTTGGTGCTCGAGGCCTGGGGCCAGCAGCTTGATCGGGCGCCCCGCAGCGGAGCGGCGGCCCTCGGCCTGGTGGCTCCCTGTCCGCTGCTGCACGCCCAGCGCCTGCGCAAGGGGCCCGAAGAACTGGAGCGCATGCGGGAGGCCGCCCGCATCTCCGCCGAAGCCCATGAATTGGCCCGCCAGGTGACCCGCCCCGGCCTGAAGGAACGGCAGGTGCAGGCGGTGATTGAGCAGCACTTCCTCGAGCAGGGCGCCCGCGGTCCGGCCTATGGGTCGATCGTGGCCGGTGGCGACAATGCCTGCGTACTGCACTACACCGCCAACAGCGCTGAGCTGCGCGATGGCGACCTGGTGCTGATCGATGCGGGATGCTCGCTCAACGACTACTACAACGGCGACATCACCCGCACCTTCCCGGTGGGGGGGCGCTTCAGTGGCGAGCAGCGGGCCCTCTATGGGCTGGTGCTGGCGGCCCAGGAGGCCGCGGTGGCCGCGGTGGCTCCAGGTCAAACCGCCGAAGGGGTGCACGATGCGGCCCTGCGGGTGCTGGTGGAAGGCCTGGTGGAACTCGGTTTGCTCGCTGGTGATCTGGATGGCCTGATCGACCAGGGGGCCTACCGGCACCTCTACATGCACCGCACCGGCCATTGGTTGGGGCTGGATGTGCACGATGTGGGCGCTTACCGCCTGGGCGAACACCATGTGGAGTTGGAGCCTGGCATGGTGCTCACGGTGGAGCCGGGGCTTTATGTGAGCGATCGGCTGCCGGTGCCGGAGGGCCAGCCGGCCATTGATGAGCGCTGGAAGGGCATTGGCATCCGCATTGAGGATGACGTGGCTGTCACCGAGCGGGGCCACGAAAACCTCACGGCTGCTGCCGCTAAGGCGGTTAGCGCGATGGAGCGCTGAGCCAGGAAAAGAGAGCTTCGGGCTCCAGGGCTTGGGTGCTGGGTAACACCAAATCGGCCCCCGCCTCGATCAGCCGGGCTTCGTAGGCAGCCCGGCGCTCCAGGGCTTGCGGGCCATGCAAATGGGGTGGGGCGACGGCGAGGCTGAGGAAGCGGGCATCAGGGCACTGCTGCCGGGCCCGTTGCACGGTGAGCACATCGGCCACGGTGTCACCCAGATAGGCGATCGGCGGACTTGCCCCATCCACTGCCGCGTCCAATGACCCATCCATTCCTGCGCCGCTGAGCTGGGCGGCCAGCCGCAGCAGGCCGGTGGGATCGGGCTTGTCGGGGGCTTGGCCCATGGCGATCAGCGGTGGTGCGTCCAGCCCTAGCCGGGTTTCCAGCACGTAGCGGCAGGAGGGGGGCTCGGCGCCACTGACAAAGCCCCAGGCCACGTTGGCCCTGGTCAACGCAGCAAAGAACGCCGCTTCCACCAGCAGCGGCTCGCTGCCGATGAAGCCTTGCCAAAGGGCGGAGTCGCCTTCGGGGTCGCCGCCGAAATAGAAGCTGCCAAACACCTCCACCAAGGCTTCGAAGGCTGGGAGCGGGGCATGGCCTGAGCGGCGCAGCAGCTCGAGGGAGGCTTCCCAGTCGTTGTTCCAGCAGCCCTCGCTTTTGAGGGTGTCGATGGCACCGGCATCAGGGCGGTGGCCACTGAAATGGTGCACCGTTTCCACGATGGCGCGGCGGTAACTGCCGCCCACATCCCGGATTACACCGTCGATGTCGAAGAGCAGGACGGCACGGGGGGACATCAGGGGGGCCATCAAGCGACCATCAAGCGGACGCATCCTGCTCGAACTGGGCCGCGGCGGCCTCGGTGGCCCCACTGGCGAACAGCCCTGCGGCGATGGCCGGGTTGATGGTGAAGGTGGTCATCCCGGCGGCCGCTAGGCGGGTGAGGTCGCTGGGGTGCCGCAGGCTGGCCACCAGGAGCCGCACCGAAGAGCCCACGCCATCGAGGCAGCGCTGCATGGTGATCAGCTCGCCGTGGCCATCGCGGCCGAGGTCGCTGATTCGGCCCAGGTAGGGGGCGATGTAGCGGGCTCCAAGGGCGGCGGCCACCAGCACCTGGGCTGGCTCGTAGCAGGCGGTGAACGTGATCGGGATGCCCTGGCTGATCAGCTCCTTTGCTGCCTCAGCTCCCGTGGTGGTCACCGGCACTTTCACCACGATGCGGTTGGGGGCGATGGCATGCAAGGCACTTCCGCACCGCAGCAATTCGGTGGCGGTGCTGCCCCAGGCCTGGAGATGCAGTTCTTGGGCCCCAAGGCCAAGGGCGCGGCCACTGAGCTGGCGCAGATGGCCCAGCTCACAGGGCTGCTGGGCCTTTTTGAGCAGGGTGGGATTGGTGGTGACCCCAAAGAACAACCCGGTGGGCAGCCATCGCTCCCAGGCGCCGGGGTCGGCAGAATCGAGCAAGAGGCGCAGCGTCATGGCTGGGGATAAAGCCGGTGGCGCCAGGGCGGCTGGTAGGTTAGTCGTTTGAACCGTAGCCTTGAGCGTTGACCCCATGACAGCCACCGATAGCGCACCTGGCGCTGCCGTGAGCGAAGCAGTAGAGGCTATCGCCGCCGCAGACGAGACCACTACCCAGGGGCGTCCGGTGATGCGTGGTGGCAGTGCCGCCCTGGCTACCGCGACCATTGACGAAGACGGCGTGCCTTCGGGCTACACCCCCAAGGCCGATGAGGGCCGCTTCCTGCTGAAGATCCTCTGGCTGCCCGACAACGTCGCCCTAGCCGTTGACCAGATTGTGGGTGGCGGCCCCAGCCCCCTCACCTCCTACTTCTTCTGGCCCCGGGAAGATGCTTGGGAAACCCTCAAGACCGAGCTCGAGGGCAAGAGCTGGATCACCGACAACGAGCGCGTTGAAGTGCTCAACAAGGCCACCGAAGTCATCAACTACTGGCAGGAAGAGGGCAAAGGCAAGAGCCTCGACGAGGCCAAGCTCAAGTTTCCTGATGTCACCTTCTGCGGTACCGCCTGATCCGGCTGGTCGGTCTGATCCGGCAACACCCTTTGGATTTTGCAAGCGCTCCTTTCAGGGGCGCTTTTTAATGGGTTCAGGCTTGGGCTTGTCGTTTGTGGTTGGGGTTTGCGGTTGCTGGTTTGAGCGCAAGGGCAAGGGCAAGCCCATCAAAAATCCCGGACCCCAGCGGTTGAGCTGCAGTCCGGGATGGTGAAGTCCGGGATGGGGAATCTCTCGTCAGCCAGCCTTGGTGGCTTGGAAACGGGCGCGGGCGCGGTCCAGGGCCTCGGCTGCTTTGAGTTTTTCAGGGCTGGTGGCCTGGCCTTCAAAGCTGGCAGCGGCTTTCTGGGCAGCTTCGAATTCGGCTTCGGCGGCGTTCGCATTGATGCTGCTACCGAGCTCGGCGGCGTTAACCAATACGGTCACTTCGTCGGCTTCCACTTCGGCAAAACCACCCATCAGGGCGATGGTGGACCAACCGTTGCCATCGCGGAGGCGCATCACGCCGGTGTCGAGGGCGGCAAGCATGGTGACGTGGCCGGGAAGGATCCCCACCTGACCAGTCGTACTGGGCAGGATGACTTCGTCGGCAGTGCCATCGAAAACGCTCTGGTCAGGTGCCAGAACGCGGAGGGTGAGACTCATGGTTTGGGTTCCTCAGATCAACCCTTGTTGGCTTCCGCCAGGATCTTGGCGGCCTTGGCCTTCACCTGGTCAATGTTGCCCACGAGATAGAAGGCAGCCTCGGGCAGATCATCCAGTTCGCCGGCCAGGATCATGTTGAAGCCCGCGATCGTGTCGGCGAGCTTCACGTACTCACCCTTTTGACCGGTGAAGATCTCAGCCACGAAGAAGGGCTGGGAGAGGAATTTCTCGATCTTGCGAGCCCGATCCACGGTGCGACGGTCGTCTTCGGAGAGTTCGTCGAGGCCGAGAATCGCGATGATGTCCTGCAGCTCTTTGTAGCGCTGGAGGGTGGACTGCACGGTGCGGGCGGTGCGGTAGTGGTCGTCACCCACCACGGCGGGCTGGAGCATGGTGCTGGTGGAGTCGAGGGGATCTACAGCGGGGTAGATGCCCTTAGAGGCCAGGCCGCGGCTCAGCACGGTGGTGGCATCCAGGTGGGCGAAGGTGGTGGCAGGTGCCGGGTCGGTCAGGTCGTCCGCAGGCACGTAGACGGCTTGGATCGAGGTGATCGAACCTTCCAGGGTGGAGGTGATCCGCTCTTGGAGCATGCCCACGTCGGTGCCGAGGGTGGGCTGGTAGCCCACGGCAGAAGGCATGCGGCCGAGCAGGGCCGACACTTCTGAGCCGGCTTGCACAAAGCGGAAGATGTTGTCAACGAACAACAAAACGTCCTGTTTGTTGGCGTCACGGAAGTGCTCGGCCATGGTGAGCGCCGAGAGACCCACGCGCATGCGGGCGCCGGGGGGCTCGTTCATCTGGCCGTAGCAGAGGGCCACCTTCGACTTGCTCAGGTCCTCGGAGTTGATCACTCCAGATTCCTTGAATTCTTCGTAGAGGTCATTGCCTTCACGGGTGCGCTCGCCCACACCGGCGAACACGGAAACGCCGCCATGCTCCTTGGCAATGTTGTTGATCAACTCTTGGATCAACACGGTTTTGCCCACGCCGGCGCCACCGAAGAGGCCAACCTTGCCGCCCTGGCGGTAGGGGGCCAGCAGGTCGATCACCTTGATGCCGGTTTCAAACACCTTTGGTTTGGTTTCCAGCTCGGTGAGGCTGGGGGCGGCCCGGTGGATGGAAGCGGTTTCGCTGGTCTTGACAGGACCCTGCTCGTCGACGGGCTCGCCGAGCACGTTGAAGATGCGGCCCAGGGTGGCTTCGCCCACGGGCACACAGATGGGAGCGCCGGTGTCGAGGGCTTCCATGCCCCGCACCAGGCCATCGGTGGTGCTCATGGCCACGGCGCGCACCCGGTGATCGCCGAGGAGCTGCTGCACTTCTGCAGTCAGGGCAACGGTTTGGCCGGCGGAATTCTTCGCTTCAATGCGAAGCGCGTTGTAGATCTTTGGCAGCTTTCCGGCCGGAAACTCAACGTCGAGCACAGGGCCAATGACCTGGCGGACGATGCCTTTGGTGCCGGTGGCGGTAGCAGCAGCCATAAATAAGGAAAACGCGAGGAGCGCACAGCGGGACCATCCCGCTTGAAGCGGCACGACCTTATCACCGCGCATTGCCGGCTTGGGGTGGTTCGGTCAACCGCACAGAACCGCCCTAGTCATTTCTTGGCGGTGCCCATAGGGTTGGCACTTAACGGGTCCGAGTGCCAACTCTCCTGCGAGTGGGGCCGGATCCGTCTCCCAGTGGCGTCTCAGACGCCATGCCGTTGCTTTCGCAATTTATTCATGGCTGCTGTTTCTCTCAGCGTCTCCACGGTTAAGCCCCTCGGAGATCGCATTTTCATCAAGGTTTCTGAGTCGGAGGAAAAGACCGCCGGGGGCATCCTCCTGCCCGACACCGCCAAGGAAAAGCCCCAGGTGGGCGAGGTGGTGCAAATCGGTCCTGGCAAGCGCAACGATGACGGCACCCGTCAGGCTCCTGAAGTGAGCGTGGGCGACAAGGTGCTCTACAGCAAGTACGCCGGCACCGACATCAAGCTCGGCACCGATGAGTACGTGCTGCTCTCCGAGAAAGACATCCTGGCCATCGTCAACTGAGCTCGTCAGAGTTTCGGCCGATCCAGCTCCGTTTAACCCTTCCCAGGGATTAACCCTTCACAAGGACATCGCCTTCCATGGCTAAGCGCATTATTTATAACGAGCAAGCCCGCCGGGCCCTCGAAAAAGGCATCGACATCCTCTGCGAAGCCGTTGCGGTCACCCTTGGCCCCAAGGGTCGCAACGTGGTGCTCGAGAAGAAGTTTGGTGCACCCCAGATCGTCAATGACGGCGTCACCATCGCCAAAGAGATCGAACTCGAAGATCACATCGAGAACACCGGTGTGGCCCTGATTCGTCAGGCTGCTTCCAAGACCAACGATGCTGCCGGTGACGGCACCACCACGGCCACCGTGTTGGCCCACGCCATGGTCAAGGCCGGTCTGCGCAACGTGGCTGCTGGCGCTAACGCCATCACCCTCAAGCGCGGCATCGACAAGGCCTCCGAGTTCCTCGTCAAAAAGATCGAGGAGCACGCCAAGCCCATCAGCGACAGCAACGCCATCGCCCAGGTGGGCACCATCTCCGCCGGCAACGATGAAGAGGTGGGTCGGATGATCGCCGACGCCATGGACAAGGTTGGCAAGGAAGGCGTGATTTCCCTCGAGGAGGGCAAATCGATGACCACCGAACTGGAGGTCACCGAAGGCATGCGCTTTGACAAGGGCTATATCTCGCCCTACTTCGCCACCGACACCGAGCGGATGGAAGCGGTGCTCGAAGAGCCCTACATCCTCCTCACCGACAAGAAGATCGGCCTGGTGCAAGACCTGGTTCCCGTGCTCGAGCAAATCGCCCGCACCGGTAAGCCCCTGCTTATCATTGCTGAGGACATTGAGAAGGAAGCCCTCGCCACCTTGGTGGTCAACCGCCTGCGCGGCGTGTTGAATGTGGCCGCCGTGAAGGCCCCTGGCTTCGGCGATCGCCGTAAGGCCATGCTCGAAGACATCGCCGTTCTCACCAACGGTCAGCTGATCACCGAAGACGCTGGTCTGAAGCTCGATAACGCCAAGCTGGAGATGCTGGGCACTGCCCGCCGCATCACCATCAACAAGGACACCACCACCATCGTGGCCGAAGGCAACGAGGTGGCCGTGAAGGCCCGCTGCGAGCAAATCCGCAAGCAGATGGACGAAACCGACTCCTCCTACGACAAGGAGAAGCTGCAGGAGCGTCTGGCCAAGCTGAGCGGCGGCGTGGCCGTGGTGAAGGTGGGTGCTGCCACCGAAACCGAGATGAAGGACAAGAAGCTGCGCCTGGAAGACGCCATCAACGCCACTAAGGCGGCCGTTGAGGAAGGCATCGTTCCTGGCGGTGGCACCACCCTGGCCCACTTGGCCCCTGCCCTCGAGGATTGGGCCAAGGCCAACCTCTCCGGCGAAGAGCTGATCGGGGCCCACATCGTGGCCTCCGCCCTGACCGCTCCCCTGATGCGCATCGCCCAGAACGCTGGTGTGAACGGCGCTGTGGTGGCTGAGAACGTGAAGAACAAGCCCTTCAACGAGGGTTACAACGCAGCTACCGGTGAGTACGTCGACATGCTGGCCGCCGGCATCGTTGACCCCGCCAAGGTGACCCGCTCTGGCCTCCAGAACGCGGCGTCCATCGCTGGCATGGTGCTCACCACCGAGTGCATCGTGGCTGACATGCCCGAGAAGAAGGACGGTGCTCCCGCCGGTGGCGGTGGCATGGGCGGCGACTTCGACTATTGATCGAGGGACTTCGACGCTTGATCTCAAGCGAGATCTCAGTCGGATTTTGATCCTTCAGATCCCAGCATCGGCGCCCCTTAGGGGGCGCTTTTTTATGGCTTCATGCCGCCTGGGTTTCCGTATCAAAAGAAACCGAAAAATCGATTTTTGTAGTGATAGCTACCAATTGCTGCCCTCTCTGGTGGGCAACGTGCGGCAATCTGCGCACCTGCTGTGCCCCCAGTTCTGATCTCGGCCCTACCCGTGGCTGTCCTTGCGGGGGACGCCCTCTCGCCGGCAGCCCAGGCTCTGCAGAGCGCCAACAACGGCTTTGTGCTGCTCTGTGCGGCCCTGGTGCTGATGATGACGCCAGCCTTGGCCCTCTTCTATGCGGGGTTTGTGCGCAGCCGCAATGTGCTCAACACCATGGTGATGAGCTTCGCTGCCATGGCCCTGGTGAGTGTGCTCTGGGTGCTGTTCGGCTACAGCTTGGCTTTCTCCGAGGGCAGCGGCCCCCTGGCGCCGTTCATTGGGGGGTTCCAGTGGGCGGGCGTCAGCAATTGGTCGGCGTCCTATGGCAATGGCCAGCTCAGCCATGGCGCCGTGGCGCTGTTTCAGCTCACCTTCGCGATCATCACGCCAGCCCTGATCTCCGGGGCGGTGGTGGAGCGGATGCATTTCCGTGCCTGGATTGCCTTTGTGGTGCTCTGGAGCACCTTCATCTACCTGCCCCTGGCCCACATGGTGTGGGGGCCAGGGGGCTTCCTTGGCGTTGACGGGCTTGGCGCCCTGGATTTCGCTGGCGGACTGGTGGTGGAGATGGCCTCAGGGGTGGGCGCTGCTGTGGCGGCCGCAGTGGTTGGCCGGCGCCGCACCTATCCGGGCAACGGCTCCCCGCCCCACAACGTGCCGTTCATCCTGATGGGCGCTGGCCTGCTTTGGTTTGGCTGGTTTGGCTTCAATGGCGGCAGTGCCCTGATCGCTGGCAACTTGGCCTCCCTGGCCTGCCTCACCACCAATACGGCCGGCGCGGCCGCTGCGGTGGGCTGGATGGTGATCGAAACCCTCCAGCGGGGCAAGCCCACGGCGGTGGGTGTGGCCACCGGGGCGGTTGCTGGTCTTGTGGCGATCACCCCGGCCGCTGGGTTTGTGAGTCCTTTGGGGTCTGTGTTGATCGGCTTTGTGGCAGCGGCAATCTGCAGTTATGCCCTTCATCTGAAAAACCGCAGTGGCCTCGATGACAGCCTGGATGTGCTGCCCGTGCATGGTGTTGCGGGCTTTGTGGGGATTGTGCTGACGGGGGTTCTTGCCCTGAAAGTGGTGAATCCTGCCGGGGCTGATGGTCTATTGGCCGGTAATCCTGGCCTGCTCGTGATCCAGCTCAAGGCGGCAGGTTTCACGGCGCTTTGGGTGGGCGTGGGCACCTACGCGGTGCTCAAGCTGATTGGCAGCGTGATGCCCCTCAGGGTGAACGACCTCGAGGAACGCCAAGGTCTTGATATCCAGGCCCACGGCGAGGAGGCCTACAACACGGAATTCACCGGCTAACCGGCTGGCGCGCTCTTCTTGCTGGGACTGGCTGACTTACTGGGTATGAAATTCAGGGCGATGCCGTTGTTGCAGTAGCGCTTGCCGGTGGGCTTGGGGCCGTCATCGAAGACATGGCCTTGGTGCCCCCCACAGCGACGGCAGTGGTACTCGGTGCGCGGCACGATCAATTTGAAATCCAGCTTGGTGACGATGCCCTTGGGCAGCGGTTCCCAAAAGCTGGGCCAGCCGGTGCCGCTGTCGTATTTGGCCTTGGAACTGAACAGGGGCAGCTTGCAGCCGGCACAGACAAAGGTGCCGGCCCGTTTTTCGTTGTTGAGGGGACTGCTGAAGGGCCGTTCGGTGCCCTCCTCCCGCAAGACCGCGAAGGCCCCAGGGCTGAGCCGCTGTTTCCACTCGGCTTTGCTTAGCTCCCAGGCGGGATCTTCGGCTTTGGAGGCGGCCAGGGCTGCCTTGGCACCGCCCAAAAGCACGGCAAATCCCGATCCCAAGCTGGCCAACAGGTTGCGGCGGTTCATCGCCTTACTTCAGCCAGCCAGCGCTCAGCACCACGGCCAGGCCTAAAAAGATGGCGAGCAGGGTCCAGCTAATGCGGTTGAGGGTGTCCTCCGCACTGCGGGCGCTAGTAAACATCGAGCCACCGCTGGAGGCAAGCCCTCCCATGCCATCGCCCTTGGGGCTGTGGAGCAGCACGCTCACGATCAGCAGCACGCCGCTGCCAATCCAAACCCAAGACAAAATCGACGTGATCATGGAATCAGGCTAGACGCCCAGGGTCTCGGCAACGCGGTTGGGCTCACTCTGGCTGCCCAAGGGAGCCACCAAGGACAACCCACTCATGCTGGCCGGTTTTGGCAGTTCAAGGATGTCAAGCAGGGTGGGGGCAATGTCGGCCAGACCGCCGCCAGCTCGGAGTTGAACATCGGTGCCATGGCCCGGCAGCTTGCGTTTCTCCCCTTCCACCAGGATCACGGGAACCGGATTGGTGGTGTGGGCGGTCCAAGGGCGGCCATCGGGGCCTTCCATGACCTCGGCATTGCCATGGTCGGCGGTAATCACCAGGGTGCCGCCGATGCGGTTGGTCGCCTCCATCAGCCGGCCCACGCAGGTGTCCACGGTGGTGACGGCTTCGGTAGTGGCTTGCATCTGGCCGGTGTGCCCCACCATGTCCGGGTTGGCGTAGTTGATCACCACCAGGGAATAGATGCCCTTCTGAATGGCGGCGATGCAGCTATCGGTGAGCTGTTCGGCCGACATGGCGGGGGATTGGTCGTAGGTGGCAACCCTGGGCGATGGCACCAGGTGGCGGTCTTCGCCGGGGAAGGCCTGCTCGATGCCCCCATTCATGAAGTAGGTGACATGGGGATATTTTTCGGTTTCAGCGGTGCGGAATTGGCGCAACCCCGCCTCGGACACCACTTGACCGAGCAGCCCATCCAAGGATTCGGGCGGGAAGGCAACGGCCACGGGGAGGCCTTTCTCGTATTGGGTGAACGTGACCACATCCAGATCGCTGATCAGGCTGCGCTCAAAGTTGTCGAAGGTGGGCAGCACCAAGGCACGGACCAGCTGACGCACCCGATCCGGACGGAAGTTGAAGCAGACCAGCCCATCACCGGATTTGATCAGATCGTCCGATAGGCGCACCGGTTCGAGGAATTCGTCGCCCACGTTCTTGGCGTAGGACGCCTCAATGGCCTCCAAGGGGCCCAGGTCACTGAGGGGGCTGGATTGGCTCAGCAGCCGATAGGCCATCTCGGTGCGCTCCCAGCGGTTGTCCCGGTCCATGGCCCAGTAGCGGCCACAGAGCGTGGCGATCCGCCCCACACCAGCAGCTTGGATTTGCTCAAGCACCTCGGCCACAAAGCCAGGGGCACTGCTGGGAGCCGTATCCCGGCCGTCAGTAATCACGTGGATGCAGACATCCTGGAGGCCCCGAGCGGCGGCCCAGCGCAGCAGGCCGCCGAGGTGGTTGATGTGGCTGTGTACTCCGCCATCGGAGCAGAGGCCAATCAGGTGCAGGGTGTGGCCGTTGGCGAGCAACTTGTCGGCCAGGGCATTGAGCGATGGATTGGCGGCAATGCTGCCGTCCTTCACAGCCTGGCTAATCCGCACCAGTTCCTGGCGAATAATCCGGCCCGAACCGATGGTGAGGTGGCCAACTTCCGAGTTGCCCATTTGGCCATCGGGCAGGCCAACGGCCCCACCACTGGCTTCAATCAGGGTGTGGGGATAGGCATGCCAAAGGGCATCCATCACCGGGGTTGCCGCGGCACGGATGGCGTTATGGGCTTCTTCATGGCTGTAGCCCCAGCCATCGAGGATGGCGAGAACAACGGGGGCAATGGAGGATGGCTGCCTCGACGCTGAGTCCTTCAAGGCTGACTCGCGCAATGAAGTGACGGGCAAACGGGAATCGCTCAGCGAAGAAGCGCTTAAGGAAGAATCAAGGGCGTTAGGCCCGGTGGAATGCTGCTGGGAGGGAATTGCTGTCACCCGACTCACCTAGCGGTGTACATGTCGTGGGATGTCAAACCGTAAAAAGTAAGAGCGGGGGATTTCAAATCGTGAGATTTCAAATCGCGGGATTTCAAGGGGAGGTATGGATGCAACGCTTCAGGTTTGCACTGCCTTCGAGCCCAACCTACAGCCCCAATCCCTTGGCGAATTTCCCTGATCCCAGCCGCGTCAGCTTTTGGCAACAAAGAATCCCGCTGGTTGGCTCCATAGCATTGGCGTTGCTGGTGCCAGCCCCATGAATCGGCTCGAATTGCTCTCGGCCCAGGACCTCTCCCGCACCTTGGACCGCCTGGCCTCCCAGGTGCTCGAGAGCGTCGCCGATACCCACCGGTTGGTGTTGCTGGGGATTCCCACCCGCGGGGTGGCCTTGGCTGAGGTTCTGGCGGCCCGCTTGGGGGGGATTTGCGGGCATGCCATCGATCACGGAAGCCTCGACCCCACCTTTCACCGCGATGATTTGGAGCGGATTGGTACCCGCCTGGCCCAGCCCACGGACCTGCCCGTGAGCCTGGAGGGACGGCAGGTGGTGCTGGTGGATGACGTAATTTTCACGGGTCGTACGGTGCGGGCTGCCCTCGAGGCCCTGCAGGCCTGGGGCCGCCCAGAGCGGGTAAGCCTCCTGGCCATGGTGGATCGGGGCCATCGGGAATTGCCGATCCAGCCGGATTTTTGCGGCAGGGTGGTGCCCACCAGCCGCCAAGAAACGATCCAGCTGGCGTTGCAGGGGATCGATGGGGAGGAAGGGGTGTTCCTGTTGCGCCCCTAGGCCGCCTCGATTTCGTCGGCGCGGAAATGGGCCTTGAATTTGCCAAACGCCACCACCACCGGAAGGTTGGGACTGATCACCCGGCCTTTCCAGTCGTTCAACACAGTGACCACTTCCCCTTGCTGGCCATGGAGATCAAAGGCCACACCCCGGTGCTGGGGATGGTGGTAGACGACCACGCTCTGGCAGACCTTGACCTGATCACCTGGCTGCATGGACCCGGAACTCTTTCGCGGAGCCAATCTTGTCATGGGCGCTGGCAGGCCGTTTCAGGGCCGGCTTCCACCACCTTGCCGCCCAGGGATTTGCAGGCGGCTGTGAAGGCTGTCCACTCATCGAGCCCCTTGGCGATTTGGGCTTGAACCCTGGCATCCAGGTCGGCCGCAGGCACCGTATGGGGCAAGGCGCCATGGCCGTCATGCTCGCGGTCGTTGCCGGCCAAGGCATTGATCGCGGCCTGCACCTTGGCCTTTAGGGGCTGGCTCTCACCTTTCCACCAGGGATGGTCGAGCCTGGTCAGGGCGTCGAGGGCTTCCCACCAGCGCTTTTGTGCCACCAGTTTTTGGCTGCGTTCCATCAGGAGCCGGTTGCGGTTCCAGATTTGGGTGTAGGAGTCCCCCGTGGCGTTACCGGCACTGTTGTGGTCATCGCCAATCGGGGCCAAAAGCGCCAAGGCGCCCTTGAGATTGCCCTGTTGGAACTGGTCGAGGGACAGGCGTTGCAACTCCAAGACCCAGCGATCGAGTTGGCGTTGGTCGCTGGGTCGGGCCGCTGGGGAATTCACCAGCTGCCATTGCAGCCGCAGGGCTTGGGCCCATTGGCGTTGGTGCCACAGTTCCCCAGCTTTGAGGCGCCGGCATTGACCCTGTTCCTTCGGCGCGCTGTTGTCCAGCCAGCGCAGGGCTTCGAGTTGCTCGCTGTAACGCAGGCAAGCGTTGAGATTTCCGGTGGCTGCCGCCTGCTCGAGGCGCTGGGGCAACTGCCGTTCCCACCAATAGGCCGCGCCAACCCCTGAGGCCACCAGCCCCAGGGTGAGTCCAAGCCAAAAACGCGGGAGCCTGTGCCGGCGGAGGGCCAAGGCGGCAGATGCAATCAGATCCCGTTCTATCAGTCTTAATGGCGCTTTTGGGCCAGTGTCAGCGCACCGGGCCAAAGCTTCGTTCGCCCAGGCTGGCACCGGTGGCGAGATCGGTGATCTCCGCCGTGAGTTGGCCCTGGCCGTTGATCACAAAATCCAGCTTGAGCCGATCCACACCTTGCTCGCCCGGGGGATCCAGGGCAATGGCACTGGGCTGGTCCCGCCAGGGGATGACCTGGGCCCGGCCTGCCCGGCGTTGACGCAGCACCGGCAGGTCTCCTTCAAACACCACTTCACCGCGCTGCTCGATTTGGGCTTCCCCCAGGCTGATCTCGAGGCAGCTCTGGCCATCCAGGCTGCAGGCCAGCACGATCTCGAGGGGGCGATCGGTGGGCCAAGCCTGGCCCGCCACAAACAGGGGATGCCAGGTGTGGCGTCCGCTGCGTTGTTCCCAGCAGCGCAGCTCAACCCCATGGGTCAGCACATCCTTGAGCTGGACGCCCGGGGTGAGCGCCAGGGCCCCCAGGGCCACCGCTTCAACCGGGCGATGGGTTTTGAGGGGCACCCCAGCCAGCCGTTCCTCCAGCCACCGGCGCAGCCGGGGGATGCGGCTGCTGCCGCCCACCTGCAGCACGGCTGTGATGGTCCCTGGCCTGATCCCAGAGCTGCGGCCAGCCGCCAAGACCTGATCGAGGAGGGCATCCAATTGGCTGATTAGCCCCCGCTCTTCGAGGAGTTGCTCAAAGCGGGTGCGGCTGAAGCGCAGCTCCTGGAGGGCTTGATTGGCGGAGCTGACGAGGGCGAGGGCGTCGTCTTGGCTGCTTAAGAGGCATTTGAGCCGCTCGGCCGCTTCCAGAAGCTGGGGGCCTTGGGGTTGGCCTGGGCAGAGGGCGTCAGCAATCCAGCGGTCGATGTTGCGGCCGCCGCAGGCCAGCCCTGCCTTGCCGATCACCTGGGCGCAGCGCAGGGTCTGGCGGCTGCTGTCGAGATCGCGGCCGGCAAAGCGCAACAGCTGGGCAATCGGGGCGGCTCGGCCCTCACCTCCCTCCAGCTTCACCAGGGCCACATCCACGGTGCCACCTCCGATATCCACCACCAGGGCGGTGCTGCCCGGGGGGAGCCCGGCGCCGATGGCCGCGGCGGTGGGTTCATCCACCAGGGCCACCTCCTGCACGCCGAGCTCCCCGCACACCTGGACCAGCCACTGGCGATAGCTGCGGTAGGTGTCGATTGGGGCTGTCAGCACCAGGCGTTTGGGGCTGATGCCGCTCGGCAGGGCGGCCCAGAGAGCCTTTAGGAGCAGGGCCCCGGCCTGTTCGGCTGGCTGGGCTGAGGCGCTATCGGAGCCAATCAGACGTTTGAAGTCGCGGCGTAGTTCTGGTCCGTCGTGATGGGCTAATCCGGCATCGACCACCTGGCGGCCGATGAGTGGTTTGGCGCCGGGGGCTTCAGGGAGCCAAAGCAGGCTGGGCACCACCACCGGCCCATCGAGGCTGAAGGGCGGCAAGGCCAGCAGCTGCGCCGCGGTATCTGGGCCCTGATAGGCCACCACCGTGGTGGTGCTGCCCAAATCGATGGCCAGGGTGCCCTTGTCCTCCATGGCCTCCCCCTCAACCACGGCCCCCTTCTAAACGGATAGGCCCCCCTGCTGACCTAGGCTGGCCCGACTGAACACGTGGTTATGCAAAGCGGCATTCAGGGCGGCGTTGAGGTGAACCCGAAGGAACTGGCCCAGCGGGCCGAGAGCCTGATCCGCTTCTCTAGCAACCGTTACCTCACCACCGTAAGGATTGCTTTCCGGGCCAAGCAACGCCGTTTTGATGATTTCGATGGCCTGCTCGACGACTCCATGATCAAGCCCGTGCAGCGCGCCATCATCGAGTTGAGTGACGAGCAGGATCAGCCCGATCTGTTGCCCGGCTGATTGTTCAGGGGATTCGGGCGTCAGTCAGCGGATGCAGGTGCAAGAGGGACAGGGGTGGCGGTTGCTGGTGGATCCAGGCCGTCACCCCTTTGTTGTGTTGATCGGTGGAGCTGGCTGGGCGGCGGAGCTCACGGTCCAGGAGGCCCAAAGCCTGCGCCAGGGTTTTGGCCAATTGTTGGAGCAGCACGCAGCCATTGCCGATCAGTTGATGGAGGAGGAGTCCATCGGCTTGGAGCTTGATCTGGGGGGCCTATGGATGGCGCTCGAAGGTGATCGACGCCATTGGCAAGTCCGCTTTGTGCTCACCCCGGAGGGGCTCCAGCGGGGCCTGGAGGGGGGCTGGGACACTGCGGCGAGTCAGGCGGTGGCGGTGGCCCTGGCCCAGCTTGGGGAGCTCAAGGATTGGGGCCTTGACCTGGGCGCCCATCAGAGCCAGTGAGCTGGTGAAAGGCGCTATTAGCCTCTCGGTCGATGGCTGTCGTCGCGGCGGGATAAGACGGTTCCAGCATGAGACAGCGCCGTTGATTCGCTGCAGATCAGCTGTTCTGATCAATGGCTGACCCCCCGGCATTCCGAAGGCAGCGCTGCCCTTCTCCCCAGGTTTTCCCCAGGCCTGGGTGGCCCGATCCTGCTGGCTTCTGGGGGTTGGGGAGAACCCCCCTGCTGGGGCGACCCGGCTTGACAGGCCTGGCTTTGTCGATAGGGCACCGGCGCCTGGTGGGTGGGCATTGGTTGGATACCTTTGCTGGCAGCCGATCTCAAGCTGGGAAGCCCTGGCCCAGTGCCCAGCCAGCCGATTTGACTCCGGCGCAGGGATGTGGGGAACTGGATGTCACAGCGCCGAGCACGGATGACATTGGGGCCAGAGTTGGTTGAAGAAGCGGGGCTGGTGAGCTTGCGGGCTGAGGTGCCTGAGGCCCTCTTGGCTTCGATGCGCAGCTTCATTGAGCGCCATCCCAACTGGGATCAATACCGCCTGGTGCAGGCGGCCCTGGCCGGTTTTTTGGTGCAGAACGGCTTGCAGAACCGCGAGGTGACGCGCTGCTATCTGGCCAATCTGTTTCCCGGCCAAGGCAGCTTTAGGTCGGACGAGGTCGGTTGAGATCCGGCAGCTCAAACAACTGCTCGTAGGCCGCCGCCAGGGTGCAGATCGTGATTGGTAGGGCGGCCACCAGTCCGACCAGCAGCACCAAAAAGCCTGCCAGCAGGATGAGGAGAACCACCAGGGTCAACCCCAGGGCATGGAGCCAGTGGGGGTCGACGGCCGCCCGGCCGCTGCGGAAGGCCCCCAGCGGCGTGAGCCGGCCCATCAGGGTGAGGGGAAGGCAAAGGATTTGGTCTGCGGCCAGATACACCGCCATGGCCACACCCGCCACCAGGGGCAGGGGGGCGAGCCAGGGTTGGATCAAGGTGAGTAAGAAGGCACTGGCCTGGGCCAAGCGCACGATCAGGGCATTGAGCGCCAGGATCAGCACCAAGGTGCCAAAACAGCGGGCCATGGCCCGACCATCCAGCCGGGCCAGGTCGCTAAACCGGGGGGGCTGGCGGCCAAGGGCCATCTGGGCTCCGCGCATCAGCCCCACCACCAGCCAGAGGCTGCTGAGGGCATAGGCCAGCCAGGCTGCGCCTGCCAGGGCGACGGCCAGGCCATCAACGCGCCCAAACAGGCCAATGAACCGATCACTTTCGTAGCGATACAGCACCTGGCTGAGCAAATTGATCCCGCCCACCACGAGGGTGAAGCCCATCAGGACCCAGGGGCAGCTCGCGAAGGTGGCCCAGCCGCGCTCGAGGGCCTGACGAATGGCGATGGGATCGGAGCTGATCGGGCGCAGCAGGGTCATGCTGGCTCGAGGAGGGCGAGTAAGCGCTGGGCGCTGGCCTCTGGTACCGGCAGGATCGAGAGCCGATTGCCCCGTTTCACCACACCAAGCTCCTCAGGGCTGAACTTCTCCTTGAGCGCATCCAGGCTGAGCAGGATGTCGAAATGGCGGAGATAGCGCAGGCGCGCACAATCCCAACGGGGTTTTTCGGGGGTGACTGCTGGGTCGAAATACTTCGATTTTGCATCGAATTGGCTCGGGTCGGTGAGCTGGGTTTCGATCACCTCCATCATGCCCACAATTCCCGGGGTTTTGGTATTGGAGTGATAGAAAAAAGCTAGGTCGCCAATTTTCATGCTGCGCATGAAGTTGCGGGCTTGGTAATTGCGAATGCCGTCCCAGAGCGTTGTGCCTTCAGCTTTGAGATGGTCGATCCCGTAGACATCGGGCTCGCTTTTCATCAACCAATAGGCCATGGGATCGGGCGCGCTGCAACCGGGTGTTGCGGCGATGTTAAGGCTGTTATTGGCCTGTTTTGAACGCTCTGTTTCAGATCTGCGTTTGTTCGTTGACATCCCACCCTGGGCTGCCAACACTTGATTTGATGTTTTCTAGGCCCCCGGCCCCTCCCAATGCTGAGCGATAGGCAGAACAAGCGTGCAAGTGGTTTGGATTACGGCGCCATTGTCCAAACGGGCTGGCGTGGCTTTTGCCGCAATGCCCTGGTGCTGGTGGGGTTTGCGATCCTCTACACCATCGTTTCCGGCGGGGTGTCCTTTGCGGCGTCAGCCGTCGCCCTCAAGCTGGCTGAGCCTGGCCCCAAGGCGATCCAGGGAGTTGCCTACGGCCTGCTTCTCCTGTTGCAGGTGGTGGTGCATTTGGTGGGCAGCGTGGCGTTGCTCAATGGCGCCTTGATGGCGGCCAAGGGACAAACCTTCCAATTTGGCCAACTCTTTCGGGAAACCAAGCAGCTGTTCAACTTGCTCGGCCTGCATGTGTTTGCAGCCATTGCAATCCTGCTGGGTCTGCTGGCCTTTGGCCTTCCAGGGATCTATTTGAGCGTGGCCTATTGGTTCTCGGCCTTTCTGCTGGTCGACCAGAGGGTGTCCTTCTTGGATGCCCTGGCTGGGGCCAGGGCCATGGTCACCCCCCATTGGTTTGATGTGGCCGTGCTGCTGCTGGTGATCGTCGCCATCAGTGCGGTGGGCTTTTTGGCTTTAGGGGTTGGCCTGTTTGCCACCGGACCGTTGGCGGTTTGCATTGGTGCCGCTGGTTATCTCCAGCTGGCCGCCAATGTCAACGAGGGCCCGAAAGGCTGAGGGCCAGCTGGCGGAAATGCTCGCCGCGGGCTTCGAAATCGCTGTATTGATCGAAGCTCGCACAGGCTGGTGAGAGCAGCACCGCTATGCAGCCCAGGGCCTTTGCCAGCCCTGCGGCCTCGGGTACGGCCTCGGCGAGCCCTTCGCAGCGGCTCACCTGGCCTGGATAGGCGCCATCGGCGAGGAGGCCGGCCAATTCAGCCTGGGCTGCGCCGTAGAGCACCACGGCCTTGGACTGGTGGATCAAGCCCCGAATCCAGCCGCTGGCATCGCCCCGTTTGGATGCTCCCCCTGCAAGCACCACCAAGGGACCATCGAGGGCCTTGAGGGCCACCTCGGCGGCGTCGTAGTTGGTGGCTTTGCTGTCGTTCACGTAGGCCACCCCCTGGTGGTCACAGATCCGCTCGAGCCGGTGGGGCACGCCGCTGAACTGGCGCAAGGCCGCCTCCATATGGCGGCCGCTGAGGCCGGCCTGGAGGCCAGCGGCCGCGGCGAGGAGCATGTTTTGTCGGTTGTGGACGCCTGGCATGGCCAGGGCATCCGCGGCCATCAGGGCCGCTGGACCATCTGGGCCGTGATGCATCACCTGGTTGCCTTCAATCCATAGGTAGGCCCTGAGCCCGCTGGGGAGACCATCGCGCTGGCCGGCCGTGACCCACAGGGCGTGGTCCCAGGTTTGGCCGTGGGCCAGGAGGTCGGGGTCGTCGCCATTGAGGATCCTCACCCTGCTGCGCTCCAACAGGCTGCGTTTGATGGCGCGGTAGTTGTCCAGGGTGCCGTGGCGCTCCAGATGGTCGGGGGTGAGGGTGGTCCAGATGCCGATTTTTGGCGCCAGCTCCGGGGCCGCTTCGATTTGGTAACTGCTGAGTTCCACCACCATCCAGGCCGGCAGCACGCCGCCAGGCTGCAATCGCTCCAGCACCAGCTCGGCGGCTGAATAGCCCACGTTGCCGCCCATGGGGGCATCGATGCCAGCGCAGCGCAGCAAATGGCTCACCAGGTGGGTCACGGTGGTTTTGCCATTGGTGCCCGTAATGCCAATCCAGGGCACCTGCTGGCAGCTGTCCCAGGCGGCAGCCAGTTCACCCCTCACCGTGATCCCGTCTTGACGGAGCGCGCAGAGGGTTGGATGGTCCCAGCGAATCCCTGGACTGACCACCACGGTCTTGGGTTGCTGGGGCAGGCCAGAGAAGGTGGCGGGGGCTAGGGGTGCCGCTAGCTGAACAGCAATACCTAACGCCCGTAACTCTTCGGCTTTGGTCTCAAGGTCTTGGCTTGAATTGCTCTCAAGGAGCAGAACAGCGTGCCCTAATTGGTGCAGCAATTTGGCCGCCCCCAGGCCTGAACGCCCCAGGCCAACCACCACTGTTAAATCCCCCGACGCACCCAATTCCTTTGCCGCGGAAGTGATCACGGATGGAATTGCTAACGCTGAAGGTGGAAAGAATGGGCGATACTGGATTTGAACCAGTGACTCCTACCGTGTCAAGGTAGTGCTCTACCCCTGAGCTAATCGCCCGAGCGAACGTCCCAGGTCGCGATGGCATCGCTCCTGGAGCCCATGCAACCTAGCAGCGAGCCAGCTGGCCCCTAGCTGCGAACCAGCTGAAGGCGCCAGCGGTCGCGCTTGGTGAGGCAAACCTCTTCAATCAGCAGTTCCCCCCGCCCGCTCCATTGCACCCGATCGCCAGCGGCGATCTCCCGACTCGCACTGGTGACCATGGTCCAATTGATCTTGAGTTCCCCTTGGCGAATCAGCTCCGCCATGCGGCTGCGCGAGATACCAAATCCCGCCGATGCCACCGCATCCAGCCGTAGGGAGGCCTCCACGCTTTGAAACCGCCTGGGCTGCCGGGCAGCGGGACATTGCAGGGCGGCGATCGGTCGGACCAGAAGCTGCACCTCCACGCTGCGCACCTGGGCCGTGAGGCCATCCAGGGCTTGGGCGCAACTGCTGGTGGCAATGGCCTGGGCGCCCCGGTCGCCCCGCAGCCAGAGATCGCCGAGGTCGGCTGGGTTGACCCCGGCTGTGGCGAGGAGCCCTTGGCGAAAGTCCAGCACCGTGGAGGGGTCAAAGAGGAAGTTGCCGCTGATCTCCAGACCCAGGAGTTCGTCGGGGAGCTCGGCGGGATGGATCGGTGCCTCGGGGCGTTGCAGCAGGAGACGCCGCCGCTCGGCCCCCGGGTGGCCCCCTTCGCTCTGCACCGTGAGTTCTGCCAGGGTGGCCAGGCGCGCTTCGGCGTCTTCGCGCACGGCACCATCGATAAAGCCGCTCCAGCAGGGCGTCCAGCTGCGCAGGGCCTGCTCCGCCGTATCCAGAATCGTTTCGAGGGCCTCGCGATGGCGGCTCCCCTCCAGTAGCTCCTGGCGCGGCAGCATGGCTTAGTCGTTGAGCCGCACGACGGCCTTGGGTTTGGCCTGTTGGAGGGTGGTCCAGGGCATCTCGATGCCGTTGGGCGCTTCGATCAGTAACAACCAGTTCCCCTCCTCGAGGCGGTTGCGCAGGCTGCGGATGCGGTCGTCCTCCTCGGAGGTCACGCTGGCGGCAGCGGCAAAACTGCCCATCCAGCCCGAACCCAGGCCGAGCAGGGCTCCCACCAGGTGCTGGCTCCATTCACCGAAGAAGGCGAAGGTGTCGAGATCGGTGATGTAAGTGAAGGTGAGCCCGGCGAAGAAGCCAAAGGGAATCAGCCAGCGGGCCATGCTGCGCTGCCGGTTGCGCCGGCCAACGGCGGGATTGAGGCGTTCGAGATCGTTGATCGCGGTTTCGCCCTCTCCGACGGCCACCACTTGGGCCATGGGGGGCACCTGCTCGCCGAGACGATCGCGCAGTTGATGCAGCCGTTTGCGATCCCCCAGCACCACCACCACGCTTGCACCCACGCCCTTGAACCTCCCTTGCGTTGAAAATCAATTGCAGATCAATTGAAGTCGATTTGGATTTCGACCGGTCACTACACTGCACCTCCGGCTCCCCCAACCACCCGCCGGGCATGACAAAGGTTCTGGTTTCCGACCCCATTGACCAGGCGGGGATCGACATTCTCTCGCAGGTGGCTCAGGTCGATGTGCGTCCTGGACTCCCTCCTGCGGAGCTGAAGCAGATCATCGGCGAGTACGAAGCCTTGATGATTCGCTCAGGCACCCAGGTGACCGCCGAGATCATCGAATCGGCCGACAAACTCCGAATTATTGGCCGGGCAGGTGTGGGGGTCGACAACGTCGATGTCCCCGCGGCGACCAAGCGGGGCGTGATCGTGGTGAATTCCCCTGAGGGCAACACCATTGCGGCTGCAGAGCATGCCCTGGCCCTGATGCTTGCGTTGTCGCGCCATGTGCCCCATGCCCACGCGAGCACCATGGCCGGCGGCTGGGACCGCAAGAAATATGTGGGCAACGAGCTCTACAAGAAGAAATTGGGGGTGGTGGGGCTCGGCAAGATCGGCTCCCACGTGGCCCGGGTGGCCAAGGCCATGGGCATGGATGTGATGGCCTACGACCCGTTTGTGTCGGCGGAGCGGGCCCAGCAAATGCAGGTGCGGCTGATGCCGCTGCCGGCCCTGTTTGCCGAAGCCGACTACGTCAGCTTGCACCTGCCCCGCACCCCCGATACCGAAAATCTGGTCAATGCGGAGCTGCTGAAAACGATGAAGCCCACGGCGCGCATCGTCAATTGCGCCCGCGGCGGAATCATTGATGAGGCGGCGATCGCCGAGGCCGTCCAAAACGGGGTGATCGGCGGCGCTGCTCTCGATGTTTATGCCAATGAGCCCCTGGAGGCCACATCCCCCCTGCGGTCGGTTCCGGAGCGCCTGATCCTCACGCCCCACCTGGGAGCGTCCACGGAAGAGGCCCAGGAAAACGTGGCCATTGATGTGGCTGAGCAAATCCGGGATGTCTTGCTGGGCTTGCCTGCCCGCAGCGCCGTCAACATTCCTGGCCTCACCCCAGAGGTGATGGAGCAGCTCAAGCCCCATCTCCAGCTCGCCGAAACCCTGGGCCAGCTGATCAGCCAGTTGGCTGGTGGCAGCGTGGAAGAGCTGGAGGTGCGGCTGCAAGGCGAGTTTGCGAACCACCCCTCCCAGCCCCTGGTGATTGCCGCCCTCAAGGGCCTGCTCTCCACGGCCCTCGGCGACAGCATCAACTACGTGAATGCGGGCCTCGAGGCCAAGGCCCGAGGCATCCACGTGGTGGAGGTCAAAGACGACGCCAGCCGCGACTTCGCCGGGGGCTCCCTGCAGCTGAGCACCAAGGGTGCCAACGGCCAACACAGCGTCACCGGAGCGGTGTTTGCCGACGGGGAGCTGCGCATCACCACCATCGACGAATTCCCCGTGAATGTGGCGCCGAGCCGCCACATGCTGATTGCCCGGCACCGCGACATGCCAGGGATCATTGGCCATCTCGGCTCCGTGCTGGGCGAGCACAACGTCAACATCGCTTCGATGCAGGTGGGCCGCCGGATTGTGCGGGGCGATGCCGTGATGGTGGTGAGCCTTGATGACCCGATCCCCGCGAGCCTGTTGGCCACCATCAACGCCATCAATGGCATCCAGCAAGCCCACACGGTGACCTTCTGATGGCCCTGGCCTGGTGGCGGCTGGAGCTGGCGGCCTTACCAGAACTGGAGGAATCCCTGGTCTGGAAGCTGGATGTGCTCGGCATCCCCCGGGTTGCCCTCCAGCACCGGCCCGAGGCCCCGGATCAGCGGCAGTTGATCGCCTGGTTGCCCGAGATTGATTGGCCCGCTGACCAGCGCCAGCAGTTGGAGCAGGCCCTGGCGGGCCTGGCCGATCCCTTTGGCCTGGCCCTGCCGCCCATCACCTGGACCCACCAGGCCGATGAGGATTGGAGCCTCACCTGGAAACAGCACTGGCAGGCCGACCCCGTGGGCGCTCGGCTGCTGATCCTGCCGGCCTGGCTGGAGTGCCCTGAAGAGCATGCCGATCGCCTGGTGATTGCCATGGATCCGGGCAGTGCCTTTGGCACCGGCAGTCACCCCACCACGCGGCTGTGCCTCGAAGCCATCGAGACCATGGCGTTGGCGGGGCTGCGGGTGGCCGATTTGGGCTGCGGCAGCGGGGTGTTGGGCCTGGGTGCCCTGAAATTGGGGGCCGCCAGCGTCTGCGCCGCTGATACCGATTCCCTGGCCGTGCGGGCCACCACGGACAACGCAGCACTCAATGGGCTCTCAGGGGCTGTGGCGGTGCGCCTGGGCTCGGTGGAGGCCTTGGCGGAGCTCCTCGATGGCCAACCCGCCGATCTGTTGCTGTGCAACATCCTGGCGCCGGTGATTGAGGCCCTTTGCCCCGCCTTTACCCAGGTGCTGGCCGCGGGTGGGGTGGGGCTACTGAGCGGCCTGCTGGTGGACCAGGCGCCGTCGCTGCAGCGGGTGCTGGCGGACGAGGGCTGGCAGGGGGAGCTCACGGGCCAGCAGAGCCAGTGGGGGTTGATGACCATCAAGCGCGCCGTTGTTGCATAAGGCACGCTGATGCGTGTCCTGGTTTTGATTGGCCTTCCCGCGGCCTGACCCCAAAAACCCCTGGAAAGGCCGCTGGCGGATGTATGAATGGCGGGTCCTACAGGCCCGGCTATCCGGATGCCTGTGAGCTCCAATCTTTTCCATGGCTTCCTACAAGGTCACCCTCATCAGCGAGAGCGAAGGCCTCAACAAGACCATCGAGGTGCCTGATGACCAGTACATCCTCGACGCAGCTGAAGAGCAGGGCATTGACCTGCCCTACTCCTGCCGCGCTGGCGCTTGCTCCACCTGCGCCGGCAAGCTGACCGCTGGCACCGTTGATCAAAGCGACCAAAGCTTCCTCGACGACGACCAAATCGAAGCTGGCTTCGTTCTCACCTGCGTGGCCTACCCCACCAGCGACTGCACCATCAAGACCCACGCCGAAGAAGAGCTCTATTGAGCAACTGGCTCGATCGTTCTTGATCAGCCGTTCCTTCTCTGCCACCCTTCGGGGTGGCTTTTTCATGGCGTCTTCGGTGTCATCAGTCCAGGCCCAAACCCTTCTGGAGCCAGGCAGCGAGCACACCAGTGCGGGCGGCCAGTTCAGCTATCGCGTGATTGGCCCCTGCTGCCGCCTGTTTGATCGGGAGGAGTTGCCCTGGCCCTGTTGCCGCCTGGCCTGGCGCAGCAAGGAACCCAGCTGGCGCCGCATTGGCCGCCGCTTTGTTCCAGACCTAGCGTCCCGGCGCTGCCCCAGCTATGCCGTGGAGCTCCTCCAGCCCGGGGCCCGCTCCACCCGCACGGTGATCACCCTCTTCCCTGTGCGGCTGGCCCCGGAGCTTCAGGAGTGGTGGTACAGCAAATTGCCGGCCACCATGGAGAAGGCTCCCTTGGATCCCGCCAACGGCCGGCCGCCAGGGGGGCTGGAAGCGCTGGTAGCGAGCTAATCGCTCTGGGTTCAACGTTCTTGTGCGTTGTGCGTTGTGCGTTGTGCCTTGTGACTTATGCCTTGAGGCGCGATTTAAGGGCGCCTGGGAGCAGCTTGGCCATAAAAAAACTCCCCCGGATGGAGGAGTTTGAAGAACAAGACATTGGACCTGAACTGGGCAGATCCGTGGCTGATCAGAAGTAGATCTTGCCGCCGCCCCACTGCTGGCCTTGAACCTTGGGGGAAACCAGGATGTAGGCGGCCATCAGCCGCAGGTCGTCATCGTCGAGATCGCGCATCTTCACGTAGATGTCGCTGCTGCGCAGGCTGGGGTGAACGTCAGCAATCGAATACTCGCCGTCGTAGGAAGTGGGGTCCTTCATGTAGTCGACGAGCGCCTCGATGTTGTCGCGAGGCGGGGTGGCTAGGGCCAGGGTTTCGGGATCGAGGCCCACGTTTTGGTTGGTCTTGGTGATGCCGCCGGCGTGGCATTCGCCGCAGCTGAGGTTGAACACCTTGCGACCGGCCTTGATCTCCTGTTCGTTGAAGGTCACCAAGGTGCCATCAGGGGTGGCAGGCACGGTGAGCTGCTCGGCGCTCCACTGGGCTGCCATGGCTGGGGTGGCAAAGCAAACCAGCAGCGCCATAGGCAGAACCAGCAGGGCACGCACCACGTGGCGGGCAGCTCTGCCTAGGGCAGCCAAAGAGAAGGAGGAGGCCATTGGGAGAAGCCGGAGGGTTGGCGGATCAACCGCATCGGAGACCTTGTATCACGGCAAAAGGGCCCTCTGGTGCGGAATCACGTGAACTGTTGCAGGGCTGGGCGGCTGGGGCCTTGGGGTTTAGGCGGTGGTGGCGACCTCGATGCTGAGGAAATCCTTGGCGACCAGGGTGTTGGGGAAGATTGCCTGGGCCTCAGCAAGCAGGTCGTCCGGGGTCATTGGATTGCCTGGCATGTAACGGGGACTGAGGTGGGTGAGGGCCAGTTGCTTCACTCCCGCTTCCAGGGCTGTTTGGGCCGCCATGGTGCTCGTGGAGTGCTGGCGTTGGTAGGCCATGTCGGCCTCCCCATGGGAAAAGGTGGACTCGTGGATCAGCAGATCGGCTCCGCGGGCCAGGTCGACCGCCGCTTCGCAAAACACGGTGTCGGTGCAGTACACAACGCTGCTACCGGGGCGTTCCGGTCCGCAGAGGGCTGCGCCATTGATCACCCGTCCGTCCTCCAGGGTGACGGTGCGGCCGGCCTTGAGGTCGGCGTAGATCGGCCCCGGCGGTATCCCCTGGGCCCGGGCCTGCTCCACGTCAAAGCGGCCAGCCCGGGGCTTCTGGTCCACGCGGTAGGCAAAGGCCGGTATCCGATGGATGAGGGGCGTGCAGCGCACGGTGAAGTCGGGGTCGTCCAGCAGAAGGGTCCCCGTGCTTGCCGCCTCTGCCACCCGATGGGTCCGCAAGGGATAACCGATCCGGGTCGACGACGTGCGCAGGACCCCCTCTAAAAAATCCCGCAGGGGGTCGGGTCCATAGAGATCAATGCCCTCGCAGGTGCTAGCCATGCCCAGGCTGGCCAGCAGGCCAGGCAACCCAAACACGTGGTCACCGTGCATGTGGGTAATAAAGATGCGGCTGAGCTGGGACACCCGCAGCTCGCTCCTGAGGAATTGGTGCTGGGTGGCTTCGCCGCAGTCGAACAGCCACAGCTCGGAGCGTTGCGGCAGCCTGAGGGCCACGGACGAGACATTGCGGCCGCGGGTGGGAACCCCGGAGCTGGTTCCTAAAAAGGTGACCTGCACGGGCCCAGTGGCTTTGGTACATGGTGCCACGCGGAGCTGGCACTCCCCAGGGGTAGCCGGCAGAATGGGCCTTCTGGCAGGAGTGGCGGCGGCCGTGGTGCCCTATTTCCGCAATTGGCTGCCCAGCCCGGGCTCGCTGGCCTCTGTTGCGTTGGTTGGGGCGGCTTTGGCACCCCAGGTTCTTCTGGCCCAGGCGGTGATCGTCCAGGCAGTCATGGCCCAGCAGAGCGAGCCCCAGGTGCGGGTGCTGCTGGTGGAAGGCCCCACCCTGACGGTGGCGGCGACCGACCATCACCTCGCCCTGCGGGGTTTGGCCCAGACCCCAGGAGGCCAGGTGATTTTGGCGCCGGGCGACACGGTGACGCTCACCCTGGTGGGCGGAGCGATTGCGGTGCAGCGGGAAGGCCAGGCCCCTGGAGGCCAGGCCAGTGCCTCAGCGCAAGTCAGTGCCTCAGCGCAAGTCATGGGATCGGGCCAAACCATCTGGCTGGAACCGTTGGCCAGTGGCCTGGCCTTGGGAAATAGCAAGCCATTGGGGGATTTTCAGCTGAAGCAACGCAGTTACCGCGGCCGGCTGCAGGTGGCGGTCAACGGATCCGCGTTGCAGGCCATTAACACCGTGGATCTCGAGAGCTATCTGCCCAGCGTGGTGGGCAGCGAAATGCCCGCCAGCTGGCCCCAGGCTGCCCTTCGGGCCCAGGCCGTGGCCGCCCGCACCTATGCCCTGCGCCAGCGATCGGCCAGCAAGCCCTTCGATGTCAGGGCCACCGTGGCGAGCCAGGTGTACAAGGGCGTGGAGGCCGAAACCCCCGCGACCCGCGAAGCGGTGGCGACCACCCGGGGCGAGGTGCTGATGTACGGCGGCAGCTTGGTCAATGCGGTGTTCCACAGCAGCAGCGGCGGCAGCACCGAAAACAGCGGCGATTTGTGGATCCAGCAGCTGCCCTATCTGGTGAGCGTGCCGGACGTCGACCAGGACAGCCCCGTGTCCCGCTGGCAGCAACGGCTCGAACCCCTGGCCTTGACCAGGGCGTTTGGTGAAATCGGCGGAGCCAACCGTATCGAGATTCTTTCCACCACCAGCTCGGGCCGGGTTCGCCAGGCCCGGGTGATTGGCCCTACCGGAACCCTGGTGATCACAGGTGCTGAGTTGCGCAGCCGGTTGGGGTTACGCAGCACCCTGGTGCGCTTTGAGCTGGTGGGTCCTGACGTGGCCTCGAGCCAGGTGCCTGCAGCGCCGCCGCCGATCCTGCCCCCGCTGGCTGGATCGCCAGCCCAGTTGCCAGCCCAGGCGCCCCAGCCCACCCTGCTAGCCGTGGGCAGGGGATTTGGCCATGGCGTGGGCATGAGCCAATGGGGCGCCTATGCCCTGGCCCAACGGGGCGAGGCCTATCGCGAGATCCTGCGCTACTACTTCCGGGGCACCGATCTGCGCCCCTACAACGCCCCTTGAACCCACCTTGAACACCCATCCCAAGGGCTGGAATTTGGTGGCCTGCGCCGATGGGGCCGCCGTGGCAGAGCACGTGGCGGCCTGTCTGCTGGGCGACCGTCAGCGCTGGCCCGACCAGCCCCTGGGCCTGGCCACGGGCCGCACCATGGAGCCGGTCTATGGGTCCCTGGTCAAGGCGGTGCATGGCCTGCCGGTGGCGGAGCAGCAACGGCTGCGCCAGCAATGGCTGAGTTTCAACCTCGATGAATACGTGGGCCTCGCGCCCGGTGATGCCGGATCGTTTGCGGCCTTTATGGCCCGCCATCTGCAACAGCCCTTGGCCCTGGGGATGGACCAGGTGCGCCTGCCCGCAGGCTTGGCGAGCGATCCAGGGGCCGAAGCCCGGCGCTATGCCACGGATCTCGCCCGTTGTGGAGGGCTGGGATTGCAGCTTTTGGGGCTGGGTCTGAATGGCCATGTGGGCTTCAACGAGCCCCCCTGCCCGGCTACGGCCCCTTGCCGTTGCCTGGAGCTGAGCACCGCCACCCGAGAGCAAAACGCTGCCGCCTTTGGCGGGGATGCCCAGGCCGTGCCGGAGCGGGCCATCACCCTGGGGCTGGCTGAGATCCTTGGGGCCCAACGGCTGCTGTTGGTGGTGACGGGGGCCGCCAAGGCAGGGATCCTGGCCCGGTTGCTAGCGGAGCAGCCCAGCCCTGAACTTCCCGCCAGCTGGCTGCAGGGCCACCCCAACCTCACCCTGGTGGTGGATCAAGCGGCCTTGGGCGAATGCGGGGATATCGATCCATGCTTCAGCTAAGCCAGGTGCTGCCCCCATGACCACCTCCCAACTCCAGCTCACCACCCTCGACGGCTGCGGGCTGGCCATCGGCGGCTACCCGCGTTTTCGCTACGACGCCAGTGGTGGCACGGGCCTGGCCACCCTCGGCCCCTTGGGCGCCGATGGTCTCCAGAGCGTGCGGTTCGAGACGAGCTCCCTGCAGATTCCCGATCTGGAGTTCCGCACCACCCGGGTGTTGGGCTTGCCCCTGCCGCCGGGGCTGCGCATCGCCATCGTTCCCGAGCGGCTCGAGGGCAGCCTCAACGCCAGCAGCGGTGCGGTTCGCCTGCACTTTCGTGCCCGCTTCTTCTTTCGGGTGGGCCGTCTCTACCGGGCCCCGGCCCTGTTGGTGGAGACCGAACTCACCACCGGTGGCGTACAAAGCCGCCGCCATCGGGTGGAGGGCGAAACCCTCGACGGGCAGGGGAACGCCCTGTTGGTGGGGGTCGCCCAGGTGCTCCCCAGCGGCGAAGGCTGGGTCGATCGCTTCCTGGGCCTGCCCGATGAGGCCTTGGCCCTGTTGCGCTGCCGTTTTCATAATCTGGAGCCCACGCCTCCCCGCTGAGCCCCCAGCTGAACCCTCCGATGCGCACCCTGCCGCTGAAGCTTGGCCCCGGCAGCGACCTGCGCCGCAGCCTGGAGCAGCTGGCGATCGAGCAGGGCGCCGCCGGATTCGTGCTGGGTGTGGTGGGGAACCTCTCCCGGGCCACCTTCCAGTGCGCCGGTCTCTCCGGGCCCACCATCCTCGAGGGGGATCTGGAGATCATCACCCTGCAGGGCACCGTGGCGCCCGACGGGGTCCACCTGCACCTGAGCCTTTCTGATAGCGATTGCCAGGTGTGGGGCGGCCACCTGGAGCCCGGCACCCTGGTGCTTAAGGGGGCTGATCTGCTGGTGGGCTTCCTGCAGGACAGCCGGCAGGTTCCCCCGGCTCCCCCGGAGCAACCCGCGGTGGAGGTGGCGGTGTTACCCGGTTGCCCCTGGTCGAAACGGGCCCTGCGCATGCTGCGCACCCTCGGCATCCCCCACCAGGTCACCACCATCAGCGGCGACGCCGAGCGCCAGGCCCTGGAGCAACGCACCGGCCGCGGCTCGCTGCCCCAGGTGTTCATCGAGGGCCAGTGCATCGGCGGCTACGACGATCTCGCCGAGCTCCAGGGGCGGGGCGGCCTGGAGCGGCTGCGGCAGCCCTAGGTTTTCGGCCATGCCGATCATTCGCGCCGAGGGGCTCACCAAGACCTACCGGGTGGCCGACAAGCAACCGGGACTGCGCGGCACCCTGCGCCACTTCTTCGCCCGCCGCAGTCGCGAGGTGCCGGCCGTGAAGGACGTGAGCTTTTCGATTGAAGCGGGCGAAATCGTGGGCTTCCTCGGCCCCAATGGCGCCGGCAAGACCACCACCCTCAAGATGCTCAGCGGCCTGATTCACCCCACCGCCGGCAGGGTGGAGGTGGCGGGCCATGTGCCCTACCGCCGCCAGGGCAACTTCCTGCGCAGCATCTCCCTGGTGATGGGCCAGAAGCAGCAGCTGATCTGGGACCTACCTCCCCTGGATTCCCTGCGGGTCAATGCCGCCGTCTATGGCCTCGACGACGCCGAAGCCAAGCGGCGCATCACCGAGCTGGCCGAGATGCTCGAACTGGGGGATGAACTCAGCCGGCCGGTGCGGAAGCTGTCGCTGGGGGAGCGCATGAAGGCGGAGCTGCTGGCGGCCCTGCTGCACCGCCCGTCGGTGCTGTTTCTTGATGAACCCACCCTCGGCCTCGATGTGAACGCCCAGGCCCGGGTGCGCGATTTCCTCGCCGACATCAACCGCCGCACCGGCACCACCGTGCTGCTCACCAGCCATTACATGGGGGACATCACCGCCCTCTGCCCGCGGGTGCTGCTGATCCACCAGGGCCATCTGTTCCACGATGGCCCCCTCGACGAGCTCACCGAACGGCTCGCCCCCTGCCGCGAAGTGCGGCTGGAGCTGAAGGATCCCGCCCCAGCGGAGGCCTTCGCCGGTTACGGCGCGGTGGAATCCTGCCAGGGCCACCAGGTGCGCTTGCTGATTCCCAGGGATCGGCTCACCGCTGCGGTGGCGCGTCTGTTGGCGGACTTTGCCGTGGTGGATCTGGAGGTGAGCGAGCCGCCGGTGGAGGAACTGATCGGCCGCCTGTTCCGCCAGGGGGTGGTGGCATGAGCCGCTCACCGTTTGTTCATGGCCTGCGGGTGGCCCGGGCGCTGTTCACCAGCCAGTACGCCCTGATGCTGGAATACCGCGCCGAGATTGCCCTCTGGGCCCTGTCTGGCGTGCTGCCCCTGATCATGCTCGGTGTCTGGAGTGGGTCCGGTGCCGGCGCCGACGCGGGCCTCACCCCCCTGCAACTGGCCCGCTACTTCTTGGCCGCCTTTGTGGTGCGCCAGTTCACGATCGTCTGGGTGATCCAGGCCTTTGAAGAGGACAACCTCCAGGGCCGCCTCTCTCCCTACCTGCTCCAACCACTGCCGCCCCTGTGGCGCTATTTGGCCGCCCACCTGGCCGAGCAGGTCACCCGGCTGCCCTTTGTAGTGGTGATCCTGGCGCTCGTGGCGCTGGTGCTGCCCGGCACCCTCTGGTGGCCCTCCCCGGTCAGCTTCTTGCTGGCGGTGGTGGCCACCCACCTGGTGTTTCTGCTGCGCTTTTTGATCCAGAGCCTGATCACCATGGCCTGTTTCTGGAGCGAACGGGCCGCCGCCCTGGAGCGGTTGCAGATGATCCCCTACTTGTTTCTCTCTGGGCTGGTGGCGCCCCTGGAAACCTTTCCCGAGGGCATGCGGGCCTTGGCGTTTGCCACCCCCTTCCCCTGGATGATCTGGTTCCCCGCCCGGCTGCTGGGCGGTGGGCAGGTGGATGTGGCGGCCGGATTTGGGGCCCTGCTCGCCTGGATCGCCCTATTGCTGCCGCTCACCCTGCTGCTCTGGAAGGCCGGCATCCGCCGCTATTCGGCGATGGGGGCCTGATGGCGAATACTCTCTCGACGTTCCGGCGCTATCGGCGTACCCTGGCCCGCTTCTGGGCCACCTCCCTGAGCGCGGAGCTGGAGTACCAGGCCAATTTTTTGATTGAGCTGCTGTCGGTAGGCGGCAACCTGGCGGGCAGTGTGTTCCTGCTGTCGTTGTTCTTCGGCCACGGCCGCAGCCTCGGCGGCTGGAGCTGGGAGCAGGCGCTGGTGGTGCTTGGGGTCTACACCCTGCTCGATGGCCTCACCAGCACGGTGCTTCAGCCCAACTTGAGCACGATCGTGACCCACGTGCGCACGGGCACCTTGGATTTTGTGTTGCTCAAGCCGATCGACAGCCAGTTCTGGCTCTCGGCCCGCACCTTCTCCCCCTGGGGCCTACCCGGGGTGGTGATGGGTTTGGGGCTGATGGCGGTGGCGGCATTCCGCGCTGGGGCCAGGCCGGGGCCCCAGGCCCTGGTGCAGGTGGCGGTGCTGCTGATCGCGAGTGCCGTGATCTTGTATTCGCTCTGGTTTGTGCTCGCGGCCACCAGCATCTGGTTTGTGAAGGTGTGGAACGCCACCGAGGTGCTGCGCTCCGCCCTGGTTGCGGGTCGCTATCCGGTGGCGGCCTACCCCGCCGGCCTGCGCACCTTCTTCACCCTGGTGCTGCCGGTTGCTTTTCTCACCACCGTGCCCGCCGAAGCGATCCTGGGCACCGGCAGCAGCCAGTGGTTGCTGGCCTCGGTGGTGGTGGCGGTGGTCTCCCTGGCCCTCAGCCGCTGGTTCTGGGGCTTCGCCCTGCGCTTCTACACCTCGGCATCGAGCTGATGGCCACCTCATCCACTAGGTGTATTAGAACCAGACGAAAAGGTGATGGGGCAGGCCTATTTGGCTGCCTTGTGTATGTCTAAGCGCTAAGTGATGGATCTTGCTGATGCAGATCAAGTCTTTGGCGCGTGGCGGAACCCGTTGCCCCTAGATCGGGATAGGCCGCAAGCAGCTGGATCAGATACAGAAGGTGACAGCGGAGGGCTTCAGGCATGGGCGTGATCAGCGGCCCTGCAGATCCTTGAGCAGCACAAAGAGATGGAGCGGATCGGTGGGTGAGGGCCGAAAACCGAAATGCTCGTAGAAGTCCCGTGCCTGCTGATCTTTTGCATGCACCACCATCGCGCGGATGCCGGCAATGGCGGCTGCCGCCAGGGTGCGGCCAATGGCATCTTTGAGTAAGCCAGCTCCGAGACCTTGGCCCTGGTGGGAACGCGCCACGGCCAGGCGGGCGAGCACCATCACGGGGATTGGGTGATTTGCCAAGCCCTTGCGGATGCGCTCGGGGGCTTGCTCTGGGCTCACAGCACCCACCACCAGGGTGTGAAAGCCAAGCACTGCGTCCCCATGCAGTGCCAGGTAGGTGCGGCTGGCTTGGGCCCGCTGGTTCACCAGGGCGAACCGCAGCAAAAACCGATTCAGGGCTTCTACGCCGCAATCAAATCCTTCCAGGGCGTGGCTGGCCTGCAGGGGTTCGATCCGTAGGACCTTCACTCGGCGCTGGCTGCTGGGGCCTGCTCAAACACGCTCGGCTTTTGAAGGAGCTGGACAAGCCGGGCATGGGCCTGGGGTGGTGCGTCGAGGGCAGCCACAAAGGCATCCCACTGCTCTTGATCCACCTGGAATTGGCGTCGGTCTGCCAGGGTTTCAGCAGCGCTGGCCAAGGCACTGTCGAGTACGAAATCGCTCACGCTGCGTTGGGAGGCAGCGGCTGCCCGCTGCAACGTTTGCTTGGCCCCAGGCGTTAGGCGTAGGTCCAATTTCTCAGAGCGCAACTGGGCTGGGGACATCGGGACTCGACACCTGCACTCAGCTTAAGTCCAGTTGCCCGACATTGTCATGACAGGAGCTTCGCTGGCCGCCGCTGCTCAGCGATATCGGCGTGCTCGACATGCTCGAACTCAATGGCACCACCCCTGCGGCCAGCTGAACAGTGGGCCAGCCCTGCACTGCCCTGGTTCCTCTCCGATCAAAGAACAGCCCAAGCGCTGCATTTGGGGCTGGTTGGCTAGCCAGCCAAGTAGCGCACCGGACCGGGATAGCGCGATAGCTGGCTATCGGCCGTGAGCAACAGCATCCCTTCGACCTGGGCCTGGGCTAGGAGCAGCCGATCAAAGGGATCACGGTGCAGGGGCGGCAACTGGCGGACGGCCAGGGCATGGCTGGCCTCAATGGGCAGTTCTTGCCAGCCACCGGTGAGCAGGGCCTGGCGCAACAGGCTGGGCTCCAGGTTGAAATCGGGGCGGCCCAGGGCCTGCTTGATCACCAGCTCCCAGAGGCTGGCAACACTAAAGACCAGGCTGTTGCTGGGGTCTTCCAGCATGGCGGCGCAACCGGCGGGCAAGCGCTCCGGTTCGCCCATGGCCCAAACCAGCAGGTGGGTGTCGAGGAGCAGGCGCATGGCTGACGTCAGCGGCCCTCAAACAGATCGGCGATTTCAGCGGCGCCGAGTTGGTCAAAGTCGTCAGGCACTTGGCAGTGGCCGCGTAGGAGCCCGAGCCGGCGGGGTTGGGGCTGGCTGGCCGCATCATCGAGGGGGGTGACCCGCACCATGGGTTTGCCGGCCTTGCAGATCACAAAGCCCTGGCCGGCGGCGGCTTCCTCCACTAGGCGGGAGAGGTGGGTTTTGGCCTCGTGCATGTTGACCTGACGCATCAGAGGATCTGCCATTTCAACCAACTTAGTCGACTAAGCAGTTTTTCTGGTCGCGGCAACGTCCGCCGCAGTGGATTTAAAACATGAAAAGTATTAGCTCTCTGCTAACTGCCCTTGCTTTGGCAGTCTTGACATCAGTTGGCCCCGCCCAGGCCAGCTGCTAAAGCGAGGATCCCGCTGCTCACCAGCCGCGCCCCTGAAGAAACCACTCCGTAGACCTCAGCACGTCAGGATGGAGATAGGTAATGGTCTCGCTGTGCTTCTGAACCCTTTCTGTCCGTTCAGCACGGCCAAAGTGCTGGCCCTCAAGGCCACGGTGCTGCTGCTGCTAACCCTGCTGATCAAGGCCAGGGTGCAGATCGTGGCCGGTTCCGCCCTGGGGATCTTCCTATTACTGCTGAAGATGCTGGTGTTCCTCGCCATCAGCGGTGGCTTGGTGCTTGCGTCTGGTGGTGCCGCGCTCTACGCCACGCAGCAGCGCCGGTCGGCAACAGCCTGAGCCCGCGCCATGGCCGTTGAAGTCGCCCTGGCGATGCTGCATCGGCATGGTCGCTGGCTGATGCAGTTGCGCGACGAGATTCCCACGATCGTTGCGCCCGGCTGCTGGGGACTCTTTGGCGGTCACCTTGATTTCGGCGAAACGCCGGAGCAGGCCCTGCGGCGGGAGCTGCTGGAGGAAATCAGCTGGCAGCCCCCAGGTCTTGAGCTGGTGATGGTGCATCACATCCACCGCCGTACAGCCCACGTGTTCCTTTCTGAGCTGTCGGTGCCTCTGGAGCAGCTGCAGCTGCTGGAGGGCCAAGACTTGGCGCTGGTCAGCCCTGAGGAATTGTTGGTTGGAGCAATCTGGAGCGACCGCCTGGTCTGCCATAGACCACTGGTCGATGGATTGTTGGAGGTGATGCAGCACGTGCTCACCCAGCAGGTTTGAGCACAACAAAGACCGGAGCGTTGGCACCGGGCATTTGCCCAATCAGCCATTACACCCATTGGGTCAGGCTGCAAATTGGATCAGGTTGGGAAGGTTTTGTGGCTTGAACGCACCAGCAAGCCGTCCTTGGGTGAGGGGGTGGGGATGATGCTGAGGGACAGGTCCTGAGCCGGCTCCAACTCCAGGGTGAGCTGCTTGAGCAACCCCACCGCCAACAGCCGGATTTCCAGTTCCGCTAGCGCCTTGCCGAGGCAAACCCGTTCGCCGCCGCCAAAGGGCAACAGGGTCATTGTCTCGTCGTTGTCGAGATGCCGCTGGGGCCGAAAGGTCGCCAGATCATCAGGATCAGCGCCGTGGAGCTGGCTGGCGCTGATGCTCACCTGCACCACCCGATCGGCAGGCACCAGCACACCTGCTAGGGCGATGGGCTGTTGGGTGCGGCGAAAAAAGCCCCCCACCGGGGGGGTGAGCCGCAACACCTCCTGCACCACCGCATCAAGACGGGGGGCCCGTGAGGCGTCGAAGGCATTCACAGCATCACCATCTGCAGCTGGCCAAGACAAGGTGTCGAGTTCTTCCTGCAACCAGGCGAGTTGCTCGGGATGCTGGAGCAGGGCCAGCAGTAGGCAACTCAGCGACGAGGCAGTGGTTTCGTAACCGGCAAACAGCAGTAGCAGCAGCTGTTCAGCCACGTCGTCGTCGGCCAGGGGGAGACCGGCTTCATCCAGCCCTCCGGCCAGCAGATCGAGGCCGCCGGCGGCGAGGGGCGCTCCGGAGGCAGCAGCGGCCTGGGCCTTTTGAAGCACGGAGCCAAGGCGTGATAGCAGGCGCTTGCGGGCCTTACGGGCTTTTGCGAATGGACTGCCGGGCACGGTGAGGGGCACGGAGAACAGGCCCTGGCACCAGATTTCGAAATCCATAAACAGGGCCTCGCGATCAATGGGATCGAGTCCCAGCACCGTGCTGGCGATCACGCTGAAGGCAAAACGCCTCAATCTCGGCACCAGGGCCACGGGCCGTTGGTCGCCGAGCAGCTCCTCTGCAAGGCCATCAACCAGCGCCACGATCGCCGGACTCGATCGCTTCAGGGCCGCGGTTGTGAACAGCTGACCCACCACCCGGCGGCGGGCCTTGTGATCGGCACCATTGCGGTTTGCCAGCGATAGGGGCCCCAGCAGTTCCCGCACACTGTCTGGCCACCAGCCAGCCACTGCATCGCTTTGGGCAAAGAGGTCGCTGATCGCCTGCCCGCCGCGGATAAACACGGTGCGTTGGCCCAGCAGGCTGGTTTCGTAGACATCGCCGAAGCGCTCGAAGCGCGAGCGGGCGAAATCGGGATCACGAAAAAAGGCGAGGGTCTCGAGCACACCGCTCACAGCTGGCGTGCACGGCAGGGGCCGCAGGGTGGCGAGATCGAAGGGCAAGCGATCGGATCGGCAGCGGTGCCCAGGCTGGCAGCTCGCTGGGAACGGCGCGAAGCACAAGTGCAGGGCCTAACTCCCCTCCCTAGGGTCAATGGCTTTGCTGCTGCGAGCGAGAGGGGCGATGCCGGATCTAATCGTGATCGGCAGTGGCCTGGGGGGCCTTTGTGCCGCCGCCATCGCCTCGCGCCACGGGCTGGAGGTGCAGGTGCTGGAGGCCCACAGCCAGCCCGGCGGCGCCGCCCATGGTTTTCGACGGGGACCCTTCCACTTCGAGTCTGGACCGTCGCTTTGGAGCGGGCTGGGCAGCTGGCCTAGTGCCAACCCCCTGGCCCAGGTGCTGCGGGCCGTGGGGGAAAGCGTGCCGGTGGCGCGCTACTCGGAGTGGGGCCTGCTGTTGCCCGAGGGCAATCTTCGGGTTGGCGTGGGTTTGGATCCATTTTTGGAGTTGCTCCGCAGCCTGCGGGGGCCAGCGGTTGCCGCTGAATGGCAGGACTTTCTGGTGGCCATGGCCCCGTTGTGCCGCGCCGCCGGATCGCTGCCGCTGTTGGCCCTGCGCCCCGGCGCTGGCCTGCTCACCACTCTGGGCAGCCAGGGTTTGGGGCTGATCGGCCAGGCGGGCCAGCTGGCAGCGCTGGGCGGAGCTTTTGGGCCTATGGCCCGCCGCCATCTGCGCGATCCCTTTCTGCTCCATTGGGTGGAGATGCTGTGTTTTCTGATCTCCGGCCTGGAGCCGGATCAGACCAGTGCAGCCGCCATGGCCACCCTGTTTGGCGAGTGGTTTGAGCCCGATGCGGGGTTGGACTACCCGTTAGGTGGCAGCCCCGCCGTGGTGGACGCATTGGTGCGGGGCATCCGCCGCCATGGGGGCGAGCTGCGCACGGGCGCGGCGGTGGCTGAAATCGAACTGTCGGGAGGGCGGGCCACTGGGGTACGCCTGGTCAGCGGCGAACGGCTGAACGCCCGCCACGGAGTGATTAGTAATGCCAGCCCATGGGATACGGCCGCCCTGCTGGGTAAGGGCATTGCGCCAGAGCGCTGGCGCCAGAAGCTTCTGGCTGCGCCGGCTTGTCCCAGCTTTCTGCACTGGCACCTGGCTCTAAAAGATGAGGGCATGGCAGAACTGCCGATCCACCATGTTTGGGTGGGGGATTGGCAGCGGGGCATCAGGGCTGAGCGCAACATGGTGGTGCTGTCGATGCCGTCGCGGCTAGATCCCTCCCTGGCGCCGCCGGGCCACCAGGTGTTGCACGGCTACACGCCAGCCAACGAACCCTGGGAGCTCTGGAAGGATCTGGAGCGGGGCACCCCCGCCTATGGGGAGCTGCGCCGCGAGCGTTGTGGTGTGTTCCATGGCGTTTTCGATCAACTGGTGCCCGATTGGCGCGAGCGGGTGGTGCTTGAGCTGCAGGGAACCCCCCTCAGCCATCGCGACTTTCTGCGGGTGCACCAGGGCAGCTATGGCCCCGCCTGGCCCGCCAACCGCGGAGCCTTCCCCGGCGGCGGCACCCCGATCAAAGGCTTGGCGCTCTGCGGTGCGGGCGTATTCCCCGGAATTGGCGTACCGCCTGTAGCCGTAAGCGGCGCCATGGCGGCCCACCGCTTTGTGCCTGCTGCGGCCCAACGGCGATTGCTGGAGGAGTTGGAGCTGGTGAGCTGAACACTGACCAACACCGACGAGCTCGACCTCAAGCCAGGCGATGCGTTCGAGATCAAGCTGGGCAAGAAGCAAATCTGCCTGATCCCCGTGGGTGGTGGTGGCGAGGAGGAATGAGCCGCTGGCGGGCCTAGCCTGAGGCAGCTCGCTACGTCCTTTTCGCTTGAACAAGATCACCGGACCACTGCGTAGGGCCTTGATCTATGGAGCGGTCAGCTATGGCGGGTTGGTGTTGATCAACAATTCAGAGCTAAACCTGCCAAACATGTGGGTCGCCTATTTGCCGATGTTTGTTGGCGCCTATGTGCTGACCCTGTGGTTGGATCGCAAGTTCGGGGGCTGATGGGCCTGATAGTTCTGTTCCCAGGCTGCGGAGATTGACTCTTTGCCTGCGGTAATAGCCATGGTGCCTTCCCAAGGGGCTATGCGGAGCTGTGTCACGCCAAGTCCACCAGCTCGAACTCTGAGGTGGGTGCCATTTATTGGACAGTCTTGGCCCCTGACATCGTTAACCCAGGGCGGGAGGAACGAGTTTCAATACAACTGTAGACCTCATGGGGCGTTTTGCCCACCAGGGAACTGTGGGGTC
>Ga0310083_100007_pt1 | contig 46529 bp, 38 predicted proteins | sample LakEriER3TotalD7_FD_194441 | JGI IMG/M metagenome (GOLD analysis project Ga0310083, IMG submission 194441) | Enriched freshwater cyanobacterial communities from Lake Erie, Ohio, United States - ER36.Total.D7 | ecosystem: Environmental > Aquatic > Freshwater > Lake | place: USA: Ohio | collected... | reverse complement strand
TGGGCTCGGCGATGGTGGTTCTGGCCCTATTTCAGGGAATTCTGATGGTGCTGCGTAGCTATATCTTTGTCGACACTACCGATCGAATGGACCTAACTCTTGGCAGTGCGGTAATCGATCGACTGCTTGCCCTGCCACTCAAGTATTTCGAGAAGCGCCCAGTTGGCGAGCTTAGTCAGCGGCTTGGCGAGCTCAATACGATTCGCAGCTTTCTCACTGGCACGGCCCTTGTGAGCCTCCTTAATATAATTTTTGCCACCCTCTATCTGGTGGTCATGTTAATTTACTCACCTTTGCTTACTGCTGTTACCCTCAGTACATTGCCACTTTACCTGTTGCTGGTGTTTGGAGTATCTCCTCTATACAAGAATCTGATCCGTAAGCGGGCCGTCGCCCAAGCACGTACCCAGAGTCACCTGATTGAGGTGCTAGGTGGTATCCAAACGGTAAAGGCCCAGCATTTTGAACTTACCGCCCGTTGGAAATGGCAAGATCGTTATCGCCATTTTGTTGAAGAGGGTTTTAAGAGCGTTGCCCTGGGCTCTGCAGCTGGAGAGATTGGCAACTTTCTCAATCAACTCTCAGGCCTGTTAATCCTTTGGGTTGGCATGGGGATGGTGCTTGAAGGTAATTTCACGCTCGGCCAGCTAATTGCCTTTCGGATCATTGCCTCCAACGTGACAGGCCCATTACTCCAGCTCTCTGGCCTCTATCAGGGCTTTCAGGGGGTGCAACTCGCGATGGAGCGCCTCAGCGACATCATTGACCAGAGTCCAGAGCTTGGCAAAGCCGAGGATATTGGTCAGATTCCCATGCCTCCCATCCATGGGGCTGTGCGTTTCGAAGGCGTTCGCTTTCGCTTCGGGCGAACCGGCCCGAACCAAGTGGACGATGTGACCGCGGAGGTTCCTGCTGGCAGTTTTGTGGGGGTGGTGGGCCAAAGTGGCAGCGGCAAGAGCACTTTGATGAAGCTGCTCCCCAGGCTCTATGACCCCGATATGGGCCGTATTTTCATCGACGATTATGATATTGCCAAAGTTGATCTATCCAGCCTACGGCGCCAGATAGGTATCGTGCCCCAGGATTCCCTGCTTTTTGAAGGCACGATTGCCGAAAATATTGCCCTCAATGACCCCCAGGCAAGTACTGAAGCTATCATTGCCTCAGCTCGCATCGCCTGCGCCCATGATTTCATCATGGCGATGGGCCAAGGCTATGCCACTCCGCTAGCCGAGCGGGGCAGCAATCTGAGCGGTGGTCAACGGCAGCGGATTGCTATTGCCCGCACCATTCTTGCCAATCCCCAGCTGTTGGTGATGGATGAGGCCACCAGTGCATTGGATTACAACACTGAGCGGCAACTGTGTCTGAATCTTCAGCAATGGGCCCAAAACCGCACGGTCTTCTTCATCACCCACCGGCTGAGTTCAATCCAATCAAGTGACTTGATCCTTGTAATGCATGAAGGACGTCTAGTGGAGACTGGCAGACATCTCCAGCTCCTTGAGGCATCTGCGCGATACGCCGCTTTATACCGACAACAAGGGCACTGATCGTTTCATCTCCCCGCTTTGACGCTTGTCTTGGCCAGTCTATGGACTTGCGTCTGATGCGTTTTTACTCAAACAGGTTGCCGTGCTGTGGCGGTTGCGGGAAGGCATTGACTTGCTCCCTTCTCTTGACTGCTCAACAAGTCACAGTATTCCAGGCCTAAACAACGAAGCAACAGTTGTTTTTGATTGGCTCCTTCATGCCTGAAACCAACAATTTAGGAGGGTCATCAGCCAATCATCGTCAACAGTAGGCGGTTATCCCCGGTTGTTATCGCCCCAATTGGCGCGCGTTTGTTGCTTGGCCCCTACGTCATGGATACCCTCTGGCCCTACTTGGCCCTGGTGAAGAGTCGTCTTCTGACCCCAGGCCGTGGCGCCTCGAGGAACAGGCTTGCCTTTTTCCCGCGGCGGCAGGTTCGTTTTCCATGCGCAAGCGAAGCTTATATGGTCAAAAAAAACCCCCTGACCAGAGGGTCAGGGGGTTTGTTGATTGGATCAAATCAATCAAGAAGATTGAATGATCTAAAAATCAACCAAGGGAAACCTTCAACGCAGAGTTGGTGGTTGCGAACAATTCGACTGCTGTTGAACCGTTTAATTCCACAACAAGATCACCAGCAGCTCCGCCGCCGGCAGCACCAGCCTGAACGAACAGGAATTGGGTGCCTGCACCATTCCGGAAGAGAACAGCTTGACCGGACACTGTGGCCGCATCAAGCTCAGTAACGCGAGCGGTGAGGCTGTTGTCGAAGGTGGCAGTGAAGGTTGCGACACCAGCGTTATTTCCTGAAACAACGCCTCCTCGTTCGAATGCGCCAACAGAGAAGTTGACAGCACTTTGGACAACAGTGTAGCTGTTGGTGCTGGCGGCTGAGTCTGTGTTGGAGGCGCTAACTACATCGTAAGCAGCAAGATTTGACTCGCTGAAGGAGGCGTATGCAAGATTAACGCCTGCCGAGGGTGGCGCCTGACCCGCGATGGAGCCCAGGCCAATGACATCAGCGTCAGCACCGCCCAGAATGAAACCGCCGGATGCTCCTGCACCGGATACGCTGATCAAGTCATTGCCACCGCCACCTTGAATGGTGCCAAAGTGGTTTTGAAGAAAAGCTGTAATTACGATGGTGTCGTTACCAGCTCCACCGCCAAGGAAAGTGGCGGCGCTTACAACTGTGTTGGAGACCGAGATGAAGTCATTATCAGCATTTCCTTCGGCTCTAACGCCAGTACCGACGGTTCCTAAACGAATAACGTCTCTACCACCACCACCATTGATGGTGGAAGCAGTTACATTGGACAAAGTTATTGTGTCATTCCCGAAGAATTGAGTGTCACCAGCGAGGTCTCCCTCAATACGAGCGGCTGAAATGATACCTGCGCTAATGGTGATGGAGTCATTGCCACCGCCACCGTTAATGGTGCTGGCTTCGAAAACAAGGTTGGATTGCAAGTTGATGACGTCATTGTCGCCCCCACCGGCGATCAAAGAACGTCCAGAAATAGTTGCAGCCGACGCTGAGATCAAATCGGCACCAGCATTGCCGTTGATGACTGACTGACTAAAAGAAACAGCACTCAAGTTAATGGTGTCTGCTCCACCACCGCCAACCACGGTTGTGGTGTTAGCAATGAGAGAGCCAAATGTAGCAAGGTCGGATCCGTTGCCAAGCAGGAAGTTGGCTTGAGCAGCTTGTCCGCCACCATCTACGTTGATGGTGTCGTTGCCATTGCCTCCCTGAAGGTTGGCGTTAACAAAATTGGTGGAAACCGAGGCACTGATGGTGTCTGCGCCGCCGCCGCCAAACACGGTGTTGCCGAGGGCTGTGTTGAGAAGAAAGAGATCAGCAGCGTCAGTCCCCGTGGTCTGGGAATTGGGTGACGTGATCAGAAAATTCGCCATGTCAGGAGAAAGAAGAGGTGAAGTCTTGTAAGTTGACCCTTATCAAGCTAACCGGCGCGGCAAGAAGTGGTCAACCCTGTGTGGCCAGCTCAACACCTAGCACAAGCCCCCATCGCTCCAGCGCCAAGGCTTTATCCAGTTTTTTAAGGCTTTTCGGGGTGGGGGCTAGCTCTCCTTGTGGGCTTTTCAAGCCCTGCATGACCGCCATAACGGGTGGCCTCAAGAAACCTGGTCGGCGGCTGTCGACCAACCAGGCCCTGGTTCGACCGCAAAATTCGCGCACAGGGGCAACGTCACTTGCAATGATCGGGCAGCAACAGGCCAAGGCCTCCACCAGGCTCCAGCTTGCCACAAACGGTTGGCTTAGATAAACGTGGCACCATGTGCTCTGCAGCCAAGCCAAGTAGGCGTCAGCACCTAGGTGGCCTACCCAGCGGACGCGGCCATTTTGAAGGTATTTTGCAAGTTTGTTTTCGGCCCATGCTTTCCAGCTGCCCTCGGTGGGGGTAACCCCTCCATAGTGAATTCCATCATTACCAGCAATTTCCACCTGGAGAGCCGGCCATGCTTCCAGTAGCTGGGGCAGTTCGTGGATGAGTTCAGGAAATCCCCGCATGGGCTCCATTCCCCTGGTGCCATACGTGAGCAAGGGATAGGGAGACCGCCTTCGTGGATCTGGCTGGAACCGGTGCAGGTCCACGCCATCGAAGATCACCTCACACCTTTTCTGCAAAACCTGGGGGAGCTGCGCTTTTTGCCACTGGGTGGGTGCCACCACGGCATCGGCACACGTCAGTTCCAGGGCCAGAGGTTGGTTGCGAAGCCAGAAGCTCGGTGCAGCTAGCGGCCCTAGAGCCAGATTGCTGTTGTGGGGGTCGTGATGCAGCAAATCAGACTGGGGGTCAAACCACCACTCCAAGTAACTCACCTGGCGGCACTGGGGCCACAGCTCCTTGACGTGCAGCCCACAGCTCCAGCCGCTGTGGCTCACCACCACCTCAGGCTGCCAATGCTCCTGATCGAGTTTTGCCATGGCGCGGCGGTATTGTGCTGCCACCATCTGGGCCCTTTGCAGCTGTTTGCCCCCACCCTGGTGGAGGGCCTCATGCCCCAGGTTGCCCTTCATGCAGAGCCGCCGTACTCCGGCCAACTTCCGCCCGTAGTGGGTTTGGCACAGGAAGGCCACATCATGGCCCTGGGCTGCTAGGGATTCGGCTACGTGGCGAAATTGCCCGGGGAAGTTTGGGTGTAGAAAAAGGATGCGCACCGCGATCGTGACTGAGCCGCTAGCGCCATGCTCTACTACATCGTGTTGTTGTTGTGGGCTCAATCGTGGGATTGCCTCTTGCCCTGAAAGCTCATCGGCAGGGTGATCTGGTGCAGGCGGCCGCTCACTATCAGCGCGCTCTCGATCAACAGGTGCGAGAGCCTGTTCTGTTCCAGAACTATGGCGCCCTACTGCGCAGCCAAGGTAATAGCACCGCTGCAGAATCGGTCTACAACCAGGGGCTCGCCCTCTTCCCCCACCACCCGTCCATATTGTGTAACAGGGCCAATTTACTGCGTCAGTCCCGCCCAGCCAGTGCGGTGGCTGACAGTCTCGACGCCCTGCGCCAGTTCATGGCCGAAGGCCATAACACCAAGGGGCTGAGTGGGGCTTGGATTACGACCCTGTCTCAGCTGCGTGAGTTGCAACTTTATTCTTGGGCCTTGGCTTTGGCTCAAAAAGGACTGGGATTGCTGGGTACCGACCCCCAGCTCCTCCTGCAGATCCTCTTGATCTTTGAAGCCCTAGATAGCCAGGAGAGCACCATCAGCCTTGGCGAAGCCGATGCCGAGGTGATCCGGAGCCAGATCGACACCCAGCTGGAGAGCTGTGAGCCGCTTGTGCAAGCTGAGATCTGCCTGGGTCTTGCGGCCCATCGTCTTGGCCGAGGTGAGTTGACCCAGGCCCTTGCCCAATTTGAGCAGGCCATGGCGGTGTTGCACCAGCCTTGCTCCAGCGCCGACATCGAGGAAGGTGAGAAGCGACAGAAGTTGGTGGATGTCAATAGTTGGAACTTCGGTATCGCCCTCCTTAAGAAGGAGTATTTAGAGCGCGGTTGGAAGCTCTTTGATTATGGCTTACGTTGTCCTGTTGAGGGTCAGCAGCGCTGGCAGCGGGCCATGCGCAAACCTTTCGGCGCTGCTTCGATCCCCCTCTGGCGAGGCGAGTCCCTTCAAGGCAAGCGCCTGTTGCTGCTGGAAGAACAGGCGATCGGTGACGCCATGATGTTTCTCTCCTTAGTGCCTGCCCTGCTGGAGGAAGCTGATTCGATAGGCATCTTGATGTGCGATCGATTGCTGCCGATCTATCGCCGCTCAATGATGGAACTGGGTTTCGGGGAACGGCTGAAGATCTGGAGCTATTCGGATTCCAAATCAGGCTCCCTAAGGCCAGAAACATATGACCTCCAGAGCCCGATAGGCTCCATTTGTCAACACCGCTTCACCTCGGTGAACCACTACGCCCGCCACACACCTTTGCTCAAGGCAAAGGCCCAGCGGGTTGAGCAGTTTCGCCGGGAATATCTGAAGCAGGGTGAGCCGGCCGAGCGCTTGATCGGTATTAGTTGGCAAGGTGGCGGCAAAGGGGTGAGGATTCAGCAGAAATCGATCAGTAGTGAGCGGTTTGCCCAATTGCTGCAGCCCATGCCCGGGATCCGCTTTGTGAGCCTGCAATACGGCAACGCGGCTCCCACCGTTGATCAGTGGCGCCAGCAGGGTCTCGACGTGATCCACGATGGTCGAGTGAATCCTCTCAAGCAGATGGATATTTGGCTGGCCCAGGTGGCCGCTTGCGATGCCGTACTCAGTGTGGCCAACACCACCATCCATGGGGCCGGCGGCCTTGGCCTGCCCACCCTCTGTCTACTCAGTTTGCACAGCGATTGGCGTTGGTTTGATGACCCTGCGGTGACCCGCAGCTACTGGTATCCCTCGGTGGGGATTGCCAGAGAAGAGCGCGCAACGGGATGGAATCAGGCCCTGCTGCAAGCCCGAAGCTGGCTGGAAGACGGTTGCCCCATGCCGATCGGCCCTGTGAGCACGGCTTCTGGCTGAGTGCAGGCTTGCCTGGAAATTCTCTCGCAGGAGCACAACCATTTGTAATCACCATGACGTCTTCTTTCTCTTCTTCGCAGTTTGTTACTGTTAGTTTGGAGCAGCAGTTGCTGACTCTCTTTCAGGTGGGGCGTCATCACGACGTGGTCGCCAAGGCCCAAGCCGCCGGTGTGGCACCTGAAACCAATCCTTTGGCAGCGAATGTGCTGGCGGCCGCCCTGTTTCAGCTGGGTGAATACGATCGTGCAGCCACCCTGCTGGAAGGTCTTGAGGCATCTTTGGGCCAGCAGCGCGACTACCTCTCGCTCTATGGAGCCACCTGTCGTCGTTTGGGCTTGCTCCATCGGGCAGAGCAACTGCTGGGGCGAGCTCTCCAGCTCGATCCGGGTGCCTTGGATGTTCGCAACAACTACGCCAACCTTCTAATCGACCTGGGCCGCAATAAAGAAGCCCAAACCATTCTAGAGAAGTTACTGAAGGAAAAGCCCGATTATCAAGACGCCCAGGCCAACCTCAACCGCCTGCAATTCCGACAACAGCCAACCGCACCTAGGCCGGCAGTGCAGGATCCGGCAAACCAGTCTTCCGATGCAAAGCCCTGGAGGCCTTCCGATCCGTTGATGATGGCCTTTGCCGACGAGGAGGTCCGCCAAGCTGGCGGGGTCTTTCCTTCTACCCAGCCAAACTCTGCCGCTGCGGCCTTCGCGTCCACCCTGCCCCAACCAGAAGCTAGGGCTATGGCTGCTGAGCAGCTCCGGCTCGCCACCCAGGCCGTAGGCGAGAGCAATGGGGCATTTGCGTTGCAGCTTTGCAGCCAGGCACTTGCAGGTATGGGCGCCAATGCCGGGGTTTACGTGAACGCCTCAGATGCTTATATCCGCAGCCAACGCTTCAGAGAAGCAGAGATTTGCCTGTTGCATGCCATGGTGATTGGCGGCGCAACAATCAATAATTATATCAATCTTGTTAGCCTGGCTAGCCTGCGAGGCGATCTCGTTCTAGCCGCCCATTATCTCGATCAGGCGGCAGGCCTAGACCCGAGTCATCCCCAGCTAGGGCAACTGCGTGCCAATGTATCCACCCAACAAACAAGGTTGGCAGATTTACCCTATCGCTTTGAGCCCACCTGGCCTGAGCAACTACTGAAAAGCCAATCATGAGCGCAAGGCGTCAAGGCCTGCTTTACGTGGCAACGGGGCCCACATATTTGGAAGAGGCCGCTGCCAGTGCCCTGGCATCTAGGCCTTTTCTGGAGGGCCACCAGGTTGTCGTCATCACCGATTGTTTGGAAGAGGCCAGGCAGCTCAGGGTTTTTGATCAGGTTTTGCCCCACCCCGATCCACGCCGGTCCTACCGCGACAAAATCCAGCCCTTACTGCAGCTGCCGTTTGCCCGGACCCTTTTCCTTGACAGCGATGCACGGCTGACCGCACCGGTCCACGATCTGTTTGCTGCCCTGGGCCGGGCCCATTTGGCAGCTGCCCATGCCCCTGTCCGGCGCCCGTCCGGCTGGTGGGATTCCCATGTACCCACTTTATTTCCGGAGCTTAATTCCGGGGTGCTGCTGCTGCGGCGGAGCTGGCGGCAGAAGTTGTTGGTGCACCGCTGGTTACGGCTCTACGACCAACTTGATGCTGCGTGCGGCCAGAGTTGGGACCAGGCCAGCCTCCGCAGCGTGGTGTGGCGAATGCAGCAGAGCTTGGGCCTTCGCCTGGTGTTATTACCTCCGGAAGCCAACCTGCGAACCCCCAAGCCTTGGGTGGCAGGTGAGGGGCTGCTTGTGCATGTGGTACACGGACGTGTTCCGGATTCCGAGTGGCTCGCCCTGCACAACTACCTGAATGGCAACGTTCAGCGCTTTCGCAGCTGGTCGGAATGGCAGCACTTGTATCCGAATTCAGGCGTGCGGCTCAAGCTGCCGCCAGATCCACTCGGGCGCTGAGCGTCGTTGCCATTCCTGCCGGCCCCAGTGGCGCAGACGGCGCCAGGCAGGGCTCCAGCGCCAACGATGCGGTTGGGAGGTGATCACATCGGTTTGTTCGCCCGGGTCACGCCCGAGATGCACCGCCCACAGGGGCTCACCATGGCAGTTGAGAGCTAATTTGCGTAGACCCTGCTGGAGCAGGAGCTCCGCGCCGAATTCCACAACGGCACCGGGTTGTTGCATGGCCCAGTCTTGGAGCTGCTCGATTGGACCACCTCTGGCCAGGTTGGCCAGGGTGTGTTGCAGTAATCCTGTGAGCGACACCGGGGCCATGCTGAAGCTCCCGGCGGCACCGCGATCACCAGATTGCTCATGGAAGCTTTGGGGTGGGCGGTAGGTCCAGGGCACCCGGATAGCTCCCTCCAAAAAGGTGCCCTTGTAGAGGAGTCCGCTGTCGCCTAGCAATTCACCATGGTCGGCCGTGACTGCCACTGCTGTGCGGGCTTGATCCGGCCGCTGGCCCAGGGCCTCCAGCAGCCTGGCCAGCTGGGCGTCGAGCAGCTGCAGGTGGTCGGCGTAGTCGGCCCGGCAGGCCGCTATGGCTTCGTTGGTGAGATGGCCTGCCCAGCTGGACTGGGCTTGACGCAATTCACAGCCCTCTGGCAACTGCTCCATCCAAGCAGGCATGGGTGTAGCTGGCGGCAACCTCTCGGGCTGGTTGTTCCCGTGCCAAGGAGGGGGGGTATCAAACGGCTCGTGGGGCCCCACGAAGCTCACCCAGAGCAGCCAGGGCCGGTCAGTGGGCATGGCCGCCATCTGTTCAAGGCTTCGATTCGCGATCCATAGATCGGGGTAGAGAGGATTGGGCAGCACGGTTGGGCGCACGCGCCAGGCGGCTGGGCTGCGGCCACCGCCATAGCGAGCCTTGAGATCAGCGCGTTGATCATCCAAAACACCCGACTTCCTCCAGTCTTCGGTGATCGCGCACTCCAGGCGCTGCAGAGCCCTTGGTCCGGCCACTTCCAGGGAGAAATCAAAGCCGAGGTGCCGCAACAACCTTTGGTTGTCGTTGAGGTCGCAAGGGGTGTCGTGGCTTGTCCAATGGGTTTTTCCCACCAAAGCGGTATGCCAACCCGCCTGCTGCAGCTCGCGCACGATGGAGGGGGCATCCGCCGGGATATCGACAGGAAGATTCCGCGTGACCCCCATCTGGCTGGGGGCTAGGCCGGTCAGCCAGCTCAACCGAGCCGGCACGCATTGGGGGCTATTTGTATAACAACGTCGAGCAGTCCAGCCCTGGGCCGCCAAGCACTGCAAGGTCGGCAATGCAATCACTGGGTCATGGGGGTCACCCCAGTCGCCACGCCACTGGTCGAAGGTTACCAACAGCAAGTTGGTAGGCGAGGAGCTATTCATTGGAACCCTCTAGCTGGAAGAATAGCCACATGCATAATCCTGCCAGCCGCGCAGACCCTGCTGCTCCTTGCCGCTACTGGTTGGCACTGCATCCCGACATTTCCCGGCCAATCGGGGGAGTGAAGCAAATGCATCGCTTCGCTGAGGCTCTGACGGCCTGTGGCCGGGAAGCCACCCTTCTTCAAGACTCTGCGTCTTTTCATCCAGGCTGGTTTGACAGCTCAGTTCGGACTGAGGCTTTGACCAAGTGGCGGACCCGCGTTGATCTTTCGGCTAAGCGGGATGTGGTGGTTCTTCCCGAAACCTTCTTGCCCGCCTTAGAGAGCTACAGGCCTGGGTTGCCTAAAATAGTTTTCAATCAAAATGGTTCTTACAGCTTTGGAGCCGATCTGACCAAGCTTGCGCAGTCCCCCACAGAGGTGCTGCGCCTCCATCGCCATCCCGAGCTCCTCCATGTGCTTTGCGTATCGCAGCATGACGAGCAGCTCCTGGCCAAAGGATTTGGGCTTGGCCACGACCGGGTGAGCCGGATAGTGAATGCCATCGAAATTGAACTCTTTCACCCTCGTGGCTCCAAGCGTCCCCAGATTGCCTACATGCCTCGCAAAAACGGCCGCGATGCGGCTGTGGTAGCCGCCCTGCTCGAGGCCCAGCCCTGGTGGCGCGGCTGGCAGCTGGTGCCTATCCACAACCAGCCCCAGGCTGAGGTGGCCCGCATTCTTCAGGAAAGCCTGGTGTTTCTGGCCTTCGGCCATCCCGAGGGCTTTGGCTTACCTTTGGCCGAAGCTTTGGCCTGCGGCTGTGCCTTGGTGGGTTACTCCGGCCTGGGCGGCCGCGAATTATTTGCCCTCGGCGCCGAGCACGGCGTGGCTCTTGAAGTGTCCTGTGGCGATTGGCTTGGATTTGTGGAGGCCGTGGCGGCCTTCCATCGCTCCCTGCAGAAGCACAAGTCGGAGGTACTGGCAGCTCTCCTAGCTGCCTCTAAGCAGGTGAGAAGCTGCTACAGCTTTAGAGCTATGCAGCAGAGTGTTGCAGTATCCCTACCCAATTGGGAGGCCCGCTCGCGTGATCTGATGGGTTCAATCGCTGCTTCTGGCTGATGTTTTCGTCGACCAGCTTTGCCTTAAATTTATCCACAGAGCTCGACTGGGGCCGGATCGTGCGCACCCCGCTCGACCCCGGTGTATGGGCCCTGCTTGAACCTGCCGCCCAGCAAAATCACGCCCCCCAACTCTGTTGGGTCGGCAACGAACTATTAGCCTGCGTATGGATGGCCGGCGGCAAGGAAGGCACCGCTGGTATGGGTATCTACCTGTCTTTGCTGGCGGCTGCTTCTGGCAGTTGGACTCCACCGCAGTTGATTTCCCAAGATCCCGAACGCTCTGAACAAAATCCGCTCCTGTTTGTGGCTGGCGGTCAGTTGCACCTGATTCACACCGCCCAGCGCTCCCGCGCCCTCGATGAACCTTTTAGGGAATCGGGCAGCAGTTTCTCCATGCAGTGGACTGCCCAGCTGCGCCAACAGAGCCTGCCTGTAGCGACCCTCGATGCTGCTGATCCAACAAGCTGGGGTCCCGAGGCCTGGAGCCGCACCACCGATCTGATCGCCGAGCCTGCATTCTGCCGTCACCCGCCCCTGCAGCGCCCAGATGGCCGTTGGCTTCTGCCCATCTACCGCAGCCTCGAAACCGGGGGCGCCTTTGGTCACGACCATTCCCAGGTCCTATTGATTGAGGCCAATGGCGTAGGGGCAGCTCCCCAGCTCTTTGCTGTGCCCGAGAGCACTGGCCGGGTGCACGGCTCGATCGTGCCCGCAGCCGATGGCCTGAGCCTGCTGCAGTTTTTCCGCTCCCGCCTCGCCGACCGCATCTACCGCTCCACCTCCGAGCTCGATGGTGAGCAGTGGAGCGCGCCCCAGCCAATCCAACTCCCAAACAACAACAGTTCGATCCAGGCCCTGCGCCTGACGAGCGGCCGACTAGCAATGATCTACAACCGTTTTTGTTTTGATCCCGATCCCGGGGCGCCCCAGGCCTGGGGCAAGGCCAATTGGCCCAGCACCCGCTGGCCTCTGTCGATAGCCCTCTCCGACGACGACGGGCAAACCTGGCCCTGGATCCGCGACATCGACATGGGATATGGATTTTGTGGCACGGCCAATTGGAGCTTGAATGGTCAGCTGGCCTATCCCTCCATCCTTGAAGGCCAGCCCGGTGAATTGCACATCGCCTATTCCTGGGCCGGGCGTGCTGCGATTCGCTACCTCTCCTTGCAGGAAGTAGAGATTCTTGGGTTTGTACCCGCTTGATGATGTCCCTCCCCGGAGTGCCGTCTTCCTCAGTCCTCCTTCTCAGCCTGGATTCCTGCCGTTACGACACCTTCGCCGCGGCCCACCGGGCAAGGGCCATTCCCCATCTGGCTGCGGTTGGCCCACTGCATCGGGCTCTGGCTCCCAGCTATTTCACCTACGGCAGCCACGCCGCCTTTTGGATGGGCTTCACACCTGGGGTTGTGGGAAGCGATGAGCCGTGGCTCAACCCAAAGGCCGGCAAGTTGTTTCGGATGGCCTTCGCCGGCCATGCAGGTAACGATGGCGAAGAAACTTTCCGCCTGGAAGGCGCCAACCTGATCCAGGGTTTTCGCCGCCAGGGCTATCGCACAATCGGCAGCGGCGCGGTGGATTGGTTCAACACCTCATCGGAAACAGGCGCTGTGTTGGCGGCGCCGTTTGAGCGTTTTCATTTCGCTGGCAACACCTGGAGCCTGGATGGCCAGTTGGCCTGGATCGAAGCCGAACTGGCTGCTACCCCCCCCGATCAGCCGATTTTCCTGTTCCTCAACGTGGGCGAAACCCATGTTCCCTACTGGCACGAGGGTGCCCCCTGGGAGCGCTGGCCCAGCCCTTGTGTGCCCTTTGGCGGTCCCCATTGCTCCACTGCCGAAAGTCGCCGTCGTCAGCGAGCTTGCTTGGCATGGGTCGACAGCCGGCTGGGGCCGTTGCTTCAACGTTTTGCAGGGGGCACGATCTTGGCCTGTGCTGACCACGGTGATTGCTGGGGCGAAGACGGCCTTTGGGAGCACGGCATTAGCCATCCCGCCACCCTCACAGTGCCCCTGCTCATGCGGGTGCGCGGCCAGCCCATTGCAACGCCTACCAGCCCCAGTCGAATCCGTAGCGGGCTTTCACGGCTGCGGCGGTGGTGGCGAACTCGCGCCTGAGCTGTTTGCGCACTGCTGGAGTCACGGCTTCGGCTTCGCCGCGCCCGGCATTGGCCCGCTCCAGTTGGCTTGGCTGGGGGATCGGATCGAGGCCCAGGAAACTCTGGATCTGTTCCCAGCTGGTGGTCGCATTGCTGAACAGATCTTCGCTGCGCAAGACCAGCAGCTGTTTCTGCGGGAACAAAGCCTCGTAGCGCTTGAGCTGCAGTTCATAGCGGCTGCGGCTCAAATAGCTGTGCTTTTGGTGGCTGTAGTCCCGACTACCCCGTTCCGCCAGCCGGGCTTCGGCACCAGCCAGTCGTTCGGGTTCGGCTGCTAGAGCTGCTTCCAACTCCAATGGCTCGAAGCCATGGCGCCGAGCATGAAAATATTGGGAGAGGGCCCGCTCCACCGGATCCCTCAGTAGCACCATCAGTCGGACCTTTGGCAGCAACGTGCGGATTCGCTGGGGTGCACGCGGATGGAATAGGTAATAAGGCGTGATGTCACCCCTGAGTTGGCCGGGCTGGGCCTCGCGGTAATGGTTCGAATACCAGGAGCAGGGCTGGTGGTCGTGTAGTGAGAAGTAATGGACTTCTTTGTCCGGGGGCAAGTACACCCCTGGGTGCTGTTCCAGAAGTTTCTGCAGGCTGGTGGTGCCGCCTTTTTGGGTGCCAATGACAAGGAAATGGGGCAGGGGTTGCCTCGACCGCAGACCAAGGCGTTGCTTGAAGTGGCCCACGGTGGCGCTCAGCATTTCAGTCAAAACCCAAGAGATCCAGAGGACATTGGTTCCGCGGGGGCAGTGCGTTTAGGTTCGGAGCACTGATCGGATTCAGTTGCAACACCAGGCTCCATTAATTCTTCTGGTGGGCATGCACCGTAGCGGCACCTCCTTGCTCGGTTCGCTCTTGCCCAGTTTGGGTGTATCCATGCCAGGAGATCTGATCGCAGGCGATGTCCATAATCCCGGGGGCTATTACGAACGTCTCGATGTGGTGGAGCTGCAGGAGCAGCTTCTGCACGACCTCGGTCGCTTTTGGGCAGGTTCAAGGGGCTTCGAACCATTGCCGCGATATTGGCGCTCCCACCCCGCCACCTTGCGTTGTGAAAAGGGTCTACGCCAAATGCTTGCCCAGGAGAAAACCCGGCAGTCGGGCCCTTGGGCCATCAAAGACCCGCGAAGCAGCGTTCTGCTCCCTCTCTGGCGTGACCTTTGTCGTGAGCTTGGCATTCCTTTACAACTTGTCTTGGCGGTTCGCAACCCAGAGGCGGTTGTTGGATCTGTTATGGCAAGGGATGAACGTCTAGCTGGTATGACCTGGTGGCGAGCCCAGCAGCTTTGGTGGCGTTTCAATACGGCTGTCCTTGGCGCCACAGCCTCCATTGGTGAAGTGAGCCCGGTTGTGGTCCACTACGAGGCCTGGTTCAGTGATCCCAAGGCTCAGGCCTGTGCATTGGCTGCTGCGATTGGTTTGCCAGAGCCCGGCCCCAAAGAGTTGGCGGCGGTGCAGTTGGTGATCAGGCCAGAACATCGCCATCAGCAACTGCTGCCGCCAGAGGCCCCGCCTATCGATCGCCGCATACAGCGCCTCTACCACCAGCTCCAAACACAAACCGTCTTGGGGGCAGTGGGGCCGTTAGGTCGGGGACCGCTGAGGCCAAGGCGACCTTGGCGCCAGGCAATCGCCCATTGGTTCGATTGGCTTTGGCTAGTGGGTAGCCCCCTGCTGCCGCCCTTTGGGTTGCTGCGCTACCGGAGGCGTTTTCTCCAGGGTGAGGGCTGCGGGCCCTTGGCCTCCCCGACCTGGATCACGCGTCAGCGACCAGGTTTACTCAAATATCACCGTGATCCGCTCGCTTGGTACGCCCGGTGTGGCTGGAAATTAGGGATTAGCCCCCACCCTCTTCTGGATCCCCAGAGGCTCTGGTGCCAAATCGGTAAACGGAAGGAGCCCGTAGCCCTTTACCGCCATGAAGCCCTTCTTGACGATCTCGAAGTCGAACCCTTCTTCGATTCGGTGCTCTACACCCGCCAGTGCCGAGATGCCGCAATTACACCCAGGCCTTCTCCTCTTGAGCATTACCTCCACCAGGGTTGGGAGCAGGGGCTAATGCCCCATCCGCGAGTCGATCCGTTGTGGATGACCCGGCGCCATGGGTTAAGGGGCGAACCCCTTACGGCCCTTTTGCTGGCAGGCATGGATGTGAGCGATCCTGGATTGACCCACCCCTTGGGCAACCTCTACGGCGCCGCTCTGGCCGATTCCCGCTGCGTTCAGCGTTTGCCCAAGGGCCTGGTCGATCTGGTTCAGGTTTGGCATGCTCGCGGGCTGTGGCCGGCGGAGCACTGGCTCTACCCCGACGCCATGAAGCGGCGCTTGCCATCCTTTGGCATCTTTGGTTCCCTTCCCGCAGAGGTGTTTGCGGCAGGCCTACAGCTCCCGCTTCCAGCCAGTTTGATTGCGCCTGCACCGCCAGTTTTCCACTGTGCATCGCCATTGCCATGGATGGCTCAGCAGATTCTGATGGGATTGGGATCTGGGGTTGAGCGATCGACGGCACCTCGTCAGCGCCTTCATGTGCTATCTCCAAAAATCCAGTGTGAGCCCTGGCTTCTAGACGTTTTGTCTGGTGATTGGGTCATTAATCTTGATTGGCCGCTTTGCCAACAGTTGGCCAGTTGGATTGAATGCCTAAGGGCCGTCGAGGTGGTTCTCGATCCAGACCGTGAGCGGGTTGCCCTGCTCCAGCTTTTCGGAGTTAGGGCTCGCCATCAGCCGTTCGCTCCGCTGGTCCTGCAGAGCAATGCCATCGACTCTCTGTTGCAGCATGCCCAACTCCATCTCGGCCTGCCAGATCCCCGTTGGTTCGAGTTGCCACTCGAACTGGCTGTTCTTGGTAGTACGGGCCAGGCAAACGAAAGGAGGTGGGGGCTGATAGGTCTCGCCCCCCAGTCGGCAGGGGTTCTTTTGCTACCCCGGCTACCCCAGCTCAACCTTGCCAACAACCAAGATGCCAAGGCGTTGCAGGCCTGGCTAGGCATTCTTGCTGCCCATTGCACCACTCTGCTTTGTCTTCAGCCCCTTGCAGGTGGTGCTGTTCAGGTCCCGCCCGGTGTGGCAAGCCTTGGTCCCGAATCTGAGCAGGAGCTGCTTGCTAAGTGGGAGTGCCGTTGCCACTAATGGCTCCCGAACACTTGCCGACGCCTTCCCCCCAATGGCGCCCCCTGCTGGATTTGCCTTCCCCATCAGATGTCCAACCGGTTGTCTCTGTGGTTGTCAGCCTCTACAACTACGGCCACTGCATCCTGGACACCCTTTCCACCGTGGCTGCCCAGAGCTTGGAAGCCATCGAGCTGGTGGTGGTGGACGACGCCTCGACGGATGAAGGTGCTCCCATTGTTGAGGCCTGGCTTCGGAAGCACTCACGCCGCTTTGCCGGTGTCCGGTTGTTACAACACGTATTCAATGGCGGACTAGCTGCCGCCCGCAACACAGGTTTCGCCCAGACCGAAGCGTCCTGGGTGTGGGTTCAGGATGCCGACAATCCTCTCGCACCGAGGGCTCTGGAACAGTGCCACCGCCTGGCCGAAAGGGTGGAGGCTCAGGTGGCAGTGATTCATCCCCTATTGCTCACGATGCCTGCTGGTTCATCCCCCCAAGTTTTCCAGGGGGAGGGCCGTCCTTGGCAGAAGCCCATCTTCGAGCCGGCTAACGCGGTTGACGCCATGGCGCTTGTTCGTCGTAAGGCCTGGGAAGAGGTGGGAGGCTATGTCCATATCCCAGATGGCTGGGAGGACTACGACTTTTGGTGCTCCCTGATGGATGCCGGCTGGACTGGAGTGCAGTGTCCCCAGCCCCTAGGCTCCTACTTACACCACAACAGCTCGATGACGGCCGTCTCGGCTTTGCCAAATGTGCGCCGGCTGGAACAGGTGCTACAGGCTCGCCACCCCTGGTTGACATGTGTCGGTCGCACGACTGGCCAATCAAGGGAGTGAGGTGGACCCCTTAAATTCATGACTGATCGACAGGTTTTGTTCTGGCCCCTTCGCAAGCCGATCCCCTTGTTCAGCTTGAACAGGTTTGCCTCGATATCCCTGTTGAGGGCGTGGGGAGTCGTTCCCTCAAGTCTGCCTTGGTGGGTGGCCTAACGGGAGGCCTGTTGAACCGCAACCGCGGGGGCGGTCTTGCAGTTCAAGCTCTGAGTGATTTGAATTTGATCATCCGCAAAGGTGAACGGGTGGCATTGCTTGGCCATAATGGCGCCGGCAAGAGCACTCTGCTTCGCCTTTTGTCTGATATCTACACCCCTAGCCGTGGGCGCATATGTCGAAGTGGCAAAGTGGCTCCATTGATTAACAAGAGTTTCTGGGTTGATACCGACCTGAGCGGTCGCCATGCGGCCCGAGCTCATTACTTGATGAACTTCAATACGATCGAAGGTTTCGATTCTTTTCTCGAAGAGCTGGTAGAATTTACAGAGCTATCTGATTTCATTCATTTGCCTATACGCACCTATAGTGATGGCATGAGAACCAGGTTGCAATTTGCCTTGCTCACAGGTTTTCGCCACGAGGCTTTGGCCCTTGATGAGGGCATTGGGGCTGGCGATCAATGGTTCCTCTCCCGAGCACGCCTTCGCTTGCAGCAGTTCCTTGGTGAAGCTGGAACCTTAATTCTGGCATCACATTCTATCGAATTATTAGCACAATTTTGCAGCAGAGGCCTGGTGCTTGAGCATGGCCGGATGGTTTTCGACGGACCTCTCCACGAGGCGTTCTCCTATTACAGTAAAGGGGTGAATAAATCTTGAGTAACTTCGTCACCCCACCGAAGACGTTGTTGCGGGATGCTGCCCCGGTTCACGGATTTGGCTTGCTCTACGCGCAGCGCACAGCCCGAGCCTGGTGGTATGGAGCCTGGCTGCGCACATTGGCACGATTCAGTCGAACCTATTTTGGAAGCTTTTGGCTTGGCCTGAGCAACCTCCTTAGTGTGGGCCTTCTGGCTACGGTTTACGGGGCCGTGCTTAAGGTTCCTAATCCCTACGATTATGCGATCTATTTGGGATTAGGGTTAACTATCTGGGGGTTCATTAGTTTGTCCGTAATTAGCGGCTGCTCCCTTTTTATCGCCCGTCGTGACCAGCTTATTAATAATTCTTTGCCGGCCATTTTTTATTGTCTCGAGGAGTGGGCATTTCAGCTTCAGACTTTTGCGCAGGCCTTCGCCATTATTCTTATAGCTTTTGCTTTCATACAGCCATCTATTTTGCTGCATTCGGCATCGAGCATGTGGCTTCCATTGCTCAATCTTGGCCTATTTTGCTTTTGGATAGTCGCGGCACTTGGCGTGATTGGCGCCAGGTTCAGGGATGTCGAGCAGTTAATGCCCATATTGCTACAGCTGATGTTTTTGCTTTCTCCAATTCTTTATCATCGCCAAGGGCTTGGTCGCATTGGGCTATTAGCTGATTTCAACCCGTTCTATAGGGTTTTAGAGCCCTTGCGGACAGCCATAATTTACGGCCGTGTTAACTTCCTCTCCGAGGTCATAACGCTAGTGCTTAATATTGCTTTGATTTCACTTGTCGGACTTTGGCTTAAGCGCCTTCGCTACCGGCTACCTCTTTGGGTTTAGCGATGAAGGCAGTCATTCTCGCCGGAGGCCTAGGTACAAGAATCAGTGAGGAAACCCACCTAAGGCCCAAGCCAATGGTGGAGGTGGGTGGCCGTCCAATCCTTTGGCATATTCTCAAGATTTACTCCCAGCACGGCATCAATGACTTTATTATTTGCTGTGGCTACAAGGGATATGTGATTAAAGAATATTTTGCCAACTACTTTTTGCATAATAGTGATGTCACGTTTGACATGTCTACAAACAAAATGGAGGTCCACCATCAGAAGGCTGAACCTTGGAAGGTCACCCTTGTAGACACAGGCGAATCCACCCTTACTGGGGGTCGACTTCGTAGGGTATCGAGTTACCTCGATCAGGAGCCCTTTTGTTTCACCTATGGCGATGGTGTTGCCGACGTGGACATCACCTCCCTGATTGAGTTTCACCGTCGTGAGGGCCGTTGGGCCACCCTTACTGCCGTTCAGCCACCAGGCCGTTTTGGTTCCCTCGCATTTGAGCGGGGCCGTGTGCTGTCTTTCGAGGAGAAGCCCCAGGGAGACGGTGCTTGGATTAACGGCGGTTTTTTTGTACTTGAGCCCCAGGTTCTCAATACCATCACTGGAGACAACAGTGTTTGGGAGAGGGATTGTTTACCTAGAATCGCTGCTGCAGGTCAGCTCAATGCTTATGAGCACCAGGGTTTTTGGCAGCCGATGGACACCCTTCGTGATCGTCAATTGCTTGAAGAGCTCTGGCAGAGTGATTGCGCGCCTTGGAAGACCTGGTGATGCCTGCGCGCTGGAGCAAAGAGTTTTGGCAAGGGAGGCGTGTGTGGCTCAGTGGTCACACAGGTTTTAAGGGGAGCTGGCTTGCCCTTTGGTTGGTTCACTGGGGCGCGATTGTTGAGGGCTACGCCCAGGACCCTGAACCAGCAGGAGGGCCACCACTCTTTGAAAGTCTTGGTCTGGCAGCTGATCTCGCCCGAGATGAGCGCGCTGACCTGGCTGATGCAGGGCATTTGGCAGATCGACTTCGGGATTTTCAGCCCGAGGTGTTGTTTCATTTGGCGGCCCAGCCCCTTGTGCAGCGCAGCTATCAAGAACCGCTGCTCACCTGGAACTCCAATGTGATTGGCACGTGCCATGTGCTCGAAGCGGCGCGTCGCTTGGAGCACCCTTGTGTAGCCGTGATGATTACGACAGACAAGGTCTATGACAATCGGGAATGGGATTACGGCTACCGCGAAAATGATCCCCTGGGCGGCCATGACCCCTACAGCAGCAGCAAAGCAGCCGCTGAACTGGCAATAGCCAGTTGGCGTTCGAGTTTCTGTGGCAGCCTGCCCCACCAGACCCCTGGTCTGAGCTTGGTTTCGGCAAGGGCCGGCAATGTTATTGGCGGCGGCGATTGGGCCGAAAATCGCATCGTTCCCGATGTCGTGCGGGCATTGATTGCCGGGGATCCGATCGTCGTTCGGGCTCCGTCATCAACTCGGCCATGGCAGCACGTGCTTGAGCCGGTGGGGGGTTACCTGCAATTGGCTGAGCAGCTCCATGCCAATCCTGGCCTAGCCACAGCATTCAATTTTGGGCCTGATCGCAGCGCCAACCGCCCCGTGCGCCATTTGGTTGAGGAGATCCTGCGCCATTGGTCGGGTACCTGGCAGGACCACTCGGATCCTTTGGCCCACCATGAGGCTGGTCGACTCGACCTCACCACTGATCGTGCCTTTCACCAGCTGGGCTGGAGCCCCCGTTGGAGTTTTGAGACCACCATTTCGGAAACGATCACCTGGTATCGCCGTTTCCACTCCGGTGAAGCTGCCCGGGACCTCTGCCTCGAGCAAATCGAGCACTACTTGAGGGCCTGATAGCTTGCCTATCAGCAGCGGCTGCTCGCCCATGACCACCAGCCCTGATTCCAAGGCAACGCCAGCTGAGCTGGAGGCCCTTAAGGCCGAGATCCTCGCTCTAACCCGGCGTTATGCCCGTTCAGCCCATCGTGCATATCGGCCCGCCGGCGACCCCCTAAGGCCGGTTTTTGAGCCGGATGGTGGCCAGATTCCCTACGCCGGCCGTGTGTTTACAGAAGATGAAGTTGAAGCGGCGGTGGGCAGCACGCTTGATTTTTGGCTAACCCTCGGTAATGAGGGGGAAGCCTTTCAGCAGGAGTTGGCTGCTTTCCTTGGTGTACGCGCATGCCTGGCCGTCAATTCCGGCTCTTCGGCAAACCTGCTAGCCCTATCGGCCCTCACCTCCCCCCTCCTGCCTAATGCTCGCCGCCTCAAGCCTGGCGATGAGGTGATCACCTGTGCGGCTGGATTTCCCACCACGGTGACGCCAATTCTCCAAAACGGGTGTGTTCCGGTCTTTGTTGATAACGATCCCGTAACCGGCAACCTGAGGGTGGATCAGTTGGAGTTGGCTTTTGTGCCTGGTCGCACCAAGGCAGTCATGGCGGCCCATGCCCTCGGCAATCCATTTGATATCGGGGCTGTTCTTGCCTTTTGTCAGCAGCATGATCTTTGGTTGATCGAGGACAACTGCGATGCCCTCGGCTGCAGCTACACAATGCCCAGGCCCCAGGCAGAGGCCCTGGGCTTCTCAGACAACAGCCCCGGCCTGGATGCTGGAGCTGATTACGTGATCCGCTGGACTGGTACTTGGGGCGATTTGAGCACTCAGAGCTTTTACCCACCCCATCACCTCACCATGGGTGAAGGGGGCGCGGTGAACATCGTGGGCAGCTCCTTGCTGCGCCGCATTGTTGAAAGCTTCCGCGATTGGGGCCGCGACTGTTGGTGCCCAAGTGGTCGCGATGACACCTGTGGCAAGCGGTACGACTGGCAGCTGGGGGAGTTGCCAAAGGGTTACGACCACAAGTACATCTATTCTCACTTCGGCTACAACCTCAAGCCCTTGGACCCCCAGGCTGCGATAGGACGTGTACAGATCCGCAGGCTCCCCGAGTTCATTGAGGCTCGAAAACGGAATTGGCAGCGTCTTCGCGAGGGCTTGGATTCCCTTGGAGATGTATTCAGCTTTTGCCTTCCCACCCATGCCACTGCCTTTGATGCAAGCGAGGGAGGCTTCCGCTGGGATGGCAGCGGCGCAAGCAGTGAGTGCAGTTGGTTCGGTTTTCTGCTGCTGGTTAGGTCAGACGCTCCATTTACAAGTTCTGACTTGGGCCGCTACCTAGCCTCGAAGGGGGTGGGTAGCCGGATGCTTTTTGGAGGCAACCTGCTGCGTCAGCCCGCTTTTGTGAAGCTTCGCCAGGAGCGCCCGGAGGCACTTCGGCTAGCTGTAGCAGAGCTGCCAGGGGCTGATCAATTGATGCAGGAGGCCCTGTTCCTGGGCACCTATCCCGGCCTCACTGAAGCGATGATCGACCATGAAGTAGCGCTGATTAGGGCGTTTGTCCTGGAGTGTAGGGGTGGTTCTAGGCAGCCCGAGTCGATTCCCTCATGAACGGCAGTGCTCTTGTGTTTGGGGCCGGCGGAGCCCTTGGCTCCGCCATCCACACCACCCTGGAAAACCAGGAACTTAGGGTGCTAACCGCAGGATCAAGGTCTGAGGGAGATTCCAGCACCCATTGGCAGGTTGCCTACGACAAGCCGCTGCCAGCCAGCGTTTTTGAGTCCTTGCCCGCGCTTGACGCCGTGGTCTGGGCCCAGGGTTTGAACTGTAGCGATGCGATCACAGATTTTTCCTTGCAGGATCTTCAGCGTTTGTGGCAGGCCAACGTGGTGTTCATTGCCTCAAGCTTGGCTGTGCTGCTTGAGGCGGGAAAGCTCCTTCCGGGTGCTCGACTTGCTGTGGTCAGTTCTATTTGGCAGCTTGAAAGTCGTCCCGGCAAGTTTTCCTACACCCTCTCAAAGGCAGCACTCCAAGGGCTGGTGAAGTCGTGCGCTGTGGATCTCGGCCCTCGCGGAATCCTGATCAACGCCGTGTTGCCCGGGGTCGTGGATACCCCCATGACCCGAGCCCATCTTTCAGACCAGCAGATCGCCACCATCACCGAACAGACCGCTCTGCAGCGCTTGGCCCAACCCGCTGATATCGCTTCTGCGGTGGCCTTCCTTGTAGGCCCCTCTAATCGCTGCATCACGGGTCAATTCCTCACGGTGGATTGTGGCTTCATCGGCTTTAAGAACGCTTGAACCATTCCATGGCTTCCCTCTCAGACCTCCAGATTCAGAGCTCCCTGGCCGATTACAGCGTGGCCTTTTCCTGCCGCACTGATCTGGATGCCTGGTGCCCTCAGGCGGATGCCCTGCTGGTAGATGGCTTCTTCCGCGACCATTTAGCCCTACCGGATGGGCAGCCAGTGATCTGGGTTGAAGCCACTGAAGAGGCCAAAGCCCTTCCAGCAACTTTGGATGTGTTTGTTGCGCTCAAGCAGGCAGGCTTTGGACGGGGTTCCCATTTGGTTGCCATCGGCGGTGGCGTGGTTCAGGACATTGCCACATTCGTGGCATCGCTCTATATGCGAGGCATCAGCTGGAGTTATGTGCCCACCACCTTCCTGGGCATGGCCGATTCATGCCTTGGAGGGAAGAGCTCGATCAATGTGGGTCCCTATAAAAACCTGATCGGCAACTTCCATCCTCCCCTCCGGATCGACATCCTGCCGGTGTTTGCCCGCACCCTCCCCCCCGTTGAGATCGCTGGCGGTGCAGCCGAGGCCGCCAAGATTGCTTTTTGCCGTGGCGCCGAAGCGTTTGCGTCTTACCAGCAACTCGCTGCCCCAGTCTTGGCGGGCGACTGGAGCGAATCACAGTTGACCGATCTGCTCCATGCGACCCTCGCTGTGAAGAAGTGGTTCATCGAAACCGATGAATTTGACCAGGCCGAGCGACGGTTGCTTAATTTCGGTCACACTTGGGGCCATGCCTTGGAATCTGCTACTGCCTTTGCGATTCCCCATGGCCTGGCGGTGGCGGTCGGGATGATGGCTTCTATCCGGTTTGTGGGAGAGGTGGCAGTGCCGAACCTCTGGAATCACTGCCTGGCTTTGCTGGGGCCGGTGATCCGGGCAGAGCAGCTAGATGCCTTTGACCCAGAGATATTCACGACCGCTTTCCAGAGCGATAAGAAACACACTTCAGGCCACTACCATCTGATCGTACCGGTTCAATCAAGCCCCTGCGAACTTGGTGTCGAGGAGATTCGTGTGCAGGCCACCGAGGCTTCCCTGGTGGCCATTCTTTCGGCGATGCAGACGGTCCTTCAGGCCCTGCGCTCAGAAATTGGTCGATTCCCAGTCCCTACCAATAGCCCGCAATGAAGTATTCCGACGCCTTGGTTGGCTGGCTTAAGCACAGTGGCTATACCCACTGCTACTTCGTAGCAGGGGGCAACATTATGCACCTGCTTGATTCGGCGCGGCAAGGCCTGGTCTGTGTACCGGTGGTGCACGAGGTGGCAGCTGCCATTGCCACGGAATATCACAACGCCACCGTGGGGGCAGGGGCCGCAGCACCTGGGATGGGCAAGGCCTTCGCCCTTGTCACAGCAGGCCCTGGACTCACCAATACCCTTACTGGATTGGCGGGCGCTTGGCTTGAGAGTCGTGAACTATTGCTACTAGGTGGGCAGGTGAAGGTGGAAGATCTCGCGCCGCCTGGTCTCCGGCAGCTTGGGATTCAAGAGGTGGATGGAGCGGCGATGGCTGCCCCCGTATGCAAGCGCAGTCTTTGTTTGCGTGAACCCCTTGGACCTAAGGAGTTGATGGCCGAGGTGGCTGCCGGTTGGCAGGGCCGTCCAGGGCCGGTTTTTCTGGAACTTCCTCTCGACGTCCAAGCCATTCAGGTGCCTGATCAATGGCGCTCAGGTCCGGAGGATGCTCAAGGCTTGGGTGGCTCAGCAGCTCTTGATCTCGACGAAGGGTTGGTGAATGAGTTGGCGGCCCAAATAGCAGAAGCCGAGCGACCCGTCTTGCTGCTCGGGGGTGGACTATCCAGAGTCACGGCATGCCAGCTCGAGCCGAAACTTGCGGCACTATCGATGCCTGTAATGACGACCTGGAATGGCACAGATCGTTATAGCTCTGACCATACAAATTATTGCGGCCGGCCGAATACCTGGGGCCAACGCTCTGCCAATTTAGTGCTCCAGCAGGCTGATTTGCTGATTGCAGTTGGCAGTCGCCTGGGTTTGCAGCAGACAGGCTTCAACTGGCGCCAATTTGTTCCGGTGGGTGATGTAGTGCAGGTAGAGATTGATCCGGCAGAACTGAATAAACCAAATCCACAACTTTCTCTAGCCATCGAGGCTGATGCCAATGCGTTTCTTCCCGCACTTCTAAGCCGCTCACTTGGGGATCATCACGGCTGGCTTGCCTATGCCCAGGAATTGCGTCAGGCCCTTCCCGTTTCCGAGCCCTGCAATATCACCCCTGATGGCTACCTGAACCCCTATGACATGGTGCTGAACCTCTCAAAACTATGTGCCGAAGGAGATCACATTATCCCTTGCAGTAGCGGAGGTGCCTTCACCGTAATGATGCAAGCTTTTGAATTGCGTCAAGGCCAAACTATGTTAACCGATAAGGGTCTTGCGAGCATGGGATATGGCCTTTCCGGTGCCATTGGTGTCGCGATTGCGGATCCCAGGCATCGCACGGTTTTAGTCGAGGGTGATGGGGGGTTCACTCAAAATCTTCAGGAGTTGGCCACGGTGGCCGTGAACCAGCTCAATCTCAAGATGTTCTTGTTTTGCAATGAGGGCTATGCGTCTATTCGAATGACCCAGAAAAACTATTTTCAAGGGGCTTATGTCGGCTGCGACGTATCTTCCGGTCTTGGCTTTCCCGACTGGAGTAAATTAGCTTCGGCTTATGGAATTGAAGCTTTGAGCCTAGGCGGCGACTGGGTACGCGATCCCCGCTTCCTGCGTCTTTGGGCCAGTGAGCTTCCTGTCCTCTTCTTGGTGCACCTGCACCCGGAACAGACCTACTTCCCCAAAATCTCCAGTCGCATCAGTGCCGGTGGTGGTATGGAGTCGAATCCTTTGCATCTCATGACCCCAGATCTCTCCAGCGACCTTGTCGCCAGGGTTATGCGTTATTTGCCTGAAGCTATGCGCTGAATAACCCCGCCGATCACGTGTGTTAGAGTCGCGAGCATTTCGGGTCGATCACATGAATGGCAACGAGCGCAAGATGCTGGATATTTTGCGCCGAGCCAAAGAAGAGTTTGGCGTGGTAGCTACTAAGGCCGAATTTGAGGCTGAAGGCACCCGCACCGATGAGTTGCTCAGGCTTTTGGAGATAGCCCACAAAGCCGATGTTGGATTGGCTCTCAAAATTGGGGGATGCGAGGCGATTAGAGACCTCTTAGAAGCCAAGCAATTTGGAGTACGGTACATCATTGCACCAATGGTTGAAACTCCCTATGCTCTTTCCAAATACATTTCTGCAAAGCAAAGTGTTTTTACCGCTCTGGAGCAAGACGATATTTCTTTTTTGTTTAATGTAGAGACAATTACCGCATATAACAATATTGAATCCATGATGGCGATTGCCGCCCAGCATCGTGGTTGTGATGGAGTTGTTTTTGGGCGTGTAGACTTTAGTGGGTCTCTTGGTTTGGACCGTAATGCAATTGAGTCTGAACAAGTTACGGCGGCAGGAGAAGCCATTTCCCGTCTTTGCAAGGCGCAAGATTTGCAATTTGTAGTGGGTGGAGCTGTTTCTAGCGATGCTCTTGTTAATTTGCGTCGCTTCAATGCAATTCATTTAGATCGATTCGAAACGCGGAAAATAGTCTTTAGGTCTTGTGCGTTAGACTCGCCTAATCTTCCCGATGCTTTGCGGCAAGCCGTGCACTTCGAGTTGTTGTGGTTAATTAATAAGCGTGAATATTATGGCTTGATGCACCGGGAGGATCAGGCCCGTATTGAGATGCTCGAAAGTCGTTGGAAGGTTCTAGAACAAACTTGATCTTGATAGTATGGTTAATTTTTTTCAGAACTCACTGGCAAGGCATTTTATTGAAAGTGATGGTCACCTAGCGATCACTGGAGCCACTGGTTGGGTGGGCAGCACGGCTGTACACGAGCTCCTGACTTTGCTGTCCCCTTCTGTTTTTGCTGATCGGGTTCGGTTGTTTGCTAGTCGTGCTGGGTCGCTTTCGATTTCCGGGGCTTATTCTGGTTCTGGTGATTCACCGGCTTTCATCTTGCCGGTGCACTCCCTGCAGTACCTTCCTGAGTTGGCTTCTGCCAAGGCCAGGCTGGCTATTCTTCATACAGCTTTTCTCACCCGTGATCGTTTGGCTGCCATGGGCCAAGAGGCCTACGTGACAACGAATCGCTGGATAACTAGCCAGGTAGCCCAGGCTTTGTCATTGGCTCCCTTGGCTAGGGCGGTCGTGATTTCCTCCGGTGCTGCTGCCCCCTACGATGCCCTCAATAATCCGATTCAACGGTTGGCCACTGATCCCTATGGTGTCCTCAAGCATTTGGAGGAGACCACACTCGCTGAGCTGGCACCCAGTCTGGTTGTTCGTATCTATGCTTTGACAGGATATTTTATCCGTAATCCGCATCGTTTTGCATTGGGCGAGTTTCTCTCCATGGCCCTTCGGGGAGAACCAATTCGCCTGGATGCCTCAATGCCGGTTTTCCGTAGTTATGGCCATGCCGGTGACATCACTGCCCTTTCTCTGCGCTGGTTGATTGGTTCAGAACAACCTCTTGGCGTACCCCTTCCCGCTGTGAGCCTCGGAATTGATCTGTACTCCCTTGCTCAAAAAGTTTCAGATCTATACAGCCTTCCCCCGGTCCAAGCAACCATTGATCCAGAGGCTGAGGCCAATCGCTATCTGGCTGATCCTCAGCCTTTCTTGGCAAGCCTTTCCCGCTACGGCTTGGTGCCCAAAAGTTTGGAGGATCAAATTCAAGATACTGCTGCCGGCCTACTTGAGCATTCGCTTTGCCAACTGGATTGATGATTTCCTCCAACCCATCTCGGCAAGTTTTAGCCCCTTTCCCAATAGGACAACTACCTGTAGAAGTGCAGGGCTTGTGTGAGGATTTTTGGCGCGCGCCAATTCAGCCCCACCCTTCTGTTACCGATCCATTGGTGACGGTGATTGTCCCTTGCTTCAACCCCAAGCCAACCCAGTTTTCCCAGCTGCTGTTGTCGATACAGCAGCAAAGTGATCAAAATTTTGACTTACTAATTGTCAACGATGGTTCTAACCCTGAGGCTTGGGAGCCCATTCAATGGCAGCTTCAGCAACATCCCTGGATTCAGGTGCTATATCAACCATCGAATGGGGGTATCTCCAGCGCTCTTAATGCAGCGGTAGCCCACCAGAGTAGTGCCTATGTGGCAATTCTTGACCAAGATGACTTACTCCATCCAGGTGCTGTGTGCTCTATACGGAGTTATTTACTAGGGCACCCCGACTGCGGACTTCTCTACTCGGACCACATCACGTTCGATGAATCTAGTAGCTCTTGTCAGTACATACCTAAGTTTCCTTGGAACCCAGAGGCGCTACTTGAGTTCAACTTTCTGATTCATCTTACGGTGATACGGGCTGACTTGTATCGGGCCTGTGGAGAGATGAACTCCTGCTTCGATGGAATCCAGGACTGGGAATTTTATCTTCGATTGGCACGGTTTCTGTCTCCAGTCACCGTAGGATACCTCCCTATCCCTCTCTATGCCTGGCGTCTCTCAGAGACCTCTGTGGCGTCCTCTGCTCATCCCAAGGCTCATTTGCTGGAGCATGTCCAGAAATTTTTGCCGCAGGCCCATAGCCATTTTGGTGCAGGTTCCGCTTTGGCTCAGTCCGATGCAAATTCTATTCATTATAAGTTTTCTATTGAGAGAGCTTGTCCGAAAGTGCCTGTTCGGCAAACCTGCAACCTATTGCTATTGGCGGGCGATGCTGATACTGAGTTGATCAACGCTAGTTTGCTGAGTTTGGTCGCTAGCGGTCTACAAATCGCCGATGTGTTCATAGCTAGAGATTCTTGTGATCTACCTTTAGGGATCATCATTCCTTTTCTGGGGCAGATGCGGCCCCAGATCAATATTATCTCCTGCTCTATGCAGGACCTTCAAGACCACTTACCCTCTGAATCGCCCCTTCTTGTCCTCCAAGCCGGTGCTTGCTTCGAGGACAATTCCAATTACGGGGATCTTCCTGGCTGGCTCGAAAGGAGCAAAAGTTGGGATCTCCTCACTCTTCCCGGATTTAATCGTTCCAGCGGACGGTGCGTTTCCGCAGGCTATTCGCGTTTTATCGCTACTGAGGAGGTTTACCTTCCCCACGGGCAGACGTTGACCCGCGAGTCGTACACCTCAGACTTTGCTTCTTTTGGTCATACCCGTTGGGTAGATCTGCCATCCCCATCATTGCAGCTGTTGAGCACTTCCTGCCTTCAGGCCACCCTTGAGCTCTTTCGCAGCAATGGAGATTTAAGCGATTGCTCGGTGACCCAAGCTTGGTGGCGTCAGCTTTGCAGTGGTGACTTTCGCTGTTGTTGCCCCGACAATCTTTTTCTGCAGTTATCCCCGCCGTTGGTGGCTTCCGAAAGTCAAAGGTTGCTTCTGCGAGATTCTGCACAAGTTTTGCTTGTCAGAACCGAGGTTTGGCTTGGCCGAAATGACTTTCTTTGGAACAGGGCGTATGGAGCATTGCTCAGCAGGATCTTGGAACAGGGAACTGGTCGTATGCACGCATTGCATGCATACGACCAGTTCGCTAGAAGCCTTCATCCCGCCATCCTCAGGTCTTCGGAACTTCGTTGCGTGAGGCCATCGCTGCTACCGAAAGCAGTCCATAGGCCGATGGTTATCCTTATACCCACAGAGTTAAATGCCCGCAGCCACGGCCACGCTTGCCTGCTCACACTTGCCTTAAAGCTGATGCAGTCAGGTCGTGAAGTCTACTTATTGCCCTATAAGCCTTACACATTTTTTAGGCATTATCAGCGTAAATTGCCTTCACGCTTTCGCAATTTGCCATTTATTGCCAACCCCGCAGAGGCTCCTGGTGCCTTATTGGTTGTGCCTGAGTCTGCTCCGCCTAATTTGGTTCGAAATCTGCGGCCTTTCTACGATCAATTGCTTTGGTGGTTACTTGCCCCAGCGGGATTGCTCACTGGTTTTAAGCCTGATATTCGTTGCGGAGACAGGCTTGCTGCATTTTCAGAATTCGTGCTTCCCAGCCAGCCTCGCTACCTATTCATTCAACCACGGCTTGAGCCAGAGCTGATGAAATTCGCTGGCATGCATGCCCCCCAGCCACCCCGGCATCGTCTGGTAGCTCTATATACCGGGAAGGGTCGACTTAAGGTCTTGCCCCGTAGTCTCCATCGTCATTTGCTCACGTACCAGGTGATTGTTATTACCCGATCTTTTCCCCAATCAAAGCGCGGATTGATAAGGCTTCTAACCCAGTGTAATGGTCTACTTACCTGTGACCCGCTGACAAACCTAAATTTGGAGGCTGCTAATCTCGGTGTGCCATGCTTTTTGACAAGCAACCCATTTAATCTCAATTGTTTTCGAAAATTTCCATGCGATCTAACCACTCATGTCACTGATTCGGCATCAATTTTTATAGCTTGGCTTCAGAGAAAGGGCCCCGTGACTAAGTTGTCTACAGAGCCTCTCGTGCGTGCTGATTTAGATGGCGGAGAGTTTTTAGAACTTTTAACTGAAACGCCAGCGCCCATAGCGGAATCCGCTTCTATTGTTGGCGTAGAGCTTCTTTCTCAGATCAAGGACTACCGAAATGATTTAACTAAATCCCGTAGTATCCAGGTTGTGCGTGATGGTCAGTCTTTATCCTCAGCATTCACGGGTTACTATGCTTCCAGTCTTAAAGCTCCCTATGCGATCCATTGGTGGTTCTGTTTTTTCCTAGGCCTCGTCGATGCGTTCGGCGATCTGATTCTCTTGTTGGGGTTGGCTCGGTTGCTAGTTCCATTGCAAGAATTGATGGGTAAGCTTTTCCGTTTCTTTGGCTCTAGATTATCACTATTCAAGAGACTGCTTGGTGGTTAACCCGGTCTTTTTGTATGAAGCAACTTACAATCTGGATTCCCACTTTTCGTCGCCTGAGCCAGCTGGAGGGGTTGCTCAATAATATCAGCCAATGCGGTCTTGCGGCCTTTGCAGACATAATAGTCTCAGACAATGATCCTGACGGTCCTCTGTCTATGTTGTTCACCAGTTTTGATGCCTCACTCAATACTGGTGCTGACTATCGGTGCAATGCTGCAAATCTTTCTGCTGGTGTGAATTTCTTGAGGGCGTTTGAGCATTGTCGGACTCCTTGGTTGATGATTATTGGTGACGATGATCGCTTCGATCCTGCTGCCTTTTGCCAGTTGTGCGATCTCATTAATGAGTTGCCGGCTTCGACCTTCGCCGTCAAGTTTGATTCCAGCCTGTTTGGATGCCAGGAGCCTTGCTCTGTCAATGGCTTGCTGGACTATGTTGACCTTTTGAAACGATCTCAATATGCTGATGCTTTTAATAATCTTTGCTTGATATCCAATTGGCTGTTCCGCTGTGAACCCTATTTGGCACAGCTTTCTAGTGCTTATTTGGGTTATTCAAGCAAGTGCTCCCATTTGTTCCCAATCCTGCGAGCCTGTGCGCTTCAAGGTGGCCAGATTGAGTTCTTGTCCCTCCAGCCTGTGATACACGGTAAGACGGACGACTCTTCTTGGCCTAAGGCGGCAACTTGGTACGAGATGGTGATGACTCTCACCACTTTCAGCGGCTTTGTGAATCGATCCGACAGACAAGCTTTTCTAAGATTGCTGTTTCACTCCGATTGGCGTCGTAACATCGCTAAATGTTTGCGTGTCCATCAGTTCTATGGCAATGGGAGCCAGGGCATTCATGCTTGGCAGATTCATGGTCAGCTCGCGTTGCTCTCGCCTGGATATTGCTTAGCTATTTTGTTGGCCCTTCCAATTTTGCTGTTGCCTGGTGGCAGGCTGCCCGGACGTCTCGCCAATCAACTCGGTGACCCAGGCTGTGTCGAGCGCTGGTGAGCCCCGCAGGCCACTCTGCATCCACCAAGCCAACATTGGCGCTGGTGCCAGTCTCCATGGCAGCCGGCTGATGCATGCCGCGACAGCCAGTATTGTTGAAAAACGTTGTTCACGCATTTGGCGGTAATAGAAGCCATATTCACTCAGGCTGTACTTCCAGCCCCGTCTCCGTTCGCGATGGTGACGGTTAACCCTGGCCGCCGCCGTGCAACTCGGCAAGCTATGCAGGGCATAGCCAGCTTCGGCAATACGTAGCCAGAGGTCCCAGTCTTCAAATCCTGGGCAATGGCGATATCCCCCGGCATCCATAAGCGCCTGTCGCCGTAGGGCAACGGTCTGGTGGTTTAGAGGGTTTCTCCAAGGCAGCCAGCGCAGCGCCTCTGACGTTTTCGTTGGAGTCCTTCGTGCCGAGTAGCGGGAACGTCGATCCGTATCGACTTCAACCAGTTGGCATCCAACTACCCCCAGTCTTTCTTCTGCCATCAGGGCGCTTGCAACCGCCGCTGTGTGGTCCTGTGCATACAAGTCGTCACTGTCGATCCGTAGAATGAACTCCCCCCGGCATTTGGGGGCTACCGCGGCCAGGGTTGCACCGATCCCTTGGTTTTGGCTTTGCCCGTGCAGTTGCCATGGCAGCTTGCACTTTTCCACTACCCCGATCAGCTGCTCGGGCAAGGGGCCATCGGCCGCGATGACCAGCTCATGCGCCTGAAGCGTCTGTCTGCTAAGGCAGTCAAGGGTCGCGCTGAGCAGAGCTGGATTTTCCCTTGGAGCCAGGGGCATCAGCCAGCTGATCTGGGAGGGTTTTGGCCAATCCATCGTTGCCATGGCACGTTTAAGGGGCTAGGCGCCTGGAGCAATCTGATGCATGCAAGACAGCAATTTGACCGAAGGCACCCCTGTGGTGCAAGCTCATGTTGTCGGCATCGAACCTCAGTTCGCTCCGATTTGCGGATGTAGCTCAGTGGTAGAGCATCTCCTTGCCAAGGAGAGGGTCGAGAGTTCGAATCTCTTCATCCGCTTGATTTCAGTCCTGTCCTGTTTCAAGGTCGATCATTGAGGTGCTTTTGCGCAGCATGAGCTGCTGATTGGCTATGGGTTCGAAGCCCAATTGGCTGTAGAAGCCCACGCTGTTGGTGGTCATCAGATAAGTGCGTTCCACATGTCTGAGGGCTGGGGCCTGCAGCAGGGTTTCCACGATGCGGCGACCAAGCCCTTGGCCCTGGTGGACGCTATCCACCACCACATCCCAGAGCACGGCCCGGTAGAGACCGTCGCTTGTGGCCCGGCCAAAGCCGATCAAGGCCCCACCCTGCCAACTGCTCACCACGGCTTGGCTTCCCCGAAGCATTTGCCCAAGGGTTTGGCGGCTCCGCCCCTGGGCCCAAAAGCTGTGCCCGTCCAACAACTGCTGCAACTTGCGCAGGCCCCGCGGCTGTAGCTGGAGACGCCAAGCCCCTGGCCCATGGCAGATCACCGAGATGGCTTCAGCATTGGCCATGGCATCCCCGATCAAGGTCCATACCCTGCATCTTCATTATTCTGCCCGGCGGTAAGAGGGGCTTCAGTAGGCTGCTCCAACAGGTTTGGTAGGCCGTTTTCCCATGCTCAAGCTGCTGCTGGGTGATCCCAATGCCCGCAAGCTGAAGCGCTACCAGCCCCTGGTCTCCGATATCAACCTGCTGGAGGAGGAGATCGCCCCCCTCTCTGATGAGGAGCTTCGCGGGCTCACCGGCGAATTTCGCCAGAAGCTGGCCAATGCGGCTGCAGCGGGTGGCAGTGATGTGGCGATCGCCACCCGCCAGAAAGCCCTGCTCGATGAGTTGCTGCCCCAGGCCTTTGCCGTGGTGCGGGAGGCCGGTAAGCGGGTGCTGGCCATGCGCCACTTCGATGTCCAGCTGATCGGCGGCATGGTGCTGCATGCGGGCCAGATCGCCGAGATGAAAACCGGCGAGGGCAAAACCCTGGTGGCCACCCTGCCGGCCTTCCTCAATGCCCTCACGGGCCGGGGCGTGCATGTGGTCACGGTGAACGACTACCTGGCCCGCCGGGATGCCGAGTGGATGGGCCAGGTGCATCGCTTTTTGGGCCTCTCGGTGGGCCTGATCCAGCAGGACATGGACCCCGCCACCCGCCGGGCCAACTACGGCTGCGACATCACCTACGCCACCAACTCTGAGCTGGGTTTCGATTACCTGCGCGACAACATGGCGAATGACATCGCCGAGGTGGTGCAGCGCGATCCCTACTTCTGTGTGATCGATGAGGTGGATTCCATCCTGATTGATGAAGCCCGCACGCCCCTCATCATTTCTGGCCAGGTGGAGCGGCCCCAGGAGAAGTACCGCCGGGCAGCGGAAGTGGCAGCCCAGCTGGAACGCGCCGACGAGATGGGCAAGGACGGCATTGACCCCGAGGGCGACTACGAAGTCGATGAGAAGCAGCGCAATGTGACCCTCACCGATGAGGGCTACAGCAAGGCTGAGCAGATGCTGGGTGTGGCCGATTTGTTCAACCCCGAAGACCCCTGGGCCCACTACATCAACAATGCCCTTAAGGCTAAGGAGCTTTTCACCAAAGACGTCAACTACATCGTGCGCGGCACGGACGCGGTGATCGTGGATGAATTCACCGGCCGGGTGATGCCAGGCCGCCGCTGGAGTGATGGCCAGCACCAAGCCATTGAGGCCAAGGAAGAGCTGGCGATCCAGCCGGAAACCCAAACCCTCGCCTCGATCACCTACCAAAACTTCTTCCTGCTCTACCCGCGCCTGGCCGGCATGACCGGCACGGCCAAAACCGAGGAGGTCGAATTCGAGAAGACCTACAAGCTCGAGGTCACGATTGTGCCCACCAACCGGGTGCGCTCCCGCTCCGATTGGACCGACCAGGTCTACAAAACCGAGCCGGCCAAATGGCAGGCAGTGGCCAATGAAACGGCCGCCATCCACAAGGAAGGCCGGCCGGTGCTGGTGGGCACCACCAGCGTGGAGAAATCGGAACTGCTCTCTGCCCTTTTGGCCGAGCAGCAAATCCCCCACAACCTGCTCAATGCCAAGCCGGAAAACGTGGAGCGGGAAGCCGAGATCGTGGCCCAGGCCGGTCGGGCCGGTGCGGTCACCATCGCCACCAACATGGCGGGACGCGGCACCGACATCATCCTTGGTGGCAACAGCGATTACATGGCGCGGCTCAAGTTGCGCGAGGTGCTCTTGCCCCAGCTTGTGCGCCCAGAAGAGGGCCACAAACCGCCCATTCCCCTGCAGCGCTCCAGCGAAGGTGGCGGCGGTTTTTCTGCTGGCGCCAATGGAGCTGATGCCTCTGCAGCTGCAGCCTTCAAGGCCCCCAGTGAGGCCCGAGCCATCGGAGCCCTCTATCCCTGCGCCCTCTCAGGCGATGCCGATGCTGCCTTGGCCCATTTGGCCAAGGACCTGGTGAAGGCCTGGGGCGATCGGGCCCTCACGGTGCTGGAGCTGGAAGATCGCATCGCCCAGGCAGCCGAAAAGGCCCCCACCGACGACCCCCAGATCCAGGCCCTGCGCGATTGCATTGCCCAGGTGAAGGCGGAGTACGAAGTGGTGGTCACCCAGGAGGACGGTCGGGTGCGCGACACCGGCGGCTTGCACGTGATCGGCACCGAGCGCCATGAGTCCCGCCGGGTGGACAACCAGCTGCGGGGGCGGGCGGGCCGCCAGGGTGACCCCGGAAGCACCCGCTTCTTCCTGTCGCTGGAAGACAACCTGCTGCGCATTTTCGGTGGCGAGCGCGTGGCGGGCCTGATGAATGCCTTTCGGGTGGAAGAGGACATGCCGATCGAATCCGGCATGCTCACCCGCTCCCTGGAGGGGGCCCAGAAAAAGGTGGAGACCTACTACTACGACATCCGCAAGCAGGTGTTCGAGTACGACGAAGTCATGAACAACCAGCGCAAAGCCGTTTATCTCGAGCGCCGGCGGGTGCTCGAGGGCCGGGAGCTCAAGCAGCAGGTGATTGGCTATGGCGAGCGCACGATCGTCGACATCGTCGAGGCCTATGTGAATCCCGACCTACCCCCTGAAGAGTGGGATTTGGCCAATCTCCTTAGCAAGGTGAAGGAATTTATTTATCTCCTGGAGGATCTCAGCCCCGATCAACTCCAGGGGCTGCAGATGGAGGAACTCAAGGCGTTCCTGCAAGAGCAGATGCGCAATGCCTACGACATTAAGGAGGGACAGGTTGACCAGCAGCGACCGGGTTTAATGCGGGAAGCGGAGCGGTATTTCATCCTTCAGCAAATCGATACCCTCTGGCGGGAGCATCTGCAGGCGATGGAGGCCTTGCGCGAGTCCGTGGGTCTGCGCGGCTACGGCCAGAAGGATCCCCTCATTGAATACAAGAACGAGGGCTACGACATGTTCCTCGAGATGATGACCCAGATGCGGCGCAACGTGATCTATTCGATGTTCATGTTTAGGCCTACACCTGAAGCTTCTGAGGATTGAGGATTGATTCTGCATTGGGCTATCGTGGGCTCATTTTGCTCAGCGCTTCTGATCACACTCTCCACTTTATTGCTTCTGTCTCGCGTGCCTAATTCAAGACTCGTCCGACTTGCTGAGCAAAGTAGCGGACGCTCTATTTTACCCCTTTTCTCTATTATGGGCATTTAAAAAACGTTGTATCTTCTTGTAAAACAAGTAAATTGACTCGTTTTCGACAAAGGGTAGGTATTTGGCTATCCCTGGCCATGCATTGCCTGGCATAGAAGACCATATGACATTAGAATCATCCTGGCTCGCGTCTCTTATTGCCGATAGATTTCTGCTTATTTTAGTCTCTTCTGCTTTTATAATAACCTTGTGGTCTTCGATAATGCTTAGAAATCGGCCGTCTATCTCCTTTTTATTTTTTCCGGCCAATTTGTCAATTGCATCGTGATTAGCTTCGTAGTAATTGTGTATTAAATTATGTTTTTTAATGTTGGACTGTGCCATGCCTGACTGGATTGAGCTAAGCCCTCTATTGAGGCCCATTGGTAGGCCGGAAACCTTGTTAATGGTTTCGCTTGCGTCTCGAGCATGATCGGTCGTAGTGTTGTAAAGTCTTAGATTATAAACCGTTGAGATGTAATCGAGCAGATCGGGATTGCTTTCTGGCTTGACTTCCAGGGCCTCTGAAAGCGATGTCTTGAAGTGATTCGAAAATCCTTCGATAAACAATATGCCCAATAGTTTTAGGGGCTTGTAGCTGCTGGATATGTTGGCCCTGTTCGCCGCTTCTTGTGGATTTATTCTTGGATGACTTCGCTCTTGGAACAGCGGATATAGTGCGTGAAGTGCTCGGGTCGAGAAGATAACAATATCACCTTTTTTGAATGTAATCTTTGCAAAAGCGTGATATTTATCCCGATTCTCGTGGCACTGAAGTAACTGTTGCGCGGGGCCACCGTCTTTTGATTCAGCCTCTCCAAGCATGAATGTCGGCGTGGTGAATGAATAGTGTTCGAAGCGATCGTATGGCCAGTGACATAGTTGAGAAGAGCGTGCAGCGAAGTTATCGCGGATGTTATGTGTGCCTGGGAGCACCATAAAGGCCCCTCCATAGCGTTGCTCTAGTGGGTTGTTGAAGCTTGCTTTCACAGGTGAGTCCGATAGAAAAACAAGGACCTTGGGGAAGTCATATTTGTAATATGTATCGCGATGTATCCCTATTGAGTCATTGTATACATGAACGGCATCAGATCCGGCAAACTGTACGTCATGCCCGGCGACGGCATGGAGTGCATTGAGAAGCTCATTCTTGCCAAAGATTATTTCGGCTAATGCGCTGTTCTCTTCTAGCAGGCTTCCAGTCGGCCCTATTCTTTGTTTTGGATCTTTAGGAGATACTGCTTCGGTGGCTTCGTGGAAGGCATCGTACATGCTTGTTATATATTCTATTTCGGCCTGACTAAATAGTCCTGTAATTTTTATGTACCCATTCAATGCATAGGCGCGGGCAGCGGATGAAAGGACTTGCTCTCTCGTGAGTTGATCAATATTCATGTAGCATCTCCTAGGAACTCAATGATTTCCTTATCTTTTAAGTTCTGTGCTGCCCCGCCGCATTGTTCTCCTGCTTGGTCTCCTGACAAAAGCATTTTAATGCAGTTTTGTAGTCGAGCAACGTCTCCTTCAAGACTGTCGATCCTATTCATCAGGTTGCGGATCACCCGGGCTTCCGCATCCGGAAGGGCCGAGTGGGCCAGCGGGTCGATGCGCACCCCGGATTGGTGAATCACCCGGCCAGGGATGCCCACCACCGTGCTGTCGGGACCCACACTGCGCACCAGCACCGAGCCTGCCCCGATTCGGGTGTTGGCGCCCACGTTGATCGCCCCCAGCACCTTGGCTCCGGCCCCTACCACCACGTTCTCCATCAAGGTGGGATGGCGCTTGCCCACCTGCTTCCCCGTGCCCCCGAGGGTCACGCCTTGGTACAGGAGGCAGAGGTCGCCGATCACGGCGGTTTCGCCAATCACCACGCCCATGCCGTGGTCGATGAATACCCCCTTGCCGATGCGGGCCCCCGGGTGAATTTCCACACCCGTGAACAGCCGCGCCGCTTGGCTCATCAGCCGCGGTACCAGTGGAACGCCAAGCGCCCAAAGCCGATGGCTGAAGCGGTGCAGCACCAGGGCGTGGAAGCCGGGGTAGCAGAGCAGGATTTCCAGTAAGCCCCGGGCGGCGGGATCCCGCTCGCGAATGATGGCCAAATCGGCCCGAATCGCTCTCAGCACGTTGTCAGGCTCCCAGCAGGCCAATCTCCTTGCGGAGGGCATCGATCGTGGCTGCTCCGAGGTAACTCTGGGCGCAGTGCACGGCCGGCATGCGCATCAATTGGCTCCTGTTCTGGCGCAGGCTTTGCTCCACCAAGGACAGGCTCGGCTTGTCGCACAGCACGTGGCTGGAGGCCCGCAGCAGCGCCAGTAGGCGGCTGCCCACGTCGGGGTTGGCAGTCATCACCAGCAGTTCGCTGCCGCGCAGGCTGTGCAGGATCACCTCCGCTGCCCGCAGGATTCCCGGGCTGATGCTCACCAGCCCCACGCAGCTGCCCTGGCGCAGTTCCTTGAGGATCTCCAGTTCCTGGCGGAAGTCGTTGAGATCCACCGGCACCGCCCGCACCCCGTGGCGTTTGGCGATCTCTTCCACCGGTTGCAGGAAGTAGCGGCTGGTCACCACCGTGCCGTTGTTGGAGGCCGTCAGCACCGCTTCGAGCTCCTCCATGGGCACCACTTCCACGGGCACCTCGAGGTTGGGGCTGAGTTCTTCGGCAATCAGCAGGGAGGCGCCGATGTCTTCCTTGGGGGTGCTCACCAAAACCCGGGCACCGCAACGCAGGCGCCAATCGATTTCCCGGGTGAACAGGTCGCGGGCCTGTTGCAGGGTGCAGCCGGCATTGAGGAGGCCATCGATGCCTTGGCGCACGTCGCGGTCGATGTCCGGCAGGGCCCGGCCACGGGGGCCCGGTGGGGCCTTGAGTTCCCGGGGTTTCTGCTGGTCGCGCACGTAGATGCCCGATCCGGCCATGGCTTCCACCACCCCATCGGTTTCCAGCTGCCTGTACACCTTGCTGATCGTGTTGCGGTGCAGGCCGGTTTGCATGGCTAGCTGCCGCGTACTGGGTAAGCGGTGGCCTGGGGGGTAATGCCGAGCAGCGATCGCGAAGCAAATTTGGTTGTACAGCTGGGTCGACGCCGGAATGTCGCTTTCCTGCTGGATGTGGAATCGCACGCCGGGGTGGGCCAGATGGGCTGGTGGCCACCTTACGGAGCTTCGGGCCGCGTGACAATTGGCCGGTTGGCATAAGCCCGCGCTTTCGCAATGGTTTGACCTGCTCCCGTTCCGTGTCCATCCGCTCTGAATGGATGAGATCCCACCGGGTCCTGGCACCGACCACCAGCAGCCCCTGTTGCGCTGCTGGTACTCCCTGAGGTGTTTGGGCTCAATGGTTGGGTGCGCAGCGTGGCCGATCGTTTGGCCGGCGAGGGCTATGCGGCCTTGGCCATGCCGATCTTCGAGCGCACCGCCCCCGGGCTGGACGTGGGCTACGACGCAGCTGGGCTGGCCGCCGGGCGGGTGCACCGGGATGTGGTAGCCGCCGAAATCTTCTTGGCCGATGCCCAGCGGGCCATCACCTGGCTGCAACACCAGAAACTGGGCCAGGAGCCTGGGCTGGAGATCGGCCTAAGGATTGGCTGTGTGGGTTTTTGCTTTGGCGGCCACCTGGCTCTATTGGCGGCCACCTTGCCGGCGGTGCGCGCCACCTGCGGCTTCTATGGGGCCCGGGTGTCCAGCTTTCGCCCCGGGGGCGGGGCACCCACCCTGGCGGTGTTGCCCCAGATCCCGGGCCATCTCCTCTGTGTCTGTGGCGATCAGGATCCCTTGATGCCCCTCCAGGAGCTGCAGGCGATCACTGCAGCCTTGGCGGCTGATGCAGCAGCCAGGCAAGACAATCCAGGCTCTGCCCTGGGCTGGCACGAGATGCTGGCCCTGTTCGAAAAAAGCCTTGAGTGAAGCCCTCCGAGAACGGGCTTGCTTAAGCCACCGTCTCCTTGGCGGCACCCTTGGGAGAAGCCGCCTTACGGGGGCTCAAGAACATGATCATGTTGCGGCCTTCCCGCTTGGGATGCTGCTGGATGTCGGCGTTCTCTTCGAGGTCCTTGGCCATGCGCATCAGCAGCACTTCAGCCAGGGCCGTGTGCTGGATTTCGCGGCCGCGGAAGATCACGGTGCACTTCACCTTGTCGCCGTCCTTGAGAAAACGAACGGCCTGACCAATCCGCACCTGGTAGTCGTGGGAATCGATCTTATAGCGCATCTTGACTTCCTTCACCTCCGTTTGGTGCGACTTCTTCTTGGCCTCCTTGGCCTTCTTTTCCTGCTCAAACTTGTACTTGCCATAGTCCATGATCCGGCAGACCGGTGGATCGGCTTTCTCGCTTACCAGCACCAAATCCAGTTCCCGGTCTTTGGCCACCTCAAGAGCGTCTTCCCGCGTGATCACCCCTAGTTGGCTGCCGTCGGCATCCACCACCCGCAGGTTGGGGTAGCTGATCCGGTCGTTGATGTTGGGCAGCTCCCGCACGGGAGCACGGCGGTCAAAACGGGGACGAGGAGGCATTCAGGGGGGCGAAGGTTGACAGGTTGCGCCAATTGGCAACGCTTCACCCTAGAACGCGCCCCAACTCTTGCAAGCATTGGACGCACTGCTGGTCCGGATCTGAGCCCCCAATCCAAAGGGGTTGGTGCTGGCTGCGAAACCAGGTGCGCTGGCGTTTGGCGAATTGAAAGGTGCGTTGGGTGGTGATCGATATGGCGGTTAGTTCGCTGAGATCGCCTGCCAGAACTTGCTTGGCTTCGCCATAGCCAATCGTATTGAGTAGGGGAAGATCGGCGCCATAGCGCTCGATCAGGGCTTGGGTTTCGGCGACCAGGCCATCGCGGTAGAGGGCCTGGGTGCGTTCGGTGATCCGCTGGCGCCCATTGCTGGGATTCAGCCCGAACTCCACAACCCGCCAGGGCGGCGGGCTGTGGCGCTGTTGGCTGGTGAGGCTTTGGCCCGTGGCATAGATCACCTCCAGGGCCCGCTGGGTGCGCACGGAATCGGCGGCGCCGATCCGGGTGGCGGCGATGGGGTCGGCCTGGGCCAGCAATTGGTGGCAGGTGGCCTGGCCTAGCTCGGCCAGCTGGGATCTCAGCCCTGGCTGGGGCGGCACGGCCGGCGGCTGCATGCCCTGGGTGAGCCCCTTGATGTAAAGGCCGCTGCCGCCGGCCAGCAGCGCCATGCCCCGCCGTTGGTGTTCGGCCGCGATGGCGGGTTCGGCGATGGCCCTGAATTCCTGGAGGTTGATCGGGTTGTTGGGTTCGCGCAGATCGAGCAGTTCGTGGCGCACCTCGGCCCGCTGGGCCGGGCTGGGCTTGGCGGTGCCCACATCCATGTATTGGTACAGCTGGCGTGAATCCACGTTCAGCACCGCCAGGTCGAGGGCCTTGGCCAGTTCGATCGCCAGGGCCGTTTTGCCGCTGGCGGTCGGCCCGAGCAGCACGATCGTGAGGGGTTGGGGCTGGTCCATTCCGGCCACAATGGCAAGCGATGCAGTCACCGGTTCTCGGTGGTAAATTGCCCTTTGGAGAACGGGTTTTTCGACCGCTCTCGCCATTCTCGCCCCGGGATTTCACCCTCCTGTGCCTAGCCCGCCAGTGATGAAACCACCTGTGCTGATCCTCTGGGGATTTCTTCCTGCATGAGTCCCGAAACCCAATCGTCTAGCAAGGTTCAGGCCGCCTACGGCGCCGAGCAGATCCAGGTTCTCGAAGGGCTGGAGCCCGTTCGCAAGCGCCCGGGCATGTACATCGGCACCACCGGTCCCAGGGGGTTGCACCACCTGGTGTACGAGGTGGTCGACAACTCCGTTGACGAAGCGCTGGCGGGCCACTGCGACCAGATCCTGGTCGTGCTCAACGAGGATGGTTCCTGCGCGGTCACCGACAACGGCCGGGGGATTCCCACCGATATTCACCCCCGCACCGGCAAGAGCGCCCTGGAAACGGTGCTCACCGTGCTGCACGCCGGCGGCAAGTTCGGCGCTGGTGGGTACAAGGTTTCCGGTGGCCTCCACGGGGTTGGTGTCTCCGTGGTCAACGCCCTCAGTGAGTGGGTGGAGGTCACGGTGCATCGCCAAGACCAGATCCACACCCAGCGGTTTGAGCGCGGTGCGCCGATTGGGATTTTGGCATCGGCCCCGGCTGAGAAGGGCCGCACGGGCACGTCCATTTGCTTCAAGCCCGATATCGAGATTTTCTCGATCGGCATTGCGTTCGATTTCCAAACCCTCTCCTCGCGCCTCAGGGAGCTCGCCTACCTCAACGGTGGGGTGAAAATCGTCTTCCGGGACGAGCGGGCCAGTGCCCGCGGCGCCGATGGTGAGCCCCACGAAGAGATCTACCTCTACGAAGGTGGGATCAAGGAATACGTGGAGTACATGAATGCGGGGAAAGACCCGCTTCATGCCGACATCATCTATGTGAATGCTGAGAAAGAAGGCGTTCAGGTGGAAGCGGCCCTGCAGTGGTGCGTGGATGCCTACTCCGACAGCATCCTGGGCTTTGCCAACAACATCCGCACCGTGGATGGTGGCACCCACATTGAGGGTCTCAAGGCGGTCCTCACCCGCACCCTGAATACGTTTGCCAAAAAGCGGGGCAAGCGCAAAGACGCCGATGGCAATTTGGCCGGCGAGAACATTCGCGAGGGTCTCACCGCCGTGCTTTCGGTGAAGGTGCCCGACCCTGAATTCGAGGGTCAGACCAAAACCAAGCTTGGCAATACCGAGGTGCGCGGGATCGTCGACACCCTGGTGGGTGAGGCGCTTGCTGTTTATCTCGAATTCAATCCTGGCGTGATTGATTTGATCCTGGAGAAGGCCATCCAGGCCTTCAACGCCGCTGAAGCGGCCCGTAGGGCCCGGGAGCTGGTGCGCCGTAAGAGCGTGCTGGAAAGCTCCACCTTGCCCGGCAAGCTCGCCGATTGTTCATCCCGCGATCCCAGCGAATCCGAGATCTACATCGTGGAAGGGGATTCCGCTGGCGGCTCGGCCAAGCAGGGCCGGGATCGTCGTTTTCAGGCCATCCTGCCCCTGCGCGGCAAGATTCTCAACATCGAGAAAACCGACGACGCCAAGATCTACAAAAACACCGAAATCCAGGCCTTGATTACGGCCCTTGGCCTTGGCATTCGGGGTGAAGAATTCGATGAAAAGAATCTTCGTTATCACCGGATCGTCATCATGACTGACGCCGATGTGGACGGTGCCCACATTCGTACCCTGATTCTCACCTTCTTCTTCCGCTATCAGAAGGCCCTGGTGGAAGGGGGCTATATCTATATCGCCTGTCCTCCGCTCTACAAGGTGGAGCGTGGCAAAAATCACACCTATTGCTACAACGAAGGCGACCTCAAGAAGACGATCGAAGGCTTTGGTGAGAAGGCCAATTACACGATCCAGCGCTTTAAGGGCCTCGGTGAAATGATGCCCAAGCAGCTCTGGGAAACCACCATGGATCCCACCACGCGGATGATGAAGCGGGTGGAGATCGAAGATGCCCTCGAAGCCGACCGCATCTTCACGATCTTGATGGGCGACAAGGTGGCGCCCCGCCGTGAATTTATCGAGACCCACAGCGCTTCGCTGGATCTCGCCCAGTTGGATATTTGAAGCCCGTCCCCCTTTGGCGCTGGGCGGCCCTGTTGGGCTTCGCCCTCGTGGCCCCTGCCGGTCTTCCTGCCGGTGGGGCCGAGCGCCGTTCGCCCGAGGTGCGCCGCCGCGCGTCGGCCCTGGAACCGGTGCTGAGCGCTAGCTCGTTCCAGCTGCGGTGTGCCCCCCAGCACCAGGCCCCTGCCCTGCTGGCGGTGGCTTCGGATTCACCGCTTCGGGTGTTGCGGAGCTGGTGGGAACCCAATGGCCAGCGCTGGCTCCTGGTGGAGGGGGCTGGGCCAGAGGGTTCAAGGCGCGGTTGGTTGGCGGGCTAGGCGGCGATCGCAGCCTCAATCGCAGCGCTGAGTTCGGCGGAGTCGGGCTCCACGTTGCTCTTGTAACGGGCGATCACGCTGCCATCTTTAGCCACCAGGAACTTCTCGAAGTTCCAGGCCACATCGCCGGCGGGTTCGGCTTGGGTGAGGGTGTCGTAGGGGGCCGTTTTGCTGCCGGTGGCATGCACCTTGTCGAACAGGGTGAAGTTCGCCCCATAGGTGGTGGAGCAGAACTCCTGGATTTCGCTGAGGGTGCCGGGTTCCTGGGCGCCGAAGTCGTTGCAGGGGAAGCCCAAGACGGCCAAGCCCTTGGGGCCATAGGTGTCTTGCAGGGTTTGCAGGCCCGCGTATTGGCGCGTAAAGCCGCAGCGGCTGGCCACATTCACGATCAGCAGCACCTGGCCGGCCCACTCGCCAAGGCGGCGTTCCGCACCCTGGGCATCACGCACCACCACATCGCTCACATTGATGGCCATGGTTGTTGGGGTTGGCGCACTGGCGCCGCAGATGGAATTTGACCTTAGCCATGGCTCCATAAACTCTGGGTTGCCGAAGCACCAGGCCAATGAGCGAGGCAAACGGGGTGCAGGTGGCCGAGGTGGTGGCTAAGCAGTTGGAAGTCCTGCTGGAAGTGGGCAACTACGACGGCGCCAAGTTGTTGCTCCAGCCCGTGCAGGAGGTGGATACCGCCGAAGCGATTGGCAGCTTGCCCCGCACCCTCCAGGCCCTGGCCTTTCGCCTGCTCCCCAAGGACGAGGCGATTGAGGTCTACGAATACCTGGATCCCTCCGTGCAGCAAACCCTGCTGGAGCGGCTGCGTTCGAGCGAGGTGCTGGAGCTGGTGGAAGAGATGTCGCCCGACGACCGGGTGCGGCTTTTTGATGAATTGCCCGCCAAGGTGGTGCGTCGGCTGCTGGCGGAGCTGAGTCCGGCGGAACGGCGGGTGACCGCCCAACTCCTTGGGTACGAGAGCGAGACGGCCGGTCGCCTGATGACCACCGAGTTCATCGACCTCAAGGAATTCCAAACGGCAGCCCAGGCCTTGGCGATCGTGCGCCGCCGCGCCCGGGCCACGGAAACCGTTTACAGCCTCTATGTGACCGATAGCTCCCGCCATCTCAGCGGGATCCTCTCGCTGCGGGATTTGGTGGTGGCCGACCCCGATGAGCGCATCGGCGAGGTGATGACCCGGGAGGTGGTGAGTGTGTCCACCGAAACGGATCAAGAGGAGGTGGCCCGGGCGATTCAGCGCTACGACTTCCTGGCCGTGCCGGTGGTGGATCGGGAGCAGCGGCTGGTGGGGATTGTCACGGTGGACGACGTGATCGACGTGATCGAGCAGGAGGCCACCCGCGACCTCTACGCCGCAGGGGCGGTGCAGGCCGGCGATGACGACGACTATTTCCAAAGCAACCTGTTCACCGTGGCCCGGCGCCGGGTGGTGTGGCTGGCGGTGCTGTTGATTGCCAACAGCGGCACGGCGGCGGTGATTGCTGCCCAAGACCACGTGCTCAAGCAGGTGGTGCTGCTCGCCGCCTTTATTCCGCTGTTGATTGGCACCGGCGGCAACGTGGGCGCCCAGAGCTCCACGGTGGTGATTCGCGGCTTGAGCACCCAGCGCATTCAGGCGATGGGGAGCTGGAAGGCGATTTGGCGCGAATCGGTGGCAGGAGCCCTCTTGGGTCTGTTGATGGTGGTGGTGGTGGTCCCTTGGGCCAGTTATGTGTCCCACAGCTGGATTGTGGCTGGGGCGGCGGGGATCAGTCTGGTGGCGATCACCACCCTGGCGGCCACGGCCGGAGCGGCCTTGCCCCTGCTGTTCGATCGGATTGGCCTGGATCCGGCCCTGATGTCGGCCCCGTTCATCGCCACCGCCACGGATGTGGCTGGGGTGTTCATCTACCTGCAAACCGCCAGCTGGCTGCTGGTGAAGCTCTCTCCCGCCTAGGCCGCGGGATGGGGGAGCGCCCCCTAGATGAGAGGACTTCACACTTCTTCAGGTTAGGCTTCACACATCTTCAAGGGCAAGGCTCCGTGGTTGTCGCTATCCCCTCTTCGCCGGCACCGGTTTCCGACAAGCCGGCTCGCCAGATGCCCCATGGGGACGGCGACCTGGTGCGTTCGTATTTGCGTGATATCGGCCGGGTGCCGCTGCTGAGCCATGAGCAGGAGATCACGTTGGGCCGTCAGGTGCAGGAGCTGATGGCGATTGAGGAGCAGGAGCAGGAGCTT
>Ga0310083_100005_pt1 | contig 47340 bp, 44 predicted proteins | sample LakEriER3TotalD7_FD_194441 | JGI IMG/M metagenome (GOLD analysis project Ga0310083, IMG submission 194441) | Enriched freshwater cyanobacterial communities from Lake Erie, Ohio, United States - ER36.Total.D7 | ecosystem: Environmental > Aquatic > Freshwater > Lake | place: USA: Ohio | collected... | reverse complement strand
GACACCCGCGGGCTCTTTGCCCTCACCGTGAATGGCGACTCGATGGTGGATGCCCACATCGCCGATGGGGACGTGGTGCTGATGGAGCCGGTGCAGGACCCCAGCCGCCTCAAACCCGGCACGATCGTCAGCGCCCTGGTGCCAGGCAGTGGCACCACTCTCAAGCATTTCCACCGCAAGGGAGCCGAGGTCCTCCTGGAAGCGGCCAACCCCGCCTATAGCCCGATCGTGGTGCCCGCCGAACAGGTCACCGTGCAAGGCAAGTTGGTGGCGGTCTGGCGCCAGGTTTAGGAAGCACAGGGCCCAGGGCCCAGACCCTGGCGTTGTAAGCTCATCGGGCGTCAGGCAAGGCCTCCGGGCCAAAGCAGAACGACCAGCGTTCCGCTTGTCACGCGTCCCTATGGGGCCATAGCTCAGCTGGTAGAGCACCTGCATGGCATGCAGGGGGTCAGCGGTTCGAATCCGCTTGGCTCCATTGATCCATCATTCAGCCCCTCACGGGGCTTTTTTTGCGCCTACGGCGTTGCCGCATGGGCAGCTGGATTGGGGCAATGGTTTGGGACCGCTCGCTACCCAGCCCACTCAGCGGCAATCCCGCTCGGCCAACACGGCCGCCTGGCCCTTGCCATCTTGGGCAATGGGTTGGCGATCGAAGTTGTCGTTGGTCACATCAAAGCTGCGATCTCCGCAATGGAGCACCAGGGTGCGATTGGTGTAGGTGCCATAGGCCCGGCCCTTGCCCTGATCCAGGGCCGCCCCCAGACATTGCTGACGGTCGCCCCAGATGCAGCTCGCGGCCCCCAAGACCACACCAAACACATTGCTGCCAATCTGGCCGCTGCGATCAATCTCAAAGCGACGCACGTCATAGGTGAGGGGCGCCCCCGCGATCGGGCGGCTGAAGCTTTCGCGGGTATCCACGGTCCATTCGCCCATGCGCTGGCCGGGCTTGAGTTGGGAAGCCAGCCCTTCGGTGAGGGCCGTAAAGCGATCTTTGGGATAGCCGTGGTGCTGGGCACTGATGCGTTCGTAATCGCCAATCTCAAACATCAAGTTGGCGGCGGCGGTGAAGTCGTCGAGGGCCAACGTTCCCTGGCTGAGCAACCAGCCCATCAGGATTCCGGTACGCCAATCGGCCGCAAGCTCTTCCTGCTGGACCGTGAGGCTAAAGCCCGTGCGGTAGGGGCCCCGGCCCAAGGAGCGGTTGACATGGTGGCCCCACTCATGGGCAAGCACCGCCAACTCCATCGGCAACAACTCCTGGTCACTCTTGCCGCGGGCAGCCTTGGTACCGCGGCGCAGATCGAGGGCCATGGCAATCTGCAGGCTTTCAGGGCAATAGAAGGCCATCGGATGCACAATCCGATTCACGCCACAACCCTGGGACCGATCACCAGCGAACAACAGCTGGGGATTTTCTAGGGATTTGCCCTGCTTCTGGGCCTCCTGCTGCCAGTAGCGGTAGAGGAACCCATGGGCAGCAATCAGATAGCGCTGCCTTAGATCTGGGCCGCCGCCTTGCTCGCGAATCTGCTGAAGTTCGGCGCCCGCAGGCACTTTGACTGCCGGCAGAGCGGACTCCGGGGCAGCAACCTGCGCTAGAACAAGCTTTGCTGGAGCCCGCTTGACTGGAACTAGCTGTGATGGAGCTCGCTGTGCTGGAGCTCGCTGTGCTGGAACGACCTTCGCGCGGGCCCCGCTGCCGACAAACAACAAGGGCAGCAGAAATGGCAGAAGGCGATTCAAAGGTGCGCCTGAGAATAGAAGTAGATATTCACAAGTACGAACAACAGGGGCAGCACGATCTCACAACCCAGTTCCACACGATTGACAAGCACCTTTGTTTCGCCACCAAATCGATCAACCAAGGAAATCCCATAGGCGATAAATACTTCAGCAACCATAAAAAAGAAGAGAAAGAGTGTATAGGTGTCGCCAAGGGTGAAGTAGGGCACCCTTGGCACCGAGCTCGCAATGATCAACTGATAGGCAAGGGTTGTAAAGAGCAGACCGCTCACGAAGCCGATGCGATCACCTATTTCACTAATGGGCACAGCCAGAAAAAAGATGCTGGTGAAGCTCAAGATCCCCAAAGGCACAAATATCTTATAAAGGTAATAATCACTCTTACGGGCTACATCAATTTCCAATTTTAGCATCGAAAAGATATCGTTGCCATGGTCCGGATCGTCGTAGGCGATGACCTTGCTACTAAATCCAACAACGCTCCAATCCGGTATCCCAAAAGCCTTGGAAACCGTGAGATTGCGACCATCATCGATCAGCCTCACGACCCTGGCATCCCAGGCAAAAGAAGCAATTTCACCCACCAGTCGTTGGCGGTCAAATGGAAAACGGTGTACATCGAAATTTGATTCGAGAGTGACCATAAATCTTCTCTGGATCTCCGCACGTCCATCATTAAAAATCGTGAGATTCAAGTCATCTCCGACCGTCTCACCAATTTCATTAATGAACGTGATTTGGGGGTTCCAAATCCCCTTTAAGTAATCAATAGCCCCTTCATTAGCATACACCCGTTCCTCCACGCCCGCAATCAAATCCTCTGCCAGCCTGGGATCACACCAAGCCACATCTAAAAAACCTTCGAGCTTAAACTGGTCGTCGGTGGATGAAATCAAGGGGATTTCATCCACATGCAATTTTACTTCCACATCCAGCGGCTCACCCCGCTTGAGGATCGGTGAGGCAAGCCGATCCTTGCTGAGGCGATCCAGGGGAAAGCAATTCAGCGCAGCATTAGCACTGGTATCGGGCTTGCTGCGATCCGCTGCCGCAGGCAGGTTCAGCTGGGGAGCCGCCTGGCCATTCCATGGGCCCAAACCCAGAATGCAAACCAAGCTGAGGCCAAGCAGAACACAAAAGAAGCGACGAAGAGACCTGCGCAAACCCTTGGATCCAGTCATTCACTGCACTCTCCCAGCAGGCCCTTTCTCCCGCAAGCCCTCCAGCCTCCCTCCTCCTAGGGAATCAGGGCATGGAGCTGGGCCAGGGCCCCTTGCCCCGTAAGCCATTCGGTGGCCACAGCGAGCACAAAACCCAGCATGGCCAAACGGCCATTGAGGAGCTCGGCGGGGTGGTGAAATCCCCAGGCCCGCTCTTGGCCCACCACTTGCACGGCAGGCTCAATGGGCCTGGGGTCGAGCAATTCAGGCTCATCCGAGCACCAGCCTTGGTCCTCCGATTCGGAAAAACCACGCCTGGCTAGGGAGGGAGGTCGCCCAGAGGACACCCCGGGTAAGAAAGACAGGCCAGGCCCAGAAGACAGGCCTGCCCCTGAAGACAATCGACGTCCCAATGACGCCCTATGTCCCGACGAGAGCTTGGAGAGAGAGGATTGGTCACGCTTAACAGTCATAGGGTTAATTGCAAAATTTATGGCAACGAGTAAGCCACCTTCACCCTGCCCTATGAACACCAGGGGCAACCCTCAAGCAGCATCTTTTCAGCAAAGTCGAGGCAAATAGCAAAAAACTTGGCAAGCACCCAAAGCACAAATAGCCAAAACCAAACACCCACAGTTCAAACAGCCAGAACCAGGGGATCTGCCTCAGTGCTGAAGCAATCTGGCCCCTTCACGGAGTCGGCGTCAAAGGAGCACCATCAACCTGGCAAAGACAGCCAAGGGCCCAACCGACCTTGACCTTGTGAACCATGCCCCATGGTTGATCGACGCCGTCGCTGCATCGCTGAACTCAGCTTGCGTGAGTATTCCCTTTACAGAGCAATCTGCAACGAACTGGAAGACCTCGAGCAGGCCATTTTGTATGCCGGGGTTGCCGGAACAGATTTTGAGGATCTTGCTTCGTCCATGCTGGACCGCCGCCTGCTGGTGGGCTGGCTTCGCGAGCTTGAATTCCCCCCATCTTCCGACTACGCCGACACTGGCCTGACGGCGGCCGTCGAGGAGCAAATTATTGCGGAGGCCCTGGATTGACGCCGCCCTATGACGCCCCTGGCTGCCTGCTTGGCTTTGTGGACCTACCGCCAGTGGCTTTGCCATGCCGCAGATTGATCTTAGTTCTGTACATCGTGAATGCTGAAATCGCTAAGAATTGGCTACACAAGCGATAGGGCTTTCAATCCTGGGTGCGCCGGGCCCGGCCCAGGCCGGCCAGGGCCAGCACCAGGAGCAAGGGACCTTCGCCAAAGCGGTCGTAGGGCGTGAGGGCCTCAAGCTGGGGCACGGTGAACAGGCCCGTGGCGGGTCGACCCGCAGGCAACCGTTGCCCAACCCTGCCGCGGGCATCCACCAGCGCGCTGGGGCCCGTGTTGGCGGCGCTCACCACCGCCCGACCCGTTTCAATCGCGCGCAGCTGGGCGAGGGCCAAAAATTGACGTTGCAGCATGGGCGGATAGGGATCGAGGTTGGCGCTCAACAGCAACCAGCGCGCCCCATCCCGCACAGCCAGGGCCAGGCCGCTGCCATCGGAAAGCTCGTAGCAAATGGCAACACCGATGGTTCCTTGGGGTCGCGGTAGCAACCGTGATGGCGATCCCGGCTCAAGGCCTCCCACCGCAGAAAGGCCGCTCCAGCGGGCCAGCCCAGCCAGGGGCACCCACTCACCAAGGGGCACCAGCCGGTGTTTATCGATCCATCCCCCTGGCGTCGTCTCGCCGGGTTCAAAGCGGAGCAGGCTGCTGCGCTGCTCGATTTCAGTACCCCGCTGCTGCCAGCGAAAGCCCCCAGCGATTAATGGCACCGGGGCGGGGATGGCCAGGGATGGATTCGCGCCCAAGGCCCCCTCGGGCAACAGCACCACAGCCCCATCGCGGGCCTTGGCTTCGCTGAGGGCCGCCTCCAGGCGCCGCCGCAACAACTCCTGCTGGGCAGGCTGAAACTTCTCTCTGGTGGGGATTGCCGGCTGGAGCACCAGCACCCGCTCCGTACGTGGGCCCGCCACCGGAATCAGCGCCAACGCCCCCGCGCCGGCGCCATGGGCAACCACCACCACCAGGGCAAAAACCAGCCCCCAGCGCCGGCGGGACGGCCCAATCCACCAGCGCCAGAGGCACCAACCGATGCCCAGCTGAACCGCAGCCACCAAACCCGAGCCCCCAAAAGCTGCCAGGCCCGCCAAGGCCCGATCCCTGGGCAACGCAGACACGCCCAAGCCAAGCCAAAACAAGGGTCCCTTGGCCAGCAGCACTTCCCCCAGCCCCCAACTACCGCACAGCAGCACCGCACTGCTCAATCGGCGGGCATCCAAGCGGCGGGCCAGCAGCACCCAGAGGGCCACCAAGAGGCCCCCCGCCGCCGCACAGATACCAAGCAACAACCCACACAGGGGCAGGCTGAGCGGCAAGGGCACCCCGATCCAATCGAGGGGGTGAAGGGCCATGAGCCAGCGGTGGCTGATCAGCACCGCCAAGCCTCCCCACAGGCCCCCCGACCAAGGGGACACCGGGGCTGCGGTGATCCCCCAAAGCGGCACCAAGGCCAGCCATAGCAACGGCGGCAAGCCCACAGGAGGCAGGGCTAGACCCGCCACCAGGCCGCCAGCCGCACTGGCCCACCACCAGATCTGGCGCTTGGCTCCCATGGCCAGGGAGCCTAGAAGCCGTGGGTAGGCAGAATCAGAACACTTCCGTGCAGCCCCCGGGCCCGCCATGCGCGACATTCTGATCAGCTCGGCCGTTTGCGTGGCCTGCCTGCTGCTGGCCCTGGTCAGCCAATTGGTGAGCCCCACCACGGTGGAGGCAGCCCCCAACGCGTCCACCGGTGCTCCCTACAGCACCACGTTTGCGAACTCCACAGCGTTTGCGAATACCAACGCCCCAGCGATCAGCAGCCGCCTGGAGCTCGACCCCGAAGACCCCAACCCCACCTTGTTTGCCATGGCCACCGACCCGACCACCGACCCGACCACCGATCCCAGCACTGACATCGCCCAGGCCAATGCCCTCGGAGGCGATCTGGGCCTGGCCAAAGCCCGTATCACCCCCAGCGGCCTCAGCATCACGGACATCGTGGTGGGCGATGGCCCCGAAGCCGTCAAAGGCGAGACGGTCTCGGTCAACTACCGCGGCACCTTGGCCAGCGGCAAGGAATTCGACAGCAGCTACGGCCGTGGTCCCTTTTCCTTCCCCCTGGGCGCCGGCCGGGTGATCCAGGGCTGGGATGAAGGGGTGGCAGGCATGAAGGTGGGCGGCAAGCGCAAGCTGGTGATTCCTCCTGATCTGGCCTACGGGGAGCGGGGCGCCGGTGGCGTCATCCCGGCAAATGCCACCCTCACCTTTGAAGTGGAACTGCTGAAGGTGGGCGGTTAACCGACTCTCCAGGCTGGAGAACAGCGAAAAAACCCTCGGTAGGATGCCCCCTCGGCACAACGCATTCTTTCGAATCCATGGCTCATACGCTGCCCGCGCTGCCCTACGGCCTCGATGCGCTCGAGCCCCATATCTCCCGCTCCACCCTGGAGTTTCACCACGGCAAGCACCACGCTGGCTACGTGACCAACCTCAACAACCTGGTGGCGGGCACGGATCTCGAAGCCAAGAGCCTCGAGGAGACCGTTCAGGCGGTGGCCGGTGATGCCGGCAAAGCTGGTGTGTTCAACAACGCCGCCCAGGTGTGGAACCACAGTTTCTACTGGCAGTGCATGAAGCCCGGTGGTGGCGACCGCCCCACAGGCGCCCTGGCCGACAAAATCAACGCCGATTTCGGTAGCTTCGAAGCCTTCGTCGAGCAGTTCAAAACCGCTGGTGCCACCCAGTTCGGCAGCGGCTGGGCCTGGCTCGTGCTCGATGGCGGCACCCTGAAGGTCACCAAAACCGCCAACGCCGACCTGCCCCTGGCCCATGGCCAAACGGCCCTGCTCACCATGGATGTTTGGGAGCACGCCTATTACCTGGATTACCAGAACCGCCGTCCCGATTACATGACCACCTACCTCGAGAAGCTGGTGAATTGGGACTTCGTGGCCGCCAACCTGGCTGCTGCCTGAACGGCATAACAGCCCAGCATTCCAAGGCCCCCGGAGATCCCGGGGGCTTTTTTATGGCCTGGGCTTTGCCTGCTCAAGCACCGCATCTGGCGGGATCCACATGGCATCGCCATAGGAGAAAAAGCGGTAGCCCTCGGCGATGGCCTCGGCGTAGACATCCAGCAGGCGCTTCCGGCCGATCAGGGCACTCACCAAGAGCAACAGTGAGCTTTTGGGCAGGTGAAAATTGGTGAGTAACCCCTGCACCACGGCAAAGCGGAACCCCGGCTGGATCACCAAATTCACCGGGCCCCGATGGGGCTGAAGCTGGCCGCCATGGAGCGCCGCCACGGCTTCCAGGCTGCGCACACTGGTGGTTCCCACGGCAATCACCCGACCACCCCGTTGGCGGCAGGCCGCCACGGTGGCCACCAGCTCTTCGGTCACCTCCACCCACTCGCTATGGAGTTGCAGCTGGCTGAGATCCTCCGTTTCAACGGGGCGAAAGGTGCCCAAGCCCACGTGCAAGGTGACCCGGGCCAGTTCAATACCGCGGGCGTGGAGCTCGGCGAGCAGTTCGTCGCTGAGGTGCAATCCCGCCGTTGGTGCCGCCACCGCTCCCGGTTTGGAGGCGTAGCGGGTTTGATAGCGCTGGTTGTCGCTTTCGGCGTGCTCGTGGATATAGGGCGGCAGGGGGATGGCGCCGTAGCGCACCAAAAAGGGCTCGAGGGCTGCCGCATCCGTGCAATCAGCGGGGAATTGGAGGATGCGGCCCCCGGTCTGGGGATCGGCCTCGATCACCTGCAGGGCGAGGGGAGGCTGGCCATCGGCCTCCACCGTGATCCACTCCCCAGGCTTGAGTTTTTTGGCGGGCTTGGCCAAGCAGCGCCAACGGGCCTGGCCCACCGGCTCCAGCACGAGCAATTCGACCGCGCCACTGGTGGCGCGGTGGGCCACCAGCCGGGCCCGCAACACCCGGGTGTCATTCACCACCAACACATCACCGCGTTGAAGCTCACCCGCCAAATCCCAGACGCTTTGGTGCCGAACCCCTGACTCCCCCTCCAGCATCAGCAGGCGGGCGGCATGGCGGGGCTCGATGGGGCGCTGGGCAATGCGCTCTTCTGGCAAGTCAAAGCCGTAGCTCGAGAGCCATTGATCGGCTGAATCGAAGTTATTCATGCGGGCAGGTCATGCAGGGAGGTAGTACCTGACCGCCGTAAAGATCCGATTTTTGCGTTGATCCAACGCCTGACGCATGTTGATAGAGCGCTGGTTGAGCAGGAGGGTGTCGAAGCGATAGCGGGGGATTGCCATCGGCATCACGATCGTGATCGTTTGGTCGGGATCGCTCTCCTCAACAGCGTCCACGAAATCGGCAAAAGGGGTGATCAAGGATGCATAGGGGCTCTCCAGGATTTGGAGCTCCAGGCGGGGGTCGTCGCCGACGCTGCGTTGCCATTGGCTGCGAAGCAGCTCACTATCAGCGTCGTCAGGGCGGACCCACACCCCTATCACCCTGTCGGAAACGGTGGCGGCGTAGCGCAGGGCCTCCAGGGTGGGCCGGCTCCAGGCCGGAATCCAAACAATGCTGACATTGCCAATCGACCCACTGCGGGGCCCTAGATGAATCGAACAACTGTCGCCGGGCTGAAGCTCGAGCTGGGCAAACACCCGCCGATAGCGCCTGCGCACACTGGCCAGGAGCAGCACCAAAAGGGGTATGGCGATCACCACACTCCAGGCACCCTCGGAGAACTTGCTGATCACGATCACCGCAAGCACCACCAGGGTGCTGAGCGAGCCAATGCCGTTCATCAGGGCATGGCCCTGCCAGCCCTCCCCGCGCTCCCGCCACCAATGCACCACCATCCCAGCCTGGGAAAGGGTGAAAGCCATGAACACGCCCAGGGCGTAGAGGTTCACGGCCACGGTGGTGTTGCCCTGGCAGATCAAGATGATCATCCCGGTCGCCGCCAGCAGGGCCAGGATGCCGTTCTGGAAAACCAGACGATCGCCAATCCAAGCCATCTGGCGCGGCAAAAAATTATCGCGGGCCAACAGCGCCGAAAGCCGGGGAAAATCGGCAAAGGCCGTGTTCGCCGCCAGCATCAGGATCAGCAGCGTGGTGATCTGCAGCACCCAAAGCAGCGGACTGTGGGGCCCGAACACCCGCATGCCCAATTGGGCCATCACCGTAACTTCGGGATTGGGGGCCACGCCGTACATGAAACCCAGTCCACTCACGGCCAGGAACATGCTGGACAGGAGCAGCCCCATCACCAGCAGGGTGTTGCGCGCCCGCTGGGCCGAAGGAGACCGAAACAGCTGGACCCCATTGGCGATCGCCTCGATGCCGGTCATCGCTGAACAGCCGGAACTAAAGGCGCGCAGGATCAAAAACAAGCCCAAGGGTTCCACCGCCTTCACCAGGGGCGGCGGATCGGGGGAAAACCCATGGCTAAAGATCAGGTTCTGCAGGCCCGCCAGCGCCAACAGCGCCACCATCACCACAAACGCGTAGGTGGGAAGGGCAAACAGGCGACCAGCCTCCCTGACCCCCCGCAGATTGGCCCAGCCCACCAGCACCAACAACACCAGGGCAAACAGCACCTGCCAGGGCAACAGCCAGGGCAAAAGCGACGAGAGGGCCTGGGTGCCCGCCATCAAGCTCACCGCCGCGGTGAGCACGTAGTCGATCAACAGACTCGCCGCCGCCACCAGGCTGGCCAGGGTGCCCAGGTTGGCGCGACCCACCACATAGGCCCCTCCCCCCTGGGGATAGGCCGTGATCGTCTGGCGGTAGGAGAACACCACAATGGCGATCAGAGCGACGATCGTGATCGTGATTGGCAGGGAAAAAGAGAGGGCGCCGCTGCCGGCCAAAATCAACACCCCAAGGGCCGCATCGGTGGCATAGGCCACCGATGACAGTGCATCCGAAGACAGGATCGGAAGCGCCTGAAAACTGGGAACGGTCTTGGCGTCCTCCTGGTCCCGGGGCAGGGGATTGCCAAGGAGTCGCCGCTTGAAGCGATCCTTGACGGAATTGGAGGCGACCATCAGATCGCCAAGCTTTCTGGATTGGTCTCAATCAGCTGGGCCAGATCCTTGAGGAAGGCCGCCGCCTGGGCCCCATAAATCACGCGGTGGTCGGCGGTGAGGTTCACCTGCATCTGCCGCTTGACACTGATCGAGCCGTCCTTGCCGGCCACCACCGTGGGACGGGACGCCGCCACGGCAAGGATCGCTCCGGTGCCGGGGGGAAGGATGGCGTCGAAGCGATCCACCCCAAACATGCCCAGGTTGGAGAGGGTGAAGGTGCCCGTGGTGTATTCCTCCGGCTGGAGTTGCTTGGTGCGGGAGCGCGCCACCAGATCAGCCCAGTTGCGGGCCATGGAATAGAGGTCGGTCGTGTCGGCGTTGGCCAGCACGGGGGTAATCAGGCCGCCATCTTCCATGGCAACCGCCACAGCCACATTCACCGCCGCGGGATAGGCCATGGCCGATCCATCCGCCGAGGTGCCGGCATTCACCTGGGGATGGCGGGCCAAGGTGACTCCCACCGCCTTGGCGAGCAGGGCGGTCATGGTGACGCCCTTGCCCTTCACCTGCTTGTAGAAGGCATCGAGTTTGTCGGTGGTGATGGTGTAACCCACCCGGAAACACGGCACCGCCAGGCTGGCCACCATGTTGCGGTTGACCGCGTTCTGCAGGGTGTTGAAGGCCACGCTCTCGCCGGGCCGGCCAAAGGCCTGGCCGGCAGGAGCTGGCGCACTTGCCGCGGCCCCATTGCCACCAGCAGCGGCAGCAGTCACGGCGGGGCCACTGCCTTCCGCCACCCGGGGCACCGTGATCGGCTGGCCGGTGGCCGCCAGGACGTCCTCCGCCTGAATCCGGCCGTGGGGGCCACTGCCGCGCAGGGCTTCGAGGGCCACGCCCAATTGGCTCGCCAGCTTTTTGGCCCGGGGCGAGGCCACCACCCGGCCGCTGGCGGTGGAAGCGGGTGCACTCACAGCTGCCGCCATCACGGGCGCTGGGGCTGCGACAGGTGCCGCCACGGGTTGGGCTGCGGGTGCTGGGGCCGTGGCGGGCGCCGCCACGGGTTGGGCTGCGGGTGCGGCAGGAGCTGCGGGCGCGGAGGGGGCCTTGGCCGCCACCTCGGCAATTTCGGCTTCGGTTTCCACGATCAAGGCGATCGTTTCACCCACGGGGGCCGTGCCCCCGGCGGGCATCAGCACCGCCGCCAAGAAGCCCTCGTTAAAGGACTCCACATCCATGTCGGCCTTATCCGACTCCACCACCAGCACGGATTCACCGCGCTCCACCTTGTCGCCGGGCTTCTTGAGCCACTCCACGATCTTTCCCTCCGTCATGGTGGAGGAAAGGGCCGGCATAAAGATCTCGTGGGTGGCCAAAGTCCTGTCTCCGCCGGGGATAAAAGGGGTCATTCCGGCGCCAGAAGCGCCGCAATCGCGCGACTTTAAGACGCCAGCGAGGCAGTGCTGGACTGGCCCGCCTGGGCTGCTATCGCCCTCAGACGTCGCCCTCGATGGCTTCAATCACCCCATCGCGCACCAGCACAGCGGCCTGGAGCTTGTCCACCAGGCTGTCGCCCACGCGCACCTCGCAGAGGCTCTCAATCTGGCCCTGCTCCACAACCTGCTCCATCTCCAGATCACGCACCTGGCGCTGCTGCTCGAGCATTTGGCGCTTCTGCTCCTCCAGCTCGGCCCGCTTGGCCGCCACCTGCTGCTGCACCGACGCCACCTGGTCTTGGACCCGGGGATCCAGGGGATTGGCGCTCTGGCGACGGATCTCGTCGATCAGTTGCTGACCTTCCTGCTCCAGCTGGGCCAGCTGGGCATCGGAGCCCGCCAAGGCCGTGCTGATTTCCCGCTCGGCATCCTCTTTCCAGCGCGGGGTCACCACGGCACGCACGGTGATCGAGCGCTTGATCGTGAGGGTGCCGTTGGCCATGGGTCTTGGAAATCAGCGCCCAGGCTGTCAGCCCTGCCAGGCCCGGTCAACGGCGGTTGGCCGCACCTTGCGCTTTGGGGTGCAACGGCTGATTCAGGCGTAGATCGCGGCAATGGCCGCCCCATCCCGTTGGGCAATGCGATCGCGGCGTTGCTTGAGGGTTTGGGTGAGCAGGCCGTTCTCCAGGGTGAAGGGCTCCACCAGGGCCACCCCCGCCAGGCGCTCATCGGGGCGGGATCCGGGCCGTTGGCTCAGCAGCCGGTTGCACTCGCGGGTGAGGGCCCGCAGCAGGGCATCCCCTTCCAAAGCCGAACCATTGGTAGCTCCCGCTTGGGCAAAGGCTTCGAGGGCCTCAAGCCGGGGTACCAGCAGCGCACCGAGCTGCTTGCGGTCCTGGCCCACCACCATCACCTGCTCCAGCAGGGGGCTGGCCCCCAGGGCCTCTTCCAAGGGCCCTGGCTCAATGTTTTCACCGCTGCTCAGCACGATCGTGTCCTTGGCCCGGCCCGTCAAAACCAAGGAGCCATCGGCGAGCAAATGGCCCAGGTCGCCGGTGTCGAACCAGCCGTCGCCATCGAGCACCTTGGCCGTTGCATCGGGCCGCTTGAAATAGCCCGCCATCACCTGGGGCCCCTTGACCAGCACCAAACCCTGCTGGCCCCACACCAGGGGCGCCCGGGTCCCAGGCTCGACAATCCGCACGGCCGTGCCCGGCAGGGGGTAGCCCGCACTGCCGCGCCGGTTGCGCCAGGGCCGGCGACAGGTGACCACTGGACTGGTTTCGGTGAGGCCATAGCCCACCAGCAACTCAATCCCAATCGCCTCAAAAAAACCATCCACATGCATAGCCAGGGCCCCACCACCGCTGATGGCCGTGCGCAGCCGCCCGCCCACCAATTGCCGCCGCAACTTCGGCCAGATCAGCGTTTCAGCCAGCCGGTGCAGGGGCCAACGCAGCCCAGCGCGCACCGCAGCGCCGGCCCGCCCCCACCACGGCTCCTCCACCAAAATGAGATTGCAAGCCTGGCGCCGCTTGAGCCCGTAGACCCGGCTGTTGGCCAAGGCCGCCCTAATCAGCTGTTGGCGCTGGGCCGGCATCGCCTTGAGGGCATCATCAAAACCGGAGAGCAGCGCCTCCCAGAGCCGGGGCACGCTGATCAAATAGTGGGGCCGCACCTTTTGCAAGTCAGCGCGCAGCTGCTTGAGGTTCGTGTAGCTCTGGCGGCAGCCGCAGGCCAAGAGGAAATACTCCGCGGCCCGCTCGTAGGCATGCCAAATCGGCAGCACGCTGAGCACCCGATCCCCAGGCCTCGGTGCCACCGCCACCCCCAAGGTGCGCACCTGGTGCAACAGATTGGCGTGGCTGAGGGGCACGCCCTTGGGCTGGCCCGTGGTGCCTGAGGTGTAGAGGATCGTCGCCAGACGCTGGGGGTCGTCACTGGGGGGCAGCAACGGACCCGCCTGCAGGCCTTGCTTGATGAACCCCTGCCAGCTGAAACAGGGAACCCCAGAGACCACCGCCTGCGCTGCCGCCCCCGCCGGCTCCCCCTCCAGCAGCACCACAAAACGCAGGGGCGAGTCGGGTCCCCAGGGGCCACCCAAACCAGCGCCTGCCAGGGCGAGCTTGTCGAGCAGGGCCGCCGACTCCACCACCAGCCCCACGGCGCCCGAGTCGCCCAGGATGTAGAGGAGCTCGTCCACCGGGGCACTGGCCCCCCGCACCGCATCGGCGGCGCCAGCGCCCATCAGGCCTTGATCGGCCACCAACCAGCGGGGGCCGTTTTCCGCAAACAGGGCCACCACATCGCCTGGCTTCACCCCAAGCTGGGCAAAGCCCAAGGCCGCCTGGCCGATCTGCTGGTGCAGCTGGCGAAAGCTCAAGACCTCGGGCGGCTTGGCGTGGGGGGCCTCCAGGGCCGGGGCATCGCCATAGCTCTGGGCCAGGGCAGGCCAGAGCTGCTCCAAGCCGCTGAGGTGGCCCCAGTCGGTGCGCTGCCGTAGGGCCCGCCGATCGCGCCGACTCGCCCGCCAGTGGATCTCGGCGCGCCTTGGGGTCTTGGCGCGCCTGGGGGTCTTGGGCAGGAGGGGAGCAGTCACAGGGGAACCGGCAACCTTGTGGTGCTGCAGGCTTACCACCCTTCGAGGGCTTCGTGGGGCTGCGGGGGCCGCAAAGCCAGATCAAATTGACGCGAGAAGGCTTCGATCAACAGGGGCCGCACCTGGGCGCAACTGAGCTCTGGCCGCCAATCGACCAGGCGCCCCACCGGGCGATCGGCGATGCCACAGGGCACCACCTGGGAAAACCCTTCGAGCGGGCACGACACATTCAGCGCCAGGCCGTGTTGGCTGATCCAGCGCTTGGCCCCCACGCCAATGGCTGCCACTTTCTTGCCCTCGAGCCAGACGCCAGTGAGACCCCCAAGCCGGCCGGCGGCCAAGCCCAACCCAGCCAACAGATCAATCACCACCTGCTCGAGGGAGCGCAGGTAGAGGTGGAGATCGGCCCCATGGCGCTCCAGGTTGAGCACGGGATAGAGCACCAATTGGCCCGGCAGATGGTGGGTCACCTCGCCGCCGCGATCAATCCGGTGCACGGGCCAGGGCGGATCGGCCGGATCAAAGCGCAGAAAGCCAGGATCCGAGCCGCGGCCCAGGGTGAAGCAGGCCTCATGTTCCAACAGCATCAAGGCATCCGGCCCCGTGGGATCCCGAAACAGGCGTTGCTGCAGGTGCTGCTGGGCCTGCCAAGCCCGTTCAAAGGCCAGGGGCTCCGCCCTTTCAAAAAGGATTGCGTCGAGGCTGGGTCCCATCAAAAAGAGTTCCTAGCGTGGATCCGCCTGAGCACTGGAGTCGACTGCAATCCCATGAAACTGCTGATCCATGGCCGCAATCTTGACGTCACCGAAGCCATCCGCGAGTACACCGAAACCAAACTGAGCCGCGCCATTAACCATTTCGAGGGCCTGGTCAAGGAAGCCGATGTGCACCTTTCGGTCGCCCGCAACCCCCGGGTTCCCCAGCAGACCGTGGAGGTGACGGTCTTTGCCAATGGAACCGTGATCCGCGCCCAGGAACACAGCGACAATCTTTACGCCAGCATTGATCTGGCCGCCAGCAAACTCAGCCGTCAACTGCAGCGCTACCACGACAGGATTAAGGACCACCACCACAGCCCAGGGCACCGAGCCTCCCTGACTCCACCCACTGAAGCGGTGGTCGACGAGCAGCCGGTCGACGCATCCCTCACCGCTGGCAAAGAGCCCGCGCTGCCCAGCCGGGGCGTCCGTCGCAAATACTTTGAGATGCCTGCCATGGAGCTGGATCAAGCCCTGCACCAGCTCGAGCTGATTGACCACGATTTTTATGTCTTTCGCGATGCGGCCAGCGGTCAAATCCACGTGGCCTACCGCCGCAACCATGGGGGGTTTGGGGTGATTCAGTCGAAGCAACCTTGAAACGGGACCGTCCCGACCTCGCCCCCTTGATCGACCATGCCCTGCTCGATCCCCTCCAGGGCCACGAGGCGATAGTTCGGTGCTGCGATGAGGCCCGCCACTTTGGCTTTGCCGGAGTGTGCTTGGCCTCCCGCTGGGTGGAGTTGGCCCGCGAGAAACTTCCCCTTTCCGGCAGCGGCAAAGGCCAAAGCCCAAAACTGATCGCCGTGGTGGGCTTTCCCTTTGGCGCGATCCCCCAGCGGATCAAACAAGCGGAAGCGGAAGCCGCCCTCGAGGCCGGTGCCGACGAACTCGATGTGGTGCCGGATTTCGGCGCCCTCGCCGATGGCAACACCACAGCGGTGCTGGATGAACTCGCCGCCATCTGCGAATTGGACCGGCCGGTGAAAGTGATCCTGGAAGCCGGACGCCTCGACGGCGAGGCCCTCGCCCTGTTGGTGGAGATCAGCATTGATGCCGGCGTGCGCTACCTCAAAAGCGGCAGCGGCTTTGGCCCACCGGTCACGGTGGCGCAGGTGCAAACCCTGCGGGACCTGGCCCGGGGCCGGGCAGCCGTGAAGGCCTCCGGGGGCATCGCCAGCCTCGAGCACGCCCTCGACCTGGTGGAAGCGGGCGCCAGCCGGCTCGGCACCAGCCGGGGAATTGCCCTCATGCAGGCGTTGCGTGCCTGAGCAGAGCGTTGAGGGGCTGGCCCTCAGCAGCAAACCCCTGGGGGAAAACGACCGCCTCCTCACCCTGCTGACGGATCAGGAGGGCCTGTTGCGGCTTGCCGTACCCGGAGCTCGCCGGCCCAAAAGCAGCCTGGCAGGAGCCGTGCCCCTGGCCCATCTCCGGCTGCAGGTGGGCGGGGGCAGCGGCCTGCAACGGGTGCGCCAACTCAAAACCCTGCACAACTACAGCCAGCTGGGCCAACGGCTCGAGACCCTCTCCGCCGCCCAGGCCCTGGCCGAACTGGGCCTGGCCCTGGTTCCCACGGGAACCCCCGTACCTGGAATCCTGGGCGATGTGCTGATGCAGCTCGGCCGGCTCGAGGAGCTGGTCCGCGGGCACGGCCCCAACCTCGAAGCCCTGGCGATCGCCGTCCAGGGCTCCATCCACCTGCTCGCCCTCGGCGGCTACGCCTTGCCCATGGCCCAATGCAGCCGCACCGGGGAGCCCTTGGATCCCCCCATTGGCAACTGGGATTGGCGCTGCAGCCTGGTGCCCAGCGAAGGCCTGGCCATTGGTGCCATCGCTGGGGCCCGGGTGGTGCTCAACGCCTCCGAATTGGCCCTGCTGCAACGGCTGCTGCGGCCGGCCCTGCCGCGCAAACGGGACGGGGAACTCATGGGGCCCGAAGCGGTTTGGCTGCACCTGCTCGATCTGGTGGAGAGCTGGTGCAGCGAGCATGTGGGGCGCCGCCCCAGGGCCTTCAAGCTGCTTCGCATGGGCTTTGGGCCATCATGACGAACCAGAACCGAAGACAAGCCAGCTTGCGCGGCCATCAAGCCCCGAAAGGATCCAACTCCGGACCAGGCACCGGGGTGTTGGGAGTGCTCACCCTGCCGGAATTCCGGAAACTTTGGATCGGCCAGCTCTTTAGCCAGTTGGCCGACAAGTTCTACATCGTGTTCATGGTGTTTTTGATCGCCCAGTACTGGGTGACCACCGCACCACCCAGTGAGGGGGCCATCGCCGAAGCCGCCGGGGCCTTCAATTTCAATTTGGATACCCGCGCCCAGCTGATCACCCTGCTGGCCACGGGCATCTACGTGGCCAACACCATCCCGGCCATGGTGCTTGGCCTGGTAGCGGGGGTCTGGGCCGACCGCTGGCCCAAACGGGAGGTGATGGTGGCCTCCAACGGCCTCAGGGTTGGCCTGAGCCTGCTGATCCCCCTGTGTTTGATCGATGGCCCCCGCTGGCTGGGGCTGAGCTGGGGCTATTGGGGCCTGGTGGTGATCACCTTCTGCGAATCGGTGCTCACCCAATTTTTTGCTCCCGCCGAGCAGGCCGCGATCCCGATGCTGGTGCCCAAGCCCCAGCTGCTCGCCGCCAATTCGCTCTATCAGGCCACCAGCATGGGCGCCACCATCGTGGGTTTTGCCCTCGGGGATCCGATCCTGCGGCTGCTGCAAGGGCTGCTGGCCCACATCGGCATCAACGACGGCGAATTTGTCTTGCTGCCCATTTGTTATGGAATCGCAGCCCTCTCGATTGCCCGAATCAGGTTCAACGAGCCCCCCCGCCAACCAGCTGGCACCAGCATCTGGGGGGAAATTGGCGATGGCCTCCAGGTGCTGAAAGAGCGCAGCAGTGTGCGCAGCGCCATGATCCAGCTCGTGCTGCTTTACAGCCTGCTCGCCGCGCTGTATGTGTTGGCCATCAGCCTGGCGTCAGCGATCAAGGTGCTCGGCCCCACCCAGTTCGGCATCCTGCTCGCCATGAGCGGGGTGGGCCTGGCCGTTGGGGCGATAGCGGTGGCCCAATGGGGCCATGGCCTGCGCCGCCGCACCCTGGCCTCCACGGGCCTGGGCACGATTGCCCTTTGCTTGCTACTGCTGGGCCAATTCCGCGGCCAGCTGGGCCTCACCCTGGCCCTCTGCGCGGTCCTGGGCATCGGAGCGGCGCTCCTGGCGATCCCCGCCCAAACGACCATCCAGGAAGACACGCCAGAATCCCTGCGCGGCAAGGTTTTCGGCCTCCAAAACAACCTGATCAACATTGCCCTCAGCCTCCCCTTGGTCATGGCTGGCACCGTTGTGACTTGGTATGGATTGCTGCCGGTGCTGTGGGTTCTGGCCGCGATCGCCCTCGTTGCAGCCCTCTTTGAGAGGCCCTGGCGACGCTGTTAGCGTGAACCTCCGGATGCTGCAGCCCTGGTGGCCCACATTGCCTGGCTAGGCAAGAAATCGCCCTTTTGCGGCAATGTCACCTACGGCCTCAGCACCACCCATGCCCTGAGGAGCCGAGGCCATGGGATCAGCTTTATCCATTTCGACACCCCAGCCGGTCGGCCGTCCCCAACCACCCTGGCCGAAGAACTCGGGATCGATAGCTCCGATGGTCCTGGCAGTGGGCCAGATGGTCTCGGTGGTGGGCCGGAAGTAGCCCTGCCCTACCTGGTCAAATCGCAGGTTTACACGATCCCCTCCCCCGGGGCCCAACGGGAGCTCCGTGAATCCCTCGAGCGGCTGCGCCCTGATGTGGTTCACGCCAGCCTCACCCTCTCCCCCCTCGACTTCCGGCTTCCCGACCTTTGCCAGCAATTGGGGGTGCCCCTGGTCGCTACCTTCCACCCCGCCTTTGACGCCAGCCTGCGCAATATCACCGCCGGCACCCAACAGCTCACCTACCAGCTCTATGCCCCGGCCCTGGCCAAGTTTGACCGGGTGATTGTGTTCTCCGACTTGCAGGCCGAGGTGCTGATGCGCCTGGGGGTGCGTGCAAACCGCCTGGCTGTCATCCCCAATGGGGTCGACCCCCACACCTGGAAACCGGCCGGGGCTAGCCCCAGCCCGGAGCTGGCCCAACTGCAACGCCGGTTTGCCGGCAGAAGGGTGTTTCTCTACATGGGCCGGGTGGCCACCGAGAAAAACGTGGAGGCCCTGCTCAAGGCCTGGCGGCTGGTGCGGCCGGCGGGCTGCGTGCTGTTGATCGTGGGCGACGGGCCCCTGCGCAGCTCCCTGCAGGCCAACGACGCGGAAACGGATGTGGTGTGGTGGGGCTACGAACCCCGGCTGGAGATTCGGGTCGCCCTGCAACAGCTGGCCGAAGTGTTCCTGCTTCCCTCGCTAGTGGAGGGACTCTCCCTCGCCCTGCTCGAAGCCATGGCCAGCGGCACGGCCTGCGTGGCCACCGATGCCGGTGCCGATGGCGAGGTGCTGGAGGGGGGGGCCGGGATTGTGATCAGCACCCAAGGGGTCACCACCCAACTGCGCACCTTGCTGCCGGTGCTGCGCGACCAGCCCGTGCTCACGGCGGAGCTGGGGCGGCTGGCCCGTCAGCGGGCCCTGGAGCGCTACACCCTCGAGGGCAATATCGATGCCCTGGAAAAGCTCTACAGCCAACTGGTTCCCCAGCGGAGCCTGGTGGCCTGAACCCGATTCAGGCCTCCAGGCTGCGGCAAATGGCCTCAAAAGCCTGGGCCGGATCTTGGGCCGCCGTAATGGGCCGGCCAATCACCAAGTGGCTGGATCCGGCCGCGATCGCCTGGGCAGGGGTCAGCACCCGCTGCTGGTCCCCCAGGGCCGAACCGGCGGGGCGAATGCCCGGTGTCACCAGGGCAAAGGGCTCGGGATGGTCTGCCCGAAGCGCCGCCACCTCGAGGGGCGAGCACACACAACCGCCAATACCCGCCCCGGCGGCCAGGCTCGCCAGCCGGCTCACATAGGTGGGTACCGGTTCGGAAACGGCCAGTTCCCGGGCAAACGCAGCCTGCTCCCAACTGGTGAGCACGGTCACAGCCAGCAGGGTGGGCGAGGCCAGCCCCGCCTGATCAGCGGCCGCCATGGCGGCTTCTTGGGCGGCCTTGAGGCCCTCGCTACCGGCGCAGGCATGCACCGTGATCAGCTCTGCCCCTAGCCGGGCGGCACTGCGGCAAGCCCCCGCCATGGTGGCTGGGATGTCGTGGAACTTGAGATCAAGGAACACCCGCAGGCCGAGCTCCCGCAGCTGGGCCACCACCGCTGGACCGGCGGTCCCATAGAGCTCCAGGCCCACCTTCACCCAGCCCAGCCCAGGGATCGACTGGGCCAACGCCACGGCTTGCCCGGCGTCCATGCCATCGAGGGCAAGGATCAGGCGTTGGGCGGGGGCTTGGTTGGCGGCTTGGTTGGCGGCTTGGTTGAGAGCTTGGTCTTGGGGCATGGCGAGGGAGGGCGAAGGGCTTCAGGCCACCAAGCGTCTGAAGGTCTTTTTACCCAGCTGGAGCACCTTGCCGTCCAGCTCCGAGGCATCGGCGAACTCCTGGTTGGGATCGGCCAACTTGGCGCCATCGAGTTTCACCCCACCCCCTTGGATCTGGCGGCGGGCGTCACTGCTGCTTGAGCAGATGCCCACGGCAGCCAGCAGATAAAAGGCCTTAGCCGGAAAGTTCACCTGGGCCAGGGAAGCGGCGGGCACCTCCGCATCAGCGGCCCCACTGCCAGCAGCCCCTCCCACCAACGTGGCCGCATCCAGCTGGGCCTGCTGGGCCGCCGCGAGCCCATGGCGCTGGCGGGTGACCTCCAGGGCCATGGCCTTTTGGCGCTCGCGGGGGTTGGCTGGAAGGGCGGCCAAATCCAAATCGGTGAGCAGGGTCAGATAGGTATCGACAACGGCATCGGGCACCTTTTCAAGCTTCGAATACATCGAGAGGGGATCCTCCGAGAGGCCCACGGTGTTGCCCAGGCTCTTACTCATCTTCTGGACCCCATCGAGCCCCGGCAAGATGGGCAGCAACATCCCAAATTGGGGGCGTTGGCCGAAGTGGCGCTGCAAATCGCGGCCCATGGCCACGTTGAATTTCTGATCGGTGCCCCCCAGCTCCAGATCCGCCTCGATGGCATGGGAGTCGTAACCCTGGAGCAGGGGATAAAGGAATTCGTGCAGGGAAATCGGCGTTCCCGATCCGTAGCGGTTGGCGAAATCCTCCTTGGCAAGCATCTGGCCCACGGTGGACACCCCCAGGAGTTCAATCACCTCCGGCAAGGCCAAGCCCGCCAGCCATTCACTGTTGCGGCGCACCTCAAGGCGGCCAGGGGTCTCGAAATCCAAGAGGGCCTGGTCCTTGGGCAGGCCCTCCCCAAGCTGGACCAGGTAGGTGCGGGCATTCGCCTCCACGGCGTCGGCGCTGAGCTGCACCCGGGTCGCACTCTTGCCGGTGGGATCGCCAATGCGGGCGGTGAAATCGCCAATGATCAGCACCGCCGTGTGGCCCGCATCCTGGAAGGCCCGCAGTTTGCGGAACAGAATCGAATGCCCCAGGTGGATATCGGTGCCCGTGGGGTCGATGCCGAGCTTCACCCGTAGGGGGCGACCAGCTGTTTGGGCCTCGCCAATCCGGGCGGCCAGCTGGTGGTCGCCATCGGAAGCAGCGCCGCAAAGCTCACCTGTGGGAAACAGATCGGCGACCCCGCGCGCCAGGTCCTGGGGCAGTGACCAATCAGCTTGTGCCATCCGATGCCCATCCTCAGGTGGATCGTAGGCAGCCGGCCTTCGCGGCCAGAAGCTAGCCCTGGGTATCGGCTTCCAACTGCCCCTTCATGCGCTCCAGGGTTTGGTGCATCTGCTGGAACATCGTTTCTGGCGTCAGCCCGAATTGGCCTAATTGGGTGCGCAGCTGCTCCACGGTGAGCTTGGCCTGGAAGTCTTCGGAGAGTTCGAAGCGCTTCATGAACACCTGGTAGCGCCCCATCATTTCCTCCATGCGGTCGATGTAAAGCTTTTTGCCCTCCCGATCGAACTTGCCGTATTCGCCCCCGAGCTGCATCAGCTGCTGGTAATCGGTGAACAGGCGCTTGGCCTCGTCCTGAACGATTTCGGATTCAAAAAACGCCATGGCGGGAGAAAGAGAGGAAAGTGTGTTACGGCAATGGTTCTGAACAGTTGAATCAGGGGAGAGCCGTTCAAATCGTTCGAACTTTTTGAAGTCTCACTCCGTCAGAAGGGGCATTCAGAGGGGCAGTTCCACCAAGGTCAAATCGATTTTGCCGAACAAGACGAGACTCCGATATGGGGGATGACCACCCTCACTACACCGTCATCCGCCAAAGCGAGCACTGATGCTCCATTCAAAAAGCCGAACGCCCAGCAGTTCGTCCCCTACCGCCGGGTCTCGACCCGAGAGCAGGGTGCCTCGGGCTTCGGGTTGGCCGCCCAACTGGGCAATTGCGAGCTCTATCTGGCAAGTCAGCCTGGAGCTGAGGTGTTGGGGATTTCATCGAGGTCACCTCCGGTGCCAAGAGCGAGCGGCCCCAACTCAGCGGCTCTTGCTCTATGCCGTCTAACCAGAGCAAAGCTCCAGGTCGCCAAACTCGATCGACTCAGCCGAGTCGTGAGTGAAATCGCACTACGGATGGCCGACAAGTCAAAGGAGTTGTCGGAGCAAGAACGGCCGTTCAACTCCCAGCGGACAAAAGCCCCACCTGCCATCGCAAAAACAAAGGTGTGAAGCTTGGTGGTGCCAGGCCACACCTCAAAGCAGACAACCAGAAACAAGCAAGGCTGTTGAAGCTTTAGGCGGTGGCAAAAGCTCCATTTGCCCTGTACTTAAGACAGATCGGGGGCAGCCTGCGACAAACCATCGGAGCCCTTAACGAATTTGTACTGGGAACCTGTAGAGGCCCTAAGTGGTACCCATCCCGCATTGCAGAGGTTTGCCAGTACCTGAAGGCACCTAGGGACGAAGAGAATCAACTCGCCAGCGCTGATTTTTAGCACCAGTGATGTACAGCGGCATTCGTGGCATGAGGCGATCGCAGCCCGGGCCTCTCTGCTTTTTGTATCCGCACGAATCTTGGGCATTCCATCGAGCCCTGCTTAGACCAGGAAGAACGCTTGCGGAAGCCTTACTGCGAGAATCCTTGCTGAGACAAGAATTAAGCTCATTACAAGCGAAGTAAACAACTCTGGTACTGCTCGACGAGGTAGAGCCTGTAACTAATATGGTCTCGCCCAAATACTATTTGAAAGATCAAGCAAGCCACTTTCTCTAGGCGTACAGGAGAAATGACCAGCGCCATGACTGCAGCAAAGGCCGCAGTGATCAGAGCCTAGGCTGATCCATTCTCCAACAGAAAACCAAGGCATGCTCTGCTCATTGACAATTAGAGCGCCACCGTCATATCATCGAGCCCATTCTGACAAAGAGAACCGAGCTCAGCACCATGAAGCTCAAAGCTTCGCAGACCTAAAAGCGATCTCAACAGAGGCGCACGCTCCCGCCAAATCGTTTCAAGAAAAACTTCTAGCCTGTACTGGGTTCAATGATGTCAATGCCTGATGACAGCTTTCACGAGTCAATTGATGGCATTGACTTAAAAGACGCACTGTCACTTGCAGCATATATAGAGCAGCTGCTCATGACTGAGCAGCAATGGATACTTAATCGGTTGTCTTGGCTTTTTACCTCTCAATCTTTTCTGATAACCGCTTTTGTTGTCCTTTTGGGTTCAGGCAATCATTCCCCCGCTGCCCATCTCTTGCGAATTGCACTGCCCCTTTTGGGCCTGTTTTGTTGTATAACTGTAGCAATAGCTATCAGGGCCGCTGAACGCGTACGCAAGCCACTCGAAAACAGGCGCGCTTTCTTGTCAATGCACATTAATAACATAGTTAGGAGCCCAAAGCTCGTTCCAGTGCTTGGATCAAGCAAGAGCCTTCGTGATAATCCATGGACCTTGCATCATGGTTCCTTGCCGCACATTGTTTTGCCTTGGGCATTTGCCGTTCTATGGCTTCTGTTGTTAATGTCCCTGGGTCTTTGAACCAAGGCAGCCTTTCTGTAACTCTGCCTCAATCGTCGCCTTGACGCACTTTGGGCTCGGGTCCCGTATTGCCGCCGCTTGCCAACCGAATCTCCTGGGTGTTGGCGGCGAAGTAGTGGATCAAATTAAACACCAGACCACTCCATCCCGTCTGGTGGCTCGCACCAATGCCGGCACCATTATCTCCATGGAAGTACTCATAAAACAGCAGATGGTCCTTCCAGTTGGGGTCATTTTGAAAGGTCTGCTGACTGCCAAAGACTGGTCTAAGTCCTTCAGTATTGGGCGTGAAAATGGAAACGAGTCTGTGCGCGAGATTCTCGGCAATTTCGTAGAGGTTTGCCATCTGGCCGCTGCCTGTCGGGAATTCGACCTTGAAGTCGTTGCCGTAATACGTGTAGTAGACACTCAGGGAGCGAATGATCGCGAAGTTGACTGGCATCCAGATCGGCCCGCGCCAGTTGCTGTTGCCGCCGAAAAGTCCTGAATCGGACTCGGCCGGCAGGTATTGGACAACGTATTCCTGTTGATTGTGGACAAAGCGATAGGGATCCCTTTCGTGCCGTTTCGATATCGAGCGAATGCCATGGTCACTGAGAAACTCATCAGGATCGAGCATGATCGCCAGCACTCGGCGAAGATTGGTTTCATCGAGGGCTGACATCATTTGTCGGTTGGCATAGCCCTTGAGCCTGATGTCGTGAAAAGAGCTTTGTTGATCTGGGAATTTATCCTGCATGCGTTGCAAGATATCGCCAATTTCCGGAAATTGTTCCACGACATCCTGCTCGAACACGTGTACGGCGCACAATGGAATTAGGCCGACCATCGATCTGACTTTCAGCCGATTTGAGCTGCCGTCGCTTTTGCGGAGGACATCATAAAAGAACCCATCCTCTTCATCCCACATGCTCTCGCTCGCATTGCGATTGATCATCGCGTGGGCGATTCTTAAAAAGTGACTGATAAATTTAGCTATGTATTCGCGATACGTTTCATCGCTTTGTGCCAACTCGACGGCAATATTGACCATGGTCTGGGCGTAGAAGGCCATCCACGCCGTGCCATCGGCCTGTTCGAGCCGGCCGCCCATCTCTGTCGATTCAGTGCGGTCAAAAATGCCAATATTATCGAGACCAAGGAAGCCACCTTGGAACACACTATTATCATCGGCATCTTTTCGATTCACCCACCAGGTAAAGTTAATCAGAAGCTTGTGGAAGCTTTGTTTCAGCCACTGATGATCACTCTGGCCATGCAGTGATGCATCGGTTAAGTAGACGAGATAGGTTGCCCAGGCATGCACCGGTGGGTTGACATCGCCGAAGTTCCACTCATAGGCTGGAATTTGCCCGTTGGGGTGCAGGTACCTGCTGCTCAGCATCAAGCTGAGCTGTTGCTTGGCGAAGCTTGGATCCACGAGTGAAAACGCCATGGCGTGGAAAGCAAGATCCCAGGCCGCGTACCAGGGGTATTCCCATTTGTCCGGCATGGAGATGACATCACAGTTGTTCATGTGATACCACTGCTGATTTCTGAATCCCTGGCCGTCCATGGCACCCAGAGGATTAATCCCGCGCTGCTTGAGCCAGGGCGCAATGTCGTAGTTGTAGAACTGTTTGGACCACAGCATCCCTGCCACGGCCTGCCTGAACACCAGCTTTTGTTCGGTGCTTAATCCAGCTGGCATCACCCTGGCGTAGTAGTCATCGCAGTCCTGCTTTCTGCGATCCAGGGTCTGATCAAAGTCGTGATGGGCAGAGTCGCCCTGGGATTCAAGTGTTGACCTGGTCAGTCGACATTGGATTGTGCTCGAGGCATGGGCACCAATCGAGAGGTGATGAATGGCGGATGCTTTGGTGCCTTGCTGGGATGGGTTGATAGCCGCTATGTCGCCATGAACGATGTAGCGGTTAATGCCACATTTGGTGTAGGGAGATTGATTTGGTTTGTCGTAGATGATTTCTGTGTTCGTTTCGTTGTCCGTGAACACCAGTTCATCAGCCCCCTGGCAATGCAACGCAAAATCGCCAAGGTCGGGGTGGCTCGCATGGATACTGGCTGCACCTAATTCACCCGGCTGCGCTTTGATCAAGGGTTTTGGGCCGCTGCCCTGATCCCAGGTATTGCGAAACCAGAGGGTCGGTAAAACAGCGAGCTTGGCCGGTTGATCTGAGCGGTTGTGGACCGTGATCTGGATCAGCAGGTCTTCCGGATCAGCCTTGGCATATTCGACTTCGATATCACAGTATTCATTTTTTTCAAAAATTCCCGTGTCGATGAGTTCATATTCCGGCTCGTGGCGCGACCTTGCTTTGTTTGTGGCGACAAGATCATCGTAGGGAAAGGTATTGAGCGGATACTTGTAGAGGTAACGCATGTAGGAATGCGTTGGCGTTGAGTCGAGATAGTAATAATATTCTTTGACATCTTCGCCGTGGTTCCCTTCGCTATTGGTGAGGCCGAATAGGCGTTCCTTGATGATCGGGTCTTTGCCATTCCAGAGTGCTAAGGCGAAGCAAAGCAGCTGGTGGTCATCGCTGATACCTGCCAGGCCATCCTCTCCCCACTGGTAGGCGCGGGATCGTGCCTGATCGTGGCTGAAGGATTCCCAGGCGTTGCCATCGGGGCTGTCGTCCTCGCGCACGGTGCCCCACTGCCTTTCGCTCAGGTAGGGACCCCACGTTCTCCACGGCTTTTGACCTTGGTCGGCCTCCGCTAGGCGCTGGTGCTCAGGCGAGAGGGCTTCTGGGGATTGGGCCTGGGACACCACCATGGTGGATGAATGCTTGTAATCAGTCCCTCTCACACTAAGAGTGGGCCGTTACGGCTGCTACTACCAGTGGGTGATGGCATTAAAAGCTCAGAATTGGTCTCATCAGGCGAAATCCTGTGCAGCCCGTTTAACGTAAACAAGCTGCTACCCGTACTGCTTTCCTGGTACCAGCTCAATTGCGACAGTTTCCCATTGATCTCCTGGTGGGCACCTACGCAGCGGTGGATGAGGTCAAGGGCGAAGACTGGGCATTGAGCCAACACCAGCAGAAGTTCTGACGGCTGACATCCCTGTTCCGAAAGCACCCACTTGCTATCCCATCTCAGGTGGAGCGCTTCAGGCAGGGATTAGGGCGGATAGGGACCAAGGATCAGCAGCGGACTACTTCCTGACCGCTCTCCAAATCCACCATCCAACCACTGCCAGCAGCACCCAAGGCAGCAATGCCCTGAAGACCAGCAGGACCAACAGCACCACACCAGCGGTGGTCTGATGGCAGTGGGGATTCCCGTCAAAGGAGGGGAAGTCTTATGCCCCATTCGCATAACAGGCGGAACACTGCTTTTACAGCGAAATGGGTGAAGACCTGGGCGGCTTGGATGACCTGCTGGCATCACTGAAATTGACTAAAGCGCCAAGCCTTACTTAGCTTGTACGAGAGCAACCGCCCTGGAAAGAGTCAGTCCCATAACATCATAAATCAAAAATCCGTGAAAAAGAATGAGTATTCTTGCTCGCGCTGAGTTCCCCTTTATGGCGTTGATCGTAGCGGAAAAAACAGAAGAAAACGAAGCAACAAAATAGTCTATGGGGCGTGGCGGCGCGACACCTTCGCAATCAAGATGAAATAGGGGGCGATTGCTTGCCCTGGCAAATGAATCTAGTCGCCAATAGACCCAACCCCAAATCAAGAGCGAATAAGGCAAGAAGAATAGAACTTGCGATATCAGAAGAAACCGTGAGGTCACGGAGTCGAAGACAAGAATATTTAGTCCAACCAACTGGACGAGCAATCGAAAGATGACATAGACCCCTAAGAAATCTAAATACTGCCGCGCCCAAGCCGGTCTCTTCGAGCGGCAGAAGAGATAGGCAAGCGGGAAGAGGATCAATGGCAGCGAAACATAAGCCAGCCTTGTCGCCACAAAGGACTCAAATCCCACGAAGAAAGAAATTAAACCGTGAAGACCAGAGAAAGACTGGATATCAGAATAAAAGAAAAAAACCTGGAAACTCAAAAGAATAAAAACTAAAACAAAAAAGAGGATTTCCCATCTGTTTTGAAAATAGCGATAGGGGGAAGAAGGGGGCTTCAAGGTATCTCTTGGCAATTGTTGATTGCTTGTCAATTATCAACAACCGCCAACAAATCCGCAATACCGACCTCCAGGAAGGTCAGGATTTCTCCCGCCAAATCCAACGGCAGTGATGGCACTGCCTTGTCGTCGGTCCGTGCCAGGCGGGTGATCGCCCAACTGTGAGCAGGGGGCGCCAGCTCTGAACAGTAGGGATCTACGCATGCCTCCAGGCTGGGACACGCCAAAATGGATCTCGCCAGCCAGCCCTCCCAGCCCCTGGACTTCACGCCATTCCTGGATCAAGTTCGGCGCAACACCGACCTGAGCAACCTCATGCTCCAGGACGCCCGCATCGTGGTGTGCCTGGGCAGCAGGGCTCTGTTGGCGGCCTTTCTCGGTTGGATAGAAAACCCAGACCACATTTTGGGGGCAGCCACCACCGAAGACGAAGGCCTGGCCCTGGTGGAGCAACACCAGCCCACGATGGTGCTGCTCAGCGACCAGCTGGAACGGGGCCATGGGGTCGCCTTGGTCCAGCAGATCAAAGCCCGCTGGCCCCAGATCCATACCCTGCTCCTGATCACCCAAGAGCAGCGCCATCGCCAAATCAAAGCGGCGATTGACGCCTGCTGCGACGGTCTGCTTGTGGAATCCCGGATGGGGCTTGGGGCCGGTGTCGCCGCCCTTCAAGCGGTGAGTGGTGGCGGCATTTACATCGACAAAAGCCTGCAGGAACTCTTCCGCCGCGGCCATGAGGGGGGAGCCCCCCTCGAACCCTTGAGCCCAAGGGAACTGGAGGTGCTGGCCCTCGTTGCCCAGGGCAAGGGCAACATCCAAATCGGAGAGCACCTCTTTGTGTCGGCCGACACGGTGAAAACCCACCTCAGCCATGGGATGCGCAAGTTGCAAGCCAACGACCGCACCCATGCCGCCGTGCTGGGACTGCGCTGGGGACTGATCGACTGGCCTTCCACCGAAGTCCCTCGCTAGTTTCAGGACTAACACCTGTGCAGCTCGTCCGGCGGCGCCCCACCTCCATGGCCCAACGCCACTGGCTGGATCCATTGGCCCGCCACCTGCTCGTGGCGACTGGCCTAATCCCGGCCCCACCACCCCAACCGCCCAGCACGAATGAGGGCGAAAGCGCAATTGAACGGGATCTGCTCTCCCTCAAGCTCCAGCAGAACCCGGCCCTGCGGCTGAACTCAGCGGTGGAGGTGCGGCATGCGGCCGCCCTCGGCTGGCGCCTCGATGTGAACAGGGCCACCGCCGCGGATTGGCTCAGGCTTCCCGGGATCACGCCCGACCAGGTGAACCTGCTGCTGCGGCTCCAGCGGGGCGGCGTTCAACTCAGTGGAGCGGAAGACCTGGGCCAGGCCCTCGACCTCACGGCCAACCAGGTGGCGGCCTGGCTGCCCCTGCTGGATTTTCGCTGGTATAGCGAGCCCCCGGGCACCGGGGCCCAAGGCGCCCGCCTCGATCTCAACCTGGCAACGGCCCGGGAGCTGGGCGGCCTGGGCCTCTCCAGCGAACGCTGCCAAAAGCTGGTGCGGGAACGGGCGCGGGAACCGTTTCGGGATCTCGCCGATCTGCAGGAGCGGCTTCAGTTGCCCTCCGACCTGGTGGAACGCTGGATTGGCAAGGTGCGTTTCGGGGCTGCCCAAGCAGGCCCCGCCCTGCCCCTGTCCCCTAAAAAGCCACGCCACCCCTGATGGCACGGCAGGGAGATCTGTTTCGGGATCAACGGATTGGGAGCCACCTGATTGGGGACCACCAGAGTGGAGGCGACCAGCCCCAGGGCCCTGCCGCCGGGCCCGATCCCTTGCCGCTGCTCAAGCACCAGCTCGAGGACTGGCAACGGCGCCTGGCCCAGCACCAACACCCCCTCTTCGACGGCCAGCGGGGGCCCGCCGAGCAAGGTCTTTTGTTTGCCCAAGCCCAGGCCAATGCCGGTTTGGATGATCCTGAAGACGCCGCAGCCCAGTTCAATCCGTTGGATCTCAGGCCCCAAGCCCTGTCCTTTTGGCGCTGGCCCCAGGCCCCCCAGCAAGGGGCGGCCCTGTACTTCGTGGTGGATCAGCCCAGCACCGCCTCCAGCCCCCTGCTCCTTTACGTGGGCGAAACCGGCCGGGCCGACCAGCGCTGGAAAGGGGAGCACGATTGCAAGAGCTACCTCGCGGCCTACAGCGAAGCCCTGCTCAAGGCCAATCTCAGCCTGCAACTGAGCATTCGGTTTTGGCTGGATGTGCCCGCCCAGGTCAAAGCCAGGCGCGCCCTCGAGCAGGCCCTGATCCAGCGCTGGTTGCCGCCCTTCAACAAAGAAACCCGGGCACGCTGGGCCACGCCCTTCACCGCTGGGCTGGAGTAGGCCCTGGCTACGATCGCGCCCTAAGCCGGCCGTGGTCCATGGAGTTTCGTTGCATCCCCCAAGACCTGGCCAGCGCCCTCGGCGCCTGGGCCGGCGACACCTTGGTGGTGGGCCTCTTTGCCAACAACGACTCCAACCCGGAAGACCCTCGGCGCCAGGTTTTGACCAACCTGTTTGGCAGCGAACTGCTGCAGCGGCTCGAGCAGCGCCAATTCAAGACCAAACCGGGCGAAAGCGTCAGCCTGGAGCGCCTGGGAGCCTCCCCCCAAACCCTGATCCTGGTGGGTCTGGGCGAGACAAAAGAGTTTGATCTGGCCGGGCTCAGGATGGGCTGCGCTGCTGGTGCCCGCGCCGCTTGCGCGGCAGGCGCCCAGGATCTCGGCCTTTGCCTACCCACCGAGGGCCTGGAGCCTGTAGCCGCGGCCCGCGCCATGGCCGAAGCCGTGCGCCTGAGCCTGTTTCAAGACCAGCGCTTTAAAAGCAAAGCCGAGCCCAAAACCTTGCCCAACCAGGTGAGCCTGATTGGTATGGATAGCGCTCAACAGGCCTGTTTCGCCGCGGTGGATGCAACCTGTGCCGGGGTGGAGCTGGCCCGCCAACTGGTGGCCGCCCCTCCCAACGTGGCCACCCCCCAGCACCTGGCCGACACGGCCGCCCAGATCGCCCAGACCTATGGACTGGAGCTGAAGGTGTTGGAGCGCAGCGATTGTGAAGCCCTGGGCATGGGGGCCTTCCTGGGCGTCGCCCAAGGCTCGGACCTGCCCCCCAAATTCATCCACCTCACCTATCGCCCCAGCGGCCCGGCCCAGCGCAAGGTGGCCCTGGTGGGCAAAGGATTGACCTTCGATTCCGGTGGCTACAACCTCAAAACGGCTGGCTCCCAGATCGAAATGATGAAGTACGACATGGGCGGCAGCGCCGCCGTACTGGGAGCGGCCCGCAGCATCGCCCAACTCCAGCCAGCCGGCGTGGAGGTGCACTTCATCGTGGCCTCCTGCGAAAACATGATCAGCGGCGGTGCCGTGCACCCCGGCGACATCGTCACAGCCTCCAATGGCAAAACCATCGAGATCAACAACACCGATGCCGAAGGGCGCCTCACCCTGGCGGATGCCCTGGTGTACGCCTGCAAGCTCGAACCTGATGTGGTGGTGGATTTGGCCACCCTCACCGGAGCCTGCCTGATTGCCTTGGGCGAGGAAATCGCCGGGCTGTGGTCCAGCAGTGATGGCCTGGCCCAGGCCCTCGTCAACGCCGGTGAGGCTGGCGGCGAAGCGCTGTGGCGCATGCCGCTTCGGCCCTCCTACAAGCAGGGTCTCAAAAGCCCCGTAGCCGACATGAAAAACACCGGACCCAGGCCCGGGGGCTCCATCACCGCCGCCCTGTTCCTCCAAGACTTCGTCAGCCCCAACCTGGCCTGGGCCCATCTCGACATTGCCGGCACGGTCTGGAGCGACAAAGAACGGGGCCTCGATCCAGCTGGAGCCACCGGATTTGGGGTGCGCACCCTGGTCCAGTGGCTTGAACAAGGGGCTGCCACAGCCACCTAGGTTGCTCATCAAGCACCGTGTTGTTTAACGACCACTATTGCTTTTATGGCTGTTCAAAAAATCCGCTGGTACGTCAAAGCCCAACTGGGCGTTCTGCTCCTCCCCGCTGGCCTGTGCCTGTTTGGTGAAGCGGTGATCCGCAAGGGGATTCAAGCCCTCGCAGCCTCCGGCAAGGTGGACACCCTCACCAGCCCTGGGCCTTGGTTTTGGTATGGAACCCTTGGCCTCATCCTGATCAATGCTGGCGTGGGCCTCATGATCGAGAGCGGCTTGCTGCGCGGCTATCCGCGCAAGGGTCAACCCAGCAACGACCCAACAAGCCACCACTAATCAAGAAGCCACTCAATCAAGCGGCCAGTTAATCAAGCAGCTGCCTTGACGCCCTGGCCCACCAGGCTGCGTCGCCCTTGCTCTGGCGCCTCGAGGGCGTAAATCTGCCAGCGGGCTCGTTCGGCGCAGAGCGGCAACAGGCGATCCAAATCATCGGAAGCCTGCTTCGGACTCTGGTAAGGCCCGACGTGGCGGGTCTGCAGACCGTCTCGGATGGTCAGCAGATACATACAGAGCAAAGCACTTTGATAAGAAAATGGTAGAGACTCACAAAGGGGCCCTGTCTGGTCAAAAAGCTTTGCCCGGCAGGGGTTCGGCGATTTTCAAGCCCAAACCGCCTTCAGCTTTTCCTCGGTTTTTGGTTCGGATTTTGATTCGGTTTTGAGCTCGGTTTTGAGCCGGCTACCTGGGGAGCATTCCCAGACCAGGCCGCGCCGGAACGGGCTCGCTTGCCCCAAATGGCATCCAAGCGGCGATCCCGACCGCAGGCCCAGCGGTAGTAGTTGTATTTGACGCTATTGCGCACAGCGTAATGCTGGTGATAGCCCTCGCCGGGCCAGAAGCGCTGCAGGGGCTTGATCTGCACCCGAATGGCGGAGGTTGGGCGATGCAATTCGGCGGCGGCGGCCTTGAGGCTGGCCTCGGCCTGGGCTTGCTGCACCTTGGAACTGGTGAAGATCACGGGCCGGTAGGAATCGCCGCGATCGCAAAACTGGCCGCCGCCATCAAGGGGGTCCACGTTGCGCCAATAGCTGCGCAACAGGGTGGGGAAGCTGATCCGCTTGGGATCAAACCGCACCAGCACGGCTTCCTGGTGGCCGGTTTGTTCTGTCGAAACCTGGCCGTAGGTGGGGTTATCCAGGTGGCCGCCGCTGTAGCCACTGACGGCCTCAACCACCCCTGGGAGCGTTTCGAGGTCGTGCTCAAGACACCAGAAACATCCCCCGGCCAGCACGGCTTCCTGCAGCGGGCCCTTTGCCGGGGCAGCCCACACCGGAGCCCCGCCTACCAGGCCAGCCGCCCCAACCAAAAGAATTCCTGCGGCTACAGCGCTGGACCACAGCCCAAACGCTTGCAACGCCCCCAACCAAGCCCGATTGTTCAAGCCTTGCCAGCAAGTACCTGGTTCAGGATGGCGCAGGCCGCCCTCTGGGTGACTCCGGGTTCGCCCAACTCCAGGCGCAGTCGGTCGTAACCAGCAAGCATCCCAAGGCGCCCAGGGCCCGCTGGATCGAGCAAGGGCAGGGCCTCCGCCACGATCGTTTTGGCCCGGAGGTCTTCCTGGAGCAGCTCGGGCACCAGGCGCTCACCCAACACCAGATTCACCGGTGAGATGTGGGGAACACTGAAACGCAGGATGTGGCGAGCCACAAAGGCCGTCGCCCGACTCACCCGGTAAACCACCACCTGGGGCACCCCGCGCAGGGCCAACTCCAGGTTCACCGTTCCGGATTTCGCAATCGCCACATCAGCAGCGGCGCACAGCGCCGCCTTGAGGCGATCGGAATCGGCGGCCGGGATGATGGTGGCGCGCACCCCAGCCTGGGTGAGTTGCAGCGAAAGCTGGGTCTCAAACCCCGGAAGCCCTGCCGGCACTACCACTTGCAGGGAGGGGTCAAGCTGTTGCAACTGGGCAGCGGCTTTCACGATGTGGGGCAGCATGAAGCGCAGCTCCTGCCGGCGCGAGGCCGGCATCAGCAGGAGCACCGGGGCGTCCTGCTTCAACCCCAGGAGCTGGCGGGCAGCCGGCCGGCTGGGCACCTCGCCAATGGTGTCGAGCAGGGGATGGCCCACGTAGGTGACGTTGGCACCGCGGCACCGATAAAAGCGGGCCTCCTGCTGGAAGATCGCCAGGATCTGGTTCGTGAAGCTGATCAGGTTGGTGCGGCCATTGATGCCGAATTTGAAGGCCCACTCCTGGGGAGCGATGTAATAGGTGACAGGCACCTGGGGGAACTTGCGCTTGAGGCGCAACCCCAAGCTCACGTTTGGGCCCATGTAATCGATCAACACCACTCCATCCGGCGGCTCCCCCCTAAACCAACGCTTGAGCCGGCGTTGCAACCGCAGGGTGGGCAGCACAAAAGGGATGGCCTCGAGCAGGCCAATGGCCCCCATCCGGGTGGTGTTGGCCAACAGAACAGCCCCTGCCCGCTCCATCCGCTCGCCACCAAGGGCCACCACCTCCAAGTCCAAGCCACGGCGCTGGGCCTCCGCGTGGAGTGCCTTGACCAAAAGGGAACCCTGGAGGTCCCCAGAGACCTCGCCCGTGCTGACCAACAGACGCAGCATCAACGGACTCCGGGGATGGGTCCCCGCCGGCTGGGGCCTACAGAAGCCTCAAGAAAACCCACCAATTCCGCCGCAGGTCCAGCCAAGGGCTGGCTCCTGAGCGCAGCCAACGCCTGGGCCAAGGGCAGCCCTTCGCGGTAGAGCAACCTCCAAACCCGCTTGAGTTCGGCGAACTGTTGACCAGCCTCAGCCTCGAGCAGGCCACTGCGCTTCAGACCAATTTTGTTGAGGGCCCGAACCCGTGATGGGTGCCCCTCCACCATCGTGAACGGAGGCACATCGCGCTCAATGCGGCTCATACCACCCACCATCGCCATCGTGCCGATGTGCACAAACTGATGGATACCGAGCACGCCTCCAATCACGGCCCGATCGCCCACCACCACGTGACCGGCCACCGCCACACCATTGGCGATCACGATCCGATCACCCAGTTCACAGTTATGACCGAGATGGCTGTAGGCCATCAACAAATTGCCACTCCCCAGCCGGGTTTCCTGCTCATCGGTGGTAGCCCGGTTGATCGTGACGCACTCCCGGATGGTGTTGTCATCTCCCAAAACCACCGCGGTGGGATCGCCGGCATATTTGAGATCCTGGGGCTCAAGGCCAATGCAGGCTCCAGGGAAAATATGGTTGCGGGCCCCCATGCGCACCCGGCCATCGAGCACCACATGGGGACCGATCTTGCTGGCGGCACCAATTTCCACCTGGGGGCCGATGACCGCATAGGGACCCACCTGGACCCCGGGGCCTAACTCGGCCTTGGGATCCACCAACGCCGTGGGGTGGATTGCGGTGGCTGTTTGGGCGGTGGTGATCACTGGCTCCATGTTCCTCAGTCCACCAGCGAAAACATCAATTCCCCGGAGCAAGCCAGGAGACCATCCACCGTCGCTTCCGCCTTGATCTTGCCAAAACGCTGGCGCTTGAGGCTGAGCAATTCACAGGTGATCACCAATTGATCCCCGGGCACCACAGGGCGCCGAAAGCGCACGCCATCAATGCCTGCGAAGACAAACAAGCCCTTGGGCAAATCAGGCATCTGGGTCACGATCAAGCCACCCACCTGGGCCATCGCTTCCACAATCAAGACCCCAGGCATCAGAGGGCGTCCCGGGAAATGACCTTGAAACTGGGGCTCATTAAAGGTGACGTTCTTGATCGCCACGGCCCGCTTCCCTGGCTCGTGTTCGATCACCCGATCGACCAGGGCGAAGGGGTAGCGATGGGGGAGGAGCCCCTGAATTTGCTCAGAGGACAGCACCACTGGCTGGGACTCAAGTCGGGGCTCAATCAAGGGTTCAACCGGGGGTGGAGCTGGACAACCCAGCCAGAACAGCAGCCAATGAGGTGTGAAGCCCATGGGAGCCGCGATAGGCAAACACATGGGCCCGGGGCAAGCCCACGAGCGCCAAGTCGCCGATCAAGTCCAGGATTTTATGGCGCACCGGTTCATCGCTAAATCGCAGGGGTGGATTGAGCCATTGATCGCCATCACAGACCAGGGCATTGTCCAAACAGCCCCCTTGGATCAAGCCAGCTGCGCGCAACTGATCCACCTGGGAACGCAGGCCAAAGGTGCGGGCTGGGGCAATCTCCTCCACAAAGCTTTGGGGGGTGAGCTCCAGGGAATAAAGCTGGCGCCCAATGGCCCGGTCTGCAAATTCAATCGCGGCCCCCACCCGCAAGCCATCGGCCGGCAAGACCGTGGCAAAACTGGATCCCTGCTGAAGGGTGAGGGGCGCATCCAGGGTGAGGGGTGAGGGAGCGGTCTGCAGCGGAGCCAATTCCGCCTCGCCAATGGCCTCAACCCAGGTCTGGGCAGAGCCATCCAGCAAAGGAATTTCCTCCCCATCCACGAGAATCTCGGCCTGGGTCACCCCCGTGCCCGCCAAGGCAGCCAACAGGTGCTCCACCGTGGCCAGCCGCTGGGCATCCAGCCGCAGGGCCGTGCACAGCTGGGTATCTGACACCTGGTCTGGATGCAATTGCACCAAAGGCAGGCTGGGCTGATCGAGCCACCCGACCCAGTAGCCGGGCTTTGACGCGGCCTGGAGCCTCACCGATGTGGATGCTCCGCTGTGCAACGCAACCCCACGGCGCTCAACCGGGTGCTTCAGGGTCCAAGCCTGGCTGTAATCCGAAGGCCAAACGGTCACTAGAACTTCCAGCCCACACCCAAATTGAAGCGGTAATTGCTAGTGAAGTCTTGGGTGGCGACTTCTAGGCGCAGCGGGCCCACGGGTGTGTTGACGATCAAACCCGTACCAAATGAGAAGCCATCGCCGGGCTTACCAAGCACACCACCAGGGTTGCCAGGGATATTTGGCTGGGATCCAAAGGTGGTGCCGGCATCAACAAAGAATTCACCACTGATGATTTTGAACAGGGGGAAGCGGTATTCAATTGTGGCTTCGGCCATGCTCTTACCCACCCCCAGATCACAGTCGTAATAGCCCCGCACGGAGTTGCCGCCGCCCACGCAGAACGCCTCATAGGGAGGCACATCCCCCACCATGGTTCCAGCAGAGGCCTGGAAAGCGAGGGCCTGTTTGCAATCGGGGGTTTCACCTGCTTTGGGGCGACAACCCTTAAATAGTTTGATCCACTTGACTGGGATGTAGTGGGTGAAGCTGGTGCGCAAGCGGTTGAAGGTGGGAGAGTTTTCTCCAACCGACATGAACTGCTCGGAACTGACGGTAAAGAAGTTGCCCTTGGTGGGATTGCGCGGATCATTGAGACTGCTAAAGGTGGATCCCAAGCGGAAACTCAAGAGCTGGTTTTCCGTAGCGCAGTTGTAAGCAAGGCAAATCGTCGTTCCGTTTGCAGTAGCCGTCGACGCAATGGTGCCCGAATAATCCATCGGGGTAACTGTTTGACCCTGGAAGGCCAAAATTACATTCCAAGGAGCCTTCTTGAAAGGATCACCGCCATTCAGAGGCCGCACAAATTGAAGACTTGCCCCTACACGTTGAACCGAAACCTGGTTACCAGTATTATCAGTAACAAAATAGCCATTGTCTTGGCTTTGGAAAATCTGGGGAACCTCCCGGCTAAAGAAAATCCGAGTCCGCATAGACGTGCGGTATTTATTCCCTTTGATCCAAGGGTTCACAAAAGTGATATCCCCCAAACCTCCATATTGACCATAGGAAATATTGGTGGAGAGATTCCAAGCCCGGCCGGTCAGGTTTGAATCCTGAAGCTGAACCTGGCCAAACACACCCTGGCTTTGGCTATAGCCCAAACCGCCTGAGATGGATCCGGTGGATTGCTCCACAATGCCCAGAACCACAACCACCCGACCCGGCTCGCTTGCCACGGGCTTGAGGGTCACCTTGACGTCACTGAAGAGGCCAGTGTCGTAAAGACGCTTGATATCTGATTCAAGGGTACGGCGGTTAAAGACTGCGCCGGGCTTGAGGGAAATCTCACGGGTCACCACATAGGGCTTGGTTTTGCCCTTGATTGGCTGCCCTTTGTCGTTGGTGGTGGAGCCATCTTTGGTGATGAACTGCACCTCCACGCCCTCCACCGTGCCTTCCCGCACCTGAAGTTGCACATCCCCATTCGGGCTGACCCGACTGGGCCCTGTCACCCTGGCAAGGGAATAGCCCTGATCGGCATACCACTTCTGCAGTTCCTGCATGCGCAGCTGCAGGGTGTTGAGGTTGAGGGTCTTGCCGTAATCGGGAGCAAAGGTGTCTTTGATCACCTTGGGCGGCAATTTGGCTTTGCCGAGATCGACGCTGACGTTTTTGAGCACCGGATTGGCCACCACCGTGACCACCACCCGCACCCCTAGGGGGCCATCCACGGGCTGGATGCGCACATCGGAAAACCATCCGCTGGCATAGATCGCCGAGAGATCGGTTTGCAGCTCACTGCGGGTGACCCGGGTACCGGGGGTCGTGGCCATGGCGGCATAGGCCGCCAACTCAAGGCGCTCCCGCTCGGGATGGCCCTCCAGGCCCTGGATCACCACCTCGGAAATCAACACCTTCTTCTCTGAAGATGAAGCTGCTGGCTTCTCGCTAGGTGCCTCTTGCGGTTTGGCCACCGATGCGGGGATCGGGCTAGCAACCGGTTTTAGCTTGGAGCCGGGGGCCCCCTGGGCTAACGCCGGGCCACCGGCCAGCAGTGCTGCACCCAGCAGGGGCAACGCTGCAGCCTTAAAACCCAGTGATCCAGCCATGGGAACCGTTACGGGGCGGACGTGCCGCAAATGTGGTGACCCTACCCGTAGACCCGGGGTTCCGGACAGACCCCTTGGACCCGTTTGAAGACCTCCCCGTAGGCCTCCACAACACCCCCCAAATCCTGACGGAAACGGTCCTTGTCGAGGATCCGTTGCTGGACATCGCTCACGGAGACATCCCAAAGCCTGCAGGTATCAGGGCTGATCTCATCGGCCACCACCAACTCGCCCGCGGCGGTGAAGCCCAGCTCAATCTTGAAATCCACCAGTTGCAGCCCAACACCCAGAAACAGGCTGCCCAGCTCCCGATTCACCTGGCGGGCCAGGGCCTCGATCGCCTGACGCTGCTCGGGGGTGACCAAGGCCAGTCGCTCGAGGCGGGCTTCGGTCAGGAGGGGATCCCCGTAGGCATCGTCCTTGTAATAGAGGTCCAATAGGGGCGGCTCGAGCACCGTGCCCTGCTCGATCGGCATCTGCTTGCAGAGGGAACCGGCGGCGACATTGCGGATCACGACCTCGATCGGAATCACCTTCACCGGCTTGACCAACATCCAGGTGGCCCCATCCACCCCCAGGTAATGGGTCGGCACACCCCGGGCTGCCAGGTGTTCAAACAGAAGGGCGGAGATGCGGCAATTCAGCTCTCCCTTGCCCGCCAACTGGGCTTTCTTGAGGGCGTTGAAAGCCGTGGCGTCGTCCTTGTATTCCACCGCCACCAGATCGGCCTGGTTGGTGGCGTACACGCGCTTGGCCTTGCCTTCGTACAGCAAAGCCCCAAGGGAATAGGCGCTCATGGATGGCTCACGGGATTGGTCAGGGGCTGGGGGGAGGCGGCATGGCCGCCCGCTGCGCGGGGGGATCGGAGTTGACGCTCCAACGCAGAACGGCGCTGCTGGCTGGCTGGATCCTGGGCTAATTGGTCGCGATGGCGGGCCAACCACTCACCGTAGGCATCATCAATCCGGCCACTGAGCCGGAAGCGACGCTGCATGGCTTTTGTGGCTGCCACACCGGGGCCAGCGTCAAGGGCCAGCTGCTGATCGAGCAGCTCTGCCACCAGGCCCCAGGAGCCTGCTGCCGCGGCCTGGTCTAGGGCCAGCTCGAGGAGGCGCTGGCGCTGGGCGATCGGCAAGGCATCGAGTAGGGCCACGGCCCGGCCGTAGCGTTCGGCGAGGGGGGCACCGCCTGGGCGGCCGGCCAGCAACACCTCTGCCGCCTCCCGGTTGAGGCCCAGGCTTTCCAAATGCCCCGCCAACAGGTCCAAGGCGGATCGGCTCAACACCGTGCCGTCCTCCTTCTCTTGCACCGGTAACAACCGGGCCTCCAAAGCTCCTGGCTGGCCCCCAGCCAACTGCAGAAGCGCATCGGCCGCGAGTTGGTGGTCCAGCCCAGCCGAGGCCGCCCGCCACTGCATGGCCAACCACAGGGTCCGATCGGGACCGGGAGCGGGCGAGTAGCGGGCCAACACCTGCAGGGCCAGATCAGGGGCCTGACAGCTCAACAGCCCATCGGCATTGGCCAGCACCACGGCCAAGGGCTGGGGGGCGGGCTTGAGTGCCAACAGGCGCTGCTGCAGCAAGGTCACTGAACTGGCATTGCCCTGGGCAATGGCCGCCTGGCAGGCCTGGGCCAGCTGGTCGAGGGTGGCTGTCTTCAGAACACCCTGAACGCTCTGTACCGCTGACTGGGAAGGCTCGGCCTTTGCTGGCGCGGCCTCAGCTCTGGACACAAGCACAAAGCCAAAGCTGAGCAGCCCGGCCAAGCAAGCCCCCCCCTTGCCAAGCACTGAGAATGGGGAAAGCCCTGCCGGCATGTAAAGAAGGTGGGCACTGCGGCCCGCTCTGCGGCGCTCAACCTAAGGGAGCTGCGGCCTCCCATCCATCCCCGAACCCCCCAACCCCAAAAACAATGGCTTCAGCCCACGCCCCAACTCCAGCGCGCATCCTGGTGGTTGGCGGGGGTGGCCGAGAAAACGCCCTGGCCTGGGCCCTGGGCCGCTGCCCGGGGGTGGAGTCGGTTTGGGTGGCACCAGGCAATGGCGGCACCCTGGAGCTCAAGGGAATCCAGCAACTGGCCATCGCCGAAGGGGACCAGGCCGGCCTGCTGGCGGCCTGCCAAGAACGGGGCATTGAGCTCGCGGTCGTGGGCCCAGAGGCCCCCCTGGCTGCCGGCTTGGCCGATGGGCTGCGGGGCGCCGGCTTTCCTGTTTTTGGCCCCGGTGCCGATGGGGCCCAGCTGGAAGCCAGCAAACAATGGGCCAAGGCCCTGATGGTGGAGGCGGCCGTGCCCACCGCCGGCTACTGGTACGCCACCAGCAGGGCCGAAGCCCTGGCGGTGGTGGAGCAGCAACAACAACCCCTGGTGGTGAAAGCCGATGGGCTCGCCGCCGGCAAAGGCGTGACCGTGGCCGAGACCATCGCCGAAACCCAAGCGGCCATCGAAGAGATTTTCAGCGGTCGTTTCGGCGCGGCAGGAGCCTCGCTGGTACTGGAAGAACGGATGACAGGACCAGAGGTGTCGGTGTTTGCCCTCACCGATGGCCAAACCATGGTGCTGCTGCCGCCGGCCCAAGACCACAAACGCATTGGCGAGGGCGACACCGGCCCCAACACCGGTGGCATGGGGGCCTACGCCCCAGCCCCCTTGCTCGATGCCGCCGCCCTAGAGAACGTGCGGCAGTTGGTGCTGGAACCGATCCTGAACGGCCTGCGTCAGCGGGGGATCGACTACCGCGGGGTGATCTACGCCGGCCTGATGCTCACCAGCACCGGCCCCAGGGTGATCGAATTCAACTGCCGGTTTGGCGACCCGGAGTGCGAAACCCTGATGCCGCTTCTGGGCCCAGAGTTGGCCCAGGTGCTCCTGGCCTGCGCCACCGGCAGCCTGGCCACCGCTCCAGCCCTCACGATTGCACCCACCTGCAGCGCCTGCGTGATCGCCGCCGCCCACGGCTACCCGGGCACCGTGCGGCAAGGGGATGTGATCGAGGGCAGCTTGAGCGCCAGCGATCGGCTGCAGCTGTTCCACGCCGGCACCCAACGGGGCCCTGACGGGCTCTGCCGCACCAGCGGCGGGCGGGTGTTGGCGGTGGTTGCCCAGGCCGAGACCTTTGATAACGCCTTTGAGCAGGCCTACGCCGGCCTTTCGGCTGTGACCTACGCAGGCATCACCTACCGGCGCGACATCGGCCACCAGGTACGCCAGCGATGACAGCAGCCAACACCGGCCCAGACTCCACCTGGCAAAAGCGGCTTGGGCTGTGGTGGGCTGAATTCAGCCTCCAAACCAAGCTGCTGGTGGTGGCCACGATGGTGGTGAGCCTGCTGATGACAGGCATCACCTTTTTGGCCCTCAATGGCATCCAACGGGATGCCCAGCTCAGCGACACCCGCTACGCCCGCGACCTCGGCCTGCTGCTGTCCGCCAATGTCACCCCCTTGGTGGCGGAGGGCAACGACCGGGAGTTAGCCGCCGTGGCCGACCGCTTTTGGCGCTCAAGCCGGAGCCTTCGCTACATCTTTTTCGCCGATCCCGAGGGGATCATCTACCTGGGCATTCCCATCGGCGGCAATGCCGGCAGCAGCGAGTTGCTCCTGAGTCGGCGGCTGGAACTGCCGGCCGATCTCCAAAAGCGCCCCGACACCCCCCTCATCCGCCAACACCTCAGCCCGGATGGCCGGGTGACCGATGTGTTTTTGCCGATGGTGAGTGACGGCCACTATTTCGGTGTGCTCGCCCTGGGCATCAACCCCAACGAAACCCTGCTCACCAGCGCTGCCCTCACCAGGGAAGTGACCGTGGCCGTGTTCGTCTCCATCTGGGTGTTGGTGATCCTGGGGGCGGTGTTTAACGCCCTCACCATTACCCGGCCGGTCAAGGAGCTCCTGCAGGGCGTGCGCTCGATTGCCAGCGGCAACTTCGAAACCCGCCTGTCCCTGCCGGTGGGCGGGGAGCTGGGGGAGTTGCTGGGGGGCTTCAACACCATGGCCTCCCAACTGGAGGTCTACAAAGCCGCCAACATCGAGGAGCTGACGGCTGCCCAGGTGAAGCAGCAAACCCTGATCGCCACCATGGCCGACGGGGCGGTGCTCCTCGATGCGGACGGCTCGATCGTGCTGGTGAATCCCACGGCCCGGCGCCTGTTCCGCTGGGAAGGGCGCAACCTGGAGGGCAGCGAACTCATTGGGGAATTACCCGAACCCCTCGCCCTCGAGCTGCAGGCGGCCCTCGAAAGCCTGGTGGATGGGACCAAGGATTCGGCGGATGTGCGCTGCCGGTTCGGCGAACCCTCTCGCACGCTGCGGATTGTGTTGCAGTCGGTGCGGGATGCCTCTGGGGAAAGCCTCAAGGGCATCGCCATGACCATCCAGGACCTCACCCGAGAGGTGGAGCTCAATGCTGCCCAGAGCCGGTTCATCAGCAACGTGTCCCATGAATTGCGCACGCCCCTGTTCAACATCAAGAGCTACGTGGAGACGCTCCACGATCTCGGCGACCAACTGACGGAGGAGGAGAAAAAGGAATTTCTGGGCATCGCCAATGACGAAACCGATCGGCTCACCCGGCTCGTCAACGACGTGCTCGACCTCTCCCGTCTAGAGAGCGAACGGGTTTGGGCCTTTGAACCGATCGAGCTGCCCACGGCGATCGAGCAAACCCTGCGCACCTATCGCCTCAATGCCGATGACAAGGGGGTGAGCTTGCACTTCGACGCCGATCCCCAGCTGCCGAGGGCCCTTGGCAACTGGGATTTGCTGCTGCAGGTGTTCGACAACTTGGTGGGAAATGCCCTCAAGTTCACCCCCAAAGGCGGCCAACTGATGGTCCGGGCCTATCCCTGGCCCGACCTCTGCCCGCTGATCCCGGACGACAGCAATCCCAACCCCAGCTGTGCCCTCACATCGCCCCTGCCCAGGCTCAGGATTGAGATTGCCGACAGCGGCTGTGGCATTTCAGAGGTCGACCAGAGCCGCATCTTTGACCGCTTCTATCGGGTGGAAAACGCTGTGCATACCGAGGCCGGCACGGGCCTGGGCCTCTCGATTGTGCGTGGCATCCTCGACAAGCACGGCAGCCAGGTGCGCATGACGAGCGCCCTGGGAGTCGGCACGGTGTTCTGGTTTGACCTGCCCCTGGAAGACTCCGATGCCGACGAACTCGAGCTGCTGGCTGGCCGCCGCCGCTACGAGCTGGAAGCCAACGCCGTTGAAGCCTGACCAGGCTTACCGCCTAGTCGTCGGCCACGCCGCGCACGATGCGCGAAAGCTCGCTGCGCTCGTCGGTGGTGATGCGATGGGGAACGCCGGAGATGATCCGCTCGAAATTCGAGAACGAATCCTTGATCTCGGGTCCATTGCTGGTAATCACAAACTCCCGAATGCCCTTGTCATGCCAGGAGCCCCGCATCTTGAACACGTTCAGGGCCCGGGCCATCTCACCCCGGATCTCCACGTATTGCAGCAACAGGATCGTGTCGGTGATGGTGGAGATGTGGGAGTCGGTGATCGAGTGGCTCCCCATGAACTCCTCCGAGGTGTTCGTGAAGAAGCCGGCGATCTCCTCTTGCTTGGCGTAGCCGGTCACCCCAATCACAAACTGGCGGAAGGCGTTGTGACTAACCCCCCGGGCCAGGGCTGAGAGCGAGTCAATCGCCATCCGCGATGGCTTGAATTGGCTGATCTCCGTCTTGATGATCTGGAGGTGATCCTCCAGGCCCGTGGACTCGGGGTAGGCGCAGATGATCTTGAGCAGGCCGTCCTGCTCCATTTGTTCAAAATCCATGCCCCAGCTGGTGGCATTGCGCAGCAGCTGGGCGCGGGATTCCTCATAGGCAAACAGAATCGCCCGTTCGTTGCTGCGGCAGGCGTCTTCCACAAACTTGGAGACGAGCAGGGTTTTGCCCGTGCCGGTGGCCCCGGTGGCCAGGATGATCGAATCCTTAAAGAACCCACCGCCACACATCTCGTCGAGCCTGGGCACGCCGGATGAGATGCGCACGTTGGACGAGCGCTGGGTCAGGCGCATGGCCCCCAACGGGAACACGCTGATGCCATCGCTGCCCATGGTGAAGGGGAACTCCCCCTTCATGTGGGTAGTGCCGCGCAGCTTGAGGATTTCAGCGGTGCGGCGGCGCCGCTCACCCTCCAGCACGTTGCGCAGAATCACCACGTTGTCGGAGACAAACTCCTCAACGCCGTAGCGGGCAATCGGGCCGTATTCATCAATGCGCTCGGTGGTCATCACCGTGGTAACCCCCACTTCCTTCAGGCGGGCAATCAGCCGGAAGATCTCGCGACGCACCACCGAGACCGCGTCGTACTGCTGGAACACCGCCGTGATCGAATCAATCGCCACCCGCTTGGCCTTGAACTTGTGGATCGCATAGTTGATGCGCTCGATCAAGCCCGACAGATCAAAACTTCCGGCCACGTCCTGACCTTCCGGATCCGGAGAGGCATCGAGGATGAAGAGCTTGTCCTGCTCCACCAACTCTTGGAGGTTCCAGCCGAAGCTGGCGGCGTTGCGCAGGATGTCGAGGGGCGACTCCTCAAAGGTGACAAAGATGCCCGGCTCGTTGTATTCGCGAATGCCGTTGTAGAGGAAGTTCAGCGAGAACACCGTCTTGCCCGTGCCCGAGGTGCCGCTAATCAGGGTTGAGCGGCCAATGGGCAACCCGCCGTGGCATACGTCATCGAAGCCCTCAATCCCGGTTGGGAGCTTCTGCACCTGCATCAAGGGAGAACCGGTGGAGCTTGAATCCTGCATGGGGCGAACAGACGTAGGGAGAAGCTAGGGAGTGAAGGTGGGGCTCGCCATCACGACGCGTGGAAATGAAGACCTGGGCACAGCAGCCCTACTGGTCGTCCCCATCACCCAGGTCTTGCCCATCAGCCAGGTCTTCCTCGGTCAGCTCGTCGTAGAGCAGGTCCAAGCCGATCAGCACCCGTTCCCGGTCCGACAGATCACCAATGATCCGGCGCACCGGTGGCGGCAAGATTTTGGCGAGGGTGGGGGTGGCCAGGATCTTGTCCTCCTCGGCGAGCTGGGGGTTTTTGAGCACGTCAATCACCTTCAACGCATAGACCCCCAGAAACTCGGTCTCGAGGATGTTGCGAAGGGTCTTGAGGGCCCGCATCGAGTTGGGCGTGTTGCCAGCCACGTAGAGCTTGAGGATGTAGGTCTTACGGGGAGTCATGGAAGCGAGGCGGCGGAGGCAGCCAAAAGGTGGTGTAGGCGCGGATTAGGAAGCTGCCGATCCATCAAGAGGCACCGAACGGCGATACATCTCACAGAGGTGGGCCATCACATCAAGGAGAGCAAGCCGGTAGTCCTGCAGGAAGTCGTTCTGATTTCCCTCCAGCTTGAGCTGCGTGGCGAACCCATCAATCAAATTCATGTGAATCTCTACAGCTTTGGTGATCGGTAAATCACTGAAGAACGCTGTATTCACAAAACTTTCGAGGGCCTGGTTGGCCGCCGATGGATCGCGGAAATAGCTGAGCAGCAGATCGCGGTAGGTGCGCTCAAGGGACTGAAGCAACGCGTCCCGGTCCCCCGCGCTCAGGTTGCGCAGGAAGCGGGAGGGATCGCGTTTGTAGAAGACGCCCAGCAAACCAAGCCGGCCCTGCAACCGGTTGGCCAACTTCCAGCGATCCGGGGTTTCGCCCCCGGGCGCCAGCTGGTCAGCGCTGGCGTCGCCTGCACCGAGGCCCCCCCGGCGCAGGAAGCGGGAAACCGCCGCATCCAGGCTGTAACTCAGCTGCTCCAGCTGATTGGAGGGCAAATGCACCTCGGCGTCATGGAATTCGACCTCCCCCGTGCCGGCCCCAATCACCACGGCCGGCAACACCAAGCCCAGGTCGCTCAAGGATTGGTAAACGCTGGGGCCCACGGCCCCCTGCTCAAGCAACAGGGCATCGAACTCCTCCCGGCGCCGATCCAGCTCCGCGACGGGGTTGCAGGAGGGATCAACCCACACCATTTGGCAACGTCCACCCTGCAACCAGCGGGAGCAGACCTGCCCAATCGAGGGATCCCGGATCAGGGAAGCAATCGTGAGGGATGGCTCAGCCATGGAGGGCTCGTAGCGCGGAACGGCCGACAACTGTTTGCGACCATATTGACGAAAGGAAGCCTGAAGTTGGAAGATTGTTGTTTGTATTCCAACTTGCATGCGTCAGGCCGAATGACGAGGGGAAGGCCCCCGTCAGCCTGACCATGCCCCTGTCGCCATGAGCAAAGCCACTGATACTGCGAAATCCGATACCCCTAAAGCGGATACCCCGAAAGCAGATACAACTGCTGCAACGAGCCAGGCCGCAACAACAGAGAAGGGTCCCTACGCCATTGTCGAGGCCTCCGGCCAGCAGTTCTGGGTTCAACCCAACCGCTACTACGACCTCGACCGTATCTCCGCGGATGTCGACAGCACCGTGACCTTGGAGAACGTGCTCCTGGTCAATGACGGCAAGGAAGCCACCTTGGGCCTTCCCTTCGTTGAGGGTGCCACCGTCGTGTTGAAGGTGATGGCCCATCGCCGCGGCCCCAAGCTGATTGTCTATAAAATGCGCCCTAAGAAGAAAACCCGTCGTAAGAACGGTCACCGCCAGGAACTGACCCGCGTGATGGTGGAGTCGATTTCCGTAGGCGGCAAGAGCCTGGCCTGATAGGCCCCTTCCCAAACCAAGACCCCCCAT